>Ga0306917_10001780_pt1 | contig 10488 bp, 8 predicted proteins | sample tim00Cox00000000_FD_203313 | JGI IMG/M metagenome (GOLD analysis project Ga0306917, IMG submission 203313) | Lab enrichment of tropical soil microbial communities from Luquillo Experimental Forest, Puerto Rico - timezero.00C.oxic.00.000.000 (v2)... | ecosystem: Environmental > Terrestrial > Soil... | reverse complement strand
TGCTCGGCCTCGGGGGCGTGCTCATCATCGGGGCGCTGCTGCTCGTTGCGTACGAGCTCGCCGCGGCGCGCGTGCCGCAGCACCGCGCAGCGCTCGAGAAGCTCATCCGTCACCAGACCGGGCTCGAGGTGCGCTTCCGCAGCCTCGCGGTGCGCTGGGGTTGGTACGGTCCGGAGGCGGTGTTCCAGGACGTCGAGCTCGGCGAGCCCGGTCAGAGAATCGTGTGGCTGCGCGCGCCGCGCCTCTCGGTCGCACTCGACGCCTGGCGCCTGGCGGGCAGCGGGCGCCTCGAGGTCAGGAGCATTTCGATCGAGAGCCCCGACATCGACCTGGCGGGCACCCTGCACGGCGGAACGCACGGGGCGGTGCACCCGCCTGCGGACGTGCGCGCTCGCGCCGCAGGCATCCTTGCGCGCTGGCGCGGGGCTGCGATCGACATCTCCGGCGGTACGCTGCGCACCCTGCTGCCGGGAGGTGTCGAGCCGGCCACCTTCGGCATCCGGCGTGCGGAGCTCCGTCACCTCGGCGCGGACTGGAGTGGCGAGGCGCAGGTGATGCTGCCCGCGACGCTCGGCGCGAGCGTGCGCGTGTCGTTGCAGATGCGCAGCGATCCACAGCTGCAGGAGATCGCGAGCGCAGCGCTTTACTTCGAAGGCCGCCGGCTCGAGCTCGCGAGCTGGGCCGCGCTCGCGGCGGTTGCCGACGGGTACCGGCCCCGTTCGGGAGTCGGTGACCTCGAGCTGCGCGCCACGTTCGCGCAGGGACGGTTGCGCAGCGCCACGGGTCGCCTCTCCGCGGAGGCGCTCGAGTGGCGGGCCGCCGGAGGTTCTGCGGCAACGCTCGAGACCCTGCGCGGCACCTGGCAGCTCACGCCGCGGGCCGGCGACTGGCAGCTGAGCGTCGCGGCCCTGGAAATGGCTGTTGCGGGAGCCACGCCGGCCGAACCGACGATTACGCCGGCAGCAGCGCGCCCCGCAGGGTCTGCGGTAGCGGAACGTGCGTCGGCCACCGTCGACGTCGCGGCCGACGGCACGCGACTGCGCGGCGAGCTGCGGCATGCCCCGCTCGCAGCGCTTGCCGCGCTCGCGCGCTGGCATGCGCCACAGCTTCCGGACGGCGTGCGGGTCGCGGGCGGTGAGGCGCGCGAGTTGAGCTTCGACTGGAGCGCGCGGCGTCCGCCGGGTGCGCAGCTCGTCGTTTCCGGAGAGCTGCGTGGGCTTTCACTCGCGAGCTCCGCGGGCGAGTACCGGCTCTCCGGACTCTCGGGGCGGATGTGGGGCGCGGAAGACTCGCTGTCAATTGCCCTGCGCTCGCCCGATGCGTGGCTGACACTGCCGCAGGGGCAGCCCGCCGCACTCGATGGTCTCGAGATCGACGCGCGTCTCAACGCCACGGTCGCCGGCGACGGCAGTTGGCAGCTCCATGCGCAGGATGTGCAGATCCACCGGGCGGGTCTCACGCTCAGCGCGAGCGCCGCGCTCGCCGCAGCGGCGACAGGCTCACCACCCATCATCGATGCGCATGTGCTGGCCAGGGATTGCGACCTCGCCCTGCTCGCCGGCCTCCCTCAGCTGCGGTCGCTCGGCGCCCTCGGCGCGGCGGCCGGCGCGCTGACCGCCGGCCGCGTGGAGGCAGCCGAGCTCAGCTGGCGCGGACCGCTCCTCGAGCCGCCGTGGAGCGAGCCTAAGGCACGCTTTGCGGGTTCCCTGACTCTGCGTGATGCGCGTCTGCGCGAGAGCGATGCGTGGCCTGACTCGTCGGCGATCTCCGCGACGCTCGAGTGGCACGGCTCGCATTTTCATGCGGCCATCGAGCGGGCACGAGCCGGCGCGTTCGCGCTCGCGGGCGCCGTTGCCGACTGGGACGCGCGCGCGGGCCACGGTGCGCACTTTGCCGGCCGGCTCGCCGGCGATGCGCAGGAAGTCATGGCGTGGCTCAGGTCGCATCCGCAGGCGGCCGCCTGGGCACCGGGGCTGGACCGCATCGACGTGCGCGGTGCGACGCTTCTCGACCTCGAGGTCGAGCAGTCGCCGGATTCCGCGACGGGTCGGCGCACGTGGCAGCCGCTCGTGCGTGTCGCAGCGCTCCTCGATGGAGCCGAGCTGCGCCCGGTGGCCGGGCTCCCCCCGCTCGGTGCGCTGCGCGGGACATTGGGCTTCGCCGACGGTCACCTGCAGCGCTCGACCTTGACCGGCGAGTGGCTGGGCGGCCCCGCGACTCTCACGCTCGCCGAACGTCGCGAGCACGGTGTGACCGTGCTCGCGATCTCCGGCCGCGGCGCCATGGGTGCGCGCCAGGTGGTGCGCGCCGCCGGAGCCAACGCGGACGATATCGCGCTCGGCGGCAGCGCGGACTGGAGCGCGCTGCTCACCGTCGTACCCACCGCCGGGGCACCGCGCTGGCAGTTGCACGCCGACTCGAGCCTCGTGGGGGTTGCGAGCCGCCTGCCCGAGCCCTTCGCCAAGGCGGCCGGCGCGCAACTCCCGCTGCACCTGGACCTGCACGCCGCCGGCGAGGCCGGCGAGCTGCGCGTCAGTCTCGGCGAGCGTCTCACGGGGGTCGCGGCTCTCTCCCGCAGTGGCGAGACCTGGCGCATCGAGCGCGGCGCGCTGCGCCTCGCGGGCGCAATGCCGGCGCTTCCCCTCGAGCCGGTGATGCTGCTCGACGGGCGGGTGAGTCGGCTCGATTTGCCGGCGTGTGTCGCGCTGTGGCGCCAGGCCGCACGCGATGCCGCGCTGCCGACGCTGCGGGCGCATGTAAGCGCCACGCAGCTGCTCGCCGGCGCGCGTTACTTCCCGGAGGTCAGCATGACCGCGCAGGCGGTCGATGGCGGCGGCGCCCTGCAGCTGCGTTCGGCCGGACTCTCGGGGAGCGCGCGCTGGGGACCGGTGGTCGATGCCGGCCATCCGGCGCTGGTGCACTTCGCCCGGTTCAATGTCACGGAGCCAGCCGATGCCGCGTTCGCGGCGGCGCTCGCAGCCGCGCTGGCTCCTGCCGCGCGGGTGGCTGTCGATGAGCTGCAGTGGCAGGGCCGTACGGTCGGCACCTTCGGCGGCACGCTCGCCGTTGGCGAGAGGGCACTGGAGGCAAGCGAGCTGCGCCTCACCGGGGCGGCTGCCGAGACGAGCGCCAGCGCGCACTGCGTCGACTCCTCCTGCAGCGTGAGCTTCCGGCTCGAAAGCACGAATCCGGGCGAGGCGCTCGCCGCCTTCGGCTTCACCCCCGAGGTGAGCGCAAGCCACGCGCACTTCGAGGGGCAGCTCAGCTGGTCGCCACAGGCCGCGGCACCTCTTGCAACGCTCGGCGGAAGTCTCCATATGCGACTCGAAGACGGCACCATGGGCTCGGCGGGCGATGCAGCGGGAGTCCCTTTCGCGCTGCTGTCGGTGCCCGCACTGCTCGCGGCCCTGAGTCCGGAGTCGAGCGATCTCCAGCCGCCCGCGCTGCGCTTTTCGTGGTTCAGCGCCGACTACCAGGTGCGCGAGGGGCAGGCCACGACCCCGGGGCTCCATTTCGACGGCGACGCCGAGATCCTGGTGCGCGGCCGCGTGGGACTCAGCGACGGGGACTACGACGAGCAGGCCTGGATCCTGCGGGGCGAGGACCGTCTGCCGGCCGCCGTGCGACGCCTGGGGCCGAGTCCGCGCGTCGCCGCGCTCTGGCTGTCGCTGCGCGAGCTGTTCGGCGTCAATGCGGCTGCGCCGGCGCCCGCCGCGCTGCGTTTGCGGGGTCCGTGGAGCGACCCCATAGTGACACCGGTGGAATGAGGTGAGCATGAAGGTTGCGGCGATACAGATGACATCCGGTCCGGAGGTGGCGGAGAACCTCAAACAGGCGCGCGTGCTGCTCGAAGAAGCGGCGGCGCGCGGTGCACGACTCGCCGTGCTGCCGGAGAACTTCGCGTTCATGGGCGTGAGAGATGCGGACAAGCGGGCCGTGGCGGAGCCCGACGGCGCAGGTCCGGCACAGGATTTCCTCGCCGCGACGGCGCGGCGGCTGCACCTGTGGATCGTGGGCGGCACGGTGCCGCTCCGTGCCGCTGCCGATGGACGCGTCGCCGCGGCATCGGTGGTGTACGACAGTGACGGCGAGCGCGCGGCGCGCTACGACAAGATTCACCTCTTCGACGTCGACATACCCGGGCGCGCCGAGAGCTACCGCGAGTCCGCGCACGTCGCCCCGGGCTCGCGCGCGGCACTCATTGACACCCCGGCGGGGAGGCTCGGGCTGTCGGTGTGCTACGACGTGCGCTTCCCGGAGCTCTACCGGCACTTGAGCGCCGCCGGCGCGCAGCTGCTCGCGGTGCCGTCGGCCTTCACCAGCCCGACCGGGCGCGCGCACTGGGAGACACTGCTGCGCGCCCGCGCCATCGAGAATCTCTGTTATGTTGTGGCGCCGGCCCAGTCCGGCTTCCATCCGAGCGGACGCGAGACCTACGGCGACAGCATGATCGTGGACTACTGGGGACGGATACTGCAGCGCCTGCCGCGTGGCCACGGCTGCGCCCTCGCCGAGATCGATCTCGCCGCGCAGGCAAGCGTCCGCGAGAGCTTCCCGGCACTCATCCACCGGGCCTTCACCCCCGCAGCCGATCGAGAGCACCTCACATGAGCGAAACCGTGACAGCCGATCCGCTGGCGCTCGCCCGCGATCTCATCCTGCGGCCGAGCGGGCTCGACGATCGCCGCCTCGATCACGTGTTCGGCGAGGTGCTCACGCACTCGGTGGATTTCGCCGACCTGTATTTCCAGCTCAGCCACCAGGAGTCCTGGTCGCTGGAGGACGGCATCGTCAAGGATGGCAGCGCCAGTATCGAGCAGGGTGTCGGCGTCCGTGCGCTCGCCGGGGAAAAGACGGGTTTTGCCTACTCGGACGAGATCGTGCTGCCCGCGCTCACGGAAGCTTCGCGCGCGGCGCGGGCCATCGCCGTGCAGGGCGGGGAGCGGCGCGTCGCGGCGTGGCGCGCGCGCAGCGGCCACCGCCTGTACCTGCCGGCGGATCCGGCGGAGGATCTCGCGACTCCCGACAAGGTGGCCTGGCTCGAGCGCGTCGACCGCGAGGCGCGTCGCATCGATCCCCGTGTCGTGCACGTCAGCGCCAGCCTCGTTGCCGTCCACGAGGTGGTGCTCATCGCCACCAGTGACGGCGAGCTCGCCGCCGACGTGCGCCCGCTGGTGCGCTTTAACGTGTCGGCGCTGGTCGAGCAGGCCGGACGGCGCGAGCAGGGCTACGCGGGCGCCGGTGGTCGCTTCTCCCTCGCCGAGCTGGTCGCGAGTGACCGCCCACTGGCGCTCGCGCGCGAGGCGGTGCGCCAGGCGCTGGTGAATCTCGAGGCCCGGCCGGCGCCGGCCGGCACCATGACGGTGGTGCTCGGGCCCGGGTGGCCCGGGATCCTGCTGCACGAGGCCATCGGCCACGGGCTCGAGGGTGACTTCAACCGCAAGGGAACGTCGGCATTCGCCAACCGCGTCGGTGAGCGCGTCGCGGCCCCCGAGTGCACCGTGGTCGACGACGGCACGCTCGCGCGGCGGCGCGGCTCGCTCAACATCGACGACGAGGGCACACCGACTCAGTGCACGACGCTCATCGAGAACGGCGTGCTGCGCGGTTACATGCAGGACCGCCTCAACGCGCGGCTCATGGGAGCACAACCGACCGGCAACGGGCGGCGTGAGTCGTTCGCACACATGACGCTGCCGCGCATGACCAACACCTACATGCGCGCCGGACCGCATGCGCCGGAAGAGATCATCCGCTCCGTGGAGCGCGGCATCTATGCCGTGAACTTCGGCGGCGGCCAGGTGGACATCACCTCCGGCAAGTTCGTGTTCTCCGCGAGCGAAGCCTACGCCATCGAGAACGGTCGCATCGGCGCGCCACTCAAGGGCGCGACGCTCATCGGGAACGGTCCCGACGTTCTGACGCGCGTCGCGATGGTCGGCAACGACCTGAAGCTCGACGATGGCGTTGGCACCTGCGGCAAGGACGGCCAGAGCGTTCCGGTCGGCGTCGGTCAGCCGACGCTCAGGATCGATGCTCTGACGGTGGGCGGCACCGCCTGAGGCGAAGGTTGCGGCGCGCCATGACGCGCAACGCTGAAGACACGGCTGTCGCAATTCGCGCACGTCGCCGCAGGGCAACCCGCGGTCGTCACTCGGCGACATAATGACGAACGGTCGCGAAGGTGTGATTCTGCACACGCTCGGGATGCCCGCGAGCACCTAACGTACCTCGGGCGATGTTTACGCGGAAGGAAATGCGATGTTGTCAGAAGAAGTCACCGCAGAGGTCCCGAAGCTCAACCTGCCGCCCGACCTGCTGGCCGAGGTTGCCCGTCGCAACAACGGCAAGCGTCAGCACGACTTCCGCGTCGAAGGTCTGAAGCCATCGCTGCTCGAACGCCTGGCGAGGATGTTAGGTCTGGGGTGAACGCGGCGTAGCGCGGATCCTCCGGGCACAGCGACAGCAGCAGCGCCCGGCGTGCGCTCATCGCGCGCGGCGAGCGAAATCCCGTGAGGTGTTTTAGGATAGGCGCCATGCCGCGCCCCAGTCCGCATTTATCGCGCCCGGTATACGAAGGACTGCCCTGGATTTACATAATCTTCGGGATCGGGGCGCTCATCACCAGTTACCTGCTGGCCGCGCGCGGAGTGTTGAGTCTGCTCGTCGGCATGCTGGGCCTCGCGTGCGTGGTCGGCGGCTTCGTGCTGCTGCTGCGCCGGCGTGACTACCGTGCGCTGCGCTCGCAGTACGCCGATCCGGAGTCATTGAGCGGCAACGACGACTGAGAGCCTCAGCCGGGGCCGGTGGCCTCGAGGCCCTGGTCGTCCGCTTCTTCTGCGGCTTCGTCCTCCTCCTCCGCAGGCGTCTCGGCGGGCTGCGCCGCGAGCGCCGCCAGATTGTCGGTGAATCCGCCGCGCTGCCGCCCGCTACGCTCGTCCACGTAGATCAGCTCATGCTTGCCGACCAGCACCACATCCCCGTCGTTGAGATAGTGGCGGCGCACGCGGTTGGATTTGACATAGATCCCGTTGGTGCTGTTGAGGTCCTCGATGACACACGAATGCACCGTCGTGATCACCTGGCAGTGGTGGCGGCTGATGAAGCGGCTGTCGATCTGCACGTCGTTCTCGGTCGTGCGGCCGATGATCAGCCGCCCGAGCCGTAGCGGCACCTCCTGCACGGTGCGCCCGTCGGCCGCGACCAGCAGGTGCCCGAGGACGCGCGCCCCGGCATGCGCAGCCGCGGCGCGCAAGGCGGGGGTGGGCTCTTCCGGCCGGCGGCGGTGCGGTCGGGCCGCGTACTCGGCCCATTGCAGCTCTTCGAGCGCGCTGGCGATGTCGGCGGGCGTCACCGCCCCGCGATCGGCGGTATACGCGGCCATCATGGCGGTATCGCACAGGGTGTTGACAAGGCGCGGCACGCCACCGGTGTAGCGGAAGATCACGGGAAAGGTGTCGGGAGCGAACAGCTCGCGATCGCCCGCGCCGGCGACATCCAGGCGATGCTGGACATAGCTCTGGGTCTCGGCTTCGGTCAGGTTCTGCAGGTGGAAGCGCAGCCGCACGCGCTGCGCCAGCTGCTCGAGCGCCGGTGCATCGAGCTTGTGGTTGAGCTCGGGCTGACCCGCGAGAATGATGCGCAGCACCTTCTCCTTGGTGGTCTCGACCCCCGAGAGCATGCGGATCTCCTCGAGCACCCGCATGGACAGGTTCTGTGCCTCATCGACGATCAGCAGCACCTTGCGGCCGGCGGCGTACTGCTCGATGAGAAAGTTGTTGAGCGTGCTGATCAGCTCGCCCTTGCGCATCTTGAAGGGGGAGAAGCCGAATTGGACCAGCACCGCCTGCAGGAAATCGATTGCCGAGACCTGGGTCTGGTTGATCTGCGCAACCACCACATCGGCCGGAACCTCCTTGAGAAAGGACTCGATGAGCGTGGTTTTGCCCGAGCCGATCTCGCCGGTGATCACCACGAAGCCGTCCGTGAACCAGATGGTCGACTCCATGTACGCCTTGGCGCGGGCGTGTTGCTTGGAGAGGTACAGGAATTGCGGGTCCGGGCTTAGGCGGAACGGCAACTCTTTGAGTTTAAAGGGCTCGAGGTACATGGGTGTTGCCTCGCAACCGATGTTACGGGATGCGAATGCCCACCCTCAAATCCTTGAGCAGCGCCCGGGCGCGGGCGTCACGGGCTGCCGCGCTGCGCTCGACCACCGTGCAATGGCCCATCTTCCGCCCCGGGCGCGGCTGCTTGCCGTAGTCGTGCAGGTGCACGTCGGGGAACGCCAGCAGCCGCCCGCGCGGCGGCATCTCGCCGATGAGGTTGACCATCGCGCTGAAGCCGCGGGCGCGGGTCGAGCCGAGCGGCAGGCCGAGAATGGCGCGCAGGTGATTCTCGAACTGGCTGGTGGTCGCCCCTTCGATGGTCCAGTGACCGGAGTTGTGCACGCGCGGGGCCATCTCGTTGGCGATCAGCCGCCCGTCGCGCACGAAGAACTCGATGGTGAGAATGCCGCGGTAGCGAAAGTGATCGAGCACGCGCTCGAGGTAGCGCGTCGCGCGGCGCTGCCAACGCGCCGATCCGTAGGGCGCACGGGTGAGCCGCAGGACCCCGGCGCCGTGGACGTTGCCGCACAGCGGGTAAACGGCGATCTCGCCGCGCAGGCTGCGCGCGCCGATGATCGACACCTCGCACTCGAAGGGCACCCACTCCTCGTACAGGAGCGGCACGTGACCGAGCTCGGTCCAGGCGCGCTCGGCGTCCGCCTCGGTACGAATGACGGCCTGCCCCTTGCCGTCGTAGCCGAGGCGGCGCGTCTTCAGCACGCCGGGGGCACCGATGACGCGGAGCGCGCGCGCGAGCTCGCGGCGTGAGCCGACCGCGTGCCAGCGGGTCGTCGGAATCCGCAGCCGCTCGAACAGGCGTTTCTCGGCGACCCGGTCCTGACCGGTGGCGAGTGCGGCGAGCGGCGGGCAGATGCGCGTGCGCTGGCGGCGCGCGATTGCGGCGAGGCCGGCGACCGAGACGTTCTCCCAGTCGAAGGTGATGACCTCGCACTGCCGCGCGAGCCGCGCGAGCAAACGGGCGTCGGTGAATGCGCCGTGCAGGAGGGGCGCCACGCGCCCGGCGGGCGCGTCGGCCGCCGGATCCAGAACGAGGAAGTCGAGTCCGAGCGGATAACCCGCCAAAGCGAGCATGCGGCCAAGCTGGCCGGCGCCCACGATGCCGACCGTCATGTGCGGGGCGGTGTGCGTGGATCGGGGTTGCCGAGCACCGCGGCGGTCTGCCGTTCGCGGAACGACTCGAGCGCCGTGGCGATGCCGGGGTGCTTGCCGGCGAGGATGGCTGCGGCGAAGAGCGCCGCGTTGGCCGCTCCCGTCGTGCCGATCGAGAAGGTCGCGACCGGCACGCCGGCGGGCATCTGTACGATCGACAGCAGCGAATCGAGCCCGCCGAGCGACTTCGAGTGCACCGGCACGGCGAGCACCGGCAGTGTGGTCTTTGCGGCGGTCATGCCGGGCAGGTGGGCCGCACCCCCGGCACCGGCGATCAAAACCTCGAGTCCGCGCGCGCGGCTGTCCCCGGCGTACTCGAACAGCAGGTCAGGCGTGCGGTGCGCCGAGACAACACGCACCTCGTAGGGGATCGACAGTTGGTCGAGCTGCTCCGCCGCGGTCCGCATCGTCTCCCAGTCGGACGCCGAGCCCATGATGATGCCGACGAGCGGTTTCACGGCGGCATTGTAGCCAACAAAGCGCGCAGGGCGCGAAACAGCTCCCGGTATGCGGCACCCGCGCCACCTCCGCGCTCGCGCTCCGCCCGGGCGGCGCCGATACGCTGCCGCCATTCGCCTACATCGATCTCGGGGTGCCAGCGGCTGAGCTCGGCGAGCGCCGCTTCGCCCTCGGTCACGAGCCGCTCGCGCCAGTTCTCGACGCGCCGGAAGCGCTCGGTGTCGCGCGCATGGCGCTCGCTGCGGGCGGCGAGTGCGGCGCGGATCGGTTCCGGATCCACCTGACGCATCAGCTTGCCGATGTACTGGCGCTGGCGGGCGAGCGCGGCGCGGCTGGCGATGCGGCGCGCCGCGCGCAGCGCCTCGCGCAGCGCCTCCGGGAGCTCGAGGGCCGAGAGCTCGGCATCGGAAAGCCGCACCAGTGCCTCCCCGAGGTCCTGGGCAGCGTGGGCGGCGCGCTTGCGGGCGCTCTTGCTCGGGCGCTCCGTGCCCCCATCATCGCCAGGGTCGTCGTCCGGTCCGGCCGTCACTGTTTTCCCCCGCCGCCGACGTTGCCTGAAGACAGCGTCGCGGTCACTGCTAGAATTTAAGCTCAAAGATGCACCCGAGCCCAACAAGCCATTCGAAGCCGAAGCCGGCCGGGGATCCCGCGATCCCTCCGCTCGCCGATGTGGTCACCCTCGCGCTCGAGGAGGCGCGGCGCGCGGGCGCCAGCCAGTGCGAGGCAGACGTCTCGGTGAGCCAGGGCCTCT
>Ga0306917_10001757_pt1 | contig 10529 bp, 7 predicted proteins | sample tim00Cox00000000_FD_203313 | JGI IMG/M metagenome (GOLD analysis project Ga0306917, IMG submission 203313) | Lab enrichment of tropical soil microbial communities from Luquillo Experimental Forest, Puerto Rico - timezero.00C.oxic.00.000.000 (v2)... | ecosystem: Environmental > Terrestrial > Soil... | reverse complement strand
AGCGCGGGCACGATCGAGGCGCGCGACAAGGCGCTCACCGCGGACCGGGACGCCGATGCTCAGATCATGATGGCCCAGGCCAAACTGGACACGGCAAACATCAATCTCGGCTACACCGATATCGTATCGCCGATCGCCGGCAAGATCGGTCGGACCAAAATCGCCAAAGGCAATGTGGTCAGCCCAGAAAGCGGAACGCTGACGACGATCGTCAGCCAGGACCCGATGTATGTGCTGTTTCCGGTGAGCCAGCGCGACATCTCGCATGCGCGAGAATCGGGTCTCGACATCGAAGGGATCAAGGTGCGGTTGCGCTTCGCCGACGGGAAGACCTACGGCCCGGAGGGTAAGATCGACTTTATCGACGTAACGATCGATCGCGCGACCGACACGGTTCAAGTGCGCGCGGTTTTCCCGAACCCGTCAGGTGCCCTGATTGATGGACAATTATGGGAAGTCGATCTCGAGGCCGGCAAGCCCGACGAGCAGATCGTGGTGCCCCAGGCTGCCTTGCTCACCGATCAGCAGGGCGTTTACGTGTTCATCGTCGAAGATGGGAAGGTGGCGATCCGGCGAATCAAGACGGGCGGTGCCAGCGGCGCAGACATAATCGTCAGCGAGGGCCTGTCGGGCAACGAGCTTGTGGTCGTCCAGGGCCTCGAGTCGCTGAAACCCGGAATGGCGGTACGGGCTACACCGGTACCTGCCGCACTTAACCGAAGCTAAGCCGATGCTCTCCGCGATTTTTGTCGACCGGCCGCGGTTTGCCATCGTCATCGCCTTGGTCATCTCGATTGCGGGGCTGGTGTCACTGCTCGTCATTCCGCTCGCGCAGTACCCCGATATCGTCCCACCCCAAGTACAGGTCACCACCGTTTACCCGGGTGCGAATTCTGGCGTGGTCGATGCGACGGTTGCCCAGCCGATCGAAGCGCAAGTCGTCGGCGTGGACAAAATGATCTACATGAAGAGCGTCAGCGGTGACGACGGCAGCTACACGCTGATCTGCTCGTTCGAGCTGGGCACCAATCCCGATATCAACGCTGTAAATGTCAACAACCGCGTGCAAATCGCGTTGCCGAGCCTGCCCCAAGAGGTGCAGCGGCAGGGTGTGACTGTGAAGAAAAAGTCCTCCGCCCTGCTCGGGGTTATCGCGGTCTACTCGCCAAAGAACAGTTACGATCCGTTATTCCTATCCAATTACGTTACAATCAATCTGCTCGACCAGATAAAGAGTACCCCGGGGGTGGGCGACGCGGTTTTGTGGGGGCCCCAGGATTATGCGATGCGCGCTTGGGTGCAGATCGACCAGTTGACCGGCCTTAACCTGACCACCGGCGATGTCATCAACGCGATTCAGTCGCAGAACGTCCAGGCCGCGGTCGGCCGCATCGGCGCCCGACCGATCTCGAACGATCAGCAGCTGCAGCTCAACCTGCAGACCAAAGGACGGCTGACGACCGTGGACGAGTTCACCAACATAGTCATCCGTACGAACCCGGACGGCTCGGTTCTCCGGCTCGGCGACGTAGCGCGGCTGGAATTGGGCGCCGCCAACCTCGATCGCGAGACCCATTTCAACGGCGGGCCCGCCGCGGCGATCGCGATCTATCAATCGCCTGGGGCGAATGCGATCAAGACCCTGCAAGCCGTTCGCGACCGGCTCGGCGAACTGCAAAAACGCTTCCCCGATGATCTCGCCTGGAAGGTCACTTACGATCCGACCGCTTTTGTCACCGCCACCATAGACGAGGTGCTGAAAACGTTGGTCGAGGCGTTCGTTCTCGTCGTTCTCGTCGTTTATCTGTTCCTCGGCAGCGTTCGCGCGACCTTGGTTCCGACTTTGGCAATACCCGTCAGTCTGATCGGCACATTTATCGTGCTGAACGCGATCGGGTATTCCGCCAATACGGTCTCGCTCCTTGCTGTCGTTCTGGCCATCGGCATCGTCGTCGACGATGCGATCGTCGTGGTCGAAAACGTCGAGCGCGTGATGGAGGAACACCCCGAGCTTTCGCCTGGTGACGCGGTCAAGCGCGCGATGGCGGAAATTACCGCACCGATCGTTGCGATCACCCTCGTGCTGTTGTCGGTGTTTGTGCCGGTGGCGTTCATCCCCGGCATTTCCGGTGAGCTGTTCCGGCAATTTGCCATCACCGTCGCGGTATCGATGTTGCTGTCGGCGATCAATGCGTTGACCTTGTCGCCGGCGCTCTGCGGGGTATTCCTGCGCCCGCGCCACGGACCGAGGCGAGGACCGATCGGCGTCGTGATGCGAACGATCGACCGCGTGCGCGACGCCTATGGTGCCGCTGTCGCCCGAATTGTTCGTTTTTCGATTATCGGGATCGTCTTGGTCGGCGTCGCCGGTTTTGGTACTGCAGCCCTGCTGAAGGTCACCCCGACCGGCTTCCTCCCGGAGGATGATCAGGGCGCCTTCTTCGTGGTCATTCAGCTCCCCGGCGGTGCTTCTGTACCACGCACGCTGGAAGTTGTGAAAAGAGCCGAGGATGTGATCAAGCAGGAGGAAGCGGTCGCCGATTATACCTCGGTTGTCGGACTGAATTTCATCGACAATTATTCGGCGTCGAACGCGGCGTTCATGGTAGTCACGTTGAAACCGTTCGAGGAACGCAAGGGTCCTACTAATTCGGTCAGGGGGATCTTCGCCCGGGTCACGCCGAAATTTCGCCAGATTGGCGGCGGAACGGTGCTGCCGCTGGCGCCGCCGCCGATTATCGGTCTGGGCACCGGCGGCGGTTTCGCCTATGTGCTGGAGGATCTGCGTGGCGGCGATCCTAAGGAACTGGCGCAGGCGCTTCGCGGGCTCGTGGTCGCCGCCAATCAGGATCCAAAGCTTTCTCGCGTCTTCAGCACGTTCTCGGCCACCAACCCTTCCATCTATCTCGATATCGATCGGGACAAGGCGCAAATCCTCGGTGTGCCGCTAAACACCGTCTTTCAGGCCCTGCAGGCCTCACTCGGCGGCTACTTCGTCAATAATATCAATCTGTTTGGTCGGACATGGCAGGTCCAGGTAGAAGCCGAGGCCCACGACCGGACCAATATTGACGACATCTATCGCATCAATGTGCGTGACACCGACGGCAAGATGATCCCGCTGCGCAGCCTCGCGGAAGCCCGCGTTACGGTCGGACCGCCTGCGCTGATCCGCTACAACAACCTGCGGGCGGTCACGGTCCAGGGCGGGCCAGCCGCTGGTGTTTCTTCGGGTCAGGCGTTGCAGGCGATGGAGCAGGTCGCGGCGCGAACATTGCCCCCGGGTTACGCCGGGGAATGGACCGACACCGCTTTCCAGGAAAAACGCGCCGAGGGCAAAACGACAATCATCCTGGGGTTTGCCGTGCTGTTCGCCTATCTGTTCCTGGTCGCGCTCTACGAAAGCTGGACAATTCCTGTACCGGTCCTGCTGTCGGTGGCCGTCGGCATTCTCGGCTCTGTCGCCGCGATCGTCGTGGCCGGCCTGACTTTGGACCTATATGCGCAGATCGGCATGATCGTCCTGATCGGCCTGGCTGCGAAAAACGGAATTCTGATTGTCGAATTTGCCAAGGCGCGGCGCGAGCAAGGCACGCCCCTGATGCAAGCCGCCATTGATGGCGCCCGCGACCGCTTCCGCCCGGTGATGATGACCTCTTTCGCATTCATCCTCGGCCTCTACCCGCTGGTTGTGGCCGTCGGCGCGTCGCAACTGGCCCGGCGCGATGTCGGTACGCCGGTGTTTGGCGGCATGATCTTTGCGTCCTTCATCGGCATCTTCGCCATTCCGCCGCTCTATGTCTTTTTCCAAAGTATTAGAGAGCGGCTCAGACCGGGCGCTCGCCCGCAGGAAAAAACAGCGGCAGACCCTGTCGTCGGCGAAGGGCAGCGCGTTGCCTAGAAGGCTCGTGCGCATCCCGGGCCGAGCGGAGTGATTTAGCCGCGTTCTTCCGATTGCCTACGCAAGGCTCTGTCCGTCACTCAACGGCAGGCACTCATGTTGATGGACCTGTTGAACAAGGTGGCCACTACCGCGCTACTCGGGTTTGTGGTCTCGAGTATGATGGCGATGGGGGTGGGTTTCACCGTCAGGCAGATCATCGATGCACTGCGCGATGGGCGCCTCGTTTTGCTGGCGCTTCTGGCCAATTTTGTCGTGATGCCACTCGCGGCCCTCGCTTTGGACAAAATGCTCAGGCTCGACGAGCCGCTTGGGATAGGCCTGTTGCTGCTTGGTGCGGCGGCTGGCGCGCCGTTCCTGCCGAAGCTGACCGAGCTTGCCAAGGGCAACCTGCCCTTCGCCGTTGGCATCATGATGCTTCTGGCGGTCGGCACGGTTGGTTATCTGCCGCTAGTCTTGCCGCTCTTGCTCCCGGGGGTGACTGTCAATTCAGCGAAGATTGCGAGGTGGCTGTTTCTGCTGACCTTGCTCCCGCTGGCCGCCGGGCTCGCCTTGAGGGCGCAGTATGAGGGATTCGCCGCGCGAGTGAAACCCGTGCTCGACTGGGTTTCCAACGTGATTCTTGTTCCAATGGTGCTGCTGCTTGCAGTGGCCAATTTCGACAAGATTCTCCACGTCTTCGGCACACGCGGCATCCTCGCTGGATTGCTATTGATTGCGCTGGGCTTCGGTATTGGCTGGATGCTTGGCGGGCCTGGCGTTGATACGCGACGGGCATTGGCCCTCGGTACCGGGCAACGCAATATCGCCGCCGCACTCGTGGTGGCGAGCGAAAGCTTCAGCGATCCAAGCGTCGTAATCATGGTAATCGTTGTTACGATAGTGGGGTTGCTGACACTTATGCCGCTATGTCACGTGCTGGCCAATTATGGCTCCAAGCAATCGACGAAGTAGCTGTAGCGGATGGTTCACGCTCATATCCAAGTTGCGCGCAGCATAGCCGAAAATTCTGTCGCTGATCGCCGGCTCCGGGCGTCACTGGCGTCGGCACGAGGGTCGCAGAACGAGAAAGACGACAAAGGCACGGAGGGTCTTGATACCGCCGAACGAACGCGTTTCGGTGTCCCGGCGGCGTCAACTTACGGTTCGAACCGTTCTTCATCCCGATCTTTTTCCTCGTGACCGGGTTTCTGATCGATCCTCTCGCATTCTACGACAGCATAGCCACCAACTTCCCTTTAGCCGCGAGCTTAATCGGCGCGTTGTTGGTGGGAAAGTGGATCGCGGCGCAGATCGTGGGGTGAGCATTCGCCTATTCTCCGGCGGCGCGCAACACCATGGGGTCGCTTACCTTGCCGCACGTGGCCGCGACCCTCGCAGCAGCGCTCGTTGGCTACACTACGTTCGACTCGGCGGGGCAGCGTCTGATCGATACCGCGCTGCTCAATGTAGTTCTAGTACTGGTGCAGGTGCTCACCACGGCGATCCTCGGACCGGTCCTGACGGCCTACCTTGCCCCCCGCATGAGCGTCGAGGCAGGGATCTTCGGGCCCATAACTCGCGTTTGTCGGCAAGCTTGACAAGAGGACGCTGACGATCGGAGTCAGCCCGCTCGGCAAGACAAGGGTCAGCGCGGTTTCGCGGGTTGCGGCGGTGCGGACGTACCCGCCGCAGCCGGCTGCGTCGTGGCTGCGGCGATCGCGGCCTTCGTGGCCGCGTCTGCCTCTTCAATCAGCTTGTAGGCCACGTAATATTTGTAGATGTTACGCACATATCGCACTGGTTCCTGGCCTACCCGCGCGGCTGCCACCCGCTCGACATTGTTGAACCACACATTCGGGTCAAGCTTTTCCGCCTCCGCTTTGCGGCGCAACGATTGGATTTCGCCTGGCCCGACGTCGTACGCGGCGAAAGCAAACAGGTTGCGGTTCTGCTCGTCGAAGGGGACATCCTTGAAATAGTCATCCATTAGCTGTGCCATGTATTTGGCGCCGCCATGGACGTTGGGTTCGGCTTTGGAAATGTCGCCGACGCCAAGAGCGCGGCCGGTTTGCGGCATCAACTGCATCAGGCCAACCGCACCGACGCGGCTGTGGGCGCGCTGGTCGAGACGAGATTCCTGATAGCCCTGCGCCACCAGCAGAAGGGTGTCGAACCGGTATTGGCCGGCATAGCGCCGAAAGATCTCCACCGTGTCATGAAAGCGCTGCATGTCAGCGCCCTGGGTCGCGGTGTGCAATTGCTTGAGCTTTGCCAGGTAGGACCGGGTCTCATCCGACCACTGGTGCATATTCCCGGTGATCTCGGCGATCGCGCGATTGAGCGTTGCGAGCAGCTTCGCGTTGTCCGGGCGGACCGCCCAGCCGATCTCAGCGCCTTCTCTGAGGGCCGCCTTCGAGTGCAGCCTCAGTCCCTTGATGATCTGTGCCCAAAGTGCGGCGACCCAGTCATCCCCGACGGTAGCAGGCAACAACCCGGCAGCCGTCATCTCCATCAGGTCCTCGACCTCCAGCGTGTCCGGAACGATGGTGATGGTGACCGGCGGCTTGCCCTGTGCGGCAAGGCGTTCGTTCAGTTTCGTCAGGCTCTCGTAATAGCTGGTCGAGCGGCCGACGGCGACCTCCTTTCCCGAGAGCTCCTCGACGACGCCGAGTTCGGGGACATCCTCTCCGGTTACGACGATCTCGCGCACGTTGCTGAGGACCGGGGCCGAAAAGGCCACTTTTTTGCGACGCTCCTCGGTGATCGTGATGTCGCCTGCGGCGATGTCGCCGTCCCCGGCGAGCAGCGTATCGAACAGTTTGTCGCGTGAAACCGGAGTCAACGCCACGGTCAAACGCCGTGAGCCAAGCGCGAAGCTCTTATTGACCCATTCCTCGAACAGTTGTGCTCCGTTGGCCGCGGTGCCGTAGATGGCGCCCTTATCCTCGAAGAACAGCGTGGGACTGTAGGGTACGACAACGCGAATGAGGTGTCGGTCGAGCATCTCGTCGAAATCGCCGGTAAACTGGCCCGCGAACCGCGTCCGTAGGGGGATGCGTGTCGAAGCCGCTGACGCTGGGCCGGCTTGGGATGTTTGGGGCCATGCGTGCGGCGTGGTAAGCGCGGCCAGCGCCGTCACTGCGATCAGACGCCGGCGCGACATCTTCATTGCTTCTTCTCCCCTCGCGGCGATCATCTTATGCTTTTAACTAACGACCCGCGCGGAATCCTAGTTTGGGGAGGGCGGGATCGCAAGGAGCGATCGCCTTCGGCGCACGACCTGACCACTTGCCTCGGGGTTGGCGAAGGTCGGCAATCCGCCCCACTCCGCCCCTTCGAGCCGACCAGCAAGGTCTCTTATGGGGCAAGGTCCGCCAGGCGTTACGAGAGGAGCGGGAGATCTGCTTTCTTTGGACGGAGCCGCCTTTGCTAACAATTTGCGCCGCCGGTTAGCGGTTGACCCTCGCTGCGGCGGGCGCGGTCGGGATCAAGGAGGCAATTATGCGCACTTCGATCCCAACGCTGGTGGGGTTTACCAAATCCCCGTGGAACAAGGGCCGGCTTATCGGCCAGAAACGCCCGCTGAAACCAAAGGAGGTCTGGGCCATTCGCGTCGGGCTGCAGCTTGAGAGACGCAGCCGCGATCTCGCCCTATTCAACCTCGCGATCGACAGCAAGCTGCGCGGCTGCGACCTTGTGCGGCTCCGGGTCAACGACGTATGCGTCGGGGGTCAAGTACGGGACCGCGCCACCGTGATCCAGCAAAAAACCGGCAGGCCTGTCCAATCCGAGACTACCGAGCAGACCCGGGCAGCGATCCACGACTGTTAGCCAGTGCCCAGCTTGGGAACCGGCAGTACCTCTTCCCAAGTCGCCTGCGTGGCCAGCCGCACATCTCGACGTGACAGTACACCCGCATCGTCCATCGCTGGGTCGAGCGCGCCGGTCTCGATAGCTCGGCTTATGGAACGCATTCGATGCGGCGCACCAAGGCGGCGCAGATTTACAAGAAGACTGGCAATTTGAGACCCGTTCAGTTGCTGCTCGGACCGGCGACATACTACCCACGAACACCGGGTTGAACACCCCCGGCGCCCCCAGGGTCATGGGTGTAGTCGCGCAGAGCCCATAATCGCGAGCTATGTGCGTCAAGTTCAGCAAATTGGTCTTGGGAGCGGGGTTGGTTCGTTCAAATCAAGAGCAACATCCCTTTGTTCGATCGGGAGGACCATCCCTTCGTCCCGACCTGGCCCTCTGGCAGAGCGCCGGGCGCAGCGGCAGTCAAGGATGGCGCCGCGAAGGCGTCGGCACCGGCGGAGCCGGCGCGCAGCGTCCTTGACCGAGCGAGCACGGTGCTAGGCTGAACCGATCGGGGGTCAGGCAGCACGGCGCATCGCCTCTTTTTTATGCTCGCGCAGATCGTCCATGTTGAGATACCGGTGCTGCTCGAGCCAGTTCTCATGGGTCTCGACCGCAAGTGCCCGGACCAATCTGAGGCAGCTCTCGGCATTGGGGAAGATGCGCACCACGTGGGTGCGGCGCTTGATCTCCTCGTTTAAACGCTCCAGCATGTTGGTCGATTTGAGGTGCTTATGGTGCTGGCGCGGCAGGCAATAGAAGGTCAGCGTCTCGTCGATATTCTCTTCGACCCAGCCGGTCAGCTTTGGGTATTTGCCTGACCATTTGGCGAGCCAAGCGGCAAGATCGCGACGCGCCTCGGCAAGGTCACGGCGGTCATAGAGCCAGCGCAGCTCCTGCAGGCAGTCATCATCGACCCGGCGCGGCACGTAGTCGAGCGCGTTTCTCAGAAAGTGCACGTAACAGCGCTGGTAGACCGCCTCTGCCAGCGTCTCTCGCAGCGCCGCCCGCAGACCGGCGTGATCGTCGGCCACGACGAATTCAACACCGTGAAGACCGCGAGCCTTGAGCTCTCGCAGGAAATCCCGCCAGCTCGATCGGCTCTCGCGATTGGCGAGCTCGATCGCCAGCACCTGGCGGCGGCCATCCCAATCAATGCCGATCGCGATCAGCACCGCTTGGCTGGCGATCACGCCGGCCTCGCGCACTCGCTCGTAGCACGCGTCGAGGATCACATAGGGGAAAGGCTCGGCCAGCGGACGGTTGGCAAATTGCGCCAGACTCGCATCCAGTCGCTGATTGATCGCACTGATCGACGAGGCCGAAAAGCTATGCCCACACAGTTCCTCGGTGATCGCCTTCACCTTGCGCGTCGAAACGCCTTGCACATACATCTCCGCCAGCGCCGCCACCAATGCCCGCTCTGAGCGCTGATAGCGTTCGAACAGCTCGGTCGAGAACCGCCCCGCACGATCCTGCGGAACGCGCAGTTCGAGCTTGCCCACCCGTGTGATCAGCGTTCGGCCGTAATAACCCGACCGATAGCCCAGCCGGCCTGCGCTCCGCTCGCCCTTCTCGGCGCCCAGCGCCTCCGTCATCTCCGCCTCGAGCACCTCCTCGAGCGCCGTCCGCACCAGCGCCCGCAGGAACTCCTCGTCCCCTGCCAGAAGGGCTTTCACGTCGATCGTTCCAGACTTACCTTGCCTCTTGGTCATGGTCTGCATCCTCGCCAAAGGATCCGGTGATTGCCTCATCACCCGCATACCATGACCAGCCGCACAGCGCTCTTTGCTGAACCTTCCGGACACTACCGCGGGCGAGTCAGGCGCCAGGAGGAGGATCGGTAAATTGCTTCGAATTCGAGCCTTCAGCAGCAACTGCTCGGCGACGGCGCCCGGTGTCGCCTCCACCAGCGTCCAAATCCGCCGGGAGTATCGACCTAGCGAATCGCGGTCCAATGCCGCGTTCTCCAGCGGGTAGAAGCGAGATTCGATGGACTGGACAAAATAGGCGTAGCGGTCTGCCTGCACCTTCCACAGGTCGAAGAAGGTGCGTCGCCGTAGGTGAGCTGCAGGCGCCCGCTCTCTCGGTCGCGCAACGTGTCCCAGGCGACCAGCCGTTCCCGGCCGCTCGCCGAGCGCAGCCGCAGGCCCTCGGCGCCGATCGCCGTCACCTCTAGAACCGAGCCGTTGACGCCGATGACCCCGCGCAGCCCGTCCGTGCAGCGCGCATTCGTGCGCGCGAACAGCCGCAGCCGGTCGCCGACCGCGAGCGGCGGTTCGTACTTCGCGCCGAGCTGATTCGTCGCTTGCAGCACGACCTGGTCCGGCCCGAGCTCGCCCGCGCTCCGCCGCTGTTCGCGGACCGAGCCCATGTTCCCTTTCCCACTGCGCAAGCGCCGAGAAGAAAGTTACTCCCGGTTTCGACGAGCGCGGCAGCGACACCAGCGAGGCCGAACCGCATTATATTTCCAAGCTCTCGCTGCCAGCATTCCGTTGTCTGCTATACTAATGATCTCCTGGACTAATGATCTCCTGGAACCGATGTTTCCATGAAAGCTGAGACGACCGCACGAAACGTCAGCATCGCTGTTGTGATCCCTTGTTATCGTGAGAAGGCCCATATCCTTGACGTGCTGGCCCGTATCGGCCCGGAGTGGCGGCGATCTATGTCGTTGACGACTGTTGCCCGGGGCATACCGGCGATCTTGTTGCAACGGAATGCCGCGATGATCGGGTCCGGAACAATCTCGGGGTTGGCGGCGCTGTCCTTGCTGGGGCACGCTTGG
>Ga0306917_10001742_pt1 | contig 10557 bp, 13 predicted proteins | sample tim00Cox00000000_FD_203313 | JGI IMG/M metagenome (GOLD analysis project Ga0306917, IMG submission 203313) | Lab enrichment of tropical soil microbial communities from Luquillo Experimental Forest, Puerto Rico - timezero.00C.oxic.00.000.000 (v2)... | ecosystem: Environmental > Terrestrial >... | reverse complement strand
TCCGCACCGTCCCGCGCGATCTCGACGAGGCGAGCCGGAGCATTCGCTCTTCCGCCTGGCGACGTTTCTGGCGGCTCGAAGTACCCTTCGCGATGCCGGGGCTTATCTGGAACATGATGATGTCGATGTCCGGCGGGTGGTTCTTCGTCGTTGCATCGGAGGCGATCTCGGTCGGGGACATTCAGATCGCGCTTCCCGGCGTTGGCTCGTATGTCGCCAGCGCCATCCAGGAACGGGATCTTGCAGCCGTCGGATGGGCGATCGTCGCAATGACCATCGCCATTATCATTTATGATCAGCTGCTGTTCCGTCCGATGGTCGCCTGGGCTGACAAGTTCCGGTTTGAGCAGACCGCGGCACAAATCGTGCCCAAGAGCATGGTGCTCGAACTGTTTCGCGGGTCGCGGCTATTAAAGTGGCTCGTCACGCCGGTCAGGATGGGTTCACACAAGGCCGCGCGAGCGCGACTCGCCTTGCCTCGACGCTTCCATCGCATGACCCGCTGGCCTTCGCTCGCGCGCCTGGTCGACTTTGTCTGGTATGGCCTTCTCGCGGCGGTCCTCGTCTTCATCGGTTGGCACCTAGGGCAATATGCCCGATCTACGCTCTCGTGGAGCGACTTTAAGATTGCCGCCGTCAATGGCGCTCTGACACTGCTGCGTGTCAGCTGTTTTGATTACTCTTGCATCTGCCATCTGGGTTCCGGTCGGCGTCGCGGTCGGGCTGCGCCCGAAATTGACGGAGAGGGTCCAGCCCACCGCCCAGTTTCTTGCCGCCTTTCCGGCCAACCTGCTGTTTCCAGTCGCGGTCTTTCTGATCGTACGGTTCGATCTTGCTCCGGAAATCTGGCTTAGTCCGCTGATGATCCTTGGAACACAATGGTACATTCTCTTCAACGTCATTGCCGGAGCAAGCGCATTTCCGGGCGATTTCAGAGAAGTGGCTGCAAGCTTCCGGGTTCGTCCTTGGCGCTGGTGGTACCGGGTCATTCTTCCTGGAATCTTCACCTATTACGTCACTGGGGCAATCACCGCCTCTGGCGGCGCTTGGAACGCGAGCATCGTTTCGGAGGCCGTGAGTTGGGGATCGCAAAGATTGGACGCCTCGGGCTTGGGCTCTTACATCGCGCAGATGACACAGGCAGGCGACTATCCCCGGATTGCGCTCGGTATCGCCGTCATGTCGGTACTTGTGATCTCGACCAATCGGCTGCTCTGGCGGCCCCTCTATACTTTCGCCGAACGCCGGACGCGACTCGATTAGGGGCACATTATGACGGGTCTTGCGGCATCCCCGGTGATCGATATCCGTAAGGTCTGCATGGCCTTCGCAAAGGCGTCAGGAGAGCCTCTGCCGGTACTCGCGGACATTGACATCACGCTGTCCGAGGGTGAGATCCTAGGCCTTCTCGGCCGCTCCGGGTCGGGCAAGTCGACCTTGCTTCGCATCGCCGGCGGGCTCATGAAGCCAAGCTCTGGCGAGGTATTGTACCGCGGGAGGCCCCTCGCCGGACCGGCCGAGGGGATCGCCGTGGTGTTCCAGTCATTCGCGCTCTATCCCTGGCTGACCGTCCTCGAAAACGTCGAGCTCGGTCTCGACGCGCTGCACCTGTCGCTCGACGAGGCAACCCGTCGGGCAATGTCTGCCATCGATCTGATCGGCCTTGATGGCTTTCAGTCGGCCTACCCCCGCGAGCTTTCGGGCGGCATGCGCCAGCGCGTGGGTTTTGCAAGGGCAATCGTCAGCAATCCCCTTTTGCTTCTTATGGACGAGCCGTTTTCCGCGCTCGATGTGCTGACGGCCGAAACCTTGCGAACCGACTTCCTCGACCTTTGGATCGAGCACCAGCTGCCGACCAAAGCAGTGCTGATGGTAACGCACAACATCGACGAGGCGGTGCTGATGTGCGACCGGATTCTTGTTCTCGCCTCAAATCCCGGGCATATCGCCGCGGAGATCCGAGTGCCACTGCCGCAGCCGCGCAATAGGCTCGATGCCGCCTTCCACGACGTGGTAGACGAAATCTATTCGATCCTGACCTCGCGCATGACGGAGTCGATCGGGCGGCAAGCCCGGATCCACGGGGGTTTGGTTCAGATCCTGCCGCCGATTTCGCCCAATCGCATCGGCGGGTTCCTCGAAACTCTGGCTTCGCCCGCATATGGAGGTCATGCCGGCCTGGCTGATATCGCTCGTCCGCTTGCCCTCGAGATAAACGATCTGTTTCCGATTGCCGAGGCATTGCATATGTTGGAGTTTGCAGAGCTCAAGGACGGCGCGATCAAGCTTACCGCCGCCGGTCGTGTTTTCGCACAGACCGACACCGAGGAACGCAAACGGCTATTCCGAGAACATCTGATCCGCTTTGTGCCGCTCGCCGCCCATATCCGGCATGTTCTGGATGAGCGTGAGTAGCACCAAGCTCCCCGGGCGCGGTTCGAGTTCGAGCTCCAGGACCATTTGAACCAGCGCGATTCCGAGAAGACCCTGCGGGCTGCCATCGACTGGGGACGCTATGCCGAACTCTTCAGCTATGATGACCAAAAGCGGATGTTTGGTCTCGACCACGCCAAATAATAGAGGTCGACGGGCGATCCCCGCTGGAGGCGCGCCATCGCGCCATGAAGCGGACGTGAGGGGCCAAAAATATCAGCTGTCGGCAGCCGGCTCACGGCGGGAGATCCATTATTGCCCCTCTGGTCCGTACGTCTCTCACCGCCTTATCCTCCTCTTCCCTCAGTCCTCGTTGATAGCTTCCAGAGTGAAACGGTCGAGGAGCGTGACCGAGTGCGAGTCGACCTCGATCGCGCCGCGGCGCTTTAGATCTGACAACACACGGCACACTGTCTCGACGGTAACCCCGAGATAATCGCCGATGTCGCAGCGGCCCATCGGGAGCTCGACGCATCTTTCGTCGTCGTTACGCTGGGACAGTTCAAGAAGGAATGAGACAACGCGCTCGGTCGCCGTCATCCGGGCGAGGATCATCAAACGGGCTTGCGCAGCCGCGAGGCTCTTCAGCGTCATGTCGCGCAGTAGCTGAGCCACTGCCGGGTTCTCTTCGGCAAGCCGCTCGGTCGCCGCGCGCGGATACCGCATCACCGTGACATCCTCGACTGCTTCGGCCGAAAAGCTGCGCTCCGCGCCGCTCTCGAAGCCGAAGTCGTCACCGCTAAAGCAGAACTCAGCGATATGCCGCCGTCCATCTGTCCGCAGCTTGCTAATGCGCACGGTGCCAGAGACGACTTTGTACCAACAATAGCCGCCGCTCTCCCCCTGGCCATAGATCTCCTGATTGCGGGAAAACCGCAACCGGGTCCCGATCTGCTCGAGCGCGATCAAGGCGTCGAGCTGACCCGAGCGTGCAATATCTGGGATACTTGAACCGTTATTCGGTAATTGGGATGTGCTCTTCAGTTGTCCATACATTTCGTCCTCCTGAGCCTAGCCAGAGGGAAACATGGCCAGCTAGCGGGAGGTCGCGAAATCCGGAATCATACGTACGTAAAACTACGTATGTGCCGAGGACCGGTTGCGGTGTCTCGAGTGAAGCGTTTCTTGCGTGGGGCGAAATTGATCCAGATCATCGAAGCCGACCCTAGTCGCGTCAGTATGGGATTAGAAATGGAATGGGAAACCGACAGATGCCGAGCTATCGCGTGTGTTTCATGAATGAAATCCCGCAAGCCGATAAGCTTTTCCGCTGTTGTCAGCGGTCGATCGTCGTTCGGTCGGCGCCTAGCGCTGAACAGGCGGTCGAAGTGGCCAAGAAACAATTCGCCGAGCTCGAGAGGATTCGGGATTGGAAAATTCATGCTGCGCTGATTGAGGTCGAAGCAATAGACCACACGGCTCAACCGGACTTCTCCACACTCGAGCATAGGGCCTAAAATAATGCGAAAGATATCGGACATGGTCAGGAACCAGGATCCGGTCACGCTTCCCCCGAGCGCGACGGTAAGAGAGGCCTGCCGATATATGCGCGAGCGGCGAGTCGGCGCCGTGCTTGTTACCGAGGCCGATAACCGCCTGTTGGGCATTTTCACGGGACGTGATGCCGTTCATCGCGTGCTGGCAGAGGGCAAGAGCGCGGGGAGGACGAAGCTGGCTGAGGTGATGACACCCGAACCCGACACAATGCCGCCCGGCAACACGGCGATCGAAGCGCTGCGGCTGATGGAGCATGGGCGCTACCGTCACATGCCGGTTGTCGATGGGGGTAGGGTCGTGGGCATTGTTTCCCGCTTCGATTTCAGCGGCATCGAACTGGATCGCCTGGACGAGGAGACGGGTCTGTGGGAGAGGATCTGACGCCTGAAATCAACGAACGCCGACTGCGGAGCCGGAACCGCGACTGACCAACTTCTGCCCAACGCTGCCGAAGAGTAGGCCGACGAGCCCAACGATGGTTCACGGCTGTCCACGAGTTATTGCCGGGACGGGCGATGCTGATCACACAGCTCAACAGGACATACAGCGCGACTGAATATCCTGATCCGGTCCAGGCGAGGAGCGCCGTCGCGATCAGCGACGCCGGGCCGCCGGCGATGATCGAGGCTAGGTGGAAACCGAGTGAGGAGCCGCTATACCGCAACCGCGCCGGAAAGCATTCAGCAATTAGCGCTGCCTGCGGCCCATAAGCTATGTCGTGCGGAATGAAAGACAGGATGATAGCGGCGAAGATCACGGCAGGAATTGTCGTATTCAACAGCGCGAAGTAGACGAAGGTGAAAATCCCAATTCCTGCGATGCCAATGAGGTACATCCGCTTGCAGCCAAAGCGGTCGGAAAGGTGCCCGGCGAGTGGGATGGTGACCGCCGACAGCGCGGTGGCGCACATTACTGCAGCCAGCAGCAGGTCGCGCGAACTGTGCAACATCGTCGTGCCGTAGGTGAAGATAAAGGCGGCGAAGATGTAAAATGGGCCCTGTTGAACCGTCCGGGCCAAGGCGGTCAGCGCGACAAAGCTGGAACCGTGGACAGCCACGTGGGCTTCCGTGTCGCTCGTACGCTTAGCCCGTAAATCTTTACCTCTTTACCCCTGGTCGCGACGGCCTGCTGCATTTGGTGTGCCGCATGGGGCGAGCTTATCGGCAAGCCTCTGCACCATTACGGCAGGGCGCCCAAATGTCCGAGTTGGGTCAGCAACCGAACGAAGCGCAGCACTCGTGCCAACGATGGCGACGGGTCGACGGCTAGGCTCTCGGAAGGTGACACTACTATCCAATCCTTCCTCGATACCTATCGCGAGCGCCTCGCGCATGAACTCCACCCGATCCAAGCGACGTCGACGGCACAACCGTGATCAGATTATTGCCGAGACCATCGCCTGCTTGATTACGGTCAGTTCCGGTCATTGATCCCGCCCCAATCCCATTCACCGCGGCCGGCGTAGCAGCCTGCTTCTGTCCGAACGTATCATCGCGAGGCGGAACAGGTCGGGACGCCTTCACGAACGCCATCTTCCTCGCTCAGGCCCGTTTGGCCGGGTCTGCGTTCGTTGGCGGGCGACCCAAATTGCGGTACTCGACGATTGGCATAACGGGCTACGCGCCACTCCATCATGACGGCATCATCTACAGTACGGGTCCGATGGCGATGGTCTGCTTGCCGCCCTGGATTGGGTGCGCTGTAATACTGGCATCGAGGGTTTGCGGCGCGCCTTGCCAGATCATGAACAAGGCCAGCAGCAGGCTGACCGGAAGCAAAACCCGCGTCGTGAACCGCACCAGGTCGCGATAAAAGTTGCCGAGATTGGTGCCCCCGTCCTTGACAATGAACGCCCGGATGAAGGCCATGGCCACGACAAAGCCGGTGGTGGCCGAGGTGAACATTGGGAAGGTGATCGCCGTCATCTGGCTGAAATTGGATAGGGTGGTCTCGCCGCCATAGCTCTGCCAATCGGTGTTGGTGATGGAGCTGATGGCGGTGTTGAATGCTAGCACCGGCTCCATCCCGAGGAGCTTCAACGGGTTCAGCGGCAAATAATCCTGGAGCACGAGGATCAAGTAGATCAACAGCGCCATGAACAGATTGGTCGCCAGCATGTGGAAGGTATAAGCCTTCCAGTTCATCGGTCGGCGTATGGCCTCCCGGCCGATCAGCCAATATATGGCCCCGTCGACCGGGTCGAAGACCGGATCCAACCGGGTCTTCCGATCCATGACGATGTCTGCAAGATACCGGCCGACCGGGATGCTGAGCAGGAAGACGATCAGCAATATCAGTCCGATCTGTAGCCCGATTTGCGCGGTCATTGAAGCACGCTCGGGCCGCCAACTTTAAAAGCGCTCCGGGTGAATCACCCCATAAAACAAGTAAATTACCACTAAGGCCAGTAACACCATTAATATATCGAGCGCCATATCACACCCCGTCGCCGTGGCCGACGTGGCCTTGGGACCCGATAACGCGCCCCGCGAAGCCAACGAGTGCGGCGCAAGAGAGGAAAGCCGCGACCAGGAGCAGTACCATCACGAGACCGAGGAACATGGCCTGGTTGACGAGTTTCCTGTCACGCCACCTTGATCAAAGTCTACGGTGTTTATACCCCCAAGCACCCCGGATGCGTTGATCTAGGTCAATTCGCGCGATTCCCCAGACACTAAAGTCTGGCATAGGCCGTTCCAGCTCGCTTACCGCAGGAGACTGTGCGGAGGACAAGCATGAAACGAAGTGTCAGAAACCGATGGCGACACCATGAGCACTTACAGAGTTCCCATGGCCCCGATCGCGACACGCTGCCATGCTCTCTGCTGCTCTAACCTGGCCGGTTTTGCGTGCCGCACGGCCTCTGGAGCAACTTTCGTGGTTATCGCGACTCTCAAATCGTTCGACCGTGGCCACGGTCTTGCCGTTCTGAAACTCAACGACTCGCAATCCGAGCTCGTGGTTCGTGTGACGGGTAGCGACCGCACCGTCATGTCGTCTGTCGTGCCGGGCCAAAGAATTCGCTTCGACGTCCGCCGTGATCGACGAGGAAGAACCCTCGCGGTTGATGTAAGACCAGCGGGCAGCATTGCGGATTGAGCTTCGCGTGGCCGCGCACCAGTCCGCTGAGATCGTGCCGCGTCAGGGGGCTGAGCACCCCGTTGCCAGGCTCGAGCGCCTCCGCAGGCGGGTCCTGGTGGTCACGACGGTAGGTTATATCGGCTGCTTTGCGGTATGGACGATCTTCGCGATCATCGGGGTCGAAATCCAGCGACAGTACGGCCTTTCGGACACGGAGTTCGGGCTGCTCCTCGGCGTCCCGTTCCTATCCGGCTCCCTGATGCGCGTCGTGCTTGGCGTGTGGGCGGACCGGCACGGCGGAAGACGGCTTTTTTTCGGTGTGATGGTTGTCGCGGCGGTCGCGACCTGGTTCGTCGCCGATGCCACCACCGTGCCGACGATACTCGTGGCGGGACTCGGCACCGGCTTTGCCGGGGGTTGCTCCGCCGTCGGACTGTCGTACATCACGCGATGGTATCCGAGAGAACGTCATGGCACGGCGCTGGGCATATTGGGCGCGGGCAATGCGGGTTCAGCGATCACCAAGCTCGGCGCCCCGTGGGTGATGCTCGCTTATGGCTGGCAGGGCGTCGCTCGCTTGTGGGCGCTGATGCTGCTTTGCACTGCCGCGGTCTTCTGGCTCGGCTCGGCTGAAGATCCCAAGCAGGCGGCACGCCGCGCAGCAGGCGAGCCGGCGGCGCTGCTGAAGAGGCAAATCGAGCCGCTGCGCCGTCTGCAGGTTTGGCGCTTCGGCCTTTACTACTTCTTCGCCTTTGGCGGCTACGTCGCGCTCACGGTATGGCTGCCGCGGTATCTGATCGGCGTCTACAGCCTCGACATCCGGATGGCTGCGGCGATCGCTGTCGCCTTCTCACTGCCTGCCGGCCTACTTCGCGTGTTGGGCGGGGTTCTTTCCGACCGCTACGGCGCTCGCACGGTGATGTACTGGTCGTTCATCGGCTCGCTGGTCTGCACCTTCATACTATCCTACCCGGCAACCGATTACACCGTCCACGGCCTGCACGGCGAGCTTCGCTTCACCATCGCCACCGGACTCCCGGTGTTCATTATCATGTTGATGGTCCTGGGCTTCTTCATGGCGCTCGGTAAGGCCGCCGTCTTCAAGCACATCCCGGTCTATTACCCGGATCAGGTTGGCGTCGTGGGCGGTGCTGTCGGCGCGATTGGCGGGCTCGGCGGTTTCGTGCTGCCGTTGACCTTCGGCCTGATGACCGACTTGGCCGATGTGTGGACGAGCTGTTTCATGCTGTTGTTCGGCATCGCATCGGTGAATCTTTTTTGGATGCACTTCGCGATCAGACGCCAGGAGTGGGCGGCGGCACCCGAGATTGCGGATTTCCGATTCCTTCCCGAATTGCAGCCGACCTCGGAACTCGGCGGCAAGCAGCCTTAGGGCCGAGCATGAGCACCGTGCAAGTGGATAGATCGGCGCGATAAGAGGAGCTGCGGGAGTGGGTCGTGTATTCATATCGGGATCATCGGACGGCCTCGGCCTCATGGCGGCCCGGCTCCTGATCGAGCAAGGCCATGAGGTCGTTCTGCACGGACGAAACGAGGATCGAAGTCGCGACGCCCTCGCGGCAGCAGCCGGCGCTCGGGGAGTTGTCTCCGGGGACCTCTCCACCATCTCTGGGGCAAGAACAGTTGCCGACGAGGTCAACAAACTCGGGCGTTTCGACGCTGTAATCCACAATGCGGGCATCGGTTATCGCGAGGCACGAGTGGAGACGGAGCCCGGAGTTCCGAGCGTCTTCGCTGTCAATGTGCTCGCGCCCTACATTCTGACAGCACTGATCGAAAGCCCGAAACGATTGGTCTATGTAAGCTCCGGCATGCATCGCGGCGTGCGTCCGCGTATGGACGATCTGCTCTGGACCAAGCGACCCTGGAGCGGCCCGTCAGCTTACGCGGAGAGCAAGCTATACGATGTTTTGCTCGCATTTGCCGTCGCTCGCCGCTGGAAAGAGGTCACCTCCAATGCGCTGGAGCCTGGATGGGTAGCGACAAAGATGGGCGGCCCCTCAGCGCCGGACGATCTTCATCTGGGGTGCGCCACCCAGGCCTGGCTCGCCACGAGCGAGGACGAGTTGGCGCGATCGACGGGCAGGTATTTCTATCATCAACGCCCTCGTGCGCCGAACCCGATCGGAGCCGATCTCAGAACTCAAGAGGACTTGCTAGCAGAGTGTGGTCGCATCTGCGGCATCTCTTTCGATTGACCCGAGCGGCCGGATGGCAAACGAGGAGTGGAAATTGACAATGAGCAGACCTCATAGGAGATCGGCGGTCGCGCAGAAGAATGCGAGAGGCGTACCAATTTTGGCGTTGGCGAGATCGCCGGATTTATTGAATGGTTGAAGCCGGCTCGGTCTCCAAAGGCATAAATTATTGAGGTCGGGAAAAGACATTCGGGTGTCCTATCGGCGCCGTTAGCGGTGCGAATACCACGCCCACATGCTCCAGGGGCTCCGCACGTCTGGGGTGCTGGAGGGTGAGCAATGCGTCGCCGCTGGCGGCTATGCCCTGCGGGGAACGCCGAGCACATTTATCCTGCGGCGCCAAGCATCTGAGGGCGCAGAGGTATAGGCCGTGAGCACCCGGACGATTCGCTACAGTTGGAAAAATATAGTCACAACAGTCGGTATGGATGAAGCCGGAAGCGGGCCATCGGTCGTCCTCCTGCCGGCCCTGAGTTCGATCTCCACGCGCGCCGAGATGCGCCCGCTCTTCGAGACGCTCGCGCCCGAGTTCCGGGTCAGCACTGTCGACTGGCCGGGTTTCGGTGATCTGGTGCGTGTGCGAACCGACTGGTCCCCGGCGATTCTCTCCGCGTTTCTTGACTGGTTCCTTAGTGAGATCGTCGCGCCGCCCCATATAGTCGTGGCGGCCGGTCACGCAGCCTCGTATGCCTTGTATCAAGCAGCCTATCGGCACGGCACGATCGAACGGCTCGTTCTGATCGCACCGACATGGCGCGGCCCCTTACCGACGATGATGGGCGGCCAACGCCCGTGGTTCGCGCACGTTCGCGTCGGCGTCGATCACTGGGGCATCGGCCCGCTGCTTTACTGGCTAAATATGAGTCGGTTCGTCGTCACCAGGATGGCGCGGGAGCATGTCTACGAGGATCCCGGTTGGCTTAGCGGCGACCGCTTGAGCGCGAAGCTGGTAGTAACCCGCACCCCTGGCGCGCGGCATGCCTCCGTTCGCTTCGTCAGCGGTGCCCTGGACCGCGTTGAAAGCCGCGCGGCCTTTCTTGACTTGGCCCGGCGCGCAGACCTGCCGATGCTCGTCATCTACGGCAATCAAACACCGCCAAGATCGCGGGCCGAAATGGAGGCTTTGGCAGAGGTGCCGGGAGCCGAACTCAAACTCCTTCCGCATGGAAAGCTATCGATCCACGAGGAGTTTCCGGTATCCGTTGCAGGCGCAGCCAAGCCGTTCCTCAGTCGATGACCCAGACACGCACTCAGCTCTTAGTCGAACGAGGGCCGCCTAAAAATCGATGTCCCTGTTACAGGGGGACCGCGAGTTCGGATCCATCTC
>Ga0306917_10001736_pt1 | contig 10572 bp, 15 predicted proteins | sample tim00Cox00000000_FD_203313 | JGI IMG/M metagenome (GOLD analysis project Ga0306917, IMG submission 203313) | Lab enrichment of tropical soil microbial communities from Luquillo Experimental Forest, Puerto Rico - timezero.00C.oxic.00.000.000 (v2)... | ecosystem: Environmental > Terrestrial >... | reverse complement strand
CCCGAAAAAGCAGCGGCCTGATTTTGCGGTAACGCCCGTATTCAAACGGGAGATCAAGCAGGTCATAGGCCCACGCGATGCGCTCATAGCGTTCAAAATTGGAGAGCGACACTAGCTTTCCTGATAGCGTTCTTATGCGGCGCCGGCAGTTGTGTAAATTCCTCTAATTTTCCGCTGCGAGTGTCAAAACCCGCCGAGGAGCAACACCGCAGCCTCGCAAGCCGTCATTCACGCCATATCGAGGGCACTATGGAACCAGCCGATTTGATCTAGCGCAATGCCATACAGCCCGCCCCAAACTAAAAATTTTTTGGCAGCTCGGTGCTCGTCGCGATGGGAGGCGGCACTATGGGAGAGCAAAATGACTTACATCATCGAGGTTCTACGTCAGGAACATTGCAATATCGAAAGCTTGCTTTGCGTCCTTGAACGGGAGCTGAGTGTGTTCGACCGCGGCGATCGCCCCGATTACGAGGTCGTCCTCGCGGTCATCGACTACTTCAAGGACTATCCGGATTGCTGCCATCACCCGAAGGAGGACATGATCGTCGAGAAGCTCAAGGCGCGCGATCCTGTCGCAGCGGCGACCATCGGCGATCTTGCAGGCGAGCATCGGGAGGGAACGAGGCGTCTGCGCCGGGTCGCCCAGGCAGTCGAGCGCGTCCTGAGCGATCAGGATCTCGTGCGCCAGAATGTGGACAACATCATTCGTGACTTCATCAATCACGAACGGCAGCACATGGCCATGGAGGAGCGCGTCGTGTTTCCTGCCGCGCTCGACGCGCTGCGGCCAGAGGACTGGGCAGATATTGCTCTGAGACTGGCCGACCGATACGACCCGTTCTACCAGGCGGGTTTTGAAGAAAAATTCAACAAGCTCCGGCGAAACATCCTGAAGATGGAAGAGGAGACAGAGGCGGAGCGGCCTGCATGAGCCATTGAGAGGCCTGCTGTGCACGTCATCAAAGGAACTCCGGGGCAGGAGCCCGCCGGGCCGCTGATGAAAACTCCGGTGAAATTTGCATAACATCCAGAAACGGTCGGCTTGTCGGGATCGTCAGCCGCGCCAGAGCCGTCCAGCTAATTCCAGAGGGGCGAGATCGGCATCGAAGACCGCCTGCTAATTTTAATTTCGGTGTCTGATCAAAAGCCTCCCAGTCGGGTTTGGTCAGACGAGCAGCCCGATTCCGCATTAGGCGGCGGTCCTTTCCTGGACCTTGGTCCCTGCTTGCTTGCAGCGCGAGCAGTAGAACACGAACAATTCTAGGAGACCGGACATGTGAGCGATCGTCTTGACGAGCACTCCGCCGGCCCCGCTAACGAAACGGGAGCCGTCTGCAGGGAAGAAAGGCCCGTTGTCAGCCCTTTGCAACGGGCGTGGTGGCGTGCTGGCGGAGGAGTTCGGCAGCGTAACGCGCCGCTTCCCATGGTCGGTAATTGCGATCGAAGCATTGTCGCCAATGCTCTTTGTCCACACACGCTGGATCATCATGGTGCCAGGCCATCAACATCTGCTCGGCTTCCTTGCGCCACTCTTCGAAAGTCATCGCCACCTCGTGTGGTTATGGCTCGGCCTGTGGGAGATCGGTCGCCAAGCTTCTTTTCGCATATGGCAAGTCGCAACATTTTGATCTAGGTCAAGAACTCTCCAATCTTCGCTCGTCATCTTGCCACGCTCCACAGCATAGTCGTGATCCTGGACACGCTAATCCGCCATGACGCCCAAGCAAGCAGATCTCATTCGACGATCGTTCGATGCAATTTGGCCGGTCCGTCGTAAGATCGCGTCACGATTTTACCGCTACTTTTTTGAACTCGCTCCCGACGCCCAGCGCCTGTTCCCCAGCGATATGGAAAGACAGCACCTTAAGCTCATGGACATGATCGCGGCAATTGTGGGCGCTCTGGACAAGCGCGAGCTGTTTCAGTCGATCATCAGTCATACGGGTCGCCAGCATGCACGTTTCGGCGTTAACCCGTCGCACTTCGTTGCGTTTGGCGACGCGTTGATCTGGAGCCTCGAGCAGCAATTTGGCCCCGAATTTACTCCTGAGCTGCGGGAGGCCTGGATCACGCTCTACAATGCAGTCCGAAGTGAAATGATACGTGCAGCGCAACACGCGGCATGACGTTGCGGCTGTTCTTGAGAGCATTAGCTCTCATGTGCTCCTGAGGACGCGATTTTTTGCACGATCTTGTCCGAGAAATCTGCGACCTATCAAAATCCCGACCTAACGCTCAAGCGTTTTGAGATACGCCATGACATCCATTACCTGACTAGGCGTGAGCTGAAATCGCGGCATCGCCGGATGAATTCCCTCAAGCAAAGGTCGCTGCAAGTCTGCAACTGGATATCTGAGACGCAATGCGCGAAATGGGGCCGCATTCGCAAGTCGACTGCCACCGACTTTGCCGATGGCGTGACATTGCGAGCAATACTCGCGGACGAATATCAGACCTCGCCTTTCCGCTGGCGCCTCTTCTGCGAAAGCGGCTTCGGTTACACACAGCAGGAATGCGCTCCAGGCGAGAAATAGCCATCGGGGCTGGACGGACCGTCTCTTTATCATTCATGTGCTCTCCGCATCACCAATATTGCATAATCTGATTTTCGGCCCACAGTGGTACGCGACAAAGACGCCAGGCAACTAAATAACCGTTTTGCCGGTCGTGGTTAAGCCAGACGAAGTTCGCCCACCCTGCAGAGACGCGACTGACAGGCGTCGCGTGCCAGCGGGACGCAGAATAGGAGAACCGGATCATGTGGCTTAACGTCGTCGTCGGCTGCCCTCCGCATGATGGCGCAAGACGACGCTGGCGGATCAAACGTTGCAAGCGTAGTCTCTCTGATTGAGAGAGCCGCAAAAAACTACTGCTCCCCTAACAACAGGAGTCCCTTCTACTGCCCGCACGGGAAGCGGTCTCCTCCCGCACTCCGGCAATGATCTGACGCTTTTCTTCGAACTCCGCTCTATCGATCTCACCGCGGGCGAAGCGCTCGGCCAAGATTTCCAGTGCGGACGACGATGCTTCGTGCTTCGATGCTTTGGCTTGCGTACCCCCGCAGCACCCGCACTCGGTTGTGCTCGCCATGGATCTTCTCCTCTGCTGTACCAACTTCACCCAAGCGTAACGGCTCAGGACCAGCCATAGCCAACGCGTTGAACGATGATGTTGTTAACGACGGCGCGAATGCCAGGCGTGGTTTCGGCAGCGAGTTGGGCTGCTTTCTTCTCCTCGACCGAGTGGACAAGTCCCCACAGATCGACGGTGCCATCCTGAACCGTGACGGTGAGCATGGTCGGACGCCATGGCTCCGCAGCGAGCCGAGACTGTACCTTTTTGCGCAACTCGGAATCATCGACAGTCGTGAGGAAAGAGAGTTTTTTTGTAGCGCTCGCTAACGCCTGCAGAATATTTGCGCGACTGACAAGACCGACGAGCTTACCCCCCTCGACAATGGGTACGCGCTTGATTCGGTTGCGCTCCAGCATCGCGGCGATATCGCCCAGCGGCGTATCCGGTTTCGCAGTGATGACGTCGCGAGTCATCACATCAGCAACCTTGCGGGAATGCGATTTGATGTACTCGGTGGCTGACGCCCATTTGTTTGATACCAGCTCGAGCCACCAGGAATGTCGTTTGGACGTGCCGATCTCCGGCCGCCGCATCAGATCGCCTTCGCTCACGATGCCAGCAAGCTCGCCCTTCTCGTCCACAACCGGCGCCCCACTGATGTGATTGTTCAGCAGCGTGCCGGCGACTTCGCCAATGCTTGCGTTAACGCCCACCGTAATGACGTTGGAGACCATGACATCCGCAGCTTTCATAGGTTCTCCTGTCAGTTGTCACCACGTTTAGTGATCGTCGTCGAGTGTGCAGCCTTAAGATGCACGAGAATACGTTGCTGCGTCACGCACGAACGACGACAACCGGTATCGTGCTGTGGGTGAGCACCTTGACTGTTTCGCTACCGAGCACGACCGCTGAGACGCCGCGGCGGCCATGGGAGGCCATCACAATCGCGTCGCATCCTCTCTTTCTCGCCGTATCAATAATTGTCTCATAGGGATGCTCTTGTTCAACCTGCACCACATCGCAGGGCACGCCGGCTGCCGTGGCAACATCCTTCACCGCCTTGAGATATTTCGCGGTAAGAGCGGCAGTACGCTTTTTATACTCGTCCGGCGTGTCCGTCACCATGCCCGGCTCAACCGCGAAAATATGGAAAGGCTCCGACACGGTTACTGCGGTGACTTTGGCATTAAGAGCTTTTGCCAGTCCAATGCCATGGTCGACGGCTTTCTTCGACAGCTCGGATCCGTCGGTAGGGATCAGGATATGCTTGTACATCTGCACCTCCCTCAAAATTTCCTCAATGCGCGGGGCCGCACAACGGCCGATCATCGCCTCGATGCGGCGGTACGCACGACCGCCGCACCCGCACGTTGGTCGATATCAGGCGACCAAGAACCGCAGCGACGGACGCTGCTCGACGAATGAAAGCTTCTCCGCCCAGGCGTCGAGACCCCACACGTGTCCGGCACGGTAGACGATCAGATAGACGCACAGCGTCGCATAGACGATGTGGTAGTCGATGATGAAGTTGTTGGTGTTCTCTATGAACGGCCAATCCATGTGCGCCGTCCAATACATCACCAGAAGCGCCACGCCGAATGCGGCGCTCACGCGAACCATCAACCCGACCAGGAGGGAAAGCCCGATCAGCAGGTGACCGTAGCTGACCAGGAACGTCAGAGCTGGGTCCACCGCGGGCGTGGCGAGTACCGCGTAGACGTCATGGAAGGTCTTGGTATGGCTGAGGAAGGCCGCTGCACTGAATTTCGGATTGAATACTTGATGCGACGCGGCGTAAAGGAACGTCCACGCCATGAGGAGACGGAAGACGAGAATAAAACTGCGGTCGGTGGTGGATTGGGTCATGACCTGCTCGCTTTGTTGCGGCCTAATGAATTGCAATGTTGTTTGCTCAAATGATGTGACTGCCCCTCACCACCAGCATTGATCTACCTCAAAAACCGGCTCCCCTTTCAGGGGCGCCCCGGCCGTTGGCAGGCACGCTTCAGCGAGCGCACTCTTTCGCTGTGGGGGTCGGCCTCACGGTCGCTGCAGCGAGCACAATGCGGCTCTCCTTTACGGGCTGCGCCACGGACCGCGTCGCTATCGAACGAACCGCGGCGATTTCAATTGTCTTTGGCACCCTCACGGATCCACGCGCGGATGGCATTTCTGTCGCAGATCGACAGCTTCTTCTTGCCGTGCGGCATACGCACCTCAGGGGAGGCACGCCAATCGAGGAGCCACATCAAGTTGCTGCTCTCCGGGTCGCGGGGGACGACCATGGCGCCGAACTTGGTGCCCTTCATCAACCCTTCATAGGTCGTGAGGTCGAGCCCGCTTTTTTCGTAGCCCGCGCCGCCGCTCTGGTGGCAGCTCGCACATCGGCCTTTGAAGATCGGCAATATGTCCTCGGAGAAGCTTTGCGGTTCCGCCGCGCATAACTGAGCAGAGGGCGCGGCCACGTCGACAATCACCAGGCAAGCGGCGCCGAACGCGATCGCGGCTGCTGTCAAGTTTCGTCTTTTCATTTCTGTGCTCCAGGATTGATCCGAGGCGCCGTGAGAACGACGGGCCATCACACCATTGCAATCTCAGCTGGTGGAATTGTCAGATGATCATTGACCGTCCTGACGCCAGGTATGCTTTCCACGGCAATTCGAGTTGCCTTCTTTTCATCATCCGAAGCGACAAATCCCCACAGGTCGACTGTGCCATCGCGGACAGTCACATTGAGCATCGATGGCCGCCACAATTCGCCATTCAATCGGGAGAGCACCTCGTCACGGATTTGCGAATCGCTGGCGCTTGCAGTAGCGGCGTTCTTTCTCGGCATGCTGGCGAGCACCTGAAGCAGGTTTGCGCGGCTGACGATCCCCACGACTTTTCCATTCTGCACGATCGGCACCCGCTTGATGCGGTTCCTTTCAAGCAACGTTGCAATCTCGCCGAGCGGCGTCTCCGGCGTTGCGGTGATCACCGAACGCGTCATGACATCGGTGACTTTGTGCGAATGCGATTTCACGTATTCCGCGGCGAGCACCTGTTTGCCGGTCAGATATTCCAGCCACCAGGACCGGCTGCGGTCGGTCCCTGCCTCGGCCCGCCGCATGAGGTCGCTCTCGCTCACGATTCCGAGAAGCTCGCCCTGCTCGTCGATGACGGGCACGGCGCTGATACGGCTCGCGAGGAGAATACCGGCCACCTCCTCGACCCGCGCACTCGGGCGAACGCTAATGACGGCGGAAACCATCACGTCAGCAGCTTTCATGGTGCCTACTCCCTCTCGTCAGGGGATATACGGGAATTGATACTTCGACCCTGCCTTTGAACGGCTTTGCAGAGCCATGAGCATCTCGAGCACCAAGGCGTTCTCACAATAGTCGCGCCAATCGTCCCGACCTTGCCAAGCTCGATCGGCCGATGCGCGCGCTAGATCCGATGCACAATCTTCCCGGCTCTCGCACAGTGAGCAACACCTCTGAAGATGACGAAGTAAAGCGGGATCCGAGAGAGCCAATTCATAGGGATCGAGTTCGACGCTGAGCATGCGGCGCCGCAGTAAGTCGTCAACGTGCCTGCCCGCGACCCTGCAAAGATCGGCGTTTGACCCTTCTCGACCGAGCGTCAGATATTCCACCTTATCCGAGCCAAGGCGGGCGGCTTCGAGCAGCTCATTGGCCTGAACCACCATCCAACGTCGCCACAGTCGCACAAACACGTTCGGTGGTAGTCGATCTCGGAGCGAAGCCGCGCGCATCGCACCCTCCTGTGACCGTTCATGCATAAGCTGCCGGTGCCTTTCTCCGCGCCGGCGCACGGGGCAACGCGTGATGCGCCGCCCATTAAGCACTGTTGTGCGGATCGCAAGCGGGAATCTTGATCCAAGTCAAATTCGAGCCGGTTTTCAGCGAGATGCAGCGGCTCGCGAAACGCCACGGCGCAGGAGTCCGTCAGCTTGGCGTTAGGGCTCAAATGTCTGCAGATATGCAATGACATCCGCGATCTGATCCGGTTCGAGCCGGAATTGCGGCATTGTCGGATGGTCGGCAACAATGCCCTCGGCCAAGCGCCGGCGCAGGCTCTCAAGCGGCAATTTGAGATGCAATGTGCGGAACGGGGGCGCGATGGCGAGCGGGCTATCGCTGACGTCGATGGCGTGGCATTGTGCGCAATGAACGCGCACGAATGTCGGGCCGCGCTGGGCTGCCGGCGATTGGGCGAGGACGGGACTGCTTGCCAATGAAAGAACGGCGCTCAGCGCGATGACGTGCCGACCAAAAGATCATTGTAACATCTAATTTGCCTTGGTTTTGGCAGCCCGCTCAGCCGCCAATGCCGAGAGCGTCGTGGCGTTCGGGCAATATTTTTGCCACGCCTGATCGGACGGGTTCTTTGCGAGCTCGTGCTCGCACCGCCGTTTACTTCCACAGACCGTGCATACCCGCTGAAGATCGCGCATGACTTGCGGGTCGGCATGCGTGAGTTCCTTCCGGTCGAGCTTGATCTCGCTCATCCTCCAGTACAACTGATCAGCGGCGTCCGGCCATTTGCCGGCGAGAATGGAGAGATCGGCTGCGCTAACGCCCACGTCGCGGGCGATGCGTTCCATCTCGGCAGGACCGCAACCGTCGAGGTCCGCCATCGCCCTGCGCCTGCCACTCCAGCTTCGCCACCAATGCGCAAGCAGGCGACCAAAGCCGGGCCGTTCACTGGTTTGAGCCGAGCGAGACATGAGAGCCTCCATGCTGATTCGAGCGTCGCTTTCCTACGCGTTGAGCCGACGCAGCGCGGAGCGGTTGCGCAGCAGGATCCGGCGGCGCTTCGGCACCTCGATTGCGGCCGCGTCTTCCAAATGTTTGAGCGTGCGCGAAACGGTTTCGATGGTGAGGCCGAGATAGTCGGCGATGTCCTGACGCGACATCGGCAACTCGACTGCACCGCCGTTGGGCACGCGGTCCCCCATTTCCAACAGAAAGCCCGCGACGCGCTCCTCCGCGCTCTTGATCAGCACCAGCGAATGCTCTTGCACCCGTTGCAATTCGCGGGCGGTCAGCTCCCACATTTGGCGGGCGACGTCATTGTCCCTTGCCGCAAGCGCCATCACCGTGCTGCGTTTGATCACGATGATCTTGCAGTCGGTGATCGCTTCGGCAGAAAACGTGTGCTCGTCTCCCGGCTCGAAACCGAAAATGTCGCCGGGCAGATGGAAGGCTCCGATCTGACGGCGGCCGTCCACCAGGACCTTGTAGGTGCGCACCGTCCCGCTGACGACGTTGTAGAGGTAATCGGCGGGCTCGTTCTCCCCGTAAATCTCGGCATTGGCTGCAAACGACATGCACGCACCCATGAGCTCGATGGTGCCGGTTTGCAGGGCAGCGGCCGGGAGCGGCGTACGATGAGGCTGTACTGCCGGCGGCTTGAAGGAACCGTTCCGGATTGCGGTCTGCGTCAGCATGGCTCATGACCTCCAGTTGATGAGCCCTTGGTAACCTGTGCGCGAGGGCGCGAAAATTCCGATAAAATCCCTCCGGGCTAGCCCGGAGGCGGAAGGGGCAATTAAGGCTCTCGATGAAGACGTTCCTTGCAAATTTGGCCGCCAAATCGAGCGCGGAGGGCCACCTAACCACCTTCAGGCATTGGCTTTTTCTGCAGGGGGACGTGCTTCGCTATGCCGTTGTGCCGGTTGCCGTGGCAATTGCGTTCCTGGCGAGACTCGCGCTCACACCGATCCTGGGGGATGCCGCGCCCTATCTGCTCTTCGTTCCCGCGGTTTTGGTAGCGGGCGGCCTGGGCGGACTGGGACCGGGACTCCTCGCAACGGCCTTGAGTCTTGTGCTTGGCTTCTTCGTCACGATTTCGCCCGGCGTTTCAATGTCGGAAGTTGTCGAGGCCGCTCTATTCGCAGTGATCGGAGCGGGCATCAGCTGGAGCGGACAGCAGCTGCAGCACAACCGGATTCAGGCCGCGACCAGCACGCGAGACGCGCTTGCGCGCGAGGCTCATCTCGCGTCGATCCTCAATACCGTGCCGGATGCGATGATCGTCATCGGCGAGGACGGAATCGTGCAATCGTTCAGCCCGGCGGCGGAACGGCTGTTCGGCTATACCGCGGCGGAAATGATTGGAAAAAACGTCAAGATGTTGATGCCGTCGCCCTACCGGGAGAATCACGATGGCTACATCGAGCAATATCTGCGGACCGGACAAAGGCGAATCATTGGAATCGGGCGCGTCGTGGTCGGCGAGCGCAAGGACGGCTCGACCTTCCCGATGGAGCTGGCGGTGGGGGAAATGCGATCGAGCGACCGTCACTTTTTCACTGGCTTTATCCGCGACATAACGCAGCGTCAGCAGTCGGAGGCGAGGCTGCAGGAGCTGCAATCAGAGCTCGTTCATGTTTCGCGATTGACGGCGATGGGCCAGATGGCGTCTGCGCTGGCGCATGAATTGAACCAGCCGTTATCGGCCATCGCTAGTTACATGAAGGGCTCGCGACGCTTGCTCGAAAGTGGTGGCGAGGACCGCTCGAGCTTGTTGCGCGATGCCATGGACAAGGCGGGCGATCAAGCTTTGCGCGCGGGACAGATTATCCGTCGCCTGCGCGAATTCGTGGGACGGGGTGACAGCGAGCGTCGGGTTGAAAGCGTCAAGAAGCTCATTGAGGAGGCCAGCGCCTTGGCGCTCGTCGGAACCAAGGATCAGGGTATCCGTGTCCGGTTTCAATTCGATCCGGCCGTGGATCTCGTCCTGGTCGATAAGGTGCAGATTCAGCAGGTTTTGTTGAACTTGTTGCGCAATGCCGTCGAGGCCATGGAGAGGTCGCAAAGACGCGAGCTCATCATTTCCACCGCAGCCGGCGATGACGATATGGTCGCCGTCAGCGTGGTCGACACCGGCTCCGGCATCGCGCCGGAACTGATCTCGCAGCTCTTCCAGCCCTTTGTCACCAACAAGCGCCACGGCATGGGTGTTGGCTTGTCGATCTGCCGCACTATTGTCGAGGCCCATGGCGGACAAATCACGGTGGAGCCCAATCCCGACGGTGGAACGATCTTTCGCTTCACGTTGCGGGCCGCGACGGGGCAGGATTTCAGCGATGCCCTCTGACAAGCCCATCGTCCACGTCATCGACGACGACGAGGCGGTCCGCGAGGCGCTCGCCTTCCAGCTGGGGTCGGCCGGCATCGACGTGCGGACGTACGAGTCCGCCGTCGCATTCCTGGAGGTTGCCCCCACGGTCCAGAGCGGCTGCATCATCACCGATGTGAGAATGCCCGAGCTCAGCGGCGTCGACCTGCTGCGACGATTGCGAGAGCTCAAGGTCGCCGTGCCGGTCATCGTCATCACGGCGCATGGAGATATTCCGCTCGCCGTGGAAGCGATGAGACTTGGCGCCGTCGATTTTCTCGAAAAGCCTTTCGATGACGAGGTCCTGCTCGCTTCCGTGCGGTCGGCGCTCGACCGGGGGGACCGGGATCAAAAGCGTCAGGC
>Ga0306917_10001728_pt1 | contig 10584 bp, 10 predicted proteins | sample tim00Cox00000000_FD_203313 | JGI IMG/M metagenome (GOLD analysis project Ga0306917, IMG submission 203313) | Lab enrichment of tropical soil microbial communities from Luquillo Experimental Forest, Puerto Rico - timezero.00C.oxic.00.000.000 (v2)... | ecosystem: Environmental > Terrestrial >... | reverse complement strand
TCGTGGCCTTGATGGCCGCGCTAGCCATCGCGGCATGCTCCCCACAAACGATGACCCTCAAGCCAGAAACAACCACAGTCGAGGTGGTTGGCAAGGGTGCAGATGGTGCCGTCGTCGGCAGTCTCCTTGGCGCCGCGCTCGGTGGAGCTATTGGGGGTTGGAGAGGCACCGCAATCGGTGCCATCTCCGGCTCCGCGTTACAAGCGGAGGCGTTGGCGCGAGGGCTTGTTCGGCCGACAGATCGGGTTCCCTCGGATTTCGCGTATTACAGTTACCTTCTCTTCCTGGACAACACTGAGCTTACACGGGCTACACGATACGCGGCCATTCATGCCTTTTGGTGCATGTTGAGCGACACTTCAGAAGTTACGGCCTCAATCGACCGTAGCCGTTTGGAAGTTCTCTTCGTACCCATCCGAGCGAATACTGATACCAGAACTTTGATCCAGTCAAAAGATCCGATGGACTTGTGGGCGGCGTACGATTATGACTATGCATTGCTTATCGGACGACATCTTCGTTTGGTCCATCCTGACCACGGCGCGCCGAATACAGTGCTTGTAGGTTATCCAAAGACAATCACACCAGCGGATGTAATTAATTCCGATCAACTGGTTATTGTAAGCCTCCAACGAAGCCCCGCCGACATAGAGGGAATTTTCCGCCTTTACAGGCAAAGTCTTTTATTGAATGGAACTCAGAACGTTTCGACGTCATCGTTTGCCGACGCGTTCCGAAGTTTCTTAGATCAGGTGGGCCGTATGGTTACTCAAACGGCGGGGGCACCGCCGGCAACTGCATCCACTTGCCGGTAAAGAGATGCGCCATCTGTGGTCGCGTCCGCCTCTCCTCCGATGTGAGCGAAATCAAGCTCGTCTTCTCGATCCCGTCTCATCGGCCTACGCCCAACTTCCCGCCGACCTGGAACGCCGCGCCGACTGATCTGCTGCCCGTGATCCGCTACGATCGGAAGGCCGGCGAACGCAGCCTGGATCTTCTGCGCTGGGGTCTCGTGCCGTTCTGGGCAAAAGACATCAAAGTCGGGTTCGCGAATATCAACGCCAAGGCCGAAGGGATCGAAAGCAAGCCGGCATTTCGTGAGGCATTCCAGCGGCGCCGCTGTCTCGTGCCGGTCGATAACTTTTACGAGTGGAAGAAGACTGCGACGGGAAAGCAACCCTACCCCATTACACTCGCAGATCGGGGGCTGATGGCTCTGGCGGGACTGTGGGAGAACTGGCGCTCGTCCGCGGGCGAGTGGGTGCGCAGCTTCGCGATCGTCACAACTACACCCAACGAACTGTGCGCGGAGCTACACAATCGGATGCCGGTGGTCTTGGGGACGGAGACATGGCCGGTTTGGCTCGGGGAGGAGCCGGCGGACCTGCGCCAACTCAAAGCCCTTCTCGCGCCTTATCCGTCAGAGGCGATGACTTGCTGGCCGGTGAGCACGCGGGTCGGCAACGTCAAGAACAATGACCCGAGCTTGATCGAGCCAATTGCTTCAGATTAGGAGGCTGCTGAAAGTCGCGGAAGGGGCAGCCGGTCAACGGTGTCGCGGATCGAGCGCGTCGTCGGTGACGGTCGCCACGTCGTCGGGAGCGAGGTCGTCAGGCATCTAGATTGTTGACGGAGATTGGCGATTTCTCCCTCGCTGTCAGCACGTGATGGCGAAATCTTGTGTCAACGATCGCCGTCGGTCTTGGCGCAATTAAAGCCGGTGGTCGGTGCGCGCGAGCCAGGCTCGGGCCCATATAAATAATCATGGCGAAGTCTTCTGATGCACTAACCTCCGATCACGTGATGGCGATAGGGCAACTCGTAGTCGGGGTTTCGAAGATCGATTTATTGTTAACCGACTTGGCTAGTGTTCTCCTTGGAACTGGCATCATTTTAGCTATTGCTGCCATTCACGATAAGCCGATGGCGAACAAAATCGATACTGTCAAAACGCTCGCGAAGCTGCGTCGGTGGCCCACCGGCGACCCAGAGATCATTAACCTGCTCTCCGAAGCAAAGCGTGTGAACGACTACCGGAACACGATTGTTCACGGGCATTGGACCGTCGATAAAGAAGGGGAAGCCTATGTGGTCCGGTTCCAAACGCGCGGCAAATTTGAACGGCCCAAGAGGGCGATAACTGCTGAGGAAATTCTTCAAAAGGCTCGACAAGCCGATGACATCGCAAATCGGCTGGGTGCGCTTCGCGATAAGCTTACATCTCCGTAATCAGGAAGAGACCCCCTATTCTCGATCGCCGGAGGGTCGAGGGCGTAGATCGCGCCGCAGTCGATTTTTTTGTGGCGAAATGAAAATTTCCCAGCCGGTGCCCCAGGTCGAGGCCCGGCGCGGGTTTCCCTGTCCCTGGCATGGCGCCGCACGGCACCCGTTCTCAGTCCCAGCCGCCCTGGAAAGTGATCCTGACCCTCCAAACGAGATTACTTAAAAAGCCATCTGGCTCATAACACTAATGAATTCCCCAAGTTAGATCATAATCTGTCGCTTTACAAAAACGCGGGGTAGCATTTTCCGTGAAGCCTTTAGTTTTCATGCACGCACTCAAATAATTGTAATATGGGCTCCATTCACCGAGGTGTTCCGGCCGCCCACTTTTGTATGTCTGGAGCGCGCTAAATTTGCATTCGGTTAGCGACTTTTCTTGACCTTCGTCACAACCGGCCAAGAAAGCTGAGAGCGACAACACCAATAACAGTGGTTTTTTCATGCTGCTAGGGGACGTGACGGTCACTTGGCGCACATTCTATCAAGATGCGGACGGCGGCCTCGCGCGGGATCGATGACATCGCGGCCCTTTGGTCGATTTCCGATACGAACGTGTGCCGACCCTGTCGAACGGTTCGGCAACAGCGCCACAGATCCCCACGGCGGCCCGCTGACGCGAGTTTCCCGCACGACGAGAGAAAAGAACCATCGGGCCGCGACCTCGCGGAAGGTGCGGCGCGGTCGGCTGTAAGGTACAATTGCGAAGCAGAAGCTGCGGCGCTCAAGCTCGGGTGAAAAGAAATCAGTGTTCCGATTGTAGCTTCCGCTCAAGATCATCAAAGAATTTTGCGATGGTGCCCGACGGTCTATAGCAACGGGGGTCTGTCGAGCACCCTCCGCTTTCGTAGCCACGCGAGGCCATACAGGCAGCGAGAAACTCCCTATACTGGCTATAATGCGCCATATGATCGGGGTATATCTTCGTTCCTTCGACTTCACATCCAGCGAAGTTTTTTAGGGTTTCACCCTTACACGCAAAAAGAGAAAGCAACAATAAGGTCGCGGGCACGGCGGCGGCAATGGTGTGTTTCACGGCTACTTCTTGTGCATCAGCCAGCCCGCCGGGTACCGCCAGCATCAAGCGCCCGGCGCTGGTGCCGGTATCGGCCCACGGCTGGGCGAGGCTACGGCCTGTTAACAAAGGTTAACATCGTTTCAAAATCCCCGCGCGAAATACGATCCTGGTATATGCCATCACTGCCGGCGTATGCCACCCCCACGCCCGACCCCCACCCCCGGTCTCTGCGGCTTTCGATAAAGCGCGGCATGGTCGCAGGGCCAGATGGAAACCGCGGGCCTACTGCGTTCGACCCACTTCCCATACGGGTTAGGAAAGGTCTTCTATCAACCTCACCGCACTGCGTGTCAGAATGCCGTTTGGTGATCTGAGTTCTTCCATGCCCGTATAGTGGTTGGCATTTGGGATCGGGATCAATGAGCCGGGTTGATGAGATTGCGCCCGGTGGGCGTGATATTCCCGACTGTTGCGAACAAGGGCAGTCAGTTCGGCAGTTCCATAGGTAATCGCAAGGGGCTTGCTGACCCCCGGCAGACGAAGGGGGGAAAGGGTGGCAATCTCCTCATCTGTTAATTTGAGGCGTTCATTGAGATAGGTATCTCTGATAGGTCCGAGTTCAAAGATCCCTGAGATCGCTAGACCCGCCCGTACACTGGGATGGTCCAACAATAGCGCAGTGAGATGCCCGCCTGCTGACCAACCCGAGATAATCACAGGTCCCGCGATGCCATGTGCGCTGCCCTGCGCCGCAAGCCAGTCGAGTGCGCTGCGCACCTCGCCAACGATCTGCGTCAAGGTCGCAGCAGGAGCTAATGTGTAGCCGGGCAGTGCGGCCGACCAGCCTCGGGCGAGCACTCCCTCAGCAAAACAGGAAAAATGTTCGCGATTGCGCGATTGCCAGTAGCCTCCATGTATGAATACCAAGCACGGGGCAGTCGGATTTTCGGCGGGAAATAAGTCCCACTTGTTTCGCTCGCCCGGACCATAAGCCAAATCAAGGTACTTCGGTCGCTGCGAGCGAAACGTCGCCGATGCTGCAACCCAGCGATCGACAATTTGCACGCTATCACTGACGGCCGCTGAATTGTTGTAAGCAGCATCACGCCCGGCGTGGCTCAGCGTCCCCCAAGCCATATTGTGGGCGGTGGGCGTTTGACCATCAGCGAGATTAGGCACAATTACCGTCGCGGCAGACGCAGCTATGAATGCTCTGCGTTGAACGAGACCCATCCTTGACTCTCCCCAATGCGTTGCTGCCGATTGAATTAACCGGGACTTCGCCATTCCGTTGCCCGCTCTGGGTTATGGTATGCTGGTGTTCTGTGCCAGCGCAATGTGTAACCCGTCCTGCTGAAATTCACGTCCTCGGTCAACTGCCGCCAGCGCAGCTTCGGCTCGACGATGCTCTCCAACCGAGTTCGCTGCGGGCAGTAGGCCTCGACGCACCGCTCCGGGGTGGTCGCTTGGGCGAATTATTGACGGCTAACTCGGGCATTTTTGGCGGCTTTATGACGGTTTCTGAGATATTACTTTGCAAGAAGAGACCATTGCTGACGCCGTTCTGGACTTCGACTTAGATGACTAATGAGCCGCGCTTGTGGTGCGCGATGATTTACGTGGCGGACAGTCGCGACGTAGCCGGGGCCGTGCGGCGCAGCAAGCGCCTCCACTGGAAGCAGGCGGACGCACTCCGAGAAGTCGAGGGCTGGCTGACAGAAATGAGGCGCGACCCGGTTCGGTGGGAAATCGCCGATGACGAAACCCTTATAGGCCGCCTCCCTGGTTATTTCGCGGTGCTGTCGAGTTTTTTTCTCCCGAAAGAGCAGTGAGCCTTTAGATCGCGGACGACGCGGATCTCGACCCCGAACTCTACCTTCTGCCAATCGGGGTTCCAGCGGGCGTGCTCGGGGGCTGAAGCGGCCACCCAGCAATCGCGATGCTAGGGTCTCAGCGGGTTTCAGGGTACACTTGGTTAAGTGCACCTTGACCGCCGGGCGCGAAATGCCCCCTGTCCGCCGCCTCACCGCGATCCTTGCCGCCGACGTGGCGGGATACTCGCGTTTGATGGGCGTCGATGAGGAGGGCACTCACGAAAGGCTTCAAGCCCATCTCGGGGAGTTGGTCAACCCGAAGATCGCCGAGCACAGGGGCCGGATCGTAAAGAACACCGGCGACGGCTTCTTGGCAGAGTTTCCGAGCGTCGTGGATGCGGTTCGCTGTGCTGTCGAGGTCCAGCGGGGGATGGTCGATCGCAATAAGGAGACCCCACCCGAGAAACGGATCGAGTTCCGCATCGGCATCAACCTCGGCGATGTGATCGCGGAGGAAGACGACATCTTCGGCGACGGTGTGAATGTCGCGGCGCGGGTGGAGGCGCTGGCTGATCCGGGCGGGATCTGCGTCAGTCGGGTCGTGCGCGATCAGGTTCGGGACAGGGTCGATTACAACTTCGAGGATCTTGGCGAGCAGCAGGTCAAGAACATCGCGCGACCCGTGCGGGTTTACGCTTGGCGCCCTGATGGCGTAGACGACAGGCCAACGACGAGTGTACCAATCGCAGGGCCGATGCGTCGCCGCCGCAAGATCCTTGCGCCAATAGGGGCGGCGGTCGCGGCGGTGCTCGTGCTCTCATTCGCCACCTGGTGGTTCTGGCCGACAACGAGATCCTCTTCGGCTCCCCCCGCAGCGGTCGCGGCCGCCACCTCCATTGCGCATCCGCTTGTCGCACCGCGTTTGTCAATCGTTGTCCTGCCGTTTGCCAATCTCAGCGACGACCGGGAGCAGCAGTATTTCGCGGACGGCGTAACTGAAGACCTGACAACGGATCTCTCGCGGATAGCGCACATGTTCGTGATCTCGCGCAACAGCGCCTTTACCTACAAGGACAAGCCGATCAATGCGAAGCAGATCGGCCGGGAACTGGGCGTGCGCTATGTGCTGGAAGGAAGCGTCCAACGGTCGGGCAACCAACTCCGCATTAACGCGCAGCTTATCGACGCTGAGACCGATGCGCATCTGTGGGCCGAGCGCTTCGACCGCGACCTGGGCGATCTATTCGCTCTGCAGAACGAGGTCACGGGCCGGATCGGGCATTCGCTCAACTTTGAGCTGGTCACAGCGGAGGCTGCTCGCCCGATCGAAAACCCCGACATGCTCGACTACTTTTTCCGCGCAAGCGCCGCGTTTTACAAACCACCGACGCGCGAGAGCTACGTCGAGGTTGTTAGTTTGCTGGAGAAGGCATTGGCACTCGACCCGGGCTCTGGCGAGGCGCAGAACCGGTTGGCGTCCGTGCTCGCGGGTCGCCTGCTCAACAATATGACCGACACGCCGGCTGCTGATCTTGAGCGCGCGAAAGCGCTGAGCGAGCAAGCCTTGGTATCAGCGCCCGGAAGCGCGGGAGCGCATTACGCCAAGGGCCAGGTGCTGCGCGCACAGCGGCGATGCGCGGAGGCCATTCCCGAGTACGAGGCGGTGCTCGCATACAATCGCAACTCGGCGTACTCATACTTCAACATCGCTAACTGCAAGCTCTTCACCGGGTCGATCGAAGAGACGATCCCGCTCGTAGAGCGCGCCATCCGGCTCAGCCCTCGTGATCCCTTCGCGCTCGCCACTTGGTACCAAACCATCGGGTTAGTGCATCTGCTCCAGTCGCGCACCGACGAGGCTATCCTTTGGTCTGAAAAAGCGCGCAGCCACTCTCCTGCACTCTCAAACATTCGCGCAACGCTAGCCGCCGCCTATGCCATCAACGGCGAGATGGAACGCGCCGCCGGCGAGCTCGCTGAAGCCCGACGGCTGAGCCCCGACGATCGTTATTCGAGCATTGCCCGCTTGAAGGCCGCCCGGTATTTCGGGGCGCCAAAGGTCCGCGCCTTGTTCGAAGCCACTTATCTCGTCGGCCTGCGCAAGGCTGGGATGCCGGAGGAATGACCACGATCCGCCGGCTTGCCGCAATCATGGCCGCTGATGTCGCCGGGTATTCTCGACTGATCGGCTCTGACGAAGCCGGCACCCTCGGTCGGCTTAGGTCCATCCGCGCCGAGGTGATCGACCCGGCGATTGCGACCCACAACGGCCGGCTGGTGAAGACCACAGGCGACGGGTTCCTGGTCGAATATGGCAGTGTCGTGGACGCCCTGCGCAGCGCCATCGAGATCCAAGCAGGCATCGCCGAGCGGAACGGCCCGGTGCCGCAAGACCAGCGCATCGAGTTCCGAATGGGGCTCAACGTCGGCGACGTGGTGGTCGAGGACGGCGACATATTCGGGGATGGTGTGAACGTCGCCGCTCGGCTCGAAGGGCTGGCTGAGCCCGGTGGGATCTGTGTGTCTGCGCGCGTTCAGGAAGACGCCACGGGCAAACTCGACCTTCACTTCGAGGACATGGGCGAGCAGCAGCTAAAGAACATCGCGAGGCCGGTGCGGGTCTACCGGGTTCGGGACAGTGCCACCCCGCGGACGCAACCGCCGCCGCCATCGCCCCAACTATTGCCGCTCCCCGACAAGCCATCGATCGCCGTGCTGCCATTCGCCAATATGAGCGGCGATCCGGAGCAGGAGTATTTCGCCGACGGTATGGTCGAGGAGATTATCACCGCGCTCTCGCGCATTCGCTGGCTCTTTGTTATCGCCCGCAATTCGAGCTTCACCTACAAGGGTCGGGCAATCGACGTGAAGCAGATCGGGCGCGAGCTTGGCGTCCGCTACGTGCTCGAAGGCTCGGTGCGTAGGGGCGGAAACCGGGTGCGCATCACAGCGCAGCTCATTGACGCGACTACAGGAGCACATGTCTGGGCCGACCGCTTCGATGGTTCCATCGAAGATGTGTTCGAGCTTCAGGATAAGGTGGCATCAAGCGTCGCCGGCGTGATCGAGCCGGCATTGCAAGCCGCCGAGACCGCTCGCTCGGCTGCGCGACCAACCGACGATCTAACTGCTTACGACCTCTACCTGCGCTCGTACGCGATGCTCTGGGCGTCGGCCAGACAACTCCCCGAGGCGTTGCGCCTAGTGGAGCAAGCGACTGAACGCGATCAGCGCTACGGGCCTGCGCTCGCTTGGGCTGCGTTCTGCTGCTTTAGATTACTCCTTGATGGCCGCAGCGAAGATCCGGAAGCGGACCGACGGAAGGGAGCCGATTTCGCAAGGCGCGCCTTGGAGTTGGCCGGCGACGACCCAGGCGTCCTAGTGAATACGGCCCAAATGCTGGTCTTTTGCGGCGAAGATATCGAAACGATGACGGCGCGGGTTGACCGTGCCCTGGCGCTCAACCCGAGTTTCGCGCGTGGGTGGCACATCAGCGGTATCCTCAGGAATTGGGCAGGCCAGCCCGACGTTGCGATCAACCATGTCGAAGTCGCGCTGCGCCTCAGTCCTCGCGAACGTGTCGGTCCATCGCTCTTTCAGATCGGCTTCGCACATTTCCTCGCCCAGCGGTTCGATCAGGCCGTGGAAAAACTGCTCCTCGCAATGCAGGACGATCCGAACCTGCCGGGGACATATCGCTATCTCGCCGCCTCTTATGCGCATATGGGTCGGCTCGACGATGCCCGAGAGGTCGTAGCGCGGCTGCGGGTCATTACTCCTGTCGTAATGCCACCCCCCAACTACCTGCGCAACCCAGAGCACCGCGAGCTTTACCTGTCGGGCCTCCGCTTGGCGGCTGGCGAGGAGACATGACGGATAATCGAGTGTTGCGAGCGCGGTCTGGTGGTTATGACGTGTTGTTTCGCTGGAACTCACTGACGTGTATGCGCAGGGTTGCGGACGGCCGGAGGAGTGATGCCCGGCGATCTCGGCGCCTTTGACCGGCGGCGGGCGGCCTCGGATCTCGTTAACGATCTACAGCAATCCAGCGCGTGCGAGGTCGAAGAGATATCGGCGCACGCAGTGGCCCTGTCCCACCCCTCCCCCCATGCCACCCCCGGTCTCCACGGGTTTTGCGCTCGGCAGGGCGGGGCGCTGGGCCGGCGAGGGCGGGACAAGGTGGGGGGATCACCGCGGACACCGACACAATCATTTGTTAAGAACGATCTTTCTTGCTCCTCTCATGATTGCAGCAACCTTGCCGCATGACCCTGGTTCAAAGGCTGACCGGGATAGGCTGCCACAAGGTTCGATTTCGGGCTTTTGGCAGGCTCTCGCCACAACGCCTTGGAGCCTATTGGCAGAATGGCAGGAGACTGACAGTGGCAGTGATTGGATACGCTCGCACCAGCACATTGCATCAAGACGCTGGGCTTGATGCACAGTTGCGCCAGCTGGAAGCGCTCGGCTGCGACAAGGTGTTCAGCGAGCAGGTTTTCTCAGTCGCCGATCTGGCGCGATTGAGCGCAGCACTCGAATACGTCCGAGAGGGCGACACGTTCGTTGTGACCAAGCTGGACAGGCTCGCTCGGTCGGTTGCCCACCTTGTTGAGATTGTCGGCGCATTGGAGGGCAAGGGCGTCGCACTGAAGATCCTCGATCTCGGGATGGACACCAACACGCCAACCGGGCGGCTCATGTTGACGGTGATCGGTGCCATCGCCCAGTTTGAGCGCGAAATCATGATCGAGCGGCAACGCGAGGGGATCGCCGCGGCCAGGGCCGAGGGCAAATACAGGGGCCGGGCGCCGACAGCCCGACGGAAGGCCGAGCAAATCCGGGAGCTCGCGGCTGAGGGCGTCGGCAAGGCTGAGATCGCGCGCCGGCTGGGGGTCGGGGAGCGGTCGGTATATCGGATGCTGTCGGGGCACATCTGAGTGACCGCCACACTCTTGGCTGAGGCCACCGCTTTGAGCAGCACGACCAATTCCTCGTTCGAATAGCGCCGGTTATTAATCGGCGTGCCCAGATAGCCCTGGTTCCCCAAGTCGACCGTGCCGATTTAGGAGCCGCCGAATTTCGTAATCATTGCCCCATTCCGCTGCAATCGCACTGCTTCGCACTCGCCAGCACATTAATGCGGGGAGCAAAGTTGATGATTGTCCACCGCACGTCGCCGCCTTAATTGACGGCCGGATGTTAGGGCCGAAGCCCTTCGCCCCCTGACCTAATTCTCGTCCCTGCCATGGCCGGCGACCACCGTCATCATGCCGACATCCGCGGCTTTCCTCCAGGGTCCTCGCCTGACCGGAGTGTTCCACGCGCGGTCGGGAATGGCGATCTTTGGGCAGGGAGCTGACCTTGTCGTGGCACGGGTCGAATGGCGGCCTCGCGCCGGTGGACTAAACCGCTCTCGCGGTAATTGGTGGCAGGGCATGGAGTAGCCGGAAGCGGGCATCCTGTCTTGAGATT
>Ga0306917_10001721_pt1 | contig 10608 bp, 6 predicted proteins | sample tim00Cox00000000_FD_203313 | JGI IMG/M metagenome (GOLD analysis project Ga0306917, IMG submission 203313) | Lab enrichment of tropical soil microbial communities from Luquillo Experimental Forest, Puerto Rico - timezero.00C.oxic.00.000.000 (v2)... | ecosystem: Environmental > Terrestrial > Soil... | reverse complement strand
AGTTTCGTGGCAGCACCCGCACCTCGATGCCGGTGAGCGCGGGATCGGCCGCGCGGATCTCGCGCTCGAGCTCGAGGACCGCGTAGCGCAGCCGCGCCGACCAGGCGGCGGTCTCGGCGAAAATCACCAGCGTGCCCTCGCGCTCGGTGACACCCGTGACCCTGGGGCGGATCTCCGGCGGCAGGTGAGTCGACAACCAGTGGTTCCAGAAATTCTGCCGTGACGCCTGGGCCGTGACGCGCGTCAAAGTGGGGACACGCCGCGCGAGCAGCTCTTTTACAGAATGCGCGGGCGCGAAGGTGAGACCGGTCCTACTCCTCATTGGGGCTTTCCCGCGCTTGTTTCGACTCATCTTCTTCGGCATATTTCCCAGACGCTGCTCGAGCAAACCCGCCGAAAGGCGGGGACGCAAAGCCACCGGTCTAAAGCGAGGAGCCATGACAGCGGGGTTGACAGCATGTGCAGGCAGAAAACCAAGACAGGGAGATCCCCGTTTGGTGTACGCCCGGGCGTACTGAGGGACGCCGCCTGCCGGGGGATATGATTCGTTGGGTAAGCGGGTATGAATGTCATTTTACTTTCCAAGCGTGATGGTCGGGCGCGGCAGCTCGATCTCGCCCGCCCGCTTACGTTAACTGCCCTCAGTGCCCTCGTGTTCGCCTTTCTCGGCAGCGCCTTTGCGATCGGGGTGCAACTCGGTCGCGGCAACCACGAGCGGGTGGTGGTCGCCGATACCACGCGTTTTGGCACGCTGCTCGCCGAGCAGAAAAAGCAGATAGCCGATCTCAAGCAGCAGGTGCAACTGCGGGTCGACGCCATGGCTATGCGGCTCGGCGAGGTCAACGCGCACGTGATCCGCCTCGATGCGCTCGGCAAGCGCCTGACCGAGATGGCGGACATCGACAGCCGCGAATTCAATTTCGACCGCGATCCGCCCCGTGGCGGACCGGAGGGCGACGGCGAGGGCATGAGCGCCCAGGTCCCGGACCTCTCCGCCCAGCTCCGGCAGCTCGAGCAGCGCGTCGACCTGCGCGAATCGCAGCTCTCGGCGCTCGAGAACGTGATCCTCGCCCGCGAGCTCCACCAGGAGATCCACCCCGAGGGCCGGCCGGTCGCCAACGGCTTCATTTCCTCGTATTTCGGCGAGCGCGCCGATCCTTTCGATGGGCTCGAGGCGTTCCACAAGGGCGTGGATTTTGCCGGCACACCGGGCTCGCCGGTGACCGCGGTCGCCGCCGGCGTGGTCACCTGGGCGGGTGAGCGCACCGGCTACGGGAAGCTCATCGAGATCAACCACGGCGATGGCTTCACGACGCGCTACGGCCACAACGAGCGGACGCTGGTCACGGTCGGCCAGACGGTCAAGCGCGGTGAGAGGATCGCGCTCATGGGCTCGACCGGGCGCTCGACCGGCCCGCACGTGCATTTCGAAGTGCTGCGCAACGGCCGCCAGGTCAACCCGCTCTCTTACATCGGACGCTGAAGCCCCCTGTCGGCGGACCGGCCGGGCCAGTGCCGTGCGCCTCCCCCTTGAATTGCGCCACCCGAGAACCAATTGGGCGTGGTACCCGTCTTATGCGTACAATACGCCGCTTTCGAGTACCCGCCTGTACTGTAAGTGCTTGTCGGGAAAGACATTTTCCCCCAAGCGAGTCACACCTTGCGCCAGCTTCTCACCCGCGTTTTCGGTAGCCGCAACGAGCGGATTGTCCGCGGCCACGGTCGCACCGTGCGTGCCGCCAATCAATTCGAGGCGCAACTGCAGGCGCTGAGCGATGAGGCGCTGCGCGCCAAGACCGATGAGTTCCGGGCGCGCCTGAAGGAAGGGGCGACGCTCGATCAGCTGCTGCCGGAGGCCTTTGCGGTGGTGCGCGAGGCGGCGCGGCGCACCGTGAAGATGCGGCACTTCGATGTGCAGCTGATCGGCGGCATCACGCTGCACGAGGGCAGGATCTCCGAGATGCGCACTGGCGAGGGCAAGACGCTGGTCGCAACGCTGCCGGCGTACCTCAACGCCCTGAGCGGCGAGGGCGTGCACATCGTCACGGTCAACGAGTACCTGGCGCAGCGCGACGCCGACTGGATGGGACCGATCTACACCTTCCTCGGGCTCACGGTGGGGGTCATCAAGAATGCCCAGACCGCGCAGGAGAAGCGCGCGGCCTACGCGTGCGACATCACCTTCGGCACCAACAACGAGTTCGGCTTCGATTACCTACGCGATAACCTCGCCTATCGGCTCGAGGAGCGCGTCCAGCGCGGCCTCTCTTTCGCCATCGTCGACGAGGTCGACTCGATCCTGATCGATGAGGCGCGCACGCCGCTCATCATCTCGGGTCCGGCGGAAGAGAGCACCGAGCTGTACCTGCGCATCAACCAGCTGGTGCCGCGCCTCACCCGCCAGAAAGAGGAGGAAGGCCCGGGCGACTTCTCGGTGGACGAGAAGACCAAGCAGGTCCACATCACCGAAGCCGGTCACGAGCACGTCGAGCAGCTGATGGTGCAGTCGGGGCTCCTCAAGGAGGGCGAGAGCCTCTACGACCCGGCCAACATCCGCCTGATGCATCACCTCAATGCGGCGCTGCGCGCCCACGCGCTCTACAAGCGCGACGTCGAGTACATCGTGCGCGGCGGCGAGGTGATCATCGTGGACGAGTTCACCGGCCGCACCATGCCCGGCCGGCGCTGGTCGGATGGCCTCCACCAGGCGATCGAAGCCAAGGAGGGCGTGCGCGTGCGCGAGGAGAACCAGACGGTCGCCTCGATCACGTTCCAGAATTACTTCCGTCTCTACAAGAAGCTTTCCGGCATGACCGGCACGGCCGACACCGAGGCGCCGGAGTTCATGCAGATCTATGGGCTCGAAGTGGTGGTGATCCCGACCCACCGGGCGATGATCCGCAGGGACAACCCGGATTTCGTCTACCTGACGCAGAGCGACAAGTTCAAGGCGATCATCGAGGACATCCAGGAGTGCGTGGCGCGCCAGCAGCCGGCGCTGGTCGGCACCACGTCCATCGAGACCTCGGAGTTCCTCTCGGGTCTCCTGCAGAAGGAAGGCATCGGGCACCAGGTGCTGAACGCCAAGCAGCACGAGCGCGAGGCGCACATCGTCGCCCAGGCCGGACGCCCCGGCACCGTCACCATCGCCACCAATATGGCCGGACGCGGCACCGACATCGTGCTCGGCGGCAATCTCGAGGCCGAGCTCGCCGCGGCCGGCGAGATCGATGAGGCCACGCGCGAGCGGCTGCGCACGGAGTGGCAGGCGCGGCACGACACGGTAGTCGCCGCCGGGGGGCTGCACATCGTCGGCACCGAGCGCCACGAGTCGCGCCGCATCGACAACCAGCTGCGCGGCCGCTCGGGGCGGCAGGGCGACCCGGGCTCGAGCCGCTTCTATCTGTCGATGGAAGACAACCTGATGCGCATCTTCGGCGATCCGCTGCGCACCCAGCGGCTGCTGAAGATGGCCGGCATGAAGGAAGGCGAGGTGATCGAGAGCGGCATGCTCACCCGCCAGATCGAGAAAGCGCAGCGCAAGGTCGAGTCGCACAACTTCGACATCCGCAAGAACCTGCTGCTGTTCGACGACGTCGCCAACGACCAGCGCAAGGTGGTCTACGCCCAGCGCACCGAGATCATGGGTACCGAGGAGCTCGCGAGCGCCATTCGCGGCCTCAGCGAGGACTCGGTCGGCACGCTGCTCGATCAGCACCTGCCCCGGCAGGCGGCGCAAGAGGACTGGGACCTCGATGGCCTGCGCAGCGCGGTGCAGAAGGATTTCAACACGAGTGTGGACCCGCAGTTCTGGCTCAAGCAGGACCCGGAGCTCACCGCCGAAGCGTTGCGCGAACGCGTGGTGCAGGCGGTGAACCAGGCCTACGAAGCCAAGGTGGCGCGCACCGGCGCTCCGATCATGCGGCACGTCGAGAAACAGGTGATGCTGCAGAAGCTCGATCAGCACTGGCGCGAGCACCTCGCCGCCATGGACTACCTGCGCCAGGGGATCCACCTGCGCGGCTACGCGCAGAAGGACTATCGCTTCGAGTTCAAGCGCGAGGCGTTCGAGATGTTCGGCGCCATGCTCGAGCGGATCAAATTTGAGACCGCCTCGCTGATGGCGACGCTCGAGATCCGCACCCAGGAGGAAATCGAGCGTGAGGAAGAGGAACGCCACCGCCGCCTGATGCGCGCCTTGCAGGCGCAGCATGCGGAGGCGGCTTCGGTCCTCGCCGGCAGCGGCGAGGCTGAAGAGCCGGCGCGGGGAGCCGCTGTGCCGGCGATGCCGGAGCGGGGCGCCGCCGGCGCGCCCCTCCCGGGTGTACCGCCACTGCCGCCGCCGGATCTCTCCGGCACCTTCGTGCGCAGCGAGCGCAAGGTCGGACGCAACCAGCCCTGTCCCTGCGGCTCGGGCAAGAAGTACAAGCATTGCCACGGCGCCCTCTCGAGCGTCGAGTAGCGGACGCTCGGCCGGCGCAGGCGCGCGCGGCCCGGCGGAAAGTGCCGGTCGTCGCGGCCGCGCTGTTCGATGACGGAGGAAGGGTACTGATCGCGCAACGACCGGCGGGTAAAGCCCTCGCCGGACGCTGGGAATTCCCGGGCGGCAAGGTGGCTGCCGGCGAGAGCGAGCGCGACGCGCTCCGGCGCGAGCTGCGCGAGGAGCTCGGCGTCGAGGTCATCGCGGCCCGACCGTTCATGCGCCTCACCCACGCCTACGAGGACCGTGACGTGGAGCTGTCGTTGTGGATCGTCGAGCGCTTCGCAGGCAAGCCGCGCTCGCTCGATGCCCAGGCCCTCAAGTGGGTCCTACCCGCGCAGCTTCCCGGCGAGGACATCCTCGAAGCCGACCGGCCCTTCATCGCCGCGCTGCTCGAGCGTGCGCAGCGGTCCGAAGACAGGTGAGCGGGCGCGGGCGTGTACAATGGATCGGCAACATCGAGGCGGAAATTCCATGGCAGCGCAGAACGACCTTCCTGAAATCCAGATCGATCCCAAGGGCCTCTATCGCGAGGACGTCTTCACCGATCGGCGTGCCGGCAGCATCCGCCGCCTGACCCCGGTGACCATCGATGGCGCCCCCGATGCGTCGCGTCCGGTGCTCTTCTCCGGACAGACGCAGCTGTTGACGCCCGCGGGCGTGTTGCCGCTCGGTTTCGAGATCGAGGCGAAGACGCTGGAGGAGGCGCTGCAGAAGTTCCCCGAAGGCGTGAAGGCGGCGCTCGAGCAGGCGATCGATGAGGCGCGCGAGCTGCGCCGCGAGGCCGCCTCGCGCATTCTCGTGCCGGAGGTCGGCAGCGGGGTGGGGCCGGTTGCCGGACCCGCCGCGGGTGGCGGCAAGATCAAATTTCCCTGAAGGCTGCCCGTCGCGTCGCCGCGATGAGGAACCTCCGCAGCCTCGCGCACGCCGTCGCGCTTGCGACCGTGGGTGCGATGGCCGGCATCCTCGCCGCCTGCGGCCATACGCTGGTGGCCGGTGGCCCGCACACGGTGCCCGGCAGCGGGCCGGGTGGCAGGCCGATGACCACGGTAACCGATCAGGCCGTCGGCATGCCGCCGGTACCGAGGACCATGGTCTACCCGGTCACGGCGCGCATCCAGGCCTCCGACACCTACTTCGGCACCCGGGTCGCCGACCCGTATCGCTGGCTCGAGAACCTCGATTCGACCGAGGTGCAGGCGTGGGTCAGGTCGCAGAACGCGCTCTCTGAGCCGCGGCTCGCGGAGCTGCCGTGGCGTCCCTGGATCAAGGCGCGCCTCACCCAGTTGTGGGACTACGAGCGCTACGAGGTGCCGGTGGCGCGTGGCGGCCTCTACTTCTACCTGCACAACGACGGCAGACAGAATCAGGACGTGCTGCAGGTCGCCGACGCACTGGATGCACCCGGGCGGGTCCTGTTCGATCCCAACACCGCGCGCGCCGACGCCACCATCGCGCTGTCGGATTTCACTCCCGACCCGGCCGGCAAGGTGGTCGCGTACGCACTCTCCGACGGCGGCACCGACTGGCAGGTGTGGCACTTCAGGCGTGTCGCCGACGGTCAGGATTTTCCCGAGGAGCTGCGCTTCACGAAGTTCTGGGGCGTGTCCTGGGCACGCGATGGCTCGGGTGTGTACTACAGCCGCTACCCCGCGCTCCCCGATGGCCGGGGCGACGATAACGGCCGGCCGGCGGTGTATTTTCACGAGCTCGGCAAGCCGCAGGAACGCGACCGCCTGGTGTACGAGGTCAGTAACCACCCGACCCACGTACCCGTGGCGCGCGTGACCGAGGACGGGCACTACCTGATCATCACCCTCAACGAGGGCACCGATAAGAACGGGGTCGATGTGCTCGACCTGCGCCGGCCCGCCGACAAGCCACACGCCGTGTTCGCCGACTGGGATGCGCTCTACATCTTCATAGGCTCGCGCGGTCACGAGCTGTACTTTCAGACCACCTACCGGGCGCCGCTCGGACGGGTCATCGCGGTCGATGCGCGTGCGCCGGTCACCCGGCGCACCCTCGTGCCCGAGGGCAGCGCGGCGCTCGCGCAATCGAGCTACGTCGGCGGACGCTTCATCGCCAAGTACATCATCGACGCCCGCGGTGTGGCGCGGGTCTTCGAGCGCGACGGCCGGCCGGTCGGGGAGGTCCCGCTCCCGGGGCTCGGCCGGATCGAGGGCTTCGAGGGGGAGGGTGCCCAGACCGAGACTTTTTTCTCCTACACGGACTACCTGACACCGCGCAAGGTCTATCACTTCGAGGTACCCGCCAACCGCGCGACACTCTGGCGTGAGCCGCACACCCCGGCACTGACCGCGCAGTTCGTCACCCAGCAGGTGTTCTACAACAGCAAGGACGGCACGCGGGTGCCGATGTTCATCACCCGCCGGCGCGACGCGCCGCGCGACGGCAATCAGCCGACGCTGCTCTACGGCTACGGCGGCTTCGACGTCTCGCTCACCCCGGTGTATCGCCCCTCGGTGCAGGCGTGGCTCGAGATGGGCGGTACGTACGTGGAGGCCAACCTGCGCGGCGGCGGCGAGTACGGCGAGGCGTGGCACCAGGCCGGGAGCCTCACCAACAAGCAGCACGTGTTCGATGACTTCATCGCAGCGGCGGAGTTCCTGGTCGCGGAGAACTTCACGCGCCGCGCGCGGCTCGGTATCTACGGCCGCAGCAACGGCGGGCTGCTGGTCGGCGCCGTGCTCACGCAGCGGCCGGATCTGTTTGGCGCAGCGCTGCCGTCGGTCGGTGTGCTCGACATGCTGCGCTACCAGACGGCGAGCGCCAACGCCCGGCAATGGTCATCCGACTACGGGTTGTCGGAGAACCCGGAGCAGTTCCAGGCGCTCTATGCCTACTCACCGGTGCAGAACGTGAGAAACGGCGTGTGCTATCCACCGACTCTCATCACTACCGCCGATCACGACGATCGCGTCGTGCCCTGGCACAGCTACAAATTCGCCGCGGCGTTGCAGGCGGCGCAGCTCTGCCCGAACCCGATCCTGCTCCGCATCGAGACGCGCGCCGGACACGGCGCCGGCAAGCCGATGTGGATGGAGATCGAGAACTACGCCGATCAGTGGGCGTTTCTCGCGAAGTGGCTCGCCCTGCCGCCGCCACCGCCGATTCCACCGGGGTGATGAGGACGGCGACTCACTTCCACACCTGGAAGAGACTCGCGTATTGATCGGTCCAGGCGCGCGCGCCGTCGCGGCGCGGGATCGGAGTGCTGGCGGACTCGATTTCCGGCCGTCGCAGCAGGTTTGCGTTACGCGTCACCAACACCCAGTCCGACCGCGCGAGGAGCGACAGCGGCGGCGGACGATCCGCCACGAGGATCGCCTCGAATCCGGCTTCCTGCGCGATCTGGGCCACTACCGGTGGAAGATCGAGGAAGCGGTTGGTCAGGTGGAAGGCGATCACCCCATCGGGCTTGATGACGCGCTCATAGACTTCAAACGCCTCGCGGGTGAGCAGGTGCATCGGGATGGCATCGCCCGAGAAGGCATCGAGCGACAGCACGTCGAAGCGCTGCCCGGGCCTGGCAAACTCCCCGCGCGCCAGGGCGTCTTCCAGCGACAGACGGGCATCGCCGGGTACCGCTTCCACCTGCGCCGGGCTGTCCTTGAGGAACGTGAACTGACGGTCGGCGATTTCGAGTATCGCGGGATTCAGCTCGTAGACACGAAAGACATCACCGGCCCGGGCGTATGCGGCAAGCGTTCCGGTGCCGAGCCCCACCGAACCGATCCTCAGCCCTCCGGGCAAGCTTCGCTGCTCGGACTCGATGGCGCGAGCGATGCCGGAGGAATGGCCGTAGTACGTGATCGGCATGTCACGTTGCGGTCCGTCGACGATCTGTGAGCCGTGCAGGATGACCCCGTGCACGAGGCTGCGGATACTCCCGAGCTCATGCGGGTAGCGGATGACGCGCAGGGTGCCGTAGAAATTGCGCCGCCAGATCTCCGTGTTCTCTGCGAGCGTGCGGTAGTAGCTCCAGTCGAAGCCGAGCACACAGAGGAGCGTCATGAGGGCGGTGGCGCGCAGCAGGTGGCGCCTCTGCAGCAGCGCCGCGCCGATTACCATTGCGGCGGCAGCCCCTGCAGCGTAGCCCCACTTTGGAGTGCCTCGGAGGATCCTGCTCCATGGAGATGTGAACGTGTCCAGGCTGCGGGAGTGCGGCAGTCCGCCGAGCAACAGCAGGATCAGTACCGCGCCCGCGATCGCCACGACGACGTTGATCCGCCAGAGCGTCGCGGGCGGCCGCCGCGCTTCCTCGCAGGCGCAGTACAGGCCGAGGGCCGCGAGAGCGATCAGCGCGAGGGGTGCTTCCCAATAGGCCGTGAAGATCTGCGGCGCGATGAGACCGACGAACAGGCCGCCGAGTGCGCCGCCCATCGCGATGCTCAGATAGAACCGAGTCAGCCAGGCGGGATCCGGTTTGCTCCGCGCAAGCTCACCGTGGCAGGTGACGCAGCCGAGAAAAATTCCGGCGGCAAAGACCGGCAGGGCAATGCGCGCCGAGAGATTGGCACGATTCGCGAACAATGCCCACGACATGGCGCCGGTCGCGAGCAGTGTCGGTGTCAGCCAGGCGCGGCGCTCGTACCAGCCGCGACCCGCGCGGCCCTCGAAGCAGATCGTGAAGCTCAGCAGGTAGAGGCTGAGTGGCACGATCCACAGCAGCGGCACGGGGGCGACGTTCTGCGTCATCTGGTTGGTGCCCGCGAGCAGCAGGACGGAGCCGAGCGCGGAGCATCCGACCCAGAACGCGTAAGCGCGCAGCGGCGGCGCACCGGCGGGGGCGGTGGCGCGAGCGGGATCGACCCCGGAGTCAACGCCCTGGCGGTGGCGGACCCAGGCGTAGCTTGCCGCGCTCACCACGAAGACCGCGTAGGCGCTGCTCCAGGCCCACGCCTGGGCGCGCACTGGCAAGAGCGGCTCGATTACGAACGGGTAGGACAATAAACCCGCCAGTGAGCCCAGGTTCGACCAGGCGAAGAGCCGATAGACAGTCCGGTTGCGCTCGCTCGGGCCGGAGGGGTCGATCAGCCACGCCTGAAGAAGCGGGCCGGTCGATGCCAGCAGGAAGTACGGCAGACCGACGGTCACGGCCAGGAGTCCAAGGATCTGCGCGGCGGGTGGTGCGCCGTGGGCGCTCTTCCAGTACGCGGCCGGAATCACCGGCAGTGCGAGGCAGCTGAGAGAGAGCAGCGCGACGTGTACGAGGAACTGGCGCGAACCCCGCAGACCTTGCGTCAACAGATGGGCGTAGGCGTAGCCGAGTACCAGCACCACCTGGAAGAAGGTGAGACAAACCGTCCACACGCCGGCGGAGCCGCCGAACCACGGCAGGATCTGCTTGGCGAGCAGGGGCTGCAGCAGGAACAGCAGGAACGACGACAGCAGAAGGGTCAGTGTCGGCGCGAGCAAGTGCCAGACGCTAGGCTTAAAGGATCGCCAGGATGTGGAGGGTTGCCGGATCGAAAACCACCAACAGCGGCCGGGATCCGCCCCACATGGCCATCGTGTTGCGCTCGTTCGTGGGCAAATTTCGCTCGGCCATGCGCGCCCGCAACGTCTGCTGCTGAGGTTTGCTGAAGTATTTCATGTCCTCGAGCCGCATCAGCTGATCGCGCAGCTTCGGCAGACCCTGCTCCCACGGCCTGAAGTAGCGCGGCATCTGAATGATGTCCCTGCCGGTGCCGAAGGTGGCGCCAGTCACGATGCGCATGGCCTCATCCGCATCATCCGGCAGCGGCGCCCAGATCCAGCGCGGCCGGCTGTACCAGTTCGGTGCGAGCGAGGGATTCTGGCGCAGCGCGAGGGCCCTCTCGGCGTTATCGATGTCCGAAGCCTGCACCAACTCGAGGCGATTGACCGAGAAGGTGTAGTAGAGCGGTCGCCCGCTCCAGAGGGTCGCGGTGCCGTACACCAGCGCAGCGAGCTGCACCGTCACGATGATGGCGATGTCACGCGCCAGCTCCCGGCGGGGCTTGGCAGGATTGGACACGATCAGGGTCAGTGTCGGGCCGACCACGAGGTCGACCAGCACCACGATTCCGACGACATGCAGCACCCCGGAGAGATACCAGCCGGGCCAGCGGTACCAGCCGAAA
>Ga0306917_10001720_pt1 | contig 10608 bp, 9 predicted proteins | sample tim00Cox00000000_FD_203313 | JGI IMG/M metagenome (GOLD analysis project Ga0306917, IMG submission 203313) | Lab enrichment of tropical soil microbial communities from Luquillo Experimental Forest, Puerto Rico - timezero.00C.oxic.00.000.000 (v2)... | ecosystem: Environmental > Terrestrial > Soil... | reverse complement strand
CACGATTCTGTGGGTCGACATAGATGACAATGATCCGATAACCCAACTGGTCATGATGCGCGATCAGTCGCTCTGCAACCGCCGCCATGACCGGCGGACCGAATGGGTTATAAAAAGAACACACGAGATTGGATTTCGGCGGCTCAAATACGGCGGCATCGGCGTGGATGCTGCTGACCTTGCCGCATCGAGTGATCTCCGGCGTCAGGCGCGTGAGATTTCTGAGCGCAGTTTCGCGCAGTTCGCGCGAGAACTCGATGCCGATGACCTCCTCGAAGGGGAAACCGGCGGCCAGGAACAAGACCCGGCCGTTGCTCGAGCCATAGTCGAGAAAAGTGAACCGGGTATAGTCGATCGGCAATTTGTCGAGCGCTGAGCGGACACACTGTACACCGCTCGGTCCGTATCGCACCGTGATACAAGCGTGCAATTTTGATATTTATACTGCCGCTTTGTTGACGCATGCAGCACGATTGCGTCGTACGCTTTTGCTCTCTTAGAAAGAGATTAGAGAGACCCACCCCCTCCGACGCGTTACGTCTGAAGTGCCGGCCAGCTCGATTATCGCCGGAGCGAGGCGATATATTCAGGAAACGGCTGGCTCGCCGCTAGAAATCGAGCTAGCTGCGATTCCGCTGGATTACTGGTATCATCCATGCTGGCGGACACGGCGACGAAGGCGGCCAGTGGCGCGCGTCCGAGCAGCACCGCACGTGCTTGCAATAACTTGGCCTCCATGAGGCCGACGGCCATTCTGCCGTCGAGAACATAAAATGACCACACCAGACGGTGATGTTGCCCTCTGACTATCTCGGTGCGCGTGACCGCCGTCTGCGCCCCAGCCAGGATCGTTTCGGCGCGGCCGTATCCGACGATGTGCCACCGAATGTCGTCGGCGACGCGATTTCCTGTCCTGGTCAACAAATTGCCGACGACCCGCATTCGGTAGAGCGCGACATATCGAGTAACGAGGTCGGAACCCGGCTTCTGGAACACTTCGACGAACTCGCGGTCGGCACCGACGACCGCGGGACGCCAGTCGACATCGGCGTCGGGCACGAGGTGCCACGGCGCCGAGACCACAGGGGTTTGCGGTGGCGGAAGCGGATGCACTTGGTAAAGAGCATCCAGCCTGGCTGCGTAGGCTGGGCCGCCCAACGCAAGGAGGGCGGCAGCCGGGATCGCGGTGGCAAAGCGCCATGTCGGGGATTTCGACCACCCCGCCGAGACAACCGGCGCACTCCGGTCGATTTTCTGTGCAAACAGCATCCCGATTGCGATCAGGATCATGATTACCACGGTGAAGAAGAACCACCCGTAGAGAATGTGGTCGGCTTCCACCGCCGCAGCACTGCCCTCGAGATGAGCGAGAACGATGATCCCGAGCGCTCGCAATCCGTTGGCAAGGATCGGCACGGCTATCGACAAGATGATGAACACCGCCCTCCTGGGAAAGCTGCGATACATCACCACCGCGAAAAAGCAGCCGAACACGGCCGATGCGATCAAAAACCGCAAGCCGGCGCAGGCTTCCGCCACCTCGAAATCGCCCTCCGGGATCTCGATCATGAACCCATCCGAGAAGACCGGGATGTTCAGTGCGTGCAATCCGGCGACACTGATGTCGGCAGTGATTTTCTGTAATGAAGGGACCAGAAATGCTCCGCTCGGCACGAGGAAGAACAAAAACAACAATGGCGCCAGCAACAACCAGAAAAGGCGAGGCCCAAGCGCGACGAGAAGCACAACCTCGAACATCGTCACCACGAGCAGTTGCCGCCCTTCTTGGATGTCGAGAACGGCGGCAATGAGCCAGAGGGCCGACAGCACCGGCATCAGCACCAGCGGCCAAAAACTCGGATGCGGCGAAACCGCGGCGATAACCACTCGCCGCTCCCACAGCAGGAAGCCAACCAGCGGAAGAATAAGAAAACAGTGGTTGTAGGCGGTCGAGGCTATCCATACGCGGACCGCACCGCGGATGTCGCTCCAGAATATGATGCCGAAAATGACAGCGGCGATGCCGATGAAAGTGAGCGCAAGCCGCCATCCCGGCGCGATAACTGACGCGAGGATCGGCCGCCCATTTGGGGTCGACGGGAACACGGTCACGGGTCTGACCTGGCGACGCGAAGCACTTTCGCGCCCCTGTGTGGCGAATTTTCTCCGACACGCAACAGTGGTTCGATCAAAACCATGCCAAATCCCTCGCCTCAGCCGATCCCTCTGACGATCAGAGGGCCGAGCCGGTTCGTCAGCATGAGCGGCAAATGCTTCCAGGCCGCGACGAAGGCTGCGAGCTTAGGGTTGAGCGGGTTCAGATCGGGCATCACGTGTCCTTGGGCCAAACGGAACTGGTAGACGAGCGGGGTCGGCTCGAAGCCCCAGTTGCGTTTGAACGCGTATGATCCCGTGCCGACTTTGCTGCGTCCGAAATCAAAAATGCGGTAGCCTCGCTCGCAGGCCCTGCGCATTACCTCCCAATACATGAAATCGTTGGCGGCAAGCGACCGTGCAGTAGCCAGCCCGCCTCCATAAAACGGAAGCACTTCGTCCCGAAAATAGAAGTTGAGCACCGAGGCTACCGCTCTCCCATTATGTACAACGGTAACGATATCAGAGCGCTCGGCAAATTCCTTCCTCAGGATTTCAAAGTATGATTTAGCAAACACGGGGGTACCGAGGTTCCGGACGCTCTCCGAGTATACGCGGTGGAGGCGCTCGACCGTGTCGTCGATCTCCACACGCAAGCCGTTGCGCATGCCCTTGCGCACCATCGCGCGCTGCTTGCGCGGGATCAATTTCATATTGCGCTCGATGGACGGATCAAGGCCGCGCCAAAATGTGACGTACAGGTCGGATCTGCTCGCCCAGTCGGCTCGACTTTCTGAGAAATCGCGCAATTCGAGGACAGGCACAGCCAGGGCCTGCATCAGCCGCACGGCCTCGCCCTCGAGAGCGCCCAGGCTCTCGGCATCGACTGCGATCGGGCCGCCGCGAACCGCGAAGGCGTTCGATATCAGTGACGACCCGAAGAGCAGGGACCTGACATGGGTCAGCGGCAGCACGCCGGTGACTACCCCGCCGCATTCTGCGATCAAGTAATACGTGCGGTGACGGAACGCCTGCTCGATGACACGCTTCCATCCCGACAAGTGAAAGAAGGTTCCGCCGGGATGAGAGAGGATAAAATCATCCCACCGCCTCTCATCGCCGCCCCGGAACTCCCTTACCGCGACGCTGGATTGCGATCCATCCAAGACGTGATTACCGGGAACGGCCCTCCCCCATCGCCGAGGAAAAGCTCATCCATCCGCGTCCAAGTAAAATCGCCAAGGAGACGGCGCAGACGCGGTTCGGTACGGCCGAGATTGAGATAATGCCGGAACCTCGACCGCAGTGGCGCGTGTTGGCGGGGCTGGGCCGGATCGATTTCCCAGGGGTGCAGATAGAAAATGGCGGGCGAACGATGGACCCGGCGCGCATGCTTCAGTAACCCCCGGCTCAACCGATACGGCAGCAACCGAAAACAACCGCCGCCCGAGGCCGGCAGATCAGCCCGCAGAAGTCGGACCGTGCTGAGGGGAATTTCGAGCATGCCCGGAAGCGGAGCAAAAGGCGTGCGAGGTGCGCCCGGGATCCCGTAAAGGTCGTGTTTTATCGGGTATATGCTGGAGCTGTATCGATACCCCTCTTCGAGCAGGATCGCATGGGCCCATCCGCTGCCGCGGCCGATCGAGAAGGTGGGCGCGCGATAGCCGCAGACGGGCACGCCGCCGATATCTTCGAGAAGCTGCTTGCTGCGGCGCACATCGTTGCGAAACTCGTCACGCGTTTGGCGGTCGGCGCGGAGATGATCGAACCCATGGCTGGCCAGCTCGTGCCCTTCTCCGACGATGCGCCGAGCCAAGTGGGCATGGCGTTTCGCCACCCAACCCAAGACGAAGAAGGTCGCTCGCGCCCCTGTTTCACCGAGAATATCGAGCAAGCGCTCGGTATTCCTTTCCACCCGCCGCGGCAGCGTTTCCCAACCGCTTCTATCGATCGCCGACGCGAACGCCTCGACTTGGAAATAATCCTCGACATCGATCGTCAGCGCGTTCGCCGTCTTGTACCTTGCGTGCCCACGGCGCTGCCGAGCGAGGCAATCGTAGGAGGTTTCCTCCGCCGACACGCTCACGGCCGCTCGACCTGAAAATAAGCCGCCGCAATCTCGATCGCGCGTTTGATTACGCGTCCATGGCGGTTGACATCCTCTTCCAGAGCGCTGAGGCGTTTGGCAACTTCGGAACCAACCTCGGACCTCCCATTGGGCTCGGCACGCGAACCCTCGGAGGTAGAGTCTTGCGTGACGACCGCCATCTCTTGCCGCAGGTCATTGGCGACCTTTTCGGCGACGGCGGCCTGCAGCGTGTGCAGCTCCTCCAGGAAGCCGAAGAGCAGCAACCGCGAGCACAGGGTGTTGATTTGGCGCGGCACCCCACCAGTGTGCCGATAAATCACCGGAAAACAATCCTCGGTGAGCTGCGGATCGCCTTTCCAGTCGGCGCGGCGCAGCCGATGCTCGATATACGCTCTGGTCTCGCCTTCGCTCAATGGTCCCAGGTGGTAAGCCGCCGTTACGCGCTGCCGCAGTTGCTCCAGTAACGGGCTGCCGAGCATGACGCGAAACTGCGGTTGCCCGAGTAGGAAGCTCTGCAACGCCATATTCTTGCCGACGACGATGTTGGAAAGCATGCGCAACTCTTCGAGCGCTTCGAAGGACAGGTTTTGCGCCTCGTCAACGATAAGTAGGACGCGTCTGCCGTTCCGCTGCTGGGCGAGCACGAAGTCGGTGATCCGTTGCAGCAATGCGCCCTTGGCCAACCCCTCTTTGGCGATACCGAACCCGGCCGCGACGAGATGGAGAAGATCATCCCCGGCGAGCTGGGTCGTCACGATCTTGGCGATTACGAAATTGCTTTGATCAATTGTCGACAGCAGGTTATCGACGAGAATTGTTTTGCCGGCACCGACCTCCCCGGTAATGATGATGAAGCCCTCGGCGTGGTGCAGCCCATAGACGAGATAGGCCATCGCCTGCCGGTGCACCGTGCTCTCGTAAAAGAAACGAGCATCGGGAGTGAGCTGGAAGGGCGATGCCGAGAGGCCGTAAAAATTCTCGTACATCTTCGTTAGAAGGTCTTGCTCAGCAGGAATTGTATTTGATTGACTGCGACATCACCGTTGCGTCCGCCGGCTAGCACAGCGCCATTGTTCTGATAGGAGAAAGTATAAAGGATAGACCCAGTCAGCGATCGCCCGAGAACATAATTGATGCCGAGTTGGGCGGTCACCGTGTCGAAACTCGTGGTCGACACTGTCGGGGTCACCACCGTGGTCACTGTCGGCGCATTAACCGAATTGACGTAGCCGACCGAAGCATAGCCGCTCAAATCGGGCCGCATGCTACGTGTATAAGTTAGATTCACGCCAAGGCTATTCGTAGAGGCGGTGATCGCGGGTGTCAGCGAATGCTGTTGATTGTAAAACAAGAAAAGCGAATAGGCGTTCGGCGGTATGACCTCGCTCAAACCGGCTTGATAAACGTGCTGGCGATAAACGTTGTTCGATAGGCCAACACCCGGGAGGTAGAAGGCCGTCGGCAGCCCGGTGGTTTGATTGACAACCCCTCCGGAAGGGCTGAGCGTCGATGTCGCCAGATTGCTGGCAAATAACTGCCCTTGCGCGGCGACGCCTTGCACCGCGCTTGCGGTCAGCAGCAAGGTCGGAGTGAGGTTGACCTGCGCCGCGCCGGTAATGCCATAGACTCCCTGCTGTCTGCCGTATTCGAGGATTACATACGCAGGCTGATCCGGTCCCAGGGTGCCGAGCTGCCCGCCGGCGAGCCAGGTCGCACCGGCGAAGTTCGCGGCCGGCGAGCCCGGGTAATGCTGGTTCTGGTAACCGAGCCGCGCGAGCCCCGCGATGCCCGGGGTAAACCGATATTCGAAATCGTTGAACGCGCTGACCTGCGTATTCTGCGCGGTCGGCGCCGCGGTGTAACTCGATGTGTCGGCGGTAAAGCGCGCCAAGAACTGCTGAAAATTCTCGCCGGTCGCAGCGATAAAAGTGCCCTCGTTGAGGGTGCTGGATGTAAGGGTAGTGGACGGCACCGTCGCAACCGCGGTGGCGCCCCCGTAATTCGAAGCGCTGAAGAAATATCGCAGCTGGGTATCAACCCAGCCGTCGAACGACTTTACTATATACGGTGAGACATTATTGACGTATTGCTGCGTCTGTTGGTTTCTCGGCAGCGTCGACAGATTCTGAAAGCCAAAACCGGGTAGCGTCGTCGATTGGGTTATCACATTCTGGAAATCGACGAACAGCAAATCAGAGTAGATCGTCGCATGACCGTTTGCATAAAGATTGCCGTAGACCTGATTGAGATTGGAGTTGGAGCTCGGCAGGTAGACCAAACCATTCGCCGAGCCGGCGGCTACCGCCTGAAGCCTCGGGGTGTCCGCCGAGAATGAGACGCCCGGTGAAAGCGTGGTTATCGCAGCGAAGTCACGAGGCGAATGCGTATAATGGACATTGTCGGTAAAGATCTCACTCGCTGATGCGAACGGCCGGATGATGATAGCCGGCGCCGTCGGATCATAGGCCTGCAGCGGCACCACGCCGGCCTGCGGCGGCAGCAGCCGAAGCGTAGGCGGAGAGAGCAGTGTCGGTGCTTCGTTGTTGACCGAGTAGGGCGGCGCCGTGGGGTTGGGCGTGCCGAAACCACCGCCCGGAGGGGGCGGCAATGTCTCCGGCGCTGGCCCGGGGATCGGGGGTGTCACACCCACTGGCCCGCCGGTCGTCGGCGGGACCGCTTCGCCACCTGAACTTGACTGGTTTTGCGGTCCGCCCTCCTGCCCCTGAGCCGCTGCAGGCGTTCCAACAAGCAGGCCGGCCAGCAGACAGCCGCACAGCGCGAGGTTAGAGTGCCACTGCCAAGATGCGCCCGCCGCGTGGGATCTAGGCAGGGTCCGCCGAGCGCAGCTCATCGCTCCCACCACTAGCGGAATGGTAATAGTAACCATAGGAGCCAAAATGCTCGTGCGCCAGCGTGTCGCTCTTGTTGAGCAAGAGGCTGATCCGGGGGCAGGCGCTGAGCGTGGTGAGACCGGCCTCGATCTCTGCCTGCTGCGTGTTATGCGCTTCGATGACAAATACAATCTGTCCGACCAACGGCGCCAATGCCGCGGCATCACTGCTCGCCATGCACGGCGGCGTGTCGATGATAATAAAGCGATCCTCCAGTTTCTGCGTCAGTTCTTCCAGGAGGGCCCCCATTTCCCGGCTCGACAACAGCTCCGGGACATGCGGTCCGCCACGCCCCGCCGGCAGAATCATAAGGTTAGGAAGGTTCGTCTGAATCAGTACGTCCGATAATTCGAGGTTTCCCGCGAGAACGTCGACGATCCCTCTGTCGCCTGGAATTCCTAAAATCCTTGGCAGGGTCGAATGCTGCGTATCGGCATCGAGTAGCAGTGCGTTTGCATCGCGCTCCGATGCGAAGGCCATCGCCAAGTTTAGCGCGCTAAACGTCTTGCCTTCACCCGGCCGGGCGCTCGTCACCATGATGCGCCGGCTCGACCGTCGATCCCCGTTCAGTTGGCTCTGCGACCACGTGCTGATCAGATTTCGCTTGACGAGGCGGAATTCCTCGACTGTCCGCGAGCGGGCTGAGGATGGGATGGCAATTCCAAACCTCGCCAGCCTGCCGCGATCCAACACCAGCTGCGGGCTGGCCGGAGAGACGGGAGGTTCGCCTGACGGCCAGCTCTTTGGGACGGATTCGGTTACCTCCTGCCGCCGCAGACGCTCGGCCGCCCGCTCAACTAATTGAATTGATTCCGCCATTTACGAGACGCCTATCGTAGGGAGACCGTTGCTCAGCGCAATCAAGGTCCCGTATACAGCAATCAAGAGAAAAGCACTCGCGCATACGCCAGCCAACTGGATTGCGGCGTGGCGCCGAGCCTGCCCCAGCGACAACCGGGAGACGCTTCCGAGGACCGGAAGTCCGAGAGAGCGCAATTGGCCAATCGTAGCAAAGGACCGATCGAGCTGCGTCAATGCTAAGGGTACCGCAAAACCGGCACCAATGCCGAAGATCAGCACGAGGGATACATACATCGGCCGGTTCGGCGCCGCCGGAAGGATCGGAACCTGCGGCGGATCGACAATGCGGAATTGTATTTTTTCTGTCTTGGTGTCGGCAGCGTTGGCGATCTGAGTGGCTTCGCGTCGGGCCACGAGCTCTTGGTAATTTTTCTTCATGACCGCGTAATCGCGGTCCATGTCCTGCGCCTGCACCAGCACGTCCGGCGCGGATTTCGCGATTCTTTCGATCCGCTCCTGGTCGGCCCGCGCGTCGTCGAGCCGCCGCTGGAGGGCCGCGACCGCAGCCTCCGCGTCGACCAGCCTGACCTTGACCTGCTCATAAACCGGGTTGGCGATCTCGCCTTTGGTCGGAGCGCCACCGGGCTTTCCGGCGGCAGCGGGTGACTTCACCCCCTCCGCCTGAAGCTGGACGATCGCCTCCCGGGCGGCTTTTACGTCCGGATGGTCCTCTGTATACTTCAACCGCAAATTATCAAGGTTACGGCGCAGCTCCTGCAGTCGCTCGTCGAGCGGACCGAGGCGGCCGCCTTCGACGATCACCTGCGGCGCCCGATCCACGTTCAACATCGGCGGCACCGCGGCAAGCTGTTTCTGCAGGGCGTCGCGCTTGGTCACCGCATCCGCGAGCTCGAGTTTGATGCGCGCCACCGCGTTGCGTGACTGATCGAGCCGGCTGAGGCTTTCATCACCCTGCACACCGGCATCCGGAGGTTTGTTGGAGATGATGTCCGGGTATCGTTGAGCCAGATCGGCCCGCCGTTTCTCGGCAGCGCGAAGCTGGTCGCGATAGGAGACAATCTCGCTCTCCAAAAAACGTTGCGCACTGTCCATTTCAGCTCGGCTGGTGCCCGCGGTTTTTTCCGCGAAGATCGTCAAAAGGGCCTGCACCACGTTCTTGGCCGTCACTGGGATCCCGGTCGCGGTAAGACAGGGTCAACAAGTTCAAAGTAATCGGCGCGACCGAAATATCGGCGGCCAGCCGCTTGAACAGCGTTTCCTTTTCTTCAGGGGTGTTTATCCCGATATCAAGGTCGGTCAGGCGGACCAGTTGCTCCAAATTGGGCCGGCTCAACAGCGTGCGCTGCATGAAATCGAGCTGACGGGTCGGATCGGTGTCCGCAGCCAACCCCTTGAGCAACGGCGTCAGGAGCGGATCTGCGTTGAGATAAACCCGAGCCGACGAGTCGTACTTTGTCGGGATCAGCGCCACCCCGATCCATCCCGCGGTACAGACGAGCCACGCCGTTGCGACGCCCAGCCATTTGTGGCGCCACAACGACTGCAGAAGCGGCACGGCTTGCGGCGGTAGCAACCTCATGAGCGGCTCCGAGCTTGTGAAGTAGAGTCAATCATGCGCGCCGAGTGCTTGCTTTTTGGTTGTCAAATTCGGTGACAGCGAGGCGCTTGGCCAAGACGCCCCACCCGCTAAAATAGGCGTTGTGGAATGATCAGGATGTCGCCTGGTTGAAGTGCGACATTACTTGCGATCTCACCGTCCCTGATCAAATCGCTCAGATGCACTGAGTAGGTATTTTGCACGCCATTCACCGTGCGGATGATCACACTGTCGTTCCCCGCCGCATATCTGGTGAGACCACCAACCGCGATCATCGCATCGAGCACTGTCATGTCGGCGCGGTAAGGGAGCGAGCGAGGTTGCGCGGCTTCACCGATAACGCGCACCTCATCGGGTATCGGACCGACAAAGCCTGTCACGATGACCGTGACCAGCGGCTCTTTTATGTATTTGCCGAGTCGCTGCTCGTATTCGCGGGCCAGAGCCGTCGGCGTTTTGCCAATAGCGACGACATCTTCGACCAGCGGGATCGAAACGCGGCCGTCTGGCCGCACCGGCACAGTGACCGTCAGCTCAGGGTTGCGCCACACGAAAATGTTCAGACTGTCGCCGGGACCGATGCGATATTCGGCTGACGGCAGTGAAGAAGCCGGCGGCGCCGGCGGCAAACTGGGCGCGCCGCCGCATGCCGCCACGGCGACACCCACGGCAGCCATCAAAGCGGCGACGTGCGAGCGGTCCACCATCCCCCCGTCCAACCTTCCCGACCCGGATGAATATTGGCGCCGGCAAATGCTCACCATCAAAACTGTGATCTCCGATCATCCGTTCGCGGCCAGCTATTGCCTCTCGATCAGGCGCTATAACACCGGGTCGTGAGATTTGCAATGTAGATATCACTTCTTCGCCTGATTATTAACTATACTAAGTCTCGGCACCCGTGTCGGGGGAGCGAAAGACGCGATGCGCACTGGCGTGGCCGCGCCCGCATCCCAACGCCCGGGACAGAAACACTTAACACATCTCACCAGCCGATCCTGAAGCATTTCGGTTGCAGAACGATGAATGACCGACGATGACGCTGTTGCCGCTTCGCGGGTTCTTGACAAAGCTGTCAGCGCTCCGCATCGAGATGGCGAGGGTGTCGGGAGGGT
>Ga0306917_10001719_pt1 | contig 10613 bp, 17 predicted proteins | sample tim00Cox00000000_FD_203313 | JGI IMG/M metagenome (GOLD analysis project Ga0306917, IMG submission 203313) | Lab enrichment of tropical soil microbial communities from Luquillo Experimental Forest, Puerto Rico - timezero.00C.oxic.00.000.000 (v2)... | ecosystem: Environmental > Terrestrial >... | reverse complement strand
CATCAACCAGGTGCTCGACCTGTCGAAGATCGAAGCCGGGAAACTTGAGCTCACTTTGCAGACGGTGCAACTCGCCCCGCTGATCGACGAGGTGATCGAGACCGCGCGCCAGCTTGCCGAGCAGAACAAGAACCGGCTCATCGTGGATACCCAAGAGGACCTCGGCGCATTGACCGTCGACCCCATGAGGCTGCGGCAGATCCTGCTCAACCTGTTGAGCAATGCCTGCAAGTTCACCAAAGCGGGCGAGGTCAAGCTCAAGGCGCGAAGGCTCGTCGATGGACGCGATTGGATCGAGGTGGCAGTTTCCGATAGCGGTATCGGCATGACCTCGGAGCAACAGGCGAAACTGTTCGAGGAATTTACCCAGGCCGATGCTTCGACCGCGCAGCGCTTCGGCGGCACCGGCCTCGGCCTTGCCATCACGCGCAAGCTCGCGCGCCTGATGGGCGGCGACGTGACCGTGACGAGCGAGCCGGGCAAGGGTTCGGTGTTTACCGTGCGCCTGCCGAGCGGCAATCGCATATGAACGCCATGCACCTGCCACGCCGTCGATTCGACTGACCTTAGCCCGGACCATGACAAGGCGATCAAGACTATCCGCCGATATGCGGTCGAAGCAGTGAATTAGGCGACCTGCGGCCAAGCCGCTTTTGGGGTATAACTCTTTCGGGCATGACGCGCTTAGTGCCGAACAACCTCAGCGCGTGTGCCAAGCCCCGGTCCGTCGCCGTTGCTCTCCTTCGGGGCGGGTCGGGGCGCTTACTGTGCGTTGAAGTCGGATTAAATGGGCATGCCAAGTGGGCGGGTCAAATTCTTCAACCCAGATCGCGGATATGGCTTTATCGCGCCCAATGACGGCGGCCCGGATATTTTTGTGCATGTCCACGACGTGGAGGTCGCCGGCATGAAGATACTGGAAGCAGGCCAATTGGTCGCATACGAAGTCGGCCCCGCGCGGGATGGCCGCTCAAAGGCGGTCAACCTTCGCTTGACGGAGCGTTAGAAATACTCACTCCCGCCGCCAGTATTCGAGAACGCCGCCGCCTCACGTCGTAGGTCCGCGACGCCGCGAAGAAACTCTCGCCGCCCGAGCGAAATGCGCGCTCCACAGCGGCCATGAATTCCTGGTTCATCTGCTCGAGCTGCTCGGGCGTATAGGCGCCGATACGGGCACCGGCCTTCGGAGCGTCGGTCCAAAGCTTTGACCATTTCGGCGGTCATCAGAGATGGTCGATTGTCGCCGGAAAGCAGACGACGCCAGACAGCGTGCGGCGCAAGCAAGTGAACCGTTCGTAAAGAGCGCATACGAAAAGATGGCGGAGCATTGGATGTTACTCGCCCGACTAGACTCTCTCATCCACGACAAAACAATAACGAACCCGCCTGGTAAGGCAGGACCGTGACGGTTGAAGCTGCAATCACGATCTCATCACGTTTTGATGTCACCAGGATCGACGCGCGAGCAGCGGGCGAGCGATTAAGATCCTGAACGGCACTCATGACTGCCTCGTTGAGACTTTGCGAACGCTGTCAGCCGGAACAGCAAGTGCTTCGTCGTGGCCGTTGAACAGGACAGCGATTAACTCGTCTCTAAGCTCGAGCGTGCTGTAGACAAAGGTAACGCGGCCGCGCTCGTGAGTTTTCTTGTCTTCGACGCGGTCGCCGACGTGAAATTTCGTAGCGGACATTTTCGGTGCTCCGTTGTTGAAGCACCGGCATGGAACAGGCGCAGTTTGGTGTGCTAGAAATGGATTGGTTCATCGCGTCGTTACAGCCGATGCGGTGGATCAAAGTCCCTGGCGGGCGTTCACGCGCCCGCCGGGGGCGCACATTACCATTACCCAACACGGCATAGTTGCGTCGAGCCGCGATTTTTTGGACAAACAACGGCTCGCTGATTACTTTATGTCCTTTGTGCGCAGTGGTGGCCTTCTCGGCTGGTGGCGACGGCGGCGGCGGACTGCTTGAGCAAAGCAAGACCTGCTCGATATGCCATCGGGCGGCCCTTAGTCGGTCATAGAAGGGCCGCACCAAGCTGACACACTGCTACTGTAACTGTACCGTTAATCCCCTAATCCTAAGCCCCGCCCGGAGCGGGGCTCTTGTTTGTAAGGGCCGCTCGGCAAGGCCACCGGGCGGCGAGTCGAAACGCGCGGCGGAAAAATGTGGGCCGGGTGCAGGTGAGCGGGCTATGTCACGGTGGGAAGAACTAAAGATGCTTCTCTTGGCTCTCGCAATCTCGGTGGCGCTCGCCACGGCTGGGGGGCGCTCGTTGCAATCGGCATGGCGCACCTATGAGAGGCCGCGACAAACGAAAAAGCACAGAACCATGATGGGGCCTCATTATGTTTTTCGCGCCTGCCTGGTCTAGGCGTAGGAAGGCGGCTCACGCTCGAAGCTTAGGCGACCCTGTGCACACAGTGTCAAATCAAAACCCCGCCTCGGAAGGGGTTTACAACCGAAGCGGGGTTCTGTGCTCGGTACGCGGCAAGCAGCAAGCAGGAAGCTTCCACCCCGAGCAGACAGCCCGTTAGCTGAGCAGGCTCGCAATCGCGATCACGATTCCAGTGACCCAAGTAGCCAAGCAAAAAAACAGCAGAAGATCGCCCAGAAGCATAGGCATATCGCGCCTCCCCTATGCCTGCGCTGATCTATCTTGACACTCCAAGCTTGACACTCCAAGGGTTTGGCCTTCGTTCGATCCCCGACTCAAGAACCATACGAATTATTTCATGCCTGCCGACGGCTTGGCACTCCCGGTCACATCGCCGGTGCCGGACTGCCCGTCTTTGAAAATTTTGGATACCCCCTGGAATCCAATAAATCGAAGTTTTGCGCGTTGGCCTTCCCGCTATCATTTCTCGCGATTGGACTGGGAAGCGAATGGCCTACATTGCTGTATTCGTCGCGGGCATGATCATAACGATTGTAGCCTTGAGCCTGCTGGCTGCGTCCATTCGATATGCACTCGATCCTGACGGGCCACATTAGCCTGTTTGCGTCGGGCACAGCATGCGCGCTTTTAGCTCAGCCGCCGCGCTCCATTTTTGCGCGGCTCCGGCATTGATAAATTGAACTCAATTAAAACGCTGGGCGACCCACTTAGTGGACGGCTTACGGACTCTTCTTCCGTTCCGAATCATGACTTCCTGGCCTGATCTTGGCGAGCGGTGGCCTTCTGGCTGGTGGCGACGTCGGAAGAAGATCGCCTGAGCTTCCGGCGCGCAACCTGTGCGTAGGTCGGCCGAGTGATGAAAATGGTCGATAAGACTGAGCAATCAGACCGGGCTCCGAATCCAAATGAGAAGCCGGAAAGTTGCTACTGCTCGGTACTGCCGAAGGGGTCCTTGTGTCTACCGTGCTATACGCGATGGCTGGCCCAGCCGTGCGTCCGGTGATCCGGGGAAAAGTCGCAATTTCGTGCCCAACATGATTCGCTGTCATTGAGTCCCGCTCATGACAGCACCAGTCTTTATCTACACTTCCGAGCCTTGGGCCGCCCTTTCCTTTGGGCGGCCTATTTTTGGCCCCAGGATTCACGCGGGAGCGAATGAGTGCGGCTCATTTGCCCCAATCATCTCCGTCGGCGGGGAGAGGGGGTGGATAAAGGCCCTTTATTGTTTCCATAAAAATATTGGTGATTCCAAGTGTGAAGTAGTTCACACATCTCGTCCGATTCGGCCCTGACAATCCGCCGTAGCGCGTTTGGTTTGTTGGCAGGAGGGGTCGATGCGCGGAGAGATCATCAATGAGTATCAAAAGCTCAATGCGGAAAATCAAAAAGCGTTTCGTCGCTGGCTTTGGGCTAATGCTGTTGTCGGAGCGATATTGCTCACAGGATTGATTGCAGTCGCCCTCCAGGGTGACGAATCAGGGGCTATCGCTCAGAATGCTACAATGCATACGCAAGCCAAACTCCCCTGAGGGCTAGTCACAATAATTCGCCCTAGCGACTTTGTTGACCATCCTAGCGATCATGATGTGGTCCCACCGCAAGATCCCGCCGACGGAAGCTATTTATCAGCCTCAACATTTGAGGAGGTACACGTGCAAGGCGATGAAGGGTTCGCTGTCATTTGGCGCAATGCGCAACGTGCACGTGGTGAATTGCTCGGTGTTTGGTGCTCGCGCCTTGTGAGCAGGCTGTGGAAATTCAGCGACGCGGGCTGGTTCAAATTCGGGGACACGCCACGTCTTGCGTCTGCAGAGCGTCGTGAATCCACGCAAGACGGCTGAAGCGATCTACCAGTCCCAATATTTGAATTTGTACTAAGTCTAGGAACTACGAAATGAAAAAGTTCGTGGCAACGATTGCTCTACTTTGCGTGTCGAATACCGTCCTAGCCCACGACATATACGGTACTCTCCGTGATCGGGATGGACAGCATGTTGTAACGGACAGGATTGTAAGCCAGTGGAGGTTACAGTGCTGCCGAATGGTAATTACTACCTGCCAGCGACTAATGAAATTATTCCCGCCGACATGGCAACGCCATCACCAGACGAGCGCTTCCACCATTGTATCTATTATCCAGTAGCAAATGAGTTTGATCCTTCAGGTTATTCAGCATGGAGTGACACGCCTGTAACCAGATGCTTCTTTGCTCCAATGCACTCTTCGTAGTCCAACGGGCTGAGAGGTCTTGGGAATGTCATCCAAAAAGTTCGTATGGGATCCACAGCATTGGCGCTTTCGTGCAGAGGAAGCTCGCACGGTTGCCGATTAGATGATCCACGAGGAACCCCGGACGATCATGCGGCGCATTGCCAACGACTACGACCGTCTCGCTAAGCTTGCCGAGGAGCAACTCGCCGCTCAGGAAAGAGGAGCGATTGGCGACAAAACCTAGAACCGATTGCTCACTCGGTCCGGGCCTTGCCTTGTCAGAATGAAATTGCGCCTCAAGGGGCAATGGCTTCAACGAACAAATGTTTGGCGCAGATGAACTTCTAGCCAAGCTGTGCCTCAATCTCTTGGAGGTAGCGGGCTGCCATATCTCCAGAAGGGAACTGGTTGTTGCGTTGTGTGGTGTGAGACGGCTCCAGTGACTTGCGTATCATGGTCACTGGAGCCCATCTCTCAAATTCCTCTTAATGATCGAGGGCGTGGCTTTCTGCTCATACTTCAGATGCCTCGTTAATTCTGGGGCTCACACCAGGTCTCGGAGTTCTCGGGCAATGCGTAGCGCCGCAAACAAATGGAACGGCTAAACCTTCTTCGATAAGGATTGCGCCAACATCCCTCCCATTCGATTTGAGCGTTCCGCAGTCTCTTCCGTAATTGCATGCGAATGTCCCTTGTGTTGCCTCCGGACATGAACACCTGACATATGTGAATTCGAGGTTGCCGAGTTTGATGATGTCAGCAGTCGGCGTGTTGCCCTAGCTCCGAGTTCGAGTTCGGCTGCGCAAGCTGCGGGCCCGCTCCGACCCCTATGGAGGGCGTTCGCCATCGCCCGCCATGCGGACACCTCGGGGATTTTCGGGTCGGTCACCCTCGAGTTTTTGGGGTCAGATATATTTTTGGGTGGGGTCTTATAAAGGTAGGGGGTGGGGGGCTGGCCATGGGGGGTGGCGGGTGGCCAGGGCCCAGGGCTACCTAGCCCCCACGCTGGCGCTGCGCGCGTGGCGCTCACCGCGGTCGATCGCCGCTGCGAAAATGAAACCGCGCAAAATTGAATCGCGGGAAACCATCGGACCACGCGAGCTCGAGCACCTCGAGTTCGAGCGGGTCAGGGGGGCTTGGCGAGCGTGGCCAAGCAGCGATCGCCCCGAACGCCGAGCACACGGTGCGACTCGAATCCAGCTACGCTGATCCCAACACAGGCAACGGGCCGGGCAACACTGAGAGGCGCGCTTGTCCAAAAAACTCAGCGCGCTTTCCAAAAAATCACACGTCTTGGCCGTTGACACTGGCGGTTTTGTAACTCATTTATGGACAGTAGCAAAACCAACAACGGCTTATTTTATGGCTAAAACACATCTTCGATTGGTCGCCCCGACAACCGTAAAACAGACAGTCGGCCCGCAGCGGCGCCCCAACGCCGATTATCGTACCCGCGAACATCTGACCGAGGCCGAGATCGAGAAGCTGATCGCGGCCACCAAGAGCAATCGGTACGGACACCGCGATGCAACGATGATCCTGGTCGCCTACCACCATGGCTTGCGGGCAAGCGAGCTCGTCACACTGCGGTGGGACCAAATCGACTTTGACGCCGGCATCTTGCACGTAACCCGGCGTAAGCGGGGCACTCCGAGTACGCACCCGATCTCCGGCGACGAGCTTCGCGCACTGCGCCGCCTCAAACGCGAGGCCAAGCCGAGCCCGTTCGTATTCGTAAGCGAGCGCGGCTCACCCTTCTCCGTCGCGGGGTTTCAGAAATTGATTGCCCGTGCCGGCGTCGTCGCCGGCTTCGAATTCCAACTACACCCCCACATGCTGCGGCATTCCTGCGGCTTCAAGCTCGCAAACGACGGCGTCGATACCCGCTCGCTGCAAGCCTATCTCGGGCACAAGAACATCCAACACACGGTCAGATATTCCGAGCTGTCACCCAGCCGGTTCAAGAATTTTTGGAAGGACTAAAATGTTTATTGGATATGTGCAAAAAACGGCCTTAGTCAGCATTGCTGCGCTGTTCCTGGCAAGCCTTTAGTAGGAGATTCCAATGACTCGCGCCAAAGACGATCTCACTGGAAAAAAATTTGGCCGACTAACAGTCCTCCATCAGACAGGAAAAGATCACAACAGACATATCATCTGGTTTTGTCGCTGTGATTGTGGTCGCTATTTTAAAGCCCGAGCTGGAAATCTTGGAGCCAACACCAACTCATGCGGGTGCTTACGACGCGAGAAAGCAGCACGGCAAGCCATTAAGAGAAATTACCGCCATGGAGGGGCAGTTTGCTACAACAGGTCGCGACTATATCAAAGTTGGACCGACATAAAACAACGGTGTCTCAATCCCAAAAACAAAGCATTTAAACACTACGGCAACCGTGGGGTCACAATGGCCCCCGAATGGGCCGACGATTTTATCGTGTTTCGAAACTACGTGAAGCAAAACCTTGGTCGTAGACCATCCCCAAAACACACTATCGACCGCATTGAAAATGACGAAGGGTACTTCCCGGGCAACATTAAATGGTCGACGAAATCGCAACAGGGTCATAACTCAAGACAATCTGTAGTCATCAAGGCCTTCGACGCGATATTGGCCGATTTAATTAAACCCAAAGCCCGCAACCAAAGACAATCCAAAGCCAGAAGTGGATTATGATGACGACGAAAAAATTATTCCTCACCGGCACCGCAATGCTGTTCTTGTCAACAGGGACAGCATACACGGCTGGCGTCGATTACGTGTGCGGTGACAATTACTCCATAGTCATTGAACCAAAAAACAGAACCTATCGGAGCTATGACTTTCGCAATTCCACCGAACCAATTGTCTCTACGGTCTTTGTGTCGAAAGGAATTACGATTCACAACGACGAAACTGGCCAGAAATGGAGCGTTAAAACACTCCCGCGCAACAAGAGCGGTAAAGTATCTGTTCGCGGCAAAGTATGCAGAAAAATTAATCAGGGATGATATGCCGCGATGACCCGTTTCTTTATAGCCGGATGCGCTACGCTGTTCCTGGCAACGCCAGCCTTTGCCGAGCCAAACAATCCGGCCGACATCTGGGTTATCGATGGAGATACCGTCCGCATCCACGACAAGTACCCCAACGTCCGCCTAGTCGGTTTTAATGCCCCCGAGATCCACAACGCCAGCTGCCCCGCCGAGGCGGAGCTCGGAGCTCGAGCGACACGTCGACTGCGCGAGCTCGTCCGAGCCGGCGGACTCGACTTCGAATACGTCCGCTGTTCGTGCCCTGAGGGCACGCAAGGAACGTTCGTGTGCAATTATGGTCGCACATGCGGGACACTACGGACGACCGGACGCGACGTCGGAGCGATTCTGATCGAGGAAGGATTGGCCGTGGCGTTCGTCTGTAGCACGAACGGCTGTCCGAAGACCCCGAGGCCCTGGTGCCGGCCCTAGGCCGAAGGAGACCCACGATGGCGCCGAAGCCAAAACCGAGGCCCCCGAAGCCGCCAGCACCGTGGCCATCTGAACCGTTACCGCCGGCGGCATAAGGCGGATGGCGGGTGACCGCTCGATCAACCGAGCCAAAACGATGCTCCCTGAGAAGACGCTGATCGAAGCCTGGCACGGGCCCAACTCAACCGCCGCAATCGCGGCCGACCTCGGCGTCAAGGGCAGCGAGCTCGATCTTGCCTTCCGTCGACTTAAGCGAGAGGGCAAGTTGCCGAAATGCTCACGCCAACAAGCCCAGCGGGGCGAAGCGTCAAGCGATCGGCCGGCCGCGGACGAGGATGGGTCAGCCGCACTACTCGAGGCCCTGATCAGGGCCCACGGCAACGATGATCCGAGCGGCGAGAGGGCTGACATTTATCCAGGGAGCGAAAAGAAGCGGCGCTAAGCCCGCAACGCGAGATTGACGAACGTCACTACACCTATCGCGTGATTGAAAAATTGATCGATGCCCAGCGATCATCACGGACATGATAATCGTGATCGAGGAGCATAACCGCTCTGGCCGTTTCAACGTCTACCTGGAAGACGGCCGATGGCTCTGCCGATCGACTACACCGTTGCTCGATGCGTCGCGCAAGCTACTGGCCGAGGGCCTGCCGCCGCCCGAGACGCCGATCGCAATGCGGCACAAAAGCTCGACGACCATCTCGCTACGCTCGACCATCGGCGCCGCGGCCAAGCTACGTATCGGTGTTTCCGGTATAGGACGACCGGTTTTTAAGCTGGCGGAAAACAGGTCCAGCGAGCCCGAGGATGAGGAAATCCTGGTCGGGGAGGCAACAGCCCTACACCATCCGTGACGCAACCCGGAAGCCGAACCGACCCACCGCCCCTCAAGCGGGTCAAAAACAGGGCCAGCGAGCCCGTAGGACGCGACAAACGGGTCCTGAGGTGATCCCAGGCACCTGGACAGCCTGCACCCCAAACGGACCAGGCGATCAGGCCCGGCACCCGACCGGCGAGCTCACACACCAGGCCCCCCTCATCTCAACGCCGGCGTCAAACCGGATGTTTCACGAAAACCATCAGACTGACGCCAGACCACGACCGTGATAGGGTCCGACACCATGGACAACGAGCTCGAACATCTACGCAAAGAAGTTGAGCGGTTGCAGAAGGCGCTCAATGATCGGCAACAGGTCAGCGTTGCCTCACCGGCACTCATCGAAAATCAGGCACTACTCGAAGATCTCGCGCGTTATTCCGAGGGAATCCTCAGTCAACAGCAGGTCAAAAAGAGGTGGCAAGAGCTCATTGACGAGAAAACTTGGGAGACTCTCGGCAGCGATGACGCCCTCGTTCAGGCGATTGAGCTCGAGAAGGCTCGCCGAGTCAGATCTGGGGCAGCAAAACGCGAGCGTGCCCAACAGCACATCGTAAAAGCACCCGATATCCTCGAAAAAATTATGAGTGACGACAGCGCGAATGCCCGCCATCGCGTTGATAGCATCAAGGCACTCGACGCACTCGCCGATCCAGGTCCACAAGCCGCACCGCCGGCAGATAGATTTATTATCACGATCGATCTCACCGCGGACGCCAAGCTCAGGTCGGCCGAACCCGATCCCAATGACGTCATCGTCATCGAGGCGACGAAACCACCCGCAGCGATCACGGATAAATCAGAGGACGATTGGGGCCGATGAATTTATTCGAGAGACTGGATCAAGGTCGACCGAAGCCAAAGCCAGTCAGTCAACCGGACAAAGAACCTGCACAACGACTGCTCGATTGGCTGCAAAAATGGAACAAAGACTTTGTCAGCGCACGAGATATTCGAGTTTACGGCCCAACCGTCATCCGAAACCAAAAAGATGCCGTCGCCACAGCAAGAATCTTAGTCCGAAATGGCCAACTTACCCCCATCGGATCGCGCAAACCCTATCTACATAAATGGCGAATTGTCCGATAAACCGGGCATAAACCCAAAATGTAGCGACTAAAACGATTGAAAAATCACATAATTTGTCAAAAAGTGTAGCAGTAGCTCCCTATAATGAGACACCCGCCAAATTTGACAGGCTGGCTTTTATAAAGAGATAGGGGTGGGGCCGGTCCAAGTGGCCCAGGGGGTGTCCATCCCAAGCTCACGCGGGCCCTCCACCCCCAGCCGACAGCGCGCGAAGAGACGCTGATCACTAAAGCAGTGCATCGCAATTCGGCGCGGAGAAAATTCGAATCAAGAATAGCCGACCAGGATCGACGGCGACGCGGCAAGCGACGCGAGGGCGCTAGGGGGCATGTCCAGATCTGCGCGGCGACCAGTAGGGCAAAGAAGTCGGCGGCGACGGCCGGAGGCTCTCAGCAACCCTGCAACCGGAGCAAAGAGCCCTTTCTATTGTGGGTCGGCGGACAGCACGACCGAGCCCAAACGAACCGACCGGCAACGCTCGGGCGGCGTATGCCAAACTACACCTCCAACCACGATTTCCGCTGAAATTCAGAACAAAAGCTTGACCTAATGAGCCCGTTCTGTACTATATTTCTCAGGAAATACAGA
>Ga0306917_10001708_pt1 | contig 10641 bp, 10 predicted proteins | sample tim00Cox00000000_FD_203313 | JGI IMG/M metagenome (GOLD analysis project Ga0306917, IMG submission 203313) | Lab enrichment of tropical soil microbial communities from Luquillo Experimental Forest, Puerto Rico - timezero.00C.oxic.00.000.000 (v2)... | ecosystem: Environmental > Terrestrial >... | reverse complement strand
CTGCCTTGTAGCCGCGGGTCCTGAGCACATGCAGGACCGCCTCGACGACCTGCCTGTCAATGTTCTCATTGCGAGGACGCCCGAGACTGCCGGCATGCCTGTGCGCGTGCCTTATTGAGTTCTCAAATTGCGCCCGTGCTTTCACGGATGTCATCGGGATCGAGCGTGTGTTGGGTGAAGTCTCCCACGCGGGAGACCCGTGCAGGGTGCTCGTGGCGCCCCACCAACGTCAACTCACGCCGTGCCATGCTCCCGGTGTCGCCGTGACACCCATCGCAACCGTGTGTCGAGCCGCTTGCTCAAAGCCCGAAGAGGGTCACCGCCTTCTGCAGGGTCACCCACACACCCCAGGCGAGTGGAATGCCGACCGCGAACCAGGCGGCCCCCAGCTCCCAGCCGGCCGCGCTCTGGGCATGCTGAGCAGTGGTCACGGAAGTGGCCCTCGAGCTCTTGCTCGCAGCGTCCAGCGCAGCGAGCTGCGCGGGAGTCATGTAGTCCTTCTCGGTCACAGGCCGGATCGCCAGGTTGCACAGGAAGCCAATCGCGAGCAGACCCGCCAGGATGTACATGGTTACGCTGTAGACATGGTCACGCGCGACATGGTGCGCGAGCTGGTACTCGCGGATGTAGTTCACAATCACCGGTCCCAGGATCCCGGCAGCGGACCAGGCCGTCAGCAACCGCCCGTGGATGGCGCCCACCATGCGCGTGCCGAACAGATCCGCAAGATACGCGGGGACCGTGGAGAAACCGCCGCCGTACATCGAGAGGATGATGCAAAAGAACCCGACGAAGAGCGCCAGGCTCCCGGCAGCGGCGAGCGAGGGAATCGCCGCGTACAGCACCAGGCCCAGCAGCAGGAAGACCATGTAAGTGCCTTTGCGACCAATGTAGTCCGAAGCCGAGGCCCAGAAGAACCGGCCGGCAATGTTAAACAGCGACAACAGCCCGGTGAACCCTGCCGCAATCGCGGCGATGGCCCCGTGCTGCTGCGGCGTGAGCTGATCGAAGGTGGCGTTGACGCCGATGAGGCGGCCACCGAACACTTCCTGCAACAGCGGGGAGGCCATGCCGATGATGCCGATTCCCGCGGTTACGTTGAGTGCGAGTACCCACCACACGAGCCAGAACTGCGGCGTACGCGAGGCGACATTCAGATCGACATTTCGATCCGTGACGAGCGCTTTTGCCTTGGCAGATACCGGTGGCTCCCAACCGGCCGGCTTCCAGTCCTCAGCGGGCACGCGATAGCCGAGCGACCCGAGCATCATTGAGACAAAGTACAGCGCCGCCAGCACCAGGAACGTCTGCCAGACACCGACCGAGGTCGGCGTGGCGAAGATCTTCATGAGCCGATCGGCCAGCGGCGCGCCAATCATCGCGCCCCCACCGAACCCCATGATCGCCATGCCGGTGGCCATGCCGCGGCGGTCCGGGAACCACTTGATGAGCGTGGATACCGGCGAGATGTAGCCGAGCCCAAGACCCAACCCGCCGAGGACCCCGGACCCTAGCCACATCAGCCACAGCTGGTGCCAGATGACCGCCAGCGCCGATATCACCAACCCGCCACACCACAGGATTGCGGCGGCAATGCCCGCGCGGCGCGGGCCGACGCGCTCGAGCCAGCCGCCCCAAATGGCGGAAGCCGTGCCCAGAAAAACGAAAAACAACGTGAACATCCACCCCATCATGGAAATCTTCCAGTCGCAGCTGGTGGTCGTGATGCTCTGAAAGAGCCCCATGTTAGCGGGGCACTCGAGCGGCTTGGTGAGGCCGACCGCCCGATGCAGAGGCAGCCAGAACACCGAGAAGCCGTAGGCCATGCCTATGCACAGGTGGATCGCCAAAGCGCACGGGGGCACCAGCCAGCGGTTGTAGCCGGGCTCGGCGATGATGCGGTCCCGGTCGAAGAATCCGGGGCGGGGCATGACATTTGCGGCGGACATTTACACTCCCGTGTTTGTGTTTTCAGAGCCGGATGCGACGCTGCATTCTTGAGGACGCCGCTGGTGTCGTCACTTTGGAGGACTTTCCCGCGTTACGAGACATAGTGTCCAGTATATACGGGTAGGTTACCACGCTTTCTGCCCGGTCGCCGCCAGCGGCGCAGCGCCGATGAGGGACAGCCCTTACGGAGCGCGCCCTGTGTTCCCTCGCCTCACCGGGGAGCCGAATGGGTCATCGATGACGCGCAGGCGCTCCTGAGATCGGCTCCCAGGACTTCTTCCGCCGCCGCCGCACTTATGCGGGAACACGTTGTTCCCTTCACACTCGCTCCCGGGCGTTGGTACGCCAGCCAAGGCAATCCCCCCAGTTTCGCGACGCGCACCATCTGCCGCGGGCACCGGTGGCAGGTTTTCTCACATAAATCCGATGTCTTGGGTAGACAGCGTAGTTATCCGGAAAGGAAATGCGCGCATCGGCACCTCCTCCCGGCCGCTGGGCGATCGCGTGGGTCGGTGCCGCCGTGATGCTCACGACCGCCGGACCTCGGAGAGTCGCCCTGATGGGCATCGGCTTGTGCGGTTGCGCTGCTTTCAGCGTGGGGTGTCGCAGGTCTGATCGGGCCAATCATCATCGCTCGGGTGAAGGACCTGAGCGGCTCGTTCGCAGGCGTGATGCCGATGGTCGCCGTGATGCTGCTCGCCTGCGTGGTGCTGCCCTGCATCACCCGCAAACCAGTGCCGGCGTAAGCTGCACCAGCGCGGCTGATACTTCCTCTTCGCAGCGGTCCGTCACGTTCCGCAACGACGTGCGGCGGCCTTGTCCGAAAACGGCTGTGAGCGCATCCTATCGGCACGCAGCTCCGCTGATAAGAAGATGACGGGAGATACCCATGAAGTATCGGACAGCTATCCTGTCGGTCGTTCTATTCCTCGGCGTCTTTGCGACTGTGACAAACGCCGGGGAGAGCAAGGCGGTGCAAACCATGGCCACAATCCTGCTGCATCTTCAGCATTTTCCCACTGATGCCGACAAGCAGTCGCTGAAGCAGATCACCGAGGACAAGTCAGCGACCAAGGACGAGCGCACCGTGGCTCAGGCTCTGATGGATGTACAACATACGGCGGCGGCCGCCGACAAACCGAAACTCGAGGCCATCGTAAAGGACGACAGCGCGGCGAGCTCGGTGAAGACGCTCGCGTCGATCATACTCAATCTGAAACACATGCCTTCCGAAAGCGACAAGGAAAAACTGAAGGCATTGGCCACGTAACAGAAACACCGCGCGGATCTCGCCAGAACTGAGTTTGCGCGGAGAGTTGCGGGCGCGTCCGTGGGAGCGGGCGCGGGCCATCCCTGGCCAGAAGCTCGCGTCCCTCAATCAGATCTTTAACACGAAGAGAATGTTTCAACTATTCAATTCGTGCCAAAACCAACCAGTTGACGGCCAACTTGAAGCCCGAGCCGAACGTTCGAAGCCGTACGCTTCGATACCGGCACGCGCGGCACGCTGACGAGTCTCTCACCAACGTTCGATCCCTTGCCGAGGGTATCGGAGGGTCTTTCGCCGAATAATTTCCGGTACTCGCGGGCAAATCGTCCCAGTTGCCAGAAGCCATACTTCGTCGCGATGTCCGTGACGCTAACCGTCGCGGGATCGGCCTCCCGCAGCTCAGCCCTCGCAGCCGTGCATCTTCTTCGCGTGAGATAGTGAGTCGGCCCCATTCCCAGGGTCTCGGCAAACGCCCGGTGCAATGAGCGCCGTGAGATGTGCAGGGCACGACACAGATCAGCGATTTGAACGGTTTCCGGAGCGCGCTCGTCCACCCAGTCCTCGACGTTGCGCACGATGGCGGCGCTCGGCAAGCCGTGCCGCTCGTGAGGCAGTCGCTCATCCGACAGGACGCCCCAAAGGAAAGGCTCGACAAGATCGGATTGGAGCTGACGAAGCCCATGTCCAGTCACGCTCCATCGCGGCTGTGACACCTGCGAGATGATTTGCCAGACGGATCGGGCTACCCGGTGCCGAATGAATGGCGGTGCACGAAACCAGTAGCGCTGCTCCCAAAATCCTACATCACCCCGGAGTGCATCTTCTGCGCCATACTCGAGCAGCAGATCGGGGTCGAGAGAGATGATTGCAAAAGCAAGATGTCCACTCACCCTGCAGTCGCAGACGTCCCCGTGCGCCAATCGATACACATCCCCTGGAAGTACCTCTTTGCCCGCACGGAAGCTGAAGAGCGTGGAATCCGAGTGGAGCTTCATCGAAAAGGAAATGCTGTTCCCGTCGATGCCGGATCGAGCACGAATGTCCGCGGCCAATTCACCGGCCCGCAGAAGCACGTCACCGATCGAGGCAAGCAGGAGAATGCCCTTCGGCGCAGAGGAACCGAGCGGAACGCAAGTCGTCGCCTTCGCATCGAGGACGCGACGGACATCCTCGAAACTGTCGATTCGTAGCCTGGTGACCTGAAGCTCGCTCACCGCTCCTCCCCGTGGAGCCTCCTGTCGAGGGAATACTAGTTCTTTAACGCGCTCACGGGGTATTTGTAGCGCTTTCGTGTTACGCCGCGACGGTCGACAGCTTCCCGGGAACGCCGTTCGCGTGGAGAGGGCTGCTGAACATCCGTGCCCAGCTGGCGAATACCGCGAACACAGGCAGCGCCGGATGCAGCGTGTTGTTGGGCTTGTCGGCACCGCCAGGTCTGCCGTGCGTGGCCTTGGGCCACATCGGCTTGCTCAGGTCAAGCTGCCGCTACGGAGCTTTGGCAGATCTCAAGTGCTCGTATGGTCCTGACGCCTCGGTGTTGTAAATAACCTGAAATCTACGCGCAACGAGGTGACAAGCCATGTGCGCGCACACTTCAGCCGCCGTCCAGGCCGCGATATTGCAGCAAGGGCTCGATGTCCGGACCGCGCCCATAGAAGTTGCGGAACAGCTCGAGCGGCTCGGCGGTGCGGCCGCGCGACAACACGCTCCGGCGCAACTCATCACCGTTCGCGCGCGTGAGTCCGCCGTGCGCGTGCATCCAGGCGCCCGTATCACGCGCCAGCACCTCGCTCCAGAGATACGCGTAGTAGCCCGCCGAGTAGTCGCTGTTGAAGATATGGCGGAAGTACGTAGTGCGGTAGCGCGGTGGGACCGGCGCATAATCGACGCCGGCCGCCTTGAGCGCCGCCGTCTCGAACGCCGGCACCTCATCCGCCGCCGGCACCTCCGAGGTGTGCAATTGGTGCCAGGCGAGGTCGAGAAGCGCCGCAGCGACGTATTCGGTGGTCGCGTAGCCCTCGTTGAACTGCTGGGCTTTGATCACTTTCGCAAGCAGTTCGGGCGGCATCGCTTCGCCCGTCTGGTAGTGACGCGCATAGTGCGCCACGACCTGCGGCTCGCGCGCCCACATCTCGTTGAACTGCGAGGGATATTCGCCAAAATCGGGCGGCGTTTCCGGGCTGGCGAGCGAGGGATACTCGACGTTCGAGAGCAGCCCATGCAGGGCGTGCCCGAACTCGTGGAACAGCCCAGTGACCTCGTCGAAGGTGAGCAGCACCGGCTGACCAGGGGCGGGCTTGGGGATGTTGAGGTTGTTGGAGACCACGACCTTGCGCTTCAGCAGCCGCGACTGCTCGACGTACGCATTCATCCACGCCCCACCCTGCTTGTTGTCGCGGGCGAAGTAGTCGGCAATGAAGAGCCCGAGTCCGCTGCCGTCGGCGTCGAACACCTCAAACACGCGGACGTCGGGGTGAAAGACCGGCAGGTCCTTGCGCTCCTTGAACGTCAATCCGTAGAGCTCATGCGCCGCGTAGAAAACCCCATCCTGCACCACGCGGTTGAGCTCGAAGTACGGCGCGACCTGCGACTGGTCGAAATCGTAGCGCGCCTTGCGCAACTGCTCTGAGTAGAACTCCCAGTCCCAAGGCTGCAGCGTGAACGACGGAATACCCTTGGCTTTCGCCTGTGTGTCGATGAGCTGCTGTAGATCCGCGGCCTCCTTCTTCGCGCGTGCCAGCGCGGCCGGCGCTATCTTGAGGAGCACCTCGCGAGCGGCCGCGGGTGTCGCGGCGGATTCGTCCTCGATCGCATAGGCGGCATGCGTGTCATAGCCGAGGAGCGCGGCCCGTTCTGCGCGGGCTTTGACGATGCCAGTGACCACGGCACGGTTGTCGGCCGCACCGCTGAGCCCGCGTGTGACGGAAGCCCTGAAGATGCGCTCGCGCAGCGCGCGGTTCTCGAGGTTCGCGAGCACCGGCTGTTGCGTAGTGTTCTGCAGCGTGATGAGCCACTTGCCCTTCAATCCTCGCGCCTCCGCCGCCTGCGACGCCGCACTGACCTGCTCCGCTGACAGGCCGGCGAGATCCTGGACGTTGTCAACGGTCACGGCGCCTTCGGTCGTCGCCTTGAGCACGTTCTGCCCAAACGTGGTGGTGAGAGCCGCGATCTCCGCGTTGAGCGTGCGCAGCCGCGCCTGCTCGGCGGGCGTAAGGCGCGCGCCGGCGCGCACGAAACGTGCGTGCCAGCGCGTCAGGAGTTGCAGCGACTCGGGGTCGAGCTTGAGACCGGCGCGCTTCTGGTATACCGCGTCGACGCGCTCCCATAAGGCGCGATCCAGGTAGATCGCGTCGCGGTGCGCGCTACGTTTCGGCGCCATCTCCGTGTCGATCTTCTGCATCTCATCATTGGTGTTATTGGAGTTGAGCTCATCGAAGATGAATTCCACCCGCTGCAACGCCTGTCCGGAGCGATCCAGCGCGACGATCGTGTTCTCGAAAGTGGGCGGCTTCGGGTTGTGGGCGATAGCGGCCACTTCACGCAGCTGTTCGCGCATGGCCTCTTCAAACGCGGGAACATAATCCGACACCCGGATACGGTCGAAGGGTGGCATCTGGTAAGGCAGCGTGCTTGGCTCGAGCAGCGGGTTAGCGCTCGTCGCCGCCATAGCGGTCGCGGCAGACATTCCCAGGGTGATCGAAAGGATTGCCGCGAGTGCCATTTTCATGGTGATCGGTCTCCCACGGAGCGGCCAAGCGTAGCAGGGTTAGAGGCCCGGTCGGTGCCGTTTCGATGCCGGTGGTCTCAGGGCAGGAATGAATCGCTGCGGAGAAGAGTTGATGCTGGCTCGAAACTACGGATGGGCACACCGGCTCTTCGCGGGAAGCGGTTGGCTCCGCACCCACGAGACGCGACCAGCGCCGCCTGACCAGCCACCGACGCAACCGGAGCCCGGGCCCGAAAGAAGTCCAGGCTTCGGCGTCTCGCGCCGACGTTACTTCCCGGACTTCTCGAGAGCCTTGGCCATCGACTGACGCACCTCGGCTAGTTTCTTGAGAAGTGCCGTTTCCTGTGCGTGTAATCTGGCAAGAGCTTCCTGGCCCGAGGTCTGCGCAGACTGAACTGTTTGCGCATTCCACCGCACCTTCTCGTCCCCCCGTGCCAGAGCTGCGGTGGACCACACTAATGCGGCAACGCCGAGCGTCAATATCACGACTGACCGTTTCATGGCGGTGCTCCCCATTGAGCCACTCATTCGGCGGGGCGGGAGCGTCCCGTCGCCCTTGAACTCTGCGCCACCCTTAACGCGTACGCATGCTTAGACTTCAGCGCGACTAATGCAGAACCCGCGCGGGCGTGGCCTCGCGACCGGGCTTCGTCGTTTCAGCGCCGGAGCGGCGAGATGAGAGCGCCGCATTCTTCCCACAACTCGAGCAGCAAATCCGCAGCCGGCGCGCGGTGCAGTCCAGGTGATCGCCGGAATATGTTCTGTCTCTCGTCCACGTGACCTGGGCCCGCAGGACCGAGTGTGAAGTAACACTCAGTTTGGAGCACATACATAGAACACTCCATAGAAGCGCCGGCTCTGGCAGGGATACGGTGCTCTCAGGTCACAGACTGGTTCCTGAGAACGTGACATGAGCGAGAAACCCGAAACAAACAGCGACTCGACAGGCGAGTGGCGCGCGAGAACAGGCACGCACCACCAGATTGATACCACGAAGCTCAGAGCGCTCGACGGAGTGCCTCCCGTAGAGGAGACATTGACCGAAGCAGTGTCCGGAACCGATCCCTACAACCACGCCACGACGCCACGTCAGTCTCTTTCCGAAAAATCCAGACGCCGGTCGCTCGACGATATGCGCAAGCTCAGCGAAACGATTAAGAAGTCGCGGAATCAGCAGCAACAGTGAACACGGCTTCCAGGGGGGAGCTCTTGCAGCTCACGGGCTGAGTCGAGCTCCTCGACTGAGCCCTGCCGACTCCCCTGCCGCCCTGAAGCCGTTGCAGACGCCGGGTGGCGGCGTACCAACGGGCTCAGCTACTTCGATACTCGCTCGCCCTCGTAAATCCAGTTCGTCTCCCACGTCTTGCCAACGCAGCCGAACCGTCGTGCGGGACGCCAAATTCAGCCGCCATTCATGCGTCAGCGGAGTGTTGTCGCTAAACTGCGGTGGCCGGTCTTCGCGAGAGACGCCAAGGGGGAGACGACGTGAAGTCACTTGCCCGAAAGCTCGGGGTGTTCGTCGCACACGCCGAGCGTCGCTACGCGCGAAGGGCAAGCCGACAATTGCTGGAGTTATACTGGCGTCAGCAGCGGGAGCGCCCGGAGCTGAAAGGTCGGCCTCTGTACGAAGCCATCATTGCTCGTCATCTTGGCTCAAACCCGCCCCTCAGCGCCGTCCAAATCGTCAGGCGCGCCGAGGAGAGCTTCGTCGATTGGCCGAGAGACCGGCCATTGAAGTTTCGTGACGTCGTCCATTATCAGATTTTCGACGAATACATGCGCCAGGGTGAAGTGCGCATTGGGACCCGAAGCAACATTGGCGTGGTTGTGGCGCGTATCATCCCGGACGATCTCTGATACCGGCAAGGCGCGTTTCTGGTGAGGCAGGTCGTCCGGCGATAAGCCTCCTCCGATAGGGGTTCAGTTCGTGAGGCGGCAGTGCCAGGAAGCGAGTGCGCTCGACTGCGAGAAGCATTAGTAGCTACTGCCCCTCTGGCGGCTGCCACAGCTCAACCTTGTTTCCCTCGGGGTCCATGACCCAACCGAATATCCCGAATTCCGATTGCTCTACCTTCTCCAGCACCTGACACCCCTCCTCACGAAGCAGTCTCAAGAGCCCGTGCAGATCCGCCACGCGATAGTTGACCATGAACGTGGCATTGCTCGGGGCGAAGTAGGCGCCATCTCCGATGGACCAGGCGGTTGTGCCATTTGCAGGAGCGCCGGCAGCATCGACCCAGCGAAAGGCTGCGCCACCCCATTCCTGGACGTCTATACCGAGATGGATTTTGTACCAGGAGCGCAGTTTGGCTGGGTCGTTAGCGCTGAAGAAGACCCCGCCAATACCCGTTACTCGTTTCATGGATCACCTCCCGAATAACCACGCTTTCCGGTACCTGACGGTGAAGTTGAGGGCCCGCCGCAGCGTCGCCGCGGCGCCGCATGTGCACATTATCCTTCAGACGGAAGGCGCCGAGGTCGAGACAACGACGCCGGATGTGGAGACCGGTGTTCCCGTTAGCTCCTGGCGCCTGACGAAATCAAGATAGCAGCGCCTGAGTCGAGACCCCGGACCTTCCTCGATGGCTGGCAGAACCAGACCGGCGACGAACTCCGACTTGTCGCGCGCGCGCGCCATGTCAACCGCGCTGCGTCCCAAACAAAGGCGCCGCATTGCTGCGGGCGCCTTGCCGTCTCCAGGTATGTGCTTCTTTTTGTGCGCTCGGACTGCGAGCCGCGACGCCGGAGAACACGGCACGCGGGTCGACAGCTCAGTCGTCAGAGAGTGGTCGCCGGTGCGCGTGAGAAATACACACTCATCGCCGGTCTCTTCGCCCTCCATGCCGCCGCCGTAGTAATGCCACCAGCCAGTACCATCCGGGTCCGTGATGGTCCTAACGAACACCCAGACAGTCATGGACACAACGCTTTCTGGGTAGAATCCTCTTACGGAACCCTGAGAAGAAACGGGTCCCGTCACGACTAACAGACCCCGCAAGGAGGCTTCCATGCGTGACAAGGTCCGATTCCCGGGTGCTGTGGTCGCGCTCATGCTTTCCGCCGGCTGCGCACCATCGGGCGTGCCATCAGGATCTGAGGCAGGCGGCGCTGCGACCCCAACCGCGCCAACAACCCCACCCCAGACTGTGTCCTCGCCAGCCGCAAGCCCTGTTGCTGCCAGCAGGGCAACCGCAGTGCCCAAGGTTGCGGTCACTCTATTCAAGAATGTGCGAATCTTCGATGGCAAGGCGGAGAAGCTCACGGACCCCGGTAGCGTGATGGTGCGCGGTAACATCATCGAACGTGTATCGAGCGGCAGTATCGAAACACCCGCTGACGCGGACGTCACTGTCATCGACGGCGGTGGCCGCACGCTCATGCCCGGTCTCATTGACGCCCACTGGCACGCGATGTTAGTGCGCCCTCCAGTCGCATCCCTGTTGACGGCCGACGCTGGTTACCTGAACCTGCTCGCGGGTGCTGAAGCAACGGATACGCTGTTGCGGGGATTCACCACAGTTCGCGACGTGGGCGGACCGACGTTTGGACTAAAGCAGGCCATCGACCAGGGTGTCCTCGTTGGACCGCGCATCTTCCCCTCCGGCGCCATAATCACAATTACCGGCGGCCATGGCGACTTCCGTCCGTTCACCGACCTGCCACGCACCCTCGGTGGGCCGTTGACACGTCAGGA
>Ga0306917_10001706_pt1 | contig 10648 bp, 10 predicted proteins | sample tim00Cox00000000_FD_203313 | JGI IMG/M metagenome (GOLD analysis project Ga0306917, IMG submission 203313) | Lab enrichment of tropical soil microbial communities from Luquillo Experimental Forest, Puerto Rico - timezero.00C.oxic.00.000.000 (v2)... | ecosystem: Environmental > Terrestrial >... | reverse complement strand
CGCGGCAACCGCCAACAACACGCGCCGCAACCAGACGCCAGATGCGGCTGAGACGGCTGTGCTCGCCGCCGTCGGCGTCAAACCGGAGGAATTTAGCGACACCCTCGCCTCGTGCGATTCTTCGACGGGACATTGTAACCGGCTGACAGCTAAACCAATCGGCTTTCGGAGGTAAAGCGGACATGAGGCGGACGTGACGCGATGTCTGCTTTTGACCCAAAGCGGACATTAGCGACTTGAGATTGCTGCCGCGCAAACTGACCCTTGAACCCCATTTCTCTGGTTGCAATTCCCTGATGTAATCAGCCGGTATCGGCGTGCTCCTGAACCTTGGGGGCTGTAATGCGACGCCGCGATTTCATCAAAGCTACTGTTAGTGCGGTAACGGCTTGGCCGCTCGCGGGGCGCGCGCAGCAGCGCGACCGGATGCGGCGGATCGGTGTTCTCATGGCTTTGGCCGCGGATGATCCCGCAGGGCAGGCCCGCTTCATAGCATTTGTCCAGGCATTGCAGGAGTTAGGCTGGACCGACGGGCGGAACGTGCGGATCGACACGCGCTGGGCCGCCGGCGATGCCGAGCGCTTTCGCCGCTACGCGGCGGAATTGGTCGCGCTCGCTCCGGACGTCATTCTGGCCTCGGGCGGCACAGGCGTGGGGGCGTTGCTCCGGGTGAGCCGCACCGTACCGATCGTGTTCACGCAGACGCAAGATCCGGTCGGCGCCGGCTACGTTGACAGCCTGGCGCGGCCCGGCGGTAACACCACCGGTTTCACCAGTATGGAATATGGCATAGGCGGGAAATACCTGGAGCTGCTCAAAGAGATTGCACCGCGCATCGCGCGAGCGGCAGTCCTTCGGGATCCGACCATACCCCAGGGGATCGGCACGTTCGGCGCGATCCAAGCCGTGGCGCCCTCGCTCGGGGTGGAGCCGCCCCCGATCGACGTGCGCGACGCCGGCGAGATCGAACGCGCCGTCGCGGCCTTCGCGCGCGGGTCAAATGGCGGCCTGATCGTGACGGGAGCTCGTCGGCGTTCGTTCATCGCGATCTGATCGTCACGCTGGCGGCCCGCCACAAATTGCCCGCGATCTATTCGCAGCGCTTCTTCGTCACTGGCGGCGGTCTTATCTCTTACGGGGCCGATTCGATCGACCCACACCGGCGCGCGGCCGGCTACGTCGACCGCATCCTCAAGGGCGAGAAGCCTGCCGACCTTCCCGTGCAGGCGTCGGATAAGTACGAGCTGGCGATCAATCTCAAGACCGCGCGGGAGCTCGACCTCACCGTGCCGCCTACGCTGCTCGCCCGCGCTGACGAGGTGATCGAATAACGGCCTTCTGTACTGCAGTGCAGAATGTCTGCTTTTGGCACAAAGCGGACATCCTAGTCGCGCTCAGCAATGTCCGCTTTTGGGGGTAAAGCGGACATCGCGATTTCAGGTCGTCACGTCTGCTTTTTGACCAAAGCGGACATCGGCGGCTCAAGATTGCTGCGGCGCAAACTGACTATTGAACCCATTCCCCCGGTGACAAATTCCTGTTGTAATTGCGGCCGGAAACTCGGCGTAGTCCTTGGCCTTCGGGAAAGGCGATGCGGCGACGCGATCTCATCAAAGGAATTGTAGGATCGGCCGCCGCTTGGCCACTTGTCGCGGTCGCACAGCAACCAGCGATTCCGGTAATTGGTTTTCTCAGCTTCCGATCAGCGAATGAATCTGCCAACTCTGAAGCTGCCTTCCGCGAGGGTTTGTCGGAGATCGGCTATAGCGATGGCCGCAATGTACACATCGCTTTCCGCTGGGCCGAGGGGCAAAAAGATCGGTTGCCGGTGTTGGCGGCCGACTTGGTTGATAACCTTCATGTCGCGATCATCGCGGCAGCCGGCGGCGGTCCCTCGATACTTGCAGCTAAGGCAGCAACAAAAACCATTCCAATTGTATTCACCTTTGGCGCCGACCCCGTAAAAGCCGGCATCGTGGCCAACTTGAGCCGACCGGAAGAAAACATCACTGGCGTCACTTGGTTTGGTGGTGATTTGGCCGGCAAGCGCGTTGCACTTTTGCATGATATCGCTCCCAACATTTCGACTTTAGGGTTCTTGGCCAACCCAAGTGATCCGGATGAATCCTCACAGCGCGCCGATGTGCAAGGCGTCGCCGGTCGACTTAATCTCAAGCTCGTGGTTATGAATGCGAGCACCGAGCGAGAGATCGATATGGCGTTCGCAACGTTCGCTCAGCAGCAAGTTGGGGCCGTTGTTATTGCCAGCGATCCGTATTTATTCAGCCGGCGCGAACAAATAGTCAGTCTCGCGGCCCGTCAGGCGATGGCAACCGTGGGTTCCGTGAGTGATGAAGTTGCTGCTGGCTGCCTCATGAGTTACGGCAACAGTCTGAAGGAAGCTTATCGGCATGCCGGGCTCTATGTCGGTCGTATTCTCAGGGGTGCTAAGCCGAGCGAACTGCCGATCGAACGGCTGGCCAAGTTCGAGTTTGTGATCAATCTCACCACCGCCAAAAAGCTTGGCCTGACTGTACCCGCGTCATTCTTATCGCTTGCTGACGAGCTGATCGAATGAGGCGGCGCGAATTTATTTCACTCGTTGGCGGCGCGGCGGCAGCTTGGCCGCTTGTTGCGCGCGCACAGCAGCCTGAGAAGAAGTGGTTGATCGGGTTTATCGCGCACGAATACGAGAAAATGTACGACAGCTTCTTCGATGGTCTGCGGGAACTCGGGTACGTCGAGGGGCAGAACATCACGATCGAGCGGCGATATGCAGAAGGTCAGGCGGAGCGGTTCCGGGAGTTTGCGAAGGAGATGGTCAAACTCAAGGCCGATGCCATCGTAACCGTAACCACGCCCGCAGTATTGGCCATTAAGAGTGTCACGACGACTATTCCCATTGTCATCCCGAACGCAATCGATGCAGTCGGAACCGGTTTAGTCGCTAGTTTGGACCACCCCCGCGGGAACGTGACGGGTGGCACGCTGCTCCAAGCGGAACTCAGCACAAAACGCCTTCAGCTGCTCAAAGAAATCGTCCCGGAACTCTCCCGCGCGGCACTACTTTGGAACGCAGGGAATCCAGCGTATGTGCGCGCTTGGACACAGTCACAAGGTGCGGCCCAGACACTAGGCGTCGCGCTTCAACGCTATGAGGTGCGCGGCCCGACCGACTTTCAGGCTGTTTTCGCTGCGATGGCCCAACAGCATCCTGACGCGCTTGTCGTCCTCGAGGATGCTCTGACAATTCAACACAGAAAAGAAGTCATCGACTTTGCGCTAAAGAACAACCTGCCGAGTTCATTCTTTGCGAAGGAGGCGGTCGAGGCTGGTGGTCTGATGTCCTATGGAGCGAATTGGCCTGATGCGTTCCGCCGCGGCGCTACAACCGTGGATAAGATTCTGAAGGGCGCCAAGCCAAGTGATCTGCCGGTAGAGCAGCCAACCAAATTCGAGCCTGCCATTAACCGCAAAACTGCCAAGGCGCTTGGTCTCAAGGTCCCAACGTCGCTGCTTGCTACAGCCGATGAGGTGATCGAATAGGAATACTCTTTGCTGCGGCCGAACGATGTCCGATTTTGGGGGTAAAGCGGACATCAATGAGCGGCAGGTCCGCTTTTGACCCAAAGCGGACGTCGCTGACCTCGCTCATGAAACGCCGGGGTATATCTTAGGGCGTCAGAGGCAAAAACGATGGCTGACAGAGTAGCAAGCCATTACAGCGAAAACCTCCAATTGGCCGATGTCATCTCACAGAGCCTGCGGAGCGCGGGTAAACACTTCGACAAATTGACCACGGGTGACCTCGCGACAGTTGATGAGTTCCATATACGCGGTCGGAAAGCGACACTCGAACTGGCCGCGCCAATGAATCTAAATTCTGACTCGCATGTCCTCGACATCGGAAGTGGTCTTGGGGGCCCGGCGCGGACGGTGGCCGAGACTTACGGCTGCCGGGTGACGGGCATCGATTTGACACAGGCATTCTGCGATGCAGCGAATACCATGTCGGATTGGGTCGGACTGGCCAAACGTGTGTCATTCAAGCAAGGCGACGCCACGAACTTGCCGTTCGCCGACAAGCAATTCGATGCGGCGATGACAATCCACGTCGCGATGAATATCACCAACAAAGACAAGATGTATGCGGAAGCCCGCAGGGTCATAAAGCCCGGCGGGGTCTTCGCTGTGTATGACGTGCTGCAAGGCGAAGGTGGGGACGTCTTGTACCCGGTGCCGTGGGCGCGTGACCCCTCGATCAGCTATCTAGCAACCCCCGATCAAATGAAATCTCTTCTGATTGGTGCCGGATTCAAACTGCTTGATGTCCAAGACTCGACCGAAGAGAGCCAGAGCTTTTTCGAAAGGATGACCGAGCAAATGGCAAAAACCAGCGCGTCCCCCGTCATCTGGCAGCTTTTCCTTGGCGATGATTTCGCGGCGATGGCGCGCAATCAGGTCCGCAACGTGACCGAACGGCGGATCAGGACCGTTAGCTATATTTGCGTCGCCTGAAAGCCACGTCGCCCCAAATAATGTCTGCTATCGGCACGGCGTGACCCACCAAAAAACCAAGCGTAGGCAGCGACCGATGACAAAGGTCGAAAATATTGAGCATCCGTATCCACGACCGCTGTCCGGAGCCAAAGTTGAACACCCGCAATCGGCGCTAGCGCCAGCCCGTACGGCTCTCATCGGTCGCTACGTGACGCTGGAGCCACTTGACGCAGCGCGGCATGCGGGTGATCTGTTCGAGGCGTCGCATGGAAGCGAGGCTGCGCTTCGAATCTGGGACCACTTGCCGTGGGGTCCATGGAAGTCCGAAGCGGAGTTCACGAACGTCTTGCATCAGCAGACCGCGCGGCACGACCAGATTTACTATGCCGTTCGACCGAAGGAGAGCCGGACGGCGTGTGGCCAGACAAGCTTTCTCGATATTCAACCGGAACATCGGGTCATTGAAATCGGATCAATCTGGTTCGGTCTGACGCTACGGCGTACGCGAAGCGCGACTGAGTCGATGTATCTGATGCTCCGCTATGCGATGGACGATCTCGGATATCGGCGCATGCAGTGGCGATGCAATGCACTAAATGCTGCCTCCCGTGCGGCAGCCCGTCGGCTTGGCTTCCGCTTCGAGGGAATTTTCTACAACCATATGATCTTCAAGGGTCGAAATCGGGATACGGCTTGGTATTCGATCCTTGACGACGAGTGGCCAGAGATTCGCGCAATCTTGGAGCGATGGCTCGCGCAATCGAATTTCGATCAAGACGGCATGGCCAAAACCTCGCTCGCCACGCTGATGGAAGAACGCGGTCCCAGCCGCCGGGTGTGACGTCAGGGAAACATCAACCGGAATAGTACAAATCCTCGATGTCCGCTTTTGGCACAAAGCGGACATCGAGGTCGCGCTGAGCGATGTCCGCTTTTGGAGTTAAAGCGGACATGGCGAATTTATGAGTACACGCCCTAGTCACACCACGGAAAACGCGCTCGTTTGTAATCGCCTGTTTCAGGAGACGCGGTGGACGAATGAGAGACGCCGCCTCAACTCCGCGGTCGCAGCTTTCACCCCGGCGCGACTCAGATTGTTAGTCACAGCCGTTAGTCAGTCGTGTCAGCCATGCCTTGTTAGCCACATGGCTAACATCCAATTCAAAAATTTTCGGGGGTCCCATTTTAGCTTAGAAGGCCGGGGGGTATCGGTGGCTAACTCGTTAGCTAAAATCGGCTGGTCAAAGTTTTCTCTGAAGGCGGGTAACGATCACTTCGACTCAAAGACAATTCCGGTCCCCCGCCGGGCCTGGCGAGCGATCGCGCAGAGGGCCGCCAGTCTTCCCGCGCTCTTCCCCGCCCACTGTAGCACACGCATCATGCTAGCAATATCAACGGCTTAGCTATATAGAACCCAAGATCAGCGCGAAGCGCACAAGGAATGTGCCCGCCTGATTACCGAAATGACTGTTGGCACTTATGTTGAGCCGTCAAAGACAACACTCGCGGCCTATCTCGATATGTGGCTCGCTGACGTTAAATCCCGAGTGTCACCGCGCACGCACGAGCGTTATGCCGAATTTGCTCGTAAGAATATTGTGCCCATGCTCGGTAATGTTTCGCTGAAAGACTTGCGACCCGCACAGATTTCGCGGGCCTACTCCGAACTGCTTGAAAGCGGTCATCGAAAGGGCGGCGGGCTGTCTGCCGGAACTGTGCGACACTGCCATACCCTGCTTAAACAAGCGCTTGCGCAGGCGGTAGAGTGGGGAACCATCAGCCGCAATCCTTGCGACGCAGTGAAGCCGCCGAAAGCGCTCGCCGGTTAAGATGCGCACCTATGATGTCGAGCAGACAGTCGACCTGATCGAGGCAATCCGCGGCTCCCGGCTATTTGCTGCCGTACTGCTCGGTGCACTCTGTGGTCTGCGGCGTGGCGAGATCGCCGCATTACGTTGGGGGCAGGTCGACCTTAACGCCGGGTCGATCGCGATCGCGCAAAGCGCCGAGCAGACGCGAGCCGGGGTGCGCTACAAGGAGCCGAAGTCAGGACATGGCCGCAAGGTCGCATTGTCGCCAACGATGATCGAGAAATTGCGTGCACATCGGCTGCGCCAAGCCGAGGAGTTGCTGCGGCTCGGTATTAAAGTGACGGACGAGAGTTTTGTCTGTGCTCGCGAGGACGGGCGGCCGCTGCAGCCGCAAACTTTGACGCACGAATGGAAACGCCTGGTTGCCAAGACGGGGCTGCCGCGAATCCGATTCCATGACTTGAGGCACACTCACGCGACAGCCCTGCTCGCCAGCGGGGTTCATCCTAAGATCGCCAGTGAGCGGCTGGGCCATAGCAAGGTCGGAATGACGCTCGATCTTTACAGCCACGTCCTGCCCGGCATGCAGGAGGATGCCGTCGCTAAGGTCGATGCAGCAATGCAGGCGGCCCGGAACAAACGAGAGACAAATCGCTAAGAGAAAGGGTAGCAAAAGGGTAGCAGGACGGCTCTGCAGACTGAAAAAGCTCATATGTTTCTGTAGCTAAAACCTCTAGTACAGCGTCTCCTTGATCCGCTGCGGCTGGCCGCGGTCGTGCTCGGGACCGCCGATTTTGCCGCCAGAGATCTCGGCAAGAATGGTTCCGGCGCTGGGCAGGCTCTTGCGGTCGACATGCAGAGCCGGGTCCCACAATTTCGAGCGGACGATCGCCTTCGTACATTGATAAAACACGCGCTCCACGGCAACGACGATCACTGTGCGCGGCGCCTTGCCGTTGACAATGAAGCTCTCAGTGAACGCCGGATCCGTCAAAATGCTGGCGCGGCCAATCACGCGGATGGTCTCGCCGACGCCGGGAATGAGAAACAACAGCGCCACGCGCGGATCGGCGAGAATGTTGCGCAACGAATCGATGCGGTTGTTGCCGCGGCGATCTGGAATCAGCAGCATCTTTTCATCCGCTACGCGCACGAAACCCGGCGCGTCGCCGCGCGGCGAGCAATCAAGACCCTCCGGCCCGCTGGTCGCCAGTGCGAAGAACGGCGCCGCCTCGATGAATTTTCGATAATGCGGATTGATGTGATCGATCTCTTTGATGACCGACGGCCCGTAAGGCTTGTCGTAGAGCGCTTCGAGTGCTTCCAACGTGGTGACGCGATGGTCGCGGCTTGCCATGATTCTCTCCCAAATCTATTCGTAGCCTTTAAGCCGCCAGCAATTGTGCGCCATCGTGGCCGGAAATCGTGCACTCCACAATACGTCCCGGCTCTGCAGAGCCGGCTAATCTGACCGGGGCAAAGAATTCGGTGCGGCCGGCGTCGCGCGATTCGATCAAGACGCGGCGCCTGGCGCCGACCTCCCGCTCAAAGTGGTGCTTGAGCGCCAGCGCGCCACGCTCGCGCAAGCGCTGCGCCCGTTCTTTGACGATCGCTCGATCCACTTGCGGCATCCGCGCCGCCGGCGTGTGGGGCCGTGGCGAAAACGGAAACACGTGCAGATAGGTCAAGCCGCATTCCTCGACCAGATCGAGCGAGCGGCGGAACATGTCATCGCTTTCGGTCGGGAAGCCGGCGATCAGATCGGCGCCAAACACGATGTCGGGCCGCAATCGCCGCAATGCCCCGCAGAAAGCGATCGCGTGGGCGCGGTCGTGCCGCCGCTTCATGCGCTTGAGAATGAGATCGTCGCCGGATTGTAGCGACAGATGCAGATGCGGCATCAGCCTCGGCTCGCCGGCGATGGCATTGAGAAGCTCGCGATCGGCTTCGACCGAGTCGATCGACGACAGCCGCAGGCGTTTGAGTGCTGGCACATGTTTGAGGATCTGGCGCACCAGCGTACCGAGCCTTGGCGCGCCGGGGAGATCGGCGCCGTAGCTCGTGATGTCGACGCCGGTCAGAACGATCTCGCAGTAGCCATTGGCGACGAGCCGGCGCATGTCCTCGACCACCGCGCCGATCGGCACCGAGCGTGAATTGCCCCGGCCGAACGGAATGATGCAGAACGTGCAGCGATGGTCGCAGCCATTCTGCACTTGCACGAAGGCGCGGGCCCGGCCGGCGAACGCATCGACCAGATGCGGCGCGGTCTGCTTCACGGCCATGATGTCGTTGACGATCGCTTTCGACGAGCCAGCGACGTCGAAAGCAGCGCGCGCTCGCGCCCAGCCTGTCGCGGAGAGCTTCTCGCCATTGCCGAGTACGCGATCAGTTTCGGGCATCGCCGCGAAGGTTTGCGGCTCGGTCTGCGCTGCGCAGCCAGTCACGATAATTTTCGCGTCTGGCCGCCGGCGGCGGAGTGAGCGGATTGCTTGGCGCGCCTGACGAACCGCTTCCGCCGTCACCGCGCAGGTATTGACGATCACGGTGTCGGTGAAGCCGGCACGCTGCGCTTCGCGGCGAATGACTTCGGATTCGGCGGCATTGAGCCGGCAGCCGAAGGTGACGACTTCGACGCTCATCGTCGGGCGGCTCCCAGATGGGCGAACAAGGCGGCGTCAAAGCGGCCCTTGTGTTCAAAAGCGACCGGGCCGGTCATCAGCACGTGGTCGTCGCTCTCGCGCCATTCGATGGCAAGATCGCCGCCCGGTAAACTCACGGCGACGCGACGCGACGCGTGGCCAAGCCGAGCCGCTGCAACGGCTGCGGCACAAGCCGCCGATCCGCACGCTTTAGTGAGCCCGGCGCCGCGCTCCCAAGTGCGGATGACCAGGCGTTCGCGCGATGGGATCGCCGCCAGCGTGATGTTGGCGCGTTCCGGAAACAGCGGGTCGCGCTCGAGCTTGGGCCCGATCGTCGCGAGATCGTAGGCTTGCGGATCATCGACCCAGAAAATGGCGTGCGGATTGCCCATGCTCACAACTGACGGCGCGCGCAGCATCGGCGCGCTTTCGGGGCCGTAGTCAAGTTCGATTGCCCGCGTATCGGCGAATTCGTGCGCCAGTGGAATCTCATCCCAGCGCCAGCGCGGGCGGCCCATATCGACGGTGAAAAGATCGCCGGCCGCGCGCCGACAGGAAATCACGCCGGCCGGCGTTTCGAATCTCAAATCGGCGTGGCCGGTCTCGACGGCAAGAAGCGCCGCGACGCAGCGCATGCCATTGCCGCAAGCGCCCGCTTCCGAACCGTCGTTGTTGTAGATGCGTACCGCCGCGTCGGCCGCACCGCGCGCCGGATAGAGCGCCATCAGCTGATCGTAGGGCTCCTGCCGCGCCGCGGCGCGCACCGCGGCCGCCGCAACAGGTTTCGGCGCGTGGCGCAGATCGACGATGACGATCTCGTTACCGAGACCGTTCATCTTGACGAACTCCCGGTTCGCCAAAGCGTCGATATAGGGAGCGCTCATGACTTAAGCCCGCAAATAAGCCCGCAAATAAGCCCGATTGTCAGCGTTTATATGAGCGTCCAATCGCCTCCGTTCAAATCTAACCGAGTCCTAAAGCGAAATGATTCCAGGTTGATTCGGTATTTCGCGTTAGCTTGTTGTGTGAGCTGATCTTTTCCAAAAGCCGGTGTCCACTTTTCGGGATTATGCTTTAGCAGCGGCGGAAATTTGGGCAAGGCGAACTTGCCCGGACGTGGTAAAGCCAAGCGGGGCGAAGAAACGCAAGAACGACGGGCGGGCCGGCGCTCGACCAGGAGAACGCCATGTTTTTTGCAATGCTTCGCGCCGGGTTTGCGGCGGCGGTCCTGGCTGTGCCGATTGCCGCGCCGGCCTTTGGGCAAACGCCACCGAACTCGCCCCCATCCGCGCAACCAGCGCCCCAAACCGCGCCCCAAGCCGCGCCCCAAGCCACGCCGGCGCCGACTCGGGACACCTTCGGCGAAGACGCCGCTTTGACCCGTAAGACGATCATTTATGTCAAGGGCAGCGGCACCTGGGACAAAGCTTTCGACATCATCAGCAGCTCGTTCAAGAAGATCAAAACCTACCTGGACAAAGAAGGCATCAAACCCGACGGCTTGCCGATGACGATATTTACTGCGACCGACGACACCGGATTTGAATTCCAGGCCGCGATGCCGATCGCGGCGGCACCGAAAGACCCGCCACGCGGCGATCTTGCCATCGGTCACTCGCCCGAAGGCAAAGCGCTCAAATTTGTCCATCGCGGCTCGTATGACGACCTCGACAATACTTACGAGGCAATCACCAA
>Ga0306917_10001695_pt1 | contig 10669 bp, 17 predicted proteins | sample tim00Cox00000000_FD_203313 | JGI IMG/M metagenome (GOLD analysis project Ga0306917, IMG submission 203313) | Lab enrichment of tropical soil microbial communities from Luquillo Experimental Forest, Puerto Rico - timezero.00C.oxic.00.000.000 (v2)... | ecosystem: Environmental > Terrestrial >... | reverse complement strand
TCCCGGCCTGATCCAAGCCACCAGCCACCCTGGCGCGCGCGGCCCCGATCAGCGGCGCCTCCACGCCCGGCGTCGCCAGGCCCGCGGGAGGGGCGAGCTGGAGATCCGCATGGTAGGGAATACAGATCTCTGCACAGGCCGCGTAATCAACCGAAGCGCGCAGGCTCAACGGCTCGCCGGGTCTAGCAAGCTCGATCGCAATCGGCAGCAGCGCGTGATCGCGATAGACGTAGCTTTCGAGGCCATGTGCGGAAAGGCGTGTGGGGCCGGCCAGGCGATCTCAGCGCGCGCAAGGTTTGTCGAACCGTGCGGCCGGAGCCGGTCGCCTCGACTGCGGTCACGAGCCGTGCCGCTGCGTGCTCGTCGCCGACCCAAGCGGTCGCGGCGGCACGGGCCGCGCCGAGCGGCGCCGCCACTAGGGCCATACTGCCGAAAATGCCGACGATGATGCTCGCCGTCATCCCGGCCCTCAACCGTGCCGAGCGCTGGGCCGCGGCCCGACAGGCAGCCATTGGCGACGGGGTCATATCGTCCCGCCGGATCGCAGGTACTTGACGAGCAGCCGCCACGAGGAGCTGGACGATGACGAGGAGTAGCCACAGGAGCCCTGCCGCCCACATCATCCCTCCCATGTCGTCCATCATCGCCGCTCATTCCGGCGATGATCTGCCGCGTGGCCTGGGGCTAAGCCTCTCGCCGCCCAGCCCTATCTGTCCGTGCCGCCACTGTTGGTTAGGCCGTTGGGCCGCGCCGCCGTTCATGCCCTGCATCATCTGCATGCAGCCTTGCATGCCATGGCCCATCATCCCGCTCGCCATTCCCGAGCCATGGGCGACCGCGAAACTGCTAGAAAGGGAGACCGGAAGCGACATAGTCGCCAACATCAGGTATTCGGCTTCTCGATTGGAAATGTCAGAAGGCTGACGGCCTCTTCCCTTCATGCAGAGGCCCAGTGCGCACATGATCAGACAGGGTGCCGCCGACACGATCAGCGGCGCGATGCCGACCGTACTGAGCCAACCCCAGCCGAGTACAAGCCCCCCGCCAGTGACGCCCAGCCCTGCGACCGCAAAACCCGGCGGTTGCCGATCCACGATCGCAGCACGCCTCCCGGCAGCTGGATCGATGAAGCCGCTGCGCAGCATAACACTGACTCTGCGCTCGGCACATCTGTCGTGCCCGGGGCTACCGGGGTAAGCGGTTTCGTCTTATTGAAGCCATCCATGGTGTCAGTCGACGACCCGCTCATGGATTTGGGCCTTTCACATCGGCCGATCGAGCGTGGATCGTCCGCTCGACCAGCGACACCATTTCCGGGCCGTCCCATTCGGCGGCACCCATTTTGCGGGCCGTCTCGCGGCCTTGGCGGTCGATCAGCAATGTCGCCGGCACCCCCGGAATGGCGAGTGTGCGCGCGACCCTTTGCCGGACGGATCGACGTAGATCCCCAGTTTTTCGAGCCCGAGCTTCTCGTAGAAGCGCCGCACAGCCGGGGCGCCCTCGCGGTCGAGCGACAGCGCGATGGCGAGGAAGTCCTTGCCGCCAAAGCGGGCTTGCAGCCGGTCGAGGGTCGGCATCTCCTTGCGGCACGGCGCGCACCACGTCGCCCAGATGTTGAGCAAGACCACCCGCCCCCGGAAATCGGCGAGTGTCAGCTCATGGCCCAGATCATCCCCGAAACGGATCTCGGGTAGCGGGCGCGGCTGATCGAGCACCGAGAGCGCGAGCGGGTTCGCCGAAGTATCGGAGCTGGTGGAACCTGTTGCGGGCATCGACCCTGCGAGCTGTGGCGCCGGCGACGATGCCCGTCGCGCGATGTCATACCCGAGCAGCGCCGCTACCGGCAGGCTCGTCGCCGCTATTGCCGCCAGCACAACTCGCTGCTTGCCGCTATGCGCCATCGGCTGATCCCACGGTGGCCTGTCAGATGGTCGCGTAGATCTTGGGTGGACCTTTCCCGATCTCGTAAATATCCAACCGGCCGGGCTTATTGCCGGGCATTCCAGGCGTCCCTTCGGGCATACCCGGCAGCGTGATCCCAACGATCTGTGGCTTTTCCGAAAGCAGCCGATCGATGACCTCAATCGGGATATGACCGCCAACGACGTAGCCGCCGATCAACGAGATGTGGCAGGGCTGCAAGTCGTCCGCGATGCCGTACTTCTGGCCCATTACGGTCAGATCGTTGGTCGAGATCGCCTTCACCTTGAAGCCGTTGTCGCGCAGATAGTCGGCGTATCCTTCGCAGCAGCCGCATTGCGGGTTCTTGTAGAGAGTCGCGTCGCCCCGAATGGGCGCGGCGTCCGCGCTCAACGGGATGATGCCAGTCGTCCTGGCGACAAGGGCGGCCCCACCGGCCCCGCCAACCAGCACGGTCAGCATCGCCCGCCGACTTAACTTGTATTTCGACATTTCCATGATCGTCCTCCTGGTAGTCGCTATGTGATGCGGATCACGGCCATCATTCCGGCCTCCTGGTGGTCGGTGACATGGCAGTGGAACATCCAGTCGCCGGGGTGGTCGGCGACGAATGCAAGGTCGGCGCTCTCGCGCGGCGGCACCAGCACTGTGTCGCGCCACTCCTTGCCCGGGTTGGGTTTGCCGTTCCGGCTGACGACGCGGAAACTGTGGCCGTGCAGATGCATCGGGTGCCACCACGCGGTCTCGTTGCGCAGCGCCAGCACGCAGCTTTTGCCGCGCTTGATCGCGAACAGCGGCGGCATGCTCTGGCCGTCGCCGGTCATCGACATGCCGTTCATGGTCCAGGTCGCGCCATCGCCACACATCATCCCCATCCCACCCATCATGCCGCCTTGCAGCGCTATCTCGAGGCGCTCGGCGGCGGCGATCTGGGGTTCGGGTAAGGGGTTGGCCGGGAGTTGTTGAGGCGGCTCGGATCGCGGTTCGCGAGCGGGCTTCCCGTCATAAGCGAGATCGACGAGCTTGTAGGCGAGGTCTTGGTAGAAGTCGTCGATGACGCGGTAGGTCTGACCCGGCTTTCCGGTCATATCGAGGATTAGGTCGGCACGCATCGCCGGCCCGAGCACTACTCGACCACCTTCCGGCAAGTGCGGCTCGCAGGGCTGGCCGTCATGCGCGACGACGACCGGCTTGTGGTCCTCGAAGCGAAGCCCGACGATCCGCGCCAGCGCCGCGTTGACGAGCCGCAGCCCCACCCGCTCGCCGGCCTTCACCGATACCTTTTCTGCCACTCGTCCGTTGATCGTCACCGTGTTGCCGATGCGGCCCGACATGCCGGCTTCCATGCGGTTGCCGAAACCGCCCGCGATCCGGCCTCGGTCGTCGAGCCGCCAATCCTCGATCAACCACAACAGGTCTCGATCGACGGCGACCGGCTCGGGTTCCTCGACGATCAACGCGCCGGCCAGACCGCGCCCAAGCTGTTGCAGCGTGTCGACGTGCGGGTGATACCAGAACGTCCCGGCATCGGGCGGCGTGAACTCGTAGACGAAGCTCTCGCCAGGGCGGATCGGCTTCTGCGTCAGGCCGGGCACTCCGTCCATCGCATTCGGCAGGCGGATCCCGTGCCAATGGACGGTCGTGTCCTCGTTGAATTTGTTGACTACCGTAATCTGCACCGGCTGGCCTTGGCGAACCTGCAATACTGGCCCGGGCACGGAGCCCTCATAGGCCCACACGGCGGTGTCGGGGTAGCCGTTGCCTGTCAGGTTCACGGTCGCCGTCCTCACGGCGAGCAGGTATTCTCTTGTCTCGCTTGCCGCGAAGCTGCGGCGCAACGAGAACGTCCGCGCCAGCCCGGCGGCACCCGCACCCAATATGAGCGCACGTCTCGGTACTATCATTCCACAATTTCCTCGCGACCATCCGCCCGGCTTCCTCGAGCCGGCGTACAGATTCAGCCTGGAGACAGTCTCAGGCCGCGAGGATCGGTGGGCTGAGTTCGGGTTTTACGCGTATCCCGGCGAGCGCCTGCGGCGCGAGAGCGTAATCAAGTGAAGTCCACTCGACCGGGACGGCGATTGTGGTTGGCGACGCCGGAAGCGCGGATATGGTGATGCAGCCGCCGTGGTCGAGGCAGTTCGGCATATGCCCGGTGCAGGGAGGGTGGTGCCCGGCACACCCGTCTGCCATATCGGCTTGGGCGGTCATTTGGGCTCCTGCCATGTTGGTTGGCAAAAGCTGAGCCGTCACGCCGGCGAGAAAAGCCAGCGCGAGACCGAACGTCAGGAGACGTTTCAGGACCGGCGCCATGCCGGAAAAATGGGCCTCTGAGGAATGCGGATCAACCCTGCAACGAAGACCTGGAAAAAATGAAGATGCGTCGCGTTTTGGGAGGCTTCCGATCACGCGCGATTTCCTGGACACACCATCCGAGGAAGTTCAAGCTCCCCACCGCAAGTCCCGCTTGTGACGTCAATTCGACCATAGGATCTAATCGAATGGGGAGACATCGACGAAAAAGATTGATTGAAGGTCAGCATTGAAAATCGGCGTAGCTGCTGCCGCTTCGGGTGCTGGGGTTCGCCTTGCGGCTGCGCAAACGACAGACGCCCTGACAGGAAAGGATACAAGCCCGTGGCCGGGTGTCGTGGTGCGCGCCTACAGTGAGAGTCCGTCCATCATACCCGGATTTAAGACCGTTTCGATGTGCGACATCATCATGCAACCGGGATCGAAGACTATGGGTCCGCCAATGCCCAACGCGATGGTCTGCCATATCCTCGAAGGCGAGATGCGGATCGATCAGGACGGTAAGGTGTTCACAGCGAAGAAAAATTTCTGCTGGACCTGCAATAAGGATACAAAGGAACAGGCGTTCAATGACGGAAACGTCGTCGCAGTGATGCGGATCACGGATTTGATGGCCTAAGATTGGTATCTAGGATCTGACCCCTCAAGAGTAGCGTAACTTTTGGCGACGGCTCTGAGAGGCGACGGAGATGTCGCAATCACCGGTCGCGATGTGCGGGAACGGAAAGCCGACCGCCGGGATTGCCCATCCACCCTTCAAGACACACGGCGATCTGGTTATACAGGGTGATGGCGCGCGGAGTCCGGTAGCCGCGAGGCTACTGGTACCGAGCAAAGACCGCTGCCCGGAAGAGACCGAGCGGACAGGTCTGAGAGGCGGCAGAGATATGACGCAGCATCTGCGCGCGCTGGCGGCAATCGGCACTTTGTTCGGCGCACTATTCGGCGCCGAACCGGCATGCGCCCAGAAACATGGCGGTATTCTGAAGCTTTACACGCTCGACAGCCCGGCGAGCATGTCGATCCTCGAGGAAACCACGGTCTTCGCGCAGCGGCCGATGATGGGAGTGTTCAACAACCTCGTCGTGTTCGACCAGCATGTGAAGCAGAACAGCCTGCAGTCGATCGTGCCCGACCTGGCCACCGGCTGGTCGTGGAACGAGGACGGGACCGAGCTGACCTTTTCGCTGTGCCACGGCGTCAAATGGCACGACGGCAAGCCCTTCACTGCGAAGGACGTCCAGTGCACTTGGGATTTGCTGACCGGCAAGTCGAGCGACAAGCTTCGCCTCAATCCGCGCAAGGACTGGTACCGCAACCTCGAAGAGGTGAGGGCGGATGGCGATTACGAAGTCACCTTCCGGCTGAAACGGCCGCAGCCCTCCTTACTCGTTTTGCTCGGTTGGGGTGTCTCTCCGGTCTATCCGTGTCATGTGCCGGCGCGCGACATGTGCAGCCATCCAATCGGCACTGGGCCATTCAAATCGTCGAGTTCACACCAAACGAGTCGATCAAGGTCGCGAGAAACCCCGATTACTGGAAAAACGGCCAGCCTTATCTCGACGGCATCGAATATACGGTCATCCGGGATCTGTCGACCGCGGTATTGGCATTCATCGCCGGCAAACTGGACATGACTTGGCCATATAGCGTCAGGATCCCGCTCCTGAAAGACGTTCGTAGCCAGACGCCCCAGGCGATTTGCGAACTGGCGCCAAACAACGTCAGCAGCAACCTGATCGTCAACCACGACGCGCCGCCTTTTCAGAACCCGGGACTTCGGCGGGCGATGGCGCTCAGCCTCGACTGCAGGGCATTCATCGACATCCTCAGCGACGGGCAGGGCGATATCGGCGGGGTCATGCAGCCTCCGCCCGAAGGGGTCTGGGGCATGCCGCCGGACGTCCTGCAAACGTTGCCGGGCTACGGGCCCGATATCCAGAAAAACCGATCGGAAGCCCGGCGGATCATGCAAACGCTCGGCTACGGACCCGACAACCGGCTCAAGATCAAAGTGTCGACGCGGAACACGCCCTTCTACCGTGATCCGGCGGTGATCCTGATCGATCAATTGAAGGAGGTTTATATCGACGGCGAGCTCGAAATGATCGACACGACGAACTGGTATCCCAAGGTCATGCGCAAGGACTATGCCGTCGGCCTCAATCTCACCGGCAACACGCTCGACGACCCGGACCAGAATTTTTACGAAAATTACGCCTGCGGCGCCGTCGGAAACTATAACGGATACTGTAATCCCGAGGTCGACAAGCTGATCGACCAGCAATCCGCCGAGCCCGACCAGGAAAAGCGCAAGCAGCTGGTGTGGGAAATCGAGAGAAAGTTGGCGGAGGACGGCGCTCGGCCGATCATCTTTTACGATCGGCGCGCGACCTGCTGGCAGCCCTACGTGAAAGGGTTGACGATCATGGTCAACAGCGTCTTCAGCGGCGCCCGGATGGAAGACGTGTGGCTTGACAAATGAAGGCGGCGGATCCGCGGTCGACGGCAAAACGGAAGCAAAGCTTCATGCTGTTCGCCTACCCCACCGGAAAGGTGGGAAACGCCGTATCGAAAGGCGTCAGCTAGCTGACCATCCCTAACTACAAGCAGGCCTGGGCGAATTTCCGGAAGATCGCTGATGCACTCCAGGTCACGCGACACCTGACCTTCAAGTCACCGAATACGTCGCTGGGTGATGTTTTCGAACAGCTGGCGGTGCGAGGCGATCAGCCGATTATTTGTCTCTAAACGACCGCATCCGGTCCGCGGCCGGCGCAGCAGTTTGCGAGTCGGCCGTCGACCACCACGCTCTGCAGGCTTCGTATTCCGTGTTGTTCTGCCGGCGTGGCGATGTGGGCCTGATGCATGTCGTGAATTTCAATGTCGTCGGCCGCGCCTGCAATGCGCCTGACCAGATCCACCGTCTCTTGGACATTGAGCAGACCCTGACATAACGCAGTTGATCCATTGGGCATGTCGGGGTCCCGCTAACGGCCAAAATCACGCTCCCTGCGACAACCGTAGCGACCTTCAATGTCTAGATCTAGACTGTGCGAAAAGCACCCTTTCCGCACACCCGATCGGACGGCTCTCGACGTTAGGAAAAACCTCAGTTATTCGTGTGCGAAACGCATGCAGAAAAACTATGTGCGATCTCCTACCCTCCAGCAAGTTTTCAACGCACCCAACCCAGAAACATGCTGATTGGTTATGCGCGCGTCTCGACCGAAGATCAAAACCTCGATCTGCAGCGCGATGCCCTCACCACCAGGGCCTTCCAAGACAGCAAGCACACAGCGGATACCACCACCGGACGGCGCGCGCCAGAAAAACCCGACGGTTTCGGCCTAATCTTGCGGGCCTGGCGTCCTCATCGGAGTGGCCGCTTGCGCGGCGACGACGGCATCGCGCGCGGGCGGCTGCCTTCGCATCCGCGCGTCGAGGGCGGACAGCTCGTCATTGATCAAGGCGAGGTGCAGTACACCTCCGATATCTACTGGCCGAACGCTCGCCTTGCGCGGGCTTGGGGTGACGCAGTCGGCGTCTTGGCGCGAAGCGAGTACCCCGAGGATTTCGCTCAATGAACGCCGAGAGCATCACAGTCGCGCTCGGCGGGCGTTGGGGAGGCGAACAAGGGGTCGCCCGCTGCCCTGCGCACGATGATCGCCACCCCTCGCTCAGCTTGCGCGATGGGCGGGACGGACGCCTTCTCGTCAAATGCCACGCCGGGTGCGACTGGCGGGCCGTCCTCGATGCGTTGCGTCGCGGACTCGTGCAGCTGCTGCGGCAAATCACCGGTCGCCGAGATCCCCGTGTCGTTCTCGACCGCACAACCGGGGTGCGGCGATGAACGTCACCTTCTTTTTCGACCACGCCGCAGCGGACAAACGCGAGCGCAACCTGTCACCGAACGAGCTGGCGGAGCTGATCCGCAGCACCACGGCACCGTCGAAAGACCAATTGCCGTGGCTAAAGCTCGCGCGTTTCGGCGAGTACCGCAAGCACAACGGAAACGGGAAACTCGGGTCCCTTCGTAACAACAAAAACGTGTCGGCGATCAGTGGTATAGAGGGTGATTACGAGGTGGCGAAATCGGGTTCGACGAGGCGATCGAAACTCTCGAAAAGGCAGGCGTCCAGGCGGTCGTCTACACCTCGCCGTTGCACACACCGCAAAAGCCGCGATGGCGGGTTCTTTGCCCCCTTTCGGCCGAGCTTCCCGCCAGCGGCCGTGACCATATGATGGCGCGGCTTCATGGGCTGTTCCGCGGCGCCTTTGCCCCCGAGAGCTGGGTACTGTCGCAGTCCTATTATTACGGCGGCGTCGGAGACGGCGCCCGCGCCGAGGTTATTGACGGCACGCCGATCGACCTCGCCGACGAGCTGGATGAGATTGCGATCGGTAAGTCAAACGGGTCAAGTCAGGCAAACGGCGGCGCCCACAGATCGTCGGAACCGGAAGCGCCGATCGAGGACATCGTAGCGGCGCTAGAGATGATCCCGAACCCCGACCTTCCCTGGGATGGCGAGGGTGGCTGGAATTACGTCGCGATGGCAACGTGGCGCGCATCCGGTGGGTCGGAAGAGGGTCTTACCGCCTTCGTCGACTGGTCGTGCAAATCACGCAAATTCGACGCCGCCGAAACCGAGTTCCGGTGGCGTCACTACGCGGACTCACCGCCAAACGAGTTGAGCTTCGGCACCCTTGTTTTCTTGGCCCGGAAAGCCGACCCGAACTGGACGCCCCCTTCGCGCCGGCTTCGCCCCGATGTCGCTACGATCAAGATCAGCGGGGGACACAGGCCCGAGGCCGTTGCGGCGGGTATGGACGCACTCGTTGCCGCTGGCGCGGAGATCTATCGGCGCGATAAGCAGCTCGTCTACGTTGTCCGCCTTCCGGCTAAGGCATCCGATGGCCGCCAGATCCTGATCCCCGGCGTTGCAAGGGTCGAGACGCCGCATTTGCTGCACCTGATTGGCAAGGCGGCGAACTGCATAAGATTTGATGGCCGGCGGAAAGACTGGGTAACGATTGACGTTCCGACCGAGATTGCGACGACCATCGCCGCTATCCCGAACGAGTGGCGATTCGCGGCTATAGCCGGCATCGTCGGCACGCCGACGCTGCGGCCGGACGACACGCTGTTGACCGTGCCGGGATACGACCCGGCGACCGGCTATGTGTTGTTCGAGCCACCGCCGATGCCGTCGATACCGCCGATGCCGACCCGCCAAGACGCTGAGGCGGCGCTCCGGCATTGTGGGGTCTGCTGGCAGAATTTCCGTTTAACGACGATGCCAGCCGGTCTGTCGCGTTCTCGCTTATCCTAAGCCTTGTGGTACGGCCGGCGGTGGCGCCGGCGGTGCCGCTCCACATTGCCAACGCGCCCGAGGGCGGCACCGGTAAGTCCTACCTGTTCGATCTGGTCTCGGTAATCGCGATGGGCGAGGTTTGCCCAGCCATCGCGCGCAGTCCGAGCCCCGAGGAGACGGAAAAGCGGCTGATTGGCGCGGCTCTGGACGGACAACCGCTGATCTCGGTCGACAACTGCAACGGCGAACTGCGGTCCGAATTTCTGTGCCAGGCCATCGAGCGCCCGCTGGTCAAGCCGCGCCCGCTGGGCACCAGCAAAATGCCGCTCATTCCTAACAGCTTTGTGTGCGGGGCCAACGGCAACAATATCGAGATCGCCGAGGACCTGGTGCGGCGCACGTTGCGCTGTTCGCTCGATGCCAATCTAGAGGAGCCCGATCGTCGTAAGTTCAAACGCGACCCGGTGCGCGAGGTCCTAGCCGATCGAGGCAGGTACATCGCGGCAGCGCTCACAGTGGTGCGCGCCTACATTGTAGCCGGAATGCCGGAGCCGCCGCCCTTCGCCAGCTTCGGCCCGTGGTCGGACAAGGTGCGCGGGTCGCTGATGTGGCTCGGGCAAGCCGATCCAGTCGATACGGTTTCGCAACTGGCCTCCGTTGACCCCGCGCGCGAGCAACGCGGCACGGTGTTCGCTGCCATCGCGTCGGTGGCCGGAGGCTGGCCGAATGGGTTTACCGTCAACGAATTGGCGAGGAAAAGTGAAACGGAGTTGGCGCTGCGCACGGCGCTGGAAACCGTCGCCCGCGGCAAGACGGACGCCACCGCGGCCATTAGCAACGAGAGGCTCGGCTGGTGGCTGCGGCGCAACGACAACCGCATTGCCGGCGGCTTCAAGCTGACAAGGGGGGAAGAACGCGGGAAGGCGGCGCTCTGGTATGTGGCGCCGGCTGGTCAATAAAGGCTCTTGGCCCTTGCGGGTTTTGAAGGTTTTGCGGGTTTACAGCCTCGTCTTCTCGGTATTCGGCAGCCTGTCACCACACAGTTAGCCACCAAGTGAAGCAAAAACCTGAAAAACCCGAAAAACCCGGCAGGCGACGGCGCCGTTGCTACGCCGCAGATC
>Ga0306917_10001689_pt1 | contig 10674 bp, 15 predicted proteins | sample tim00Cox00000000_FD_203313 | JGI IMG/M metagenome (GOLD analysis project Ga0306917, IMG submission 203313) | Lab enrichment of tropical soil microbial communities from Luquillo Experimental Forest, Puerto Rico - timezero.00C.oxic.00.000.000 (v2)... | ecosystem: Environmental > Terrestrial >... | reverse complement strand
GCAGCGACCCGCGACGAGTACGGCCGGGCCTTCCAGTTCACCGCCGTCCCGGAGGCCACATAGGACTGGTAGGCGGCGTTCAGCGTGGCGTAGACGGCGCCGGCGTCGAATGACTGGTAGAACGTCGCCCGCAGATGCCATTTGGTGACACCCGGATAGTCGGTTTCGCCACAAAAACTGGTAACACTGACTGGCTTGTTTTCGGGAAACGCCGCTTCCAAATGTTTGACCAGACATCTGAGGTTGACGCCGCCCAGCTCGAAATAGCAGTCGTTCAGGATGAGCGGGCTGGCGGTGGGCGGGGTCGGGTCGCCGGCCGCCGTCAACGACACTTCCGGCGGTGGGGGCGCCGGCGGGGCTTCTTCGGTCACGGTCACGGCAGGTCCTTTCTTGCGGGCGGGTGACATGTCACATCTGCACGGTCAGGATCAGCTCGCACAGCAGCAGCTGGATGCCGCCGGCGCCGGTCAGGTTCCGCCAGTTGCGTTCCTCGGCCGGGTAGCAGGCCTGCACCACCCCGCCCAGGGACGGGTTGGCCAGAATGGTTTGGCGGCAGGTGTTCTTCAATGCTTCGACCTGGTCCTCGGTTTCGACCCCGGACACGACGATGACCGGCAGGGTGGCCTCGTCGACGCCGAGCCCGGCGGTGGCATAGACGACCGGTTGGGGTCGGCCCACCACCAGGCACGGCCCGTTCAATGTTTCGGGCGGCCGGCCATGCACGGTCACCTGGGTGGCCGGGCCCAGCAGCGAGACGAGAGCGGTCGACACGGCGGTGCGATCCCAGGTCACCCGAACACCATGGCCGCATACGGGGCCAAATATTTTTCGACCTCGGGGTCTTTGGGGCCGACCCGGACGATACCCATGTCCCCCCAGCCGACCGTGCCGTCCACACTGTCGCGGCGGCGGTAGCCGCGGCAGGCGTCCAACAGGGCGGCCTGGAACAGGCCGGCGGGCAGAAACCCGGGCAGCCCGGGTGTCGTCCAGGCCGGGTCGGCGCGCATGGTCACCCAGTCGATCGCCGCCGCCAACGCTTGGCCGGTGACGGTGGTTTCGGTGGCGGGCTGGCCGGTGGTCCGCAACCAGTTCTCCACATCGGTGACGGTCGGCCAGCCGGTCACGGTCACCCCGGTCGGGCTGCCCGCCCCGAACCCGGTCCCGTAACCGGCATCCCACGGGCTCGAGCTCATTGGTTGGAGATCACGCTGGCGATGACGGCCATGGCGGTCAGGGTGGCCGCGGCCTGGGCCGTGTACTTGAGAGCCAGGTTGGTGGTCCCGGCCTGCAACCGCTGGATGAACGTGACCTCGACGGTGGCCTGCACCTGCTGTTTGCCGCCCAACCACAACACCTGCTCCGGTTTCGAGCCCACCGGGACGACGGTGGCGCCGGTCATGTCCAGGCCGATCTGGACCTGGTTGTTGGTGGCCAGCGTGTCGACGTTCAAAGAGATGACGAACTGGACGTCCTGGGCGCTGTCGAGGGTGAACGGACGGCTGGTCGTACCGGGGACCGGCACAAAACTGGCGTTGACCGCCAGCGTGGCCGGCCCCTGGTTGACGACATTCGAGAACACCGGGTTGGCGTCGTTGTACAGCTCGGTGACGATCTGGCGCATGTCCGCCGGCGAGATGGCGCCCGTCGTGTTGTCGGGCAGCAAGGCCAGCAGCTCGTCCAAGGTCACCGGGCCGCGCCTCCTACTGTTTGCGGGCTCGGGGCGTGCCCGGCCCTTGGGCGATCTCGGGCGGGATCTCGCCCTCGACGGCCGGTTCCTCTTCGCCGGCCACTTCGACCGGGGCCGGGATGGTGACACCGGAGTCGATCTTCAGGATCCCGGACGGGTAACGGCCCAGGACGGGGGCGGCGTACCCCCACACCCCGAGCCGGATGGCGCTGGGTCCGAGGACCTCATCGTAACGGAAGTTGAACGTCGAGCTTTCCAGCAGGAGCGAGTCGTCGGCTTTAAGCACGTACATGTGGTTGTCGACGCCGGCCCACGACGGGATGCACTGCAGGCCGACCACCTCACCGGCAATGTGGCTGTAGAGCACGGCGTCGCCCAACCCGTAGCTGTTCACGGGGCCGTGCTGGCCGGTGGTCACCAAAGGCCGGCCCTGGGTGTCCTTCTGTTTGGCCAGGAACGCCCACGCCCCCGTGCTCATGAACACCACCCGGGGTGGCGCTTTGCGGCGTTTGATGATCGAGGCGCCGGCGTCGATGAACGCGTCGGGCAGGTTCGTGTAGGCCGGGGCGGTACCCGGATAGGTGATGGTGCCGGCCAGCCCGGCCCCGGTCAACGCCTCGAAGGCGGCTACCACGGCGTTCTCGACGGCCTCGTTGTAGGCGCCCATACAGTCGGCGAAAATGATGCCGTCGACCGCCGGATTCGAGCCGTCGACCAACTGCCTTGACACATCCACCTTGCCGGTATAGGTGACCGGGTTGGTGGTGATCACATTGGCGTTGAACGACCCGTCACCGGCCGGGGAGCCTTCGGTGGTGGCGGTGATGGCCGCGCCGGGGGTGACCTGCTTGCCCAGGTTGACCGGGTTGGCGTTGTCGATCCCCACCTTCCGCAACGTGTCCGCCCAGGGGCGGGCGCCATGGGCGATGATGGCGAACTCCTCGAACAGCCATCGGGGCGGGATGACACCCGGGCCGGTGCCCATGGTGCCCATGGCCCGCATCTGCAGGCCGTGGCGTTCCAGCATGGCCGTCGCCCCCGGATCGTGATCCAGCTGGGCGTGCAACAAATCCTGGAAGAACGAGCGGCGCTCCAGGCCGGCATCCCCCGGCGGCCGGTACACCATCTCCTCGGAGCGGACCTGGATGACCGGCAGATGCCGGCTGTCCGGCACGGTCGGGGCGTCGGCCATCGCTCTGACCGCGGCCATCCTTCTATCATCCACTTCCCGTAGCTCGACCAGCCGCTCCCCGAGCGGCGACATCTGGTCGCGCAGGCCGTCCAGCAGGGCGGCCTCGGTGTCGTCGGGGTCGCGGTTCTCCTCGGCGCACCGGTTGAGCAGACTCTCGTACTGCTCGACCAGGACGCGATAGTCGGCGCCCAACTTCTCCATCAGACGGTTGGCCACAGGGTGTTCCACCCCTTTCATCGCGGGCGCCGGGGCGTGCGGCGCAAGGACTAGCGCCCTTGCGACCGGTTCACCTCTGGGCGGTTCACCCCACGTGCGGGCGGTTCACCTTCTGGGCGGTTCAGCCGTCAACCGTCGAGTGTAGTCACCGTCCGGCCAGGCCGGCCAGGATGCCTTGTGCTTTCAACAGGTCGGCCCGCCACGCCGTCACCGGTCGTAGCCCCGGCCGGTCCTCGTCGAGAGCCCGGACGGCCATGACGGTGGCACCCGCATAGACCGGTTCGTGGGTGAGGGTGACATGATCGAGGTGGGCGGCCTGGCGTTCGGTGGCCCCGTTCGCGCCCTTGCGGGAGGTGAGGGCTTTGAACCCGATGGACAGTCCGGTGATCTCCCCGGTCCGGACCAGCTCGAGCGAATCGGAGGCTTTGGTGGTGTTGTACAGGGGCCATTCGCCGTGCAACCCGTCGGGGCGCTCGGCCAGGATCGACGTCCGCCCTATGGGCTGCTGGCCGTTCAGGCGATCCTGATGGGAGGCGTACAGTTTGACCCGGGCCAACTGGTCGACAGCGGCCACCTGTTTCTCGAAGGCGCCGGGCAGGAACCGTTCGATGCCGCCGCCGGGCAGGTTGGCGTCTATCCCGTAGGGGACGGCCCGGCCGACCAGGGTGCGCCCGTCGCCGTCGGCCCGCAAATGGACCACCACCGAGTAGTCCCGGCATTCGAGGACCGGTTCGGGATCCCTTGAGCGGCCCGACCCGGCCGACCCCTCGTAACCCATGCCCGGCCCGGACCCGATCATCGGGTGGGCGGCGGCCATGCTCTTGGCTTTGGCCATGCAGGCGGCCCGCACCTCGGCGGACAGGCTGGAGGCCTGGGGGATGCGGGCCATGGCGTTACGGATATGGGCGGCGTCCGGTCGGCCGTTGGCGTCCTTCACCGGGAAATAGCGGTGGGCGCCGTCGGTCCTGCCGTCGGTTTTGGTGCCCCCCGGGGCGATATACAAGAACGACGAGTCGGGCAGGTCGTTGATGTAGGCCGTGGTCCATACGTCGCGGACTTCCATGCCCATCTGCTGGTTGGCGGCCTGAAAACCCATCATGCCTCCTGGGGGTGCTGGTTGCCGGTGGGCGGGCCGCCCACGATCGTGGGCGGCTCGGCCGGGGCCGGTGCCGGCAGGGCCGGCGTTTCGGGTGTTTCGGGTGTGACACCGGCGGCGGCGATGGCGGCGTCGAACCCGGCCTGGGAGACGGCCATCGGATCCAGATTGTTCCGGGCCCGGATCTCGTCCACCAGCAACCATTGCGACATGGGGCCGGGGCCGCCCAGGGCGGCCTGGTAGGCCTGATATTCGCTGAGAGTGTCGGTATGCAGGGCGGCCGAGATGTCCCATTGCAGATGCTGGCCCCGCGGTAGCAGCTCGATCGACCCGGCCTCCTCCAGCAGGGCCAGCCAGGGGGCCACCGCATCATTGCGGGCCTGGACCTCCTCCATCTGGGCGTTCTTGTACGTCGTGCTGACGTTGGCGCCCAGCTTGGACGGCGGGATGCCGAACAGCAGAGCGGCGTCGATCAGCGAGAACTGTCTTGATTCGATCATCTGGGAGTCGACCGGCCGGAACGACACCGGCGTGAAATCGGTCAGCTCGTTCAACACCGCCACCGACGACACGCCCGAATATTTCGAGATCCAGGTCTGTTTGGCCGTGTCGGCCTGGGCCTGGGTGATCTCCGGCCGGTGGATCTTGACGATCCCCGACGGCATCCCCCCCGAGTTGAAATAGCTGGCCGCGTACGATTGCAAGGCCAGGCCGATAGCGATGGCGTCGCCGTTCAAGTCGATCAGGCCCCGCCCGAGCGGCCAGCCGGTCCGCCCCAAATGGGATTTGACATGCCAGATCTCCGACGGGTCGTACAGCTGGCCGGCCGCGTAGAAAGCGCTGATCTGGGGGGCCATCGGGTTGCCCTCGAACCGGACCGCCACCAGGGTCGGATGGACCGGTTTCAACGTGAGCGGCCACCCGTACCGGTCGGTCGAGGTGATCAGACAGATCGAGTTGCCGTACAGGACCAGGCTTTCGGTCACCCCGGCCCAGAACGCCATCGGCGTCTGGTTCGGGTCCGGTTGGCGCAGAATGGCCGGCTGCGGGTCCAGGACTTCGGTGTCCCGGTAGGCGGCCACCGGCAGCATCCCGACCGTCTGGGTCACGTAGGCCAGGCCCCGCAGGAACGCCGGCCACGACAGGGCCATCGTCTCGCTGGGTGGGGGCAGCACGTGCGACGGCGGCGTGAACGACTGCTCGGGGCCGGCCATGAACGGGGTCGGCGTGTTCGGCTGGGCTGACACCACACTGCCGGCCGCTCTGAGCGCCAAACCCCTTCCGGCGCCACGGATACGTTCCGGGATTTGGAAACGTCCTACCAAACCCGTGGCGGCCATCTCAAAGGATTTGGGGGTCGCCCTGGCCGGCCTTCACGAGACCCCAGTGTGACAGAGTGACCGCTACCAGTGGCGAAATGTCGCCACCGGACTTGCGAGCCCAGGCCCAGGCGTCCCCCAATGGCCGTTTCCGGGCCGCTGACACGGCCTGATTCAAGACCGGCTGGTCCAGGTGGGCCAACTTGCCCTCTATGGCGGCGTCGAACAGCTGACCGCAGCCCTGGGCGTACTCGCGGGCGTTCACCGTCAACGTCGGCACCCCGGCCGCGGCCAGATCGACCAGCAGGCTGCCGGCCGGGCTGGCCGGGTCCACCACCGTCGGCAGCGGCCGCCACCTTCGCTCCAACGCTTGCAACCGTTCGACGGCCCAGTCCGTGCCCGGGCGGTGGTCGACGATCTCCACGTGCCGGCGCCGGTCCTGACGCCAGCCGGCCACCCCGATACTCGCCGCGGCCCGGTCCGGGGTCACATCCAGGCTGAAACAGGGCAGCCCGGCCAACTGCGAACGGGGATCCCGGCAGGCCTGCCAGGACGCCGGGTCGATCACCGGACGGCCGCCCGGCGCCCGCCGGTTCAGGTAGGCCCGGGAGAACTCGGCCGGTTCCATGGCGTCATGGTCGGCCCGGATGACCTCCTCGGTCACCGTCCGCCCCAGAGCCGGCATACACCCCCACCACGTGCGGGGATCGTCCGGGTCCTGGTCGTCGCCGGCCGACCATTCGAAATAGGCCACCCCGGACCGTTCGCCGGACTCCACCCGGGCCCGGCCGTCGTCCACCCTGGAATGCAGGAACTCCGATCCTTGCGGGTAGCCCATGGTCGACACGATCCACAGCTGGGCGCCGGCCCGGGTCATCATCGCTGGCCTAAAAGACTGGCTTAGCCTCTCATCTCGTTGGGCGAACGCCTCGTCGATGATCCCCAAATCCAGGGTCTGACCGTGCCCCGACGTTTCCCCTGACGCCGAGATGCCGATGGTCGACCCGGTGGCCTTGAACTTGATGCGCTCCCCGCCCGCCCCCCGCCGGACCGACATCACCTTCGCCAACGTGGTGTGCTCCAACAGGTCGGCCTGCTCCTCCCATTTGGCTTTGGCGCTGTTGCGGTCCTGGGCCGTGTACAACACCCGTTGCATGTCCCCCCACGACAGGCACCGGTCCACCTCCACGGTCAGCAGCAACGTCGTCTTGCCGGACTGTCTGGGCACCGTCACCCGCACCTCCCGGTAGGCCGGCAGCCCGTCCCCGGTCAGCTCGCCGGCCACGTTCGCCACCTGGGCCTGCCACGGCATCAGCTTCTTGCCGATGATCTGGGCCAGCAGACTCAACCGGCCGCCGGTGGTGGGCCGGTCAGGACTCCGGGGCGTCGCCCACCGGGGTACGCAGCGCTGCGAGAAGCTGACCGAGCTCGTCGTCGTCGCCAACCGCGGCCACCCCTCTCAGATCACGCCAAGCCGACTTGTACGCCCACGCCGTCTGCACCACCGGTTCCTCCGGGTCGTCGAGCAGGGCGGCCAGGGTGCGGACCAAGGCCACCATGGGGGCGTCCACGGCCTCCAGCCGGCCGGTCTGTTTGAGCGCCGCTAATCCCCGCTCGCAGGCGGTCACATTCCGGGTTCTCCTGGCCATCCCCGCCCAGTTTGCCCCATTCCGTCCCGGCCCCCCGGTTTTCGGTCGAAATTCGACTGCGTACGTGATGGAAATCCGATCACCAGTGGAAAATTGCCACCCCCTTAGACGGTCTGAGTGGCCCCGACCAATGGCGGGGGTTTCTATCAGCCGGGTGTGACGGTCACCAGTTCCGGGATCGTCGTCCCACCCTGCGGTTCGCTTTGATCCGGTTGGTGATCTCCGCACCACCCTGCGAGTTGTGATGCCAGCAGGCTGCCCGCAAGTTCTGGACCAGATGCGAGCCGCCCAGGATCAGCGGGGTGATGTGATCAGCGGTGGTAGCCCGATTGGCGCAGCCCGTCACATAACACCGATAGTTGGCCGCCTCGAGCACGATCCGCCGGTTGCGCTGGTAGATGCGCTGCTTATACGGGTCGGTCATCTTCTCGCTGCCGGCAGTCAGGGCACAGCCCGTCATGGACACGTTCGACTTGGCGACCACATTGGCGGCAGACGAACAGGTACGGCACCCGGGCGGCCCGTTCACGGCGGATAGCGTCCCGGGTGGTCATAGCTCTGCGGAACCGATTACTCACGGCAGAGCCCGCAATCCGAGTTTCGCACGTTCCTCGTTCAGGAGTGTCCTATACCGGCCCGGGTACAACCGGGCCAGCCGACGCTGTGCCCGCCCCTCGGCCACCACATGGTCACGCTGCTTTTGACGTTTCACAGGATCCTTGCGGTATTCACGCTTGTAGTTGGCATTGGCGTCCCGACAGGGCTGGCACAGAGGCACGCTGCGCTTCATGTGCCAGTTCCAGCCGGCATAGGTGCCATGTTCTGGCTGCTCGATTTTCCTCACGACTGCCGCCGGTCGAGGACGTCGAGGTCGTAGCGCAACATGCGGACCTGCTCGCGCAGAGCGCCGACCTCGTCTTTCAGGTCGAACACCTGGCGGCGTAACCCGACGAGTTGGTCCTCGAGGGTGTAGTACTCGTCGCCGGTCATGCCCCCGACCTGCCGTTTGGGGGCGGTGTCGGATCGCCCAACTTGAAAGTGCCTTCCCACCAGTCGACGTAGGACTGGCCGCACTTTTCGCACTCGCCGGCGGCGAGTCCCGACCACAAAATCGAGCCGTCATGCTGCATGTCGCCGTCCTCGTACAGCCTGACGATTTGACCGCAGCACTCCAGTTCCGCTGCCAAGCGGAAGGCAGCGGCGTCCATCGACGGCATCAGGGGTGTCCCGCATAGTCGGCGTTAGGGGACGTCATCGGGCCTGGTGGCGGGACTTATGGTCGGCCACGAACTGGCCGAGACTGTGGTCCGCCCCCTCGTCGTCGACATCGGGCGGGCGTTCCCAGACGAGGAGGCAGACGACGCATTGGGCGGCGATCAGGGTGTCGCCCCGTGTTTCGAGTTTGCGGACAGTCATCTAGTCCTCTTTCCGGTCGGGCGGGCGTTGTTGGCGGAACGTGTCCAGGTCGATGACGTGGCGGGCTTCGCGCTCCGCGGCTCGTTCGGCCAGCGATGCCCTGCGGTCGGCGGGGCTGGCCGGTAGGGAGGCCAGGAAGGCGCGGGCCATGGCGATGTGGTCGTGACCGAACTGTTTGTCGGCCTGGTCGGGGTCGCGGTTCAGGCCGTTCGGGTTGGGGATATCCACAGGTGGGGGCGGGCCGGGCGGAACATGTGTGTCTGGAGCCGGTGGGCCGGTCCGGCTGGCGCCTTCGCGCCGAGCCGGAGTCCGGACCCCACGCCCGTCGGGCGGGGCCGGCTCCCTACGTAGACTTACGTCTACGTCTATGTGCTTTTTCGTACGGGGCTTGCGCGAGGTTGCTCGCGGTGGCTGAGCGTCGTTTGGAAATGACCTCGCGCTGCCAGCGCGAGGTTGCGCGAGGTTGGGACCGAGTTTCCACAGCCCTGGCCGGCCCGGTCGAGGCTTCCGGGTGACCGCCAGCCAGCCGTCGGTGACGGCCCCGGTCATGAGCGTCCGGCAGTAGCGCAGACTGATACCGCAACGGGCCGCGATAGCCACCTGGCTGATGGCGTGGCCGTGCTCGTCGATATCGGTGTCGGCCCAGTCGGCCACGTTCAATAGCACCAGGATCAGGTGGTGATGTTCGATCGGGCCGTTCACCAGGACCCGGTGCATGGCGGGACCGCTCATACGATGCCTTTGAACTCGTGCATCGCTTGCAACACTCTGGCCCGGGTGTTGGCCACGATCAGCCGTAGCTCTCTGGTCGTGTAGCTGGCGCCGTTGGGGATGCGGGCCGGGATCCCGTACCGGGCGAGCTGGTCGTTCAGGTCGTGGAGCTCGTCGAGGAGGCGGCGGCGTTTAGAGGAGATGTCATCCGCCATCACTGGTCCTTCCGGAGGGTAGGATTCGGGGTGCGTCCGACCTCGACAGAAAGACGCTCGGAGGGAAGTTCGCCGGCCCGGGATGCCTAGCCCCGGGCCGGTCCTGTCACCGGCTGGCGGCGGCATGCAACCGGCCGTGCAAGTCGATCAGCTGGGGTATCGGTTGATGGTTGATACGGCGGGCGCCGTGACAACACCGCAAATGGTCCGCTAAGGCCCAGGCGGCCTGCCCGGTCACATGACGGCGCCGACTGGCGGGAATCCAGGTGCGGGTCTCCAGGCGGCGGCCGATCTGGTCGTGGAGCCGGCAGTGATGGGCGTGGGTCATGTCCCCGAGCCGATAGGGGGCACGCTCCGATCCCGCCAACCTGGGTGCTCGGGATCAAGCTCGGGGTGGTACTCATCATGCGGTCGCCCTCTATGGGGCTTGCTAATGCTGGCTTTCGGTCCCATCCGCAGGTCAAGGCAGGCGGTTCCCGCTGGCGCGCCGCATCGGCATGGGCCGAAGTCGGCCCAGTAGATATCGCGCCCCGAGTCGGCGTTCGGGGATGGGGTCATGGCCGGTTGTCCTCCAGTTGGCGGCACAGATCGTCCGCCCGATCCAAACGTTGCTCGTTGGCCAGGGTGCGGTTGCGTTCGTAGTCGACCCAGGCGGCCCACCACCAGTGGGCGGCCCGCCAGCGCCGGTATCGCCAGACGATCGACTCGGCCAGGGTCGGTTCAGGCATCGGGACTAGTCATCGCTCTCTCTTTTCCACCCAACCGATAAGATCGGGGTCCGGCGAGTAGGGCGGTACGGCGCCCGCCAGTCCGAGCACCTGCTGATGATTGCGGGGAACAGCGCAACCGGCGGCGGTCAGGCAGCGTTGGCGGGCCAGTTCGACAAAATGCTCGGTGATCTCGACACCGATAAAACGGCGGTTTTCGGTCATGGCCGCCACCCCGGTGGTGCCGGTGCCCATGAACGGATCGAGGACGACACCGTCGAGCGGGCAGATGCGGACAAGTTCGCGCATGACCGAAACGGGTTTTTCGGTCATGTGCTCGCGGTCGCGGGGGGGCATGGCGTGCAGGAATCCGGGTAGACAGTCGTCGGTGTAATCGACGGGCATGGGACCAGCGGAGCCCCAGACCACGTATTCGCACTGAGCGGAGAACCGGCCGGCCTGGGGT
>Ga0306917_10001682_pt1 | contig 10685 bp, 11 predicted proteins | sample tim00Cox00000000_FD_203313 | JGI IMG/M metagenome (GOLD analysis project Ga0306917, IMG submission 203313) | Lab enrichment of tropical soil microbial communities from Luquillo Experimental Forest, Puerto Rico - timezero.00C.oxic.00.000.000 (v2)... | ecosystem: Environmental > Terrestrial >... | reverse complement strand
CGATCGACGATGTAGCTCGACACCGTGAAATTCGGCAGCGGCGCGAAGGCGGTCGGGAAGCCGTGAATCTTGGTGTCCTGGAACATCACGCGCAGCGTGATGTCGAGGCTGTCGGTCGCACGCCAAAGCAGCGCCGCCGAGCCGCCGCCGGAGCTGTTGGCCCCCTGGTCGCCCGAGCTCGCGCGTGGCACCGACAGGAACGGATCTCCGCCGCCGCCGGAACCGATCGGGTCGAGCGGGTAAGTGCGCGTCAGGTAGCCGGCGTCGTGGTTGATGAAGCCCACCAGCCGCAGCGCCGCGGTTCCGGGTACCAGCACGATGTTGCCGACGATGTTGCCGCCGCCATCGGCGCTGCCGCCGCCGGAGGTGATCCCGGCATTGAGCGAGAATCCGTAGCCCGAACCGCTGAGATCCGGGCGCCGGGTGATCAGACGCACGTTGCCGCCGAGCGAGCTCTCGCCGAACAGCGTCCCCTGTGGCCCCTTCAGCACTTCGATACTCGCGAGGTCGACGACCCGCGGGTCGATCGAGCCCGGGACGGGCGTATCATCGATGTAGAAGCCGGTCGCGCCGGCGGTGCCGAACAGGTTCTGACCGGTGACGCCGCGGATCGCTATCGTGCGCGCATCGGCGAAACCCGTCGGACCCTGACCGTAGGTAAAGGACAGATTCGGAGTCTTGGTGGCGTAGTCGGCGAAGGACTGGACGTTGAAGTCCCTGAGTGTCTCGGCGGTGAAGGCGGTGATGCTGGTGGGGACCTGAGCGATCGACTCCTCGCGCTTGCGGGCGCTCACGATGACGGTTTCCATCCCGGGGTTCGCCTCGGTGGCGGTGGCCTGTTCCTGGGCGCGCGCCGGTGGGGAGCCGCTCAGGTCGGTCACGAGCAACAGCAGGGCGGCGTAGCGGAGACCGGTCGAGAAGACGATGGTTCTCATGGTGTGACACTCCCCGGAATGGCCGAAGGACGACTACGGTGACGCGCCGCCCGCGCGCGGCGCAGCAGTGAGAAAAGCGTTGATGACTTCGGCGCAGCCCCGCGGGTCCTCCCAGAACGGGTTGTGGCCGAGGCCGTCGAAAATCTTCACCTGTGCATGCGGCAGTCCCTCTCGCAGCGTCTGGCGCAGCTCCGCGGGGATCAGCGGGTCCTTGCTGCCCCAGATGAGCAACGTCGGAGCGGTGAGCCTCGGCAGACTCTTCTGCAGCTCGCCGCTGGCGAACATCGGGTCGAGTCCCTGCTCGAGCACCGCCTGCCACACGCGCGCCGGGATTGCGGCGGAGTCCTGACGCTGCCGGCGCAGGAAATCCGGATCGACGGGGGTCGGCGATGACCACCATCCGATCATGAAGGGCGAGTCGGGATCGATCGGGTCCTTGAGCTCACGGATCTGATCGAGGTATCCGGCGAGCGCCCCGGACACGGGTGCACCGGGCTTCGGTCCGGCGCTCGAGGAGATGAGCACAACCCGGTGGGTGCGCTCGGGCCAGTTCTCGGCAAAGGTCTGGGCGATGACGCTGCCGAGCGAGTGGCCGACGACGTCCGCCTGCGCCACGCCGAGCGCATCGAGCAGCAGCTTGATGTCATAGGCGAAATCGAACCGCGTATAGCAACAGTCGGGCTTGCTCGAGCGGCCGTGGCCGCGAATGTCGACGAGGATCAGCCGGAAGTGCGGCGACAGGTACGGCACGAGCGGCACCCAGTCGCGGGCATTGTCCGTGTAGCCGTGGATCAGTATGACCGCGGGTCCGTGCGGATCGCCGAGCGGAACATACGCGAGTGTCTCGCCATCGGGTAATGCGACGGTTCGCTTCAGGGAGTCGAAAGTGTTGAGGTCGATCTTCGCCGGTGTGCCCGCGGTTGCGGAAGCCAGGGAGACCGCGGCGAGCCACGGCAGCAGCAGGACGAACCACACGAACTGCGGCGCAGCCTTGCCGCAGGCATCCCGGACGAGGCTCGGTTGGTCCCTGAACGACACGCGCCGCCGTACCCACACGGGAAGTTAATATTATGGTCTCGATAATATATAGGGACTACACCGACCGCAACACCCACGGCGGTGCCGGGCAGGCTCACACCCGCTATCGAGGCACCGAACTCAACCGGCCTGCGTCCGGGTGCGGGCCGCGGCGATGGGCAGCGAATCGACGCTCCGCATGTCAGGGTCCGCGAAGGCCTGTGGCTGCCGGAGATAGTCGAGCGCCATGTCGATCGCGTCGTGCCCCCAGAAGAGCTCCTCGCCGATCAACAGCGTCGGTACCCCGAACACTCCGCGGGAGCACGCCCACGAGGTGTTGTCGCGCAGGCGCTGCTTGATCGCGGGATCCGCGATCGCCGCCTGCGGGTCCGCAACCGAGAGCTGGGCGGCGAGGTCTGCGATCACGCTCGAGTCACTGACATCCCGTCCTTCGCCAAACACTGCCCGCAGCACGGTCCCGGCGGCGCGGCTGGTGCTGCCCGCCGCGATGATGAGGCGCAGCGCCGCGAGCGGATTGAAAGGGTGAGCGGGCGGCATACGCAGCGGAAGCCCAAGCCGCCGGGCGCGCCACAGGACGAAGCGGTAGGTGAAACGGCGCTTGGAGGGGATCTCGGCCGGCCCGCGTTGCCCGAAGTGATCGAGGAGTGCCGCGAGCAGCACCGGTACGACTTCCAGCTCGACCCCGGCCGGCAGCTCCTCGAGACGCGGAAACGCCAGGTACGCAAACGGCGAGATGACATCGAACACCCACGACACGCGAATGCTCTGCGGGGCTGACAGTGGGGTCATCGGCGTCACGCCTCCGCCACGCGCACGATGAGCTTGCCGAAGTTATCCCCCTGCAGCAGCCCGATGAGCCCGCGGGGCGCGTTCTCCAGGCCGGCGATCACTTCTTCCCGGTACCTGATGCGACCCTCGCGCAGCCAGCCGCGCATGTCCTGCTGAAACGCGCCTATGCGCTTGTAGTGGTCGAAGATGATGAAGCCCTGGATCTTCACGCGCTGACGCAACGCGGTGAGCAGCAGCTGCGGTGTGCGGTCGACGCCGGTCGGCAGCTTCTCGAGGTTGTACCAGCCGATGAGTCCGCACAGCGGGATACGGGCACCGACATTGAGCAGCGGCACGACGGCGGCGAGCACCTCGGCGCCGACATTCTCGAAGTACACGTCGATCCCCTTCGGACACGCGGCGGCGAGGCGCTGCGGCAGCTCGGGTGCGTGGTGGTCGACGCACTCATCGAAGCCGAGCTCCTCGCGCGCGTAAGCGCACTTGCGCGCGCCGCCCGCCACGCCGACGACCCGAAAGCCCTTGATCTTCGCGATCTGGCCGACGACCGAGCCCACCGCCCCGCTGGCTGCCGCGACCACCACCGTCTCCCCGGACTGCGGCTGTCCGATGTCGAGCAGCCCCACGTAGGCGGTCAGGCCCGGCATGCCGAGCACCCCGAGCGCGTAGGACGGCTGCGGGCTCGCGGCGTCGATCTTGACCAGGTCGCGGCCGTTCGAGACACCGTAGTCCTGCCAGCCGACGTTGGCGACCACCAGCTCCCCGGGCTGGAATGCCGGGACGCCCGAGGCTTCCACGACACTCACGGTCTGGCCGGTCATGACCGCGCCGAGCGCGACCGGCGGTGCGTACGAGGGTCCCTCGTTCATGCGACCGCGCATGTAGGGGTCGAGCGAGAGATAGCGCGTCCGCAGCAGCACCTCGCCGGATCCGGCGCTCGGCACCGGATGCGTCTCGAGCCGGAAGTCCTCGGGCACGGGCGCCCCCTGCGGCCGCCGCGCGAGCACGATGCGACGGTTCATGGTGGTTGCGGCTGCGGCGCACATGAGTCTTCTCCTGTCACGCCTCGCGTGACGATCTCAGAGCATGAATTCCACCTGCACGCCGGGCGGTGCGGGGAAAGTCGCATCGACGAAGATGTCCCCGAGCAGCTTGCCACCGGGCTCGACACTGTAGGGGGTGAAGTCGCGCACCCCGGCGTCGAACAGCACGCTGTCGTCGATGAAGAACTGCCCGGTGCACTCACGCGCCGGCCGATTCAGGATTACGTGCGCGGCGTCGGCCACGATCTCGGGCTTGCGCGAGCGGCGCATCATCTGCGGACCGCCGAGCGCGAACTCCACGGCGGCGGTCGCGATGGTGGTGCGGGGCCACAGCGCGTTACAGGCGATGCCGGCGGCGCGGAACTCCTCAGCGAGGCCCAGCATGCACAGCGACATCCCGTACTTCGACAGCGAATACGCGAGATGTCCGGCGAACCATTTCGGCCGCAGGTCGAGCGGCGGCGACAGGGTGAGGATGTGCGGGTTCGCGGCCTTGCCGAGGTACGGCAGGCAGGCACGCGAGGTCACAAAGGTGCCGCGGGTATTGATCTGCTGAATGAGGTCGTAGCGGCGCATGTCGATCTCGCGGATCGATGCGAGATTGATGGCCGAGGCGTTGTTGATGCAGATATCGATGCCACCGAAGTGCTCCGCGCACTGACGCGCTGCCGCCACTACCGCGGCTTCGTCACGTACGTCCACCACCAGTGGCAGCGCCCGGCCACCGGCCTGCTCGATCTCGCGGGCCGCCGTGTAGACGGTCCCGGGAAGCTTCGGGTGCGGCTCGGCGGTCTTGGCGACGACGGCGATGTTGGCCCCATCGCGTGCCGCCCGCAGTGCGATCGCCAGCCCGATACCGCGGCTTGCGCCCGTGATGAACAGGGTTTTGCCGGACAGACTCATTGGCGCCCTTCCCCTCCCGCCGACTGCCGGCGCAGTGTACCGCGCCTCATGGCGCCGGCCGCGCCCCCTTGAGCTCGACGCGGTTGCCGTCGGGGTCCTCGATGTAGAAAGAGCGACCCTCGCCCTCCGCCCCGTAGCGGGCGGCCGGCTCGCCGGCCGTGATGCCGCGCGTGGTGAGCCAGGCGATGAGCGTCGTCTCATCGAAAGGCGCGACCGTCAGGCAGAAGTGCTCGAGGTTGCGCCCCGCGCCCGGTGGCTCACCGGCACCGAGCGGCCCATCGAGCGTGACGAGGTCGATGAGGCTGCTGCCCGCGCGCAGTTGAGTGAGCCCGAGCTCGGGCTGCTGACGCTCGAGCGTGCAGCCGAGCAGATCGCGATAGAACGCGAGCGAGCGCTCGAGCTCGCGCACGCGCAGTACGATGTGGTCGATGCCGTGGATGATGAATGGATGATCGGGCATCGGGGGTTCTCCCCGGGAACGCGGGCGCCCTGTGCTAGCATCGCCGCCCCACGCCGCGGAGGTCTCTATGCTGTGTCAGCGATTGTGTTACCTCGGCATTCTACTCGCCGCCGCCAGCCTTGCGGCCGCCCAGCAGCAGGACTTCAGCAAGGTCGAGATCCGCACCACGCGCCTGGCCGAGGGGCTGTATGTGCTGCAGGGAGCCGGCGGCAACATGACCGCCTCGGTGGGCGAGGACGGTGTGTTGCTGGTGGACTCCGAGTATGCGGCGCTCGCGGACAAGATCCGTGCCGCGCTCCGCGGCCTCGGCGGCGGAGGCACCGGCAGCGCCGGCGGCAGCAGCTCGGGCGGCGACCAGCCCGGCAGCGGCGCCCGTCGCGACCCGGCGATGCGCTACGTGATCAACACGCACTACCACTTCGATCACACCGGTGCCAATGCCGCCTTCGCCCAGGACGGGGCCACGGTGATCGCGCAGGACAACGTGCGGGTACGACTCAAGACCGGAGGCACCGCCGGCAACGGCGGCTCGATCAGTCGCGAAGTGCCCGCGGTGGAAGCCGCGGCGTTGCCGCAGGTGACCTTCGATCACGAGTTGACCGTACACGTGAACGGCGATGACGTGCGTGCTGTGCACTACCCCAACGCCCACACCGACGGCGACACCATCGTGTTCTTTCCCCACACCGGGACGGTCGCGATGGGGGACATCTACGTACGCTACGGCTTTCCCTTCATCGACATCAACAGCGGCGGGACCGTGCAGGGAATGATCGCGGCCTGCGAGGACGTGCTCGGGCGTGTGCCGGCGGATGCCCGGGTCGTCCCCGGGCACGGCGAGGTTTCTGGTGTCGCCGATCTGCGCGAGTACCTGCAGATGCTGAAGGACACGAGTGCGGCGGTCGCGGGCGCGCTGAAAGCGGGGAAGACGCTCGCGCAGATGAAGCAGGAGCACATCCTCGGCCGCTGGAGCGAACGCTATTCTCCGCCCAAGGCCTTCGTCGACACCGACGCCTTTACCGAGACACTCTACAACTCCCTGCGGCCGGGACACGTCGCGCGCCACGGCAGTCGGCCGCGCTGACCCCATGCGCGCCACTTGCGACTTGCGTGCCCGCGATATGCCGGTATAGCGTTCGACAGGCAGGAGGCATACCCCGGAGAGCGCCATGCGTTGGGACGATCTGCGCGAAAGCACCAACATCGAGGACGTTCGCGCCAGCACCGGCGGCGGCGCAGGTTTGAGACTCGGTGTCGGTGGCACGCTTCTCGCCCTCATCGCTTCCTACTTCCTCGGTATCGACCCGCGGCTCATCCTGGGTCTGATGAGCGCGGTGCCGAGCCAACAATCGGCACCCGCAGCGCAATACGGCACACCGCAGGACGAGCAGGGCCGCTTCATCGCCGCCGTGCTAGGCGAGACCGAGGACACCTGGGGCGCCATCTTCCAGTCGAAGGGGGCGGAGTACGTTCCGCCGAAGCTGGTGCTTTATCGCGACGCCACACCGACAGCCTGCGGCACGGGCAGCGCGGCAGCGGGCCCCTTCTATTGTCCGAACGACCGCAAGGTCTATCTCGACCTGAGCTTCTTCCAGCAACTCGGGGACGAGTTCCAGGCCCCGGGGCAATTCGCCCAAGCGTATGTGCTCGCCCACGAGGTCGGTCATCACGTGCAGAACCTCCTTGGGATTGCCGACCGGGTGCGTGCCGCCCAGGAGCGCGCCTCGGAGGCTGACGCCAACCGGCTTTCGGTGAAGCTCGAGCTGCAGGCGGATTGCTTCGCGGGGGTTTGGGCGCATCATGCCGATGAAACCAAGCACATCCTGGAACAGGGGGATGTCGAGTCCGCCCTGCGCGCGGCGAGCGCGGTGGGCGATGACACGCTGCAGCGACGCACCCGGGGCTATGTGGTGCCGGATTCCTTCACGCACGGCACTTCGGCGGAGCGCGTGAGTTGGTTCAAGCGCGGCCTGACTTACGGCACGATCGAGAGCTGCGATACCTTCTCAGCGCCGACGTAGCAAGCCCGACGGCCGGCGCTCGCTCGAACGTCAAACTCAACCTGACTCGGCGCTACTTCCCCTTGGCCGCCGCGTCCTCGACCTGGTGGACCTGGGCCATCGCCCTCTCGGTCGCCTGCCGGGCGCACTCGGCGTCACTCGGAGTGCTAAGACGAAATTGTCTGCCGAGTTGCTGGCACGCTGCCATCGCGGCCTGACTCACGCGGGCCTCGAACGCCTGCCGTCCGATTGGGGTGGAGATATCGAGTCCCTCGGCCGTCACGGTGTACCCCATGGAGACATCCCTGATAGGTATGCCGCTTGAGGTGGTACCGATCCTCGTCGACACCGCACGATGGGTCTCGACGATTACCTCCGGCATCGGGACGTTCTGCGCGATCACATTACCTGCCACGGCGACTCCGGCGACCGCGCCGGCAATGATGAGCCTGTTGTTCATGACAACTCCCTCCATGTCAAACCCTGATCCTCGAGTTTGAACGAGTGTTGGACCTGCGTCATCGGGCCGCTTCCTCGAGCGGCAGCGTGGCGGGCACTCTATCCGCTCTTGCCGGAATAGTTCGCGGACAGGTAGTCGAGAATCTGCTTCGCTTCCTCGTCGGTAATCGGCGCGCCGAAGCGATCCTTCATCTTCTGTATGGTCTTCTGCCACGCGGCGCGATCCATGGCCGGGGCATTGGCCGGGATGTACTCGACGCTGTGGCAGATGATGCAGCGCCCGACCGTGAGATCGCGCCCCGCGCCTTCGCGAAGCGCGGTAACTTCCGCGGCAGCCGCCGACTTCGCTGAGCCGGCGGCGCGCGGTGTGTCGCCGAAAGTCGCCGCGGCGAGCGCCGCAGCGAGCGCGGCGAGCGCCGCGCCATGGCGCACCCGCGGTCGCATCAAGTCACCTCCACGCGCACGGTCTGCACCCTGTTGTCGTGGTAGCCGGCGGCATTGAAGGTGAGCGCCTCCGGTTGGATCGCGCCGTTGCGGCTGCGCGCGCGAACGGCGATCTCGAGCGGGCCGGCGCTGGAGGTATCAAGCGGCAGTTGAAACTCGCGCCACGCGAAGCGTCCCAGGTCGCGCCCGAGCGTGGCCTCGCGCCAGCTCTGGCGCCCATCGACAGAGACTTCCACCGCTGCGATGCCGGAGCCGCCATCCCAGGCCTTGCCGGCGAGTTGCGCGGGCTCGCCGCGCCGCAGGCGCGCCGCGGGCGCCGGACTGGTGATGAGCGAGTTCACGAGCATCTCGGTGATCGGGGTGGTTTCCGGCGTCTCCTGGCTGACGAAGCGTGCGGTCGGGAAGGCGCCGGTCGGTATCCGATAGGCCGACTTCATCCAGAATCCATCGAAGGCCGTCGGTTGAATGCGGATGTCCGTCAGATGCTTCATCCAGTAGGTGCCGGTCCAGCCGGGCACGATGAGGCGCGCCGGGGCTCCGTTCCAGTGCGGCAGCGGCTGGCCGTTCATCTCGAACGCGATGAGCGTGCTCTCATCGAGCGCCCGCTCGATCGGAAGGCTCTTCACGAAATCCGGTGTTGCGGGCAGCACCGACGTATCCGCGCCGTTGAACACCACCTCGAGCGCGTCGGCCGCAACGCCCGCTTTGTGCAGTACGTCGCGCAGCCGCACTCCGGTCCAGCGCGCATTTCCCATCGCGCCGTTGCCCCATTGCACGCCCGGCACGCGCGGCGAGAACAGCCCACGGCGGTTTCCCGAGCATTGATTCACGGCCGCGAGGCTGGCGCTCGGGAAGCTGCTCTTGAGCTCGTGCAGCGAGAGCGCAAGCGGACGCTGCGCGCTGGGTCCCCCGACCCGCAGCTGCCAGCTTGCCGTAACAACCTGAGGGATCACCGGCAGGTGGTAGCGCACGAAGAACACGGCGTTGCCCGTGTAGAGCGGGACGAGATCCGCGAGCGGCGTCTCGAAGTTGGGGGGCCGAAAGGCCCGCTGGATGAGCGGATTCTTTCCCGGGAGTGCGGCGAGCAACGTGTCCCCGCCGCCGGAAGCGGCGGGGACCTTCTCCTCCCCTCGTGCCCCCGCAGCGATGAACCCCGCTGCCGCGAGCAGGGCCTCACGCCGAGTCAGTGCGGACACTCAGGAACAGCTCTTGCCGTACGCGGCGCGCGCACCCGAAGCCTTCGCAGCCGCCTCCGTCATGTACTCACCCTTCTTGGTCTTGCCGTACCACTGGTCTCCCGGGCAGTGGTAGACCTTGCTCTCGGAGTTCACCCACACCTGGCCTGCTCCGCCACCCGGTGCGGGCTGAGCGGGCGGCGCGTACCTTTGGCCCGACGCCGTGGCGGGCGCTGTGGCAGCCGCACCAGCGGTGGCCGCCGCTGCTGCACCTGCCGCCGGTGCCGCCGCGGCTGCGCCGCCACCCGAGGCACTGGCGGCCTTGTTGATCCCGCCATGGCCACTGCAGGCACCGCGACCGCCGTGCGGAGAGGTCGTACCGTCCTTGCAGACGACCGGCGTGCCGCTCGCGGAGGATGCCGCGCCGGCGGTCGCCGGGGCCGCGGCCGCCGGGGCCGCGGCCGCAGTCGCCGCGGGAGCCGCGCCTCCGCTCGAGGCTGCCTTGTTCACACCGCCATGACCGCTGCAGGCTCCACGACCGCCGTGGGGTGAGGTCGTGCCGTCGTTGCAGACCACCGGACCGCCCCCGCTGGCGGGCGAGGAGCTCGCGGCCGCCGGCGCCGCTGGCGCCGCTGCCGCCGCCGGCGCGCTGGCCGAGCCGCCGCTCGCGGAGGCGGACTTGTTCACACCGCCATGACCGCTGCAGGCGCCGCGGCCACCGTGGGGCGAGGTCGTGCCGTCGTTGCAGACCACCGGCCCGCTGGATGTACTCTGCGCGGACGAGACCGCCGGCGCCGCGAGCAGCACTGCAGCGAACACGGCGCTCAAGCTGAGACCGTTGAATCTTGTTTTAGTGAGATTCATTGCAGTTACCCCCTTTCAAGCCACCGCTCAGGTTATCGGCGGGCAGAATACCCCAATCGTCGCCGGCGGAGGTACGTGGCCCGGACGTAGTACGCTTGGCTGAAGCTCAAGGAGAATTCAAGCCGATGAACCGCACCGCAGCAACCCTCACCCTGCTCCTGCTCGTCTGTGCCACGCCGGCACACGCCGACTGGATGGAGCGCACCGAAGCCATCATGGGCACCCGCTGCTACGTGGAGTTGTGGGCGGACGATCCGGTGAAGGGCAACGACGCCATCGACGCGGTCATGGCCGAGCTGCGCCGCATCGACGATCTCATGAGCCACTACAAGCCCGAGAGCCAGCTGTCGCAGATCAACCAGTACGCCAACGAGCGAGCGGTGCAGGTGGACAAGGAGCTGTTCGACCTCATCAAGCTCTCCACGCACTATTCGCAGATCACCGAGGGCGCGTTCGACATCACCTACGCGAGCGTCGGCTACCTGTACGATTACCCGCGTCACATCCGCCCGACCGAGGAGCAGATCCGCGAGAAGCTGCCGTCGGTCAACTGGCGCAACATGCTCCTCGATGAGGAG
>Ga0306917_10001675_pt1 | contig 10699 bp, 9 predicted proteins | sample tim00Cox00000000_FD_203313 | JGI IMG/M metagenome (GOLD analysis project Ga0306917, IMG submission 203313) | Lab enrichment of tropical soil microbial communities from Luquillo Experimental Forest, Puerto Rico - timezero.00C.oxic.00.000.000 (v2)... | ecosystem: Environmental > Terrestrial > Soil... | reverse complement strand
CAGGGGCGCAGTAGTACCATAAAGCGCCATCAAGCGCCAGCGGCGTGCCTGATGGCAGATCAAGGGGTTAGGCCAAGTTGTGTCAAGTTGCAGCGGCAGTTATTTTGCCCTATCGCGGCGGGGCGCCCGCGGTAGCGGATCTCATCGGTGGGCAGGTGCAAGTTTACTTCGACGGGATATCGGGATCGCTCGAGCATGTCAGGTCGGGGAAACTGCGCGCATTGGGAGTGACCACCGCGCAGCGCGCAGATGTGCTGCCGAACGTCCCGAGCATCGCCGAGTTCGTACCGGGCTACGAGGCGGGCGGCTGGTATGGGATCGGTGTCCCCAAGAATGTACCCGCCGAGGTCGTCGACAGGCTCAACAGGGAAATCAATGCCGGTCTCGCCGATCCAAAATTGAAGACACGACTTGCCGACCTCGGCTACGTGACGTTCGGGGGCTCATCCGCCGAGTTTAGAAACCTGATTTCACAGGAAATCGATAAATGGGCCAGGGTGCTTAAGTTTGCAGGCATAAAACCTGATTGATCCGGGCGCGCCTGGTCTTACCGGGCCACCCGCGCTTCTCGCCGCGCCGACGAGGTGATCGAATAGGCTGCAATTTGCTGCACTGCATATGTCAGCTCGTGTTGCTGTGGACGGCTCCTCTACCGGCACGCGAGTGCCATGGATGTGGGGGCTGTTGAGGCCCCCACGATTCGGAGGAGCCAAACATGCAAGCGGTCACGACATCGCCAAGTCGGCTTTTCAAATCCACGGAGTTGACGCGGCAGGTGATGTAATCGTTCGCCGCCGGCTCAAGCGCCATAAAAGGAGAACCTGGGGCCAACGCCGTTTACGGCGTGGACGTGCGCTGCAAAGGCAAGGGTGATACCTGGAGGGAGCGCGCGAGGATAGAAGGCCGAGAGGTGGGGGGATTTAAGTGCACTGACTGTCACCAGGCAGCGGCCGTGAGCCATGCTCTACGACCTCCTCAACTACGACGCGGAACTACGACCGCAGCCGACACCATCGCCGCGTGAGCCCTTCCGCCGGCCAGCGGCGCGAGTCGGTCGCAATCATGGCATCATCTTCAGCCGCGCTCGTGGCCGCCGCGGACGACGAAATATGCAATGGCGACAAGCGGCAGCGCAACCAGCGTGCCGGCTGCAAAAATCGTGGAGAAGGCCAATCCCAACGGATCGTGCAGCGGCCCGATTGCGAATGCGGCGACGCCGTAGCCGAGCTGATAGAACGCGATCAGCTCTCCCGCCACCATCGCCGACAGATATGGAAACTCCTTGCCGCCGAAGCTGATGCTCAGCGGCAGAAACGCCGAGCACGCCAAACCGGCGAGACCCAGCGCGACGATCCCGCCGGTTTGGCCCTGCACGCGCGAGGCAAGCTGAAATGTAAAGAGCAGCAGCGCCGGGAGCGCGGCATAGATCCAGCGCGCCGGCACGAGCCCGGAGATCAGGGCGATGAACACGCGGCCCAGCGTCACCATCACCCAGAACGCGGCGAGCGCGAACGCGGCGCCGCCGGCCGACACGCCGCGCTCGGTCGTGAGGTAGAGCACGGCCCAGTTGCCGTTGAGCGTCTCGGCAATCCCGTAGACGAATACGGCGGCGGCATAGAGCCAGAACCGCCGCGGCAGATTGGCCCAGCCGACGGACACCTCACCGGCAGCGGCGTCGGCGGAGGCGCGCAAGGGCTGCGTCAAAGCGATGCCGGACAGAAGCACAACGACGCATGCGACGAGGAGCGGGAGCAACCACCATGCGCCGATTGCCACCACGAGCGCGACTAGCACCGGCGCGAGCGCGGTTCCAAGCCCGAGCAGCGCGTTGAGGATGAGAACCGCACGGTCGATCCATGCGGGAAAGAACGCCTCGGCATAGGTGTTGAGCGCCATCACCGTCGCGCCGAAGCCGAAGCCGAGCGCAGCGGTGGCGAAGAGAAGAACTGCGAAGGCCGCATCCGGCGCGCCGATGAGCAGGCGGCTCAGCGCCAGCAGCGTCATGGAGACGATATTGCCGGCGAATCCTGCCAGCAGCACGCGGCGTAAGCCTAATCGGCGCGCTAGCTTCGGGGCGAGCGCCGAGGCGAGAATGGCGAACGCCACTTGCGGCACGAACATCGCTCCGTACCGCGTGCTGTCGAAACCGAAACCGTCGGGGCTGGTGAAAATCGAGCTCGCGGCTGGAAACGTCACCAGCGCAAGGCCTTGGGCGACGGCGGCACCATAGACCACGCCGATCTCGGTGCGGCTTGCCATCGCCAACGTCCTCACGCCATGCGCTCAAGCCAGTCGCTGCAACAGGTGATCGCCCACCCGCATCGCGTTGGCAATCGCGGTGAGCGACGGATTGACCGCGCCGATGCTGACAAAAAAGCTCGTGTCCACGACATAGAGGTTGTCGAGCTGATGCGCCTTGCAATTGACGTCGAGGACGGAGCTCTTGGGATCGCGACCGAACCGGCAGGTGCCGGCCTGATGGGCGCAGCCCGCGACCGGAATGTCCGTCTTCATATACAGGTTGCGCGGAATCAAATGATGATGCATGCCCAGGTGAGTCAGCATCGACTTGAGCTTGTCGTACAGCGTCTGCCGAGCCACTTGGTTGTTGGGCTTATAGCTCAGCGTGACCTTGCCGAACTCGTCCACCGTGACGCGATTGTCCGGATCGGGCAGGTCCTCCGTCGTGAGCCAGAAATCGACGGCGTGGCGCGCGAGATTGCTCAATAGGCCCATCGGCAGCAGCGCGGTCTCGATCGGCTTCTCGCCCCTATACATGGGCGCGAGCGACTTGCCGGTCATCTGGATGTTGCCCATCGGATACTCGAATCCCTCCATCCCGAAGTAGAAATCATTGAGCGCTATGGTCTTCTGGAACACGGTCGGATTGGGTTCGCGCGAGATCGCGAGTACGGCCTGGCTGTTGTGGAACATGTAATTGCGCCCCACCTGATCCGAGCCATTGGCGAGCCCATTGGGGTGCTTGTCGTTGCGCGACATCAGCAGCAACTTCGCCGAATTGACCGCGCCGCAGGACACGACCACGATGTCGCCGCGAAAGACCTCTCGCTCGCCCGCGACTTCGGCGACAACTTGTGTGACCGCCGTGCCCGCGGCGTTGGTTTCCAGTCGCACCGCCTTGGCGTTGCGCAGCAGCGTCACGTTGCGGAACTCGAGAGCGGGACGCACCGCCACGACTTCCGCGTCGGACTTGGCGTGCACCAGGCAAGGAAAGCCATCGCAGGTTTGACAGCGAATGCAGGTGCTGTAGGCCATGTTGGCCTCGTTCAGCATGATCGCGCACGGTGCCGGGAACGGACGACAGCCGGCCGCCGTGAGCTGCTCGAACAGTCCCGCGATGCGCGGCTCGTTGGAAACCGGCGGGTACGGATAAGGTCCGCTCGCGGGCGGCTCGGTCGGATCATGCCCGCGCAATCCGTGCACGTGATACATCTCCTCGGCCTTGGCGTAATAGGGCTCGAGGTCCTCGTAGCCGATCGGCCAAGCCGGCGAGATGCCGTCGTAGTGCTTGAGCTCGCCGAAGTCCTGCTGCCGCAGCCGGTAGAGCGCCGCGCCGAACATCTTGGTCGCGCCGCCGACGAAGTAGTGCACCTGCGGCTGAAACGGCCGGCCGTGCGCGTCGTACCAGGTATCGGGCGAGACGTAGCGGTTGTGCACAAATACCGCCGCCGCATCCCAGTTCTCCGCCTCACGCTTGAGCCAATCGCCGCGCTCGAGGACGAGGATACTCTTTCCCGAAGGAGCGAGATGTCTCGCCAGAGTGCCGCCGCCCGCGCCGCTGCCGACAATGATGACGTCGAAGCGCTGATCCATGTCCGCTCCCGCCTAGAGCCCGACGCTGGCGTGCATGATGCCGCCGTCGGCGAAGATCGTAGTGGCGGTCAGATAGCTGGCGCCGTCTCCGGCCAGGAAACCGACCACGCTGGCGATCTCCTCCGGGCGCGCCATGCGCCCGATCGGTATGGCGGCATCGAGCTCCGCGAGCTTGGCGGGATCGTTCATGGTGCTGAGATTGATCGGCGTCGCCACGGCGCCAGGACCGACGCCGACAATCAAAATGTTGTGCTTGGCGAGCTCGACACCGGCGGTGCGCGTGAGCATGCGCATGCCGCCTTTCGCCAGGCAGTAGGGCGTATTGCCCGGCATCGGCCAATCCTCGTGCACCGAGGTGATATTGATGATGCGGCCTCCGCCGCCCTGCTTGATCATCTGCCGCGCTGCGATTTGCGTGCCGAAAAATGCGCTCTTGAGGTTTATCGCCATGACCCGGTCGTACTGCGACTCGGTCGTGTCCAGCACGGAGGTACGCGTTTCGATGCCGGCGTTGTTGACCATGATGTCGAGCCGGCCGAACTTGTCGACTGCCGCGGCGACGAGCTTCTCGAGATCGGCGAGCTTGCTCACGTCGGCCTCGACGCCGATCGAACGGCCGCCGAGCTTGCCGATGCGCCGCTCCAGCGCGTCGGTCGCTTCCGGATGCGCCACGTAGTCGATGACGATGCTGGCCTCTTGCCGTGCGAGTTCCAGGGCGATCGCCTCCCCGATCCCGCTGTTGCCGCCGGTGACGAGGGCAACCTTGTTCTTCAGCGACATGTTCGTGTCCTCGATGACGATTTGCAGCGCTCGAGCGCCCTTCCTTACCCCTGAACCGGCTCGGCCGCCGCCGGTTCCGTGTGCGTGACATGAGCAGCGTTTTCCTGCGCGAGCTGACTGATCAGATTCGCCACCAGCCCGGTCCAGCCGGTCTGGTGCGAGGCGCCACAGCCGCGGCCGTTGTCGCCGTGGAAGTATTCATGGAACAGGATGTAGTCCTTGAAATGGGGATCGGTTTGAAATTTTTCGTAGCCGCCGAACACCGGGCGCCTGCCGTCGGCGCCGCGCAGGAACAGCCTGAGCACGCGGCGGCACAGCTCGTCGGCAATCTCATTGAGGGTCAACATGACGCCCGAACCGGTCGGACATTCGATTTTGAGGCCGTCGCCGTAGAACAGGTGGAAGCGGCGCAGGCTCTCGATCAGCAGATAATTGACCGGTATCCAGATCGGTCCGCGCCAATTCGAGTTGCCACCGAACATGCCGCTCTCGGATTCGCCCGGCTCGTATTTCACGCGATAATGGACGCCGTCGCATAGGAAATCGTAAGGATGATCGAGGTAGCTCCGCGACAAGGCTCTTACCCCGTAGGGCGAGAGGAATTCCGACTCGTCGAGCATGCGCCGCAAAAGGCAGGTCATGCGGAACACGCGCGCCAGCGCGATCAGGCGGCGCCCTTCCCACCCCGACTCGTTCCAGCGCGAGACGAGCTTCACCAAATCGGCCCGTTGCTCGCGATAGAGCTCGAACTTGCGCCAGAGCTCGGGCCGCTTCGCGATCAGGTCCCGGTCGATGCAGCCGACGGCATACAGGGGAATCAATCCGACCATGGAACGCAGGCGAAGCGGGACTTCGTCTCCCGAGGGCAAAAACAGCACGTCGTAAAAGAACTTGTCCTTGTCATCCCAGAGGCCGAGGCCTTCTTTGCCCATTTCGGTTATCGCCCCGGCGATGTGCAGAAAATGGTCGAGAAATTTGATCGCCATGTCCTCGTACGCCCGATCGTGCCGGCTGAGCTCGAGCGCCATGCGCAGCATGTTGAGGCAAAACATCGCCATCCAGGCCGTGCCGTCGGATTGCTCGATGTAGCCGCCGGTGGGCAAGGGACGTGAACGGTCGAACACACCGATGTTGTCCAGGCCGAGAAAGCCGCCTTCGAAGATGTTCAAGCCTTGCGGATCTTTTCGATTCACCCACCAGGTGAAGTTGAGCAGCAGCTTGTGGAAGAGCCGCGCCAGGAATTCGAAATCGCCGCTGCCGCCCGCTTGATCGCGGTCGTTCTGGAACACGCGCATCGCCGCCCAGGCGTGCACCGGCGGGTTGACGTCGCCGAACGCCCATTCATACGCCGGCAGCTGGCCATTCGGATGCATCAGCCGCACCTCGCAAAGAAGTAGCAGTTGCGCCTTGGCGAAATCCGGATCGATCAAGGACAGCGTGGCGCAGTGACAGGCGAGATCCCAAGCGGCAAACCAGGGGTATTCCCATTTGTCCGGCATGGACATGATGTCGCCGGCGATGACATGCGCCCAGCCGCTGTTGCGGCCGTGCTTGTGCCCCTCGGGCGGTGGCGGTTGGTCCGGATCGCCGTTGAGCCATCGGCGCACGTTGAAATAGTAGAATTGCTTGTTCCACAGCATCCCGGCAAAGGCTTGCCGCTGGATGCGCCGCATGTCCTCGTCGGCAATGTTCTTCTGCAGGGCGGCGTAGAAGGCGTCTGCCTCTCCCTTGCGCTGCGTCACGATGTCGTCGAAGCCGATGAAGGCATCCATGCGCGGCTCGCCCGCGCGCAGCCGGACACGGATGGTGGTGCTGCCGCGGGGTGGGATTGCGCGCAGATAAAGCCCGGCCGCTTTAGTGCCTTCGCCCGCGGGGTTGACGGCCTCGCTGCGGCCGTGGATGACGTAATCGTGGAAAGCGTCCTTGCAGTAACCGTGCGCGCCGCTGACGCCGAATACGCGCGCGAAGTTGGTTTCGTTCTCGCAGAACAGCAGCCGATTCGCCGCTTCGAACGCGATCGCATAGACTCCCAGTTGCTCGTGCTGCACGCGCACGCGCGAGCCGCGCTGCTCCTGCAATAAGGGGCGTTTCACGCCCTCCGACCAGCTCCAGATGTTGCGGAACCAGATTTGCGGCAGCACATGGATGGACGCTTGCTCCGGGCCGCGGTTGTGGACCGTCAGCCGCATGAGCACGTCTTCCGCGTCCGCCTTGGCATATTCGACCTCGATATCGAAGTACCTGTCGTCGTTGAAAATGCCGGTGTCGATCAGCTCGAACTCCATCGCCGCGGTACCGCGGCGGCGCGCGTTCTCCTCGATCAACCATTCGTAGGGGTACGCGGCTTGCGGCAGCTTGTAGAGCATGCGCGCGTAGGCGTAGCTGGGGACGGCGTCGAGGTAGTAGTAGAGCTCCTTGACGTCCTCGCCGTGGTTACCTTCTTCGTTGGTCAGCCCGAACAGCCGCTCCTTCAGGATCGGATCGCGGCCGTTCCAGAGGGCGACCGACAGGCAGAGGAACTGCCGGTCGTCGCAGAAGCCGGCGATGCCGTCCTCGCCCCAGCGATAGGCGCGGCTGCGCGCCTGGTCGTGTGTGAAGTAATCCCACGCGGTGCCGCCGGGGCTGTAGTCCTCGCGCACCGTCCCCCACTGCCGCTCGCTCAGATACGGGCCCCAGCGCCGCCAATTCTTCGTACCGGCGCGGCTTTGCTCGAGACGTCGCCGTTCGGCGTCAATGATCATCGGTGATCCGCTCAAACGCGCCCATGAGCTTAGGTGCACATGCCCTGCCCGGCCTGACGCAGCAAGCGCCAGGCATCGAGCGTGCAAGCGACCGACCACGCCTGCGCGGGCGCGCCGCGCGGGTGGTGCGGAGGATCTCCGTCGAAAATCTCGCCGATCGTGCCGACCCCTTGGTCCTCGAGCGCATCGCTCAGCGCTGCCAGCAGATCTTGCGCCGCCGTCGCCTCGCCGCTGACGCGATAGCTTGCGAGGCAGAACGGGCCCAGCAGCCAGGGCCAAACCGGCCCTTGGTGGTAGCCGCCGTCGCGCTCCAGGACACCGCCGCCATAATGCGCGTGGTATGCAGGACTTCCCGGCGCGAGCGAGCGCAGGCCATACGCGGTGAGGAGATGGCGCTCGCACGCCTGCACGACATTGGCCTGATCGGCGGCGGCGAGCGGGCTGTGCGGCAGGCTCACCGCAAATATCTGGTTCGGCCTGATGCTGGCATCATCCCCGTTGGGACCATCGATCACGTCGTAGAGACCCTCGCCGTCTGCGCGCAGGAAGCGTGCGAAGCTTCGTTTGGCGGCTTCCGCCGCGGCGCCGAAACGATCGGGCATCCCCAGAGTTGCTGCGAACGTGCTCATGATGCGCAAGGCGTTGTACCACAGCGCGTTGATTTCGACCGGCTTGCCGATGCGCGGCGTCACCACCCAATCGCCGATCTTCGCATCCATCCACGTCAGTTGCACGCCGGCAACCCCGGCCCTGAGCAGGCCGTCGGCTCGATCCACGGCGATGCCATAGCGCGTCCCCTTTTGGTGCCAGTCGATCATGTCCGAGAGCACCGGGAACACCGCGCGCAACGCGGCAACATCCTTGGTCGCCTCGAAGTAGGCGCGCCACGCTTCGAAGAACCACAGCGATGCATCGGCGGTGTTGTATTCGGCGCGGTCGCCGGCGCCGGGGAATACGTTGGGGAGCATCCCCTGGCTGACGAAGCTCGCGAAGGTCGCAAGGATGCGGTGCGCGATCTGCGGCCGCCCGGTCGCCAGCGTCAGGCCCGGCAAGCTGATCATGGTATCGCGGCCCCAGTCGCCGAACCACGGATAGCCGGCGATGACCGATTGGCCGTCGGGCACGCTGGCAAGCGGCCGGGCAAAGACGAAGGCATCGGCCGCAAGCGCAAGGCGGGCGATGCACGGCGGGGCATCCCGCATGGCGGGGCTGCTCGCGATCGCAGTTGAGACGGCGCGCCGGTCGTGATCGAGACGGCGCCCGAGCGCCGCCGCGAGATCGCCCGCAGGCTCGCCGTGAAGGCTCGCACCGATGCCGCACCATTGTCCCGGCAGGAGCGGCAGCGTGACCTCGCCCACGCACAGATGATTGTCGATCGAGTCGAGGCCGCGCTCGGCCTCGAGCCGCGAAATCCCGGTACCACTCGCGCTTGGGCACGATGCTGCCGCCCGGCCCGCGAATGCTCAGCGCAACGCCTCCCTTGTCGGTGAGCGACAGGCGTTCGCCCTCAACGGCGATCTCGGGCGCAAATCCCCCCACCGTCATCGTGCCATGGTGGTCGCGGTCGTTGGCAAGCAGCGTCACGCGCAAGGACAGCGCGTGTTCCGCCGGCTGCGGCTGCGGCAAGAGCCGCCAGGCCGCATAGACGGTATGGGCGCCCGGCTCCATCCAGACGCGCGCCTCGATGCGGTATTCGCCGATCTCGAAGGTCCAAACCGGGGTAGAATAATCGAGGTGAAAGCTGCCGATGCGAATGTGGCCCGCCGGCGAGACGGCGCCGCTCTTCCACCGGTTCGTGAACAGCGGCCAGGAGCGCGCCCCCGCGACCACGGTCGCATCGGCCTTGGCGAGGATCAGCCGGCGTCCGAGCGGCGATGCGACCGGCGCGATCAGCAGTCCATGGTAGCGCCGGGTCAAGCTGCCGGCGATGGTGCCGCCCGCGTAGCCGCCGAGGCCGTTGGCGATCCACCATTCGCGGCGCTCTGCTTGACCGAGATCGCCGCAGATGGCGCGCGTGAATCGGATCGAAGATGGAACCGGAATGGCTCGGCCGCGTGACCTAACCTCCGCGCCTGCAGCCCCCGATGGATTGGGCGGCGCAGCCTCGCCCCGGTCCGCTAGCGGCTCCTTCATGGCGCTGCGCCCATATCGCGCTTATCGCGGCTTGAAGGAGAAGGCGTCGCGCAGCGACGTCATCCCGGCGCAGCCGGCGACGTAGAGAAAACCCCCGGCAAGCCCGAAATTTTTGAGGAACGGCCAAAAGTTCTGAGTCCATTCGTTGCTGTTGAACGGGGGCCTCCAGAAGTTGTGGAACAGGACGGCGGTGGCGATCACGTAGAACACGAACAGCAGCGCCGCCTGGCGGCGATAAAAATCGAGCAGAATGCACACCGGGCCGAGGACCTCGAGCATGCCGCCGAGCACCAGCAACACCACGGCGAGCGACGGCGGCAGCGCGATCAAACCGTGGCCGGCCTGCGCCATGGCCGATTGGTGATTGAAAATCTTGTCGAGCGCGCTGAACGAAAAGATGAGCACCAGACACAGTCTGGCGATGAATTCGAGGACCTTGTTCTCTTGGCTCATGGCTCGCTCCGCCGCGGGAGGCTTTCGCAGAAGGTATTCTGCCGGCTATTCCTCGACCAGCCGTAAGGCGTGACCGTTGGGGTCGCGGATCATCACCGCTTTCTTGAAACTGAGCTTGGCTTGCGCCTCCGCCGGTATGGCCACCACGCTCGAGCTGACGAACTGCACACCCGACTGGCGCAATCGGCCGGCGAGCGCCTGGATATTGTTGCTCACCAGCGTCGGCTGCCAATGCCAGAGATCGTTGGCCTTGCTCTCGGCGGGCATCAACCGGCCGCCGGGCGGCGTCTTGTACTCGAGGAACTCGACGTGCGGCGGCGCGGCGGGCGGCATCATCGCCGTGACCAGGCAGGTATCGTTGATGAGGCCGTCCAGCATCTCCTGCGTCGTTCCGCTGTTCAAGGTGGTGACGCCCACGGCAAAGCCGAGAACGTCGCGGTAGAACGTCACGCCCTTGTCCGTGCTGGGCACCGTCATGGCGGTATGGTCGACGCCGCGAAAAAGCTTGTTGCTGGGCGCCTGCCACGACGGGGCGCCCTTGCCCGGCGGAAAATAGATCAGCTCGAGCGGATGGCGTTCCGGATCGTGAAACTTGATCGCCTTGATGCCGGCCGCTCCGGGATTGGACGGCCGGATGGTGATGGGATGCGAGGAGATCTGCCGCACATTGTTGTCCTGCAAGATCTTGTAGGCGGCATCCATGTCGCCCACCACGATGGCCATGTGCTGGAACCAGGCGTCGTTGCTTTGGGACCACA
>Ga0306917_10001674_pt1 | contig 10702 bp, 9 predicted proteins | sample tim00Cox00000000_FD_203313 | JGI IMG/M metagenome (GOLD analysis project Ga0306917, IMG submission 203313) | Lab enrichment of tropical soil microbial communities from Luquillo Experimental Forest, Puerto Rico - timezero.00C.oxic.00.000.000 (v2)... | ecosystem: Environmental > Terrestrial > Soil... | reverse complement strand
GGCGAGGCTCACACCACCAACAACCGCATGGAATTGATGGCGGCGATCGCGGCGCTCGAAGCGCTCAAGCGGCCCTGTCTCGTCGACATTCACACCGACAGCCAATACCTGCGCAACGGCATCCTGTCGTGGATCAATCAATGGAAGCGCAACGGCTGGCGCACCGCCGATAGAAAGCCAGTCAAGAACGTCGATCTTTGGCAGCGGCTCGACGCGTTATTGGCCCGCCACCGCGTGCGCTGGCATTGGGTGCGCGGCCATGCCGGCCACGCGCTCAACGAGCGCGCCGATGAGTTGGCGCGCGAGGGGCTCAAGGAGGCGCGACGCCGCGCGGGGCAGGACCCGCCGCCGGCGTCCGCGGACGACTAAAGCTGCTTGAGCAAGGCGTCGCCGCCGGACACCTCGACCTTGCCCGGCGCTTCCTCGATGTTGAGCTTCTTCACCACGCCGTCCTCGACCAGCATGGCATAGCGCCTGGAGCGGGTGCCGAGGCCGTTGCCCGAGCCGTCGAAGATGAGGTCGATCGCCTTGGCGAAGTCGCCGTTGCCGTCGGCCAGGAAATCGATCTTGTCGGCGCCGGTCGCCTTCTTCCAGGCGTCCATGACGAACACGTCGTTGACGGACGTGACCGCGACGGTGTTGACCCCCTTCGCTTTGATTGCATCGGCGTGCTGCGTGATCGAGGGAACGTGCATCTTGTGGCAGGTGCCGGTGAAGGCGCCGGGCACCGCAAACAGCGCGACCTTCTTGCCCTTGAAGATCTCGTCGGTGGTCTTCCACGCCGGCCCGTCCGACGTCATCACGCGAAACTTCGCCTCGGGCAGTCGATCGCCGACCTTGATGGGCATGGCTGTCTTCCTCTCGCTTGCGGTTGAACCGTTGTCTTGAGCCTCGCCGCGCCGCCGAAGATCCGGCCGCAGGGCGCGCGAGCGTCCAAATTAGCGCGCCGGGCGAATTAGTCGAGACGGGTCACGACCTCGATTGCGATATTGCCCGCGACGGCAGTGAGCGCGATCGCGGCGCCATCGTATGTCGCTCCCGGCGGGGCGCCGTCGAGCGCGAAGGCGAAACGCTGCAAACCGGCTGGAGCGCCATCGACCCCCTTCGGCACCGGCAGCGCCCAGTCCGACGTCGGTCCCTCGGCGAACAGGGCGACGCGGGGTCCGGCGGGCGCGGCGACGTCGACGATGACGCGGCCGCGACCGGCAGCGTCCTCGCGCCGGACCGATTTGATGGCAAGCGTCGTGCCTTCGCCCAGCACGGTCTTTTTCGGCACGCGCGCCTCGGCCGCGGCGAGCGCGGCGTCCTGCGAGGATGGGCCAGCGGTGAGCTCGAGCTCGGCCTTGCCTTCCGCCGGCACGCACAGCGCCGCGCACACCGCATAGTCGAGCTTGAGACGCAGCTTGACCGGCTTCGCCGCATTCTCCGGCACGACCGCAAGGGGCAGGATGACGTCGCCGGTATATCCGATCGTGACCAAGTCGTGTTCCGGGATGGGCTGCGGGGCGGGCCACAGCACGTCGACGGCCTTGACGTTCTGCGATCCCGTAAAGTCGAAGCGCGGCGGCACGCCGGCATCGCCGGGATAGCGCCAATAAGTGTGCCAGCCGCTCTTGAGTCGGATCTCAACGCCCGCACGAAGCACGCTGCCCGCCGCTGAGCCCGCGATGAGACGCACGGCGCTGCGCGAATCGCCGTCCCAGCGCGAGGCGTCCTCGGCTGCGCTCGCGTTGCCCGCGGCGATGAGGCTTAGCGCGCAGATGCCGATCGCACCCGGCGCGGCGGTCCGTCGCAGCCGCTCAAAGCCGCTGATCCTCATAGCTCGATCTAGGGGCGAAACTCTGCGCGCACCACTGAATTCATCGTGAGCCGGTACGTGATTGGAACCGGACCGCTTCTGGCGAGGTACATGAAAAAGACACATATCTTACTTTTCGGCCCTCAATCGTGGCACGAAGCATGCATAGACTTTTGACGGGGGGTGCGTCGTTTGCAATTGGCACCCAATCAGGTAGCATTTCGACATGAGGTTCACTCGCAAGACGGGCATGCAAGATGACGGCGTGACGCCGTCTGGCGTCGATCCTGACACGCCGCGGCCGGACTCCTCGATATCGGGCAAGTCAGCCAAATCCAAGCCGCAGCAGCGCAAGGCGACCAAGCGCGGCTATCTCGACGGACAGATGCTGATCGCGATGCCGTCCATGGGCGACGATCGGTTCGCCCGCAGTGTGATCTACGTTTGCGCCCATTCCACCGAGGGCGCCATGGGCATCATCGTCAACCAGCCCGCGGCGCACATCAGCTTTCCCGACCTGCTGGTGCAGCTCGACGTCATTCCGGCGGCCGACCTCATTCAGCTTCCGCGGCGCGCGGGCGGTGTCAAGGTGCTCAAGGGCGGGCCGGTCGATACCCAGCGCGGCTTCGTGCTGCATTCGAGCGACTTCTTCATCGAGAACTCGACGCTGCCCATCGACGAAGGCATCTGCCTGACCGCAACCCTCGACATCCTCAAGGCGATCGCGCGCGGGGACGGACCGCGCAGCGCGATCCTGGCGCTCGGCTATGCCGGGTGGGCGCCGGGCCAGCTCGAGAACGAGATCCAGCATAACGGCTGGCTGCATTGCGCGGCCGATCCCGAGCTGATTTTCGGTCAGGACACCGGCGGCAAATACGAGAAGGCGCTGAAGAAGCTCGGCATCGATCTCGGCATGCTTTCGAGCGAGGCCGGGCACGCGTAGAGCGGCCGGCTGATTGCGGGTTACTACTGGACGATCCGTTTGCGGGGCGCATCGCTCTCTTCGCTCACGCCATCGTCCTGCAGCAGCGCCTTGGCATCGTCCGCCTTCATCGGCTCGCCGAAGTAATAGCCCTGCGCATATTCGCAGCCGAGCTGAGAGAGCTCGACCGCGTCCGAGTCGGTTTCGGCGCCCTCGGCCACCACTTCCATGCCGAGATCGTGCGCTAGCGAGATGATCGAGCGCAGGACCAGCGGGCGCGCGCCCTTGCCGTTCGTCCGCACGAAGGACTGATCGATCTTGATGGTGTCGAACGGGAAGCGCTGCAGGTAAGCGAGCGAGGCGTGGCCGCTGCCGAAATCGTCGAGCGCCAGCCCCGCGCCGAGGTCGCGGATGCGTTGGAGCATCTGCGCGGTGTGCTCGGGATTCTCCATCACCAGCGCTTCCGTAAGCTCGAGCTTGAGCGTGCCACGCGCTAGCCCCGCGCGCGCAATCACCGTGCGCAGATCGTGGATGAGGTCTTGCCGCAGCAATTGCCGCGACGACATGTTGACGCTGGCGAACACCGGATCGCGGCGGCGCACGGCACGCTGCCACGTGCTCAACTGGCGGGCGGTGCGCTCCAATACGAACATGCCGAGATCGACGATGAGGCCGACCTCCTCGGCCATGGCGATGAACTCGGACGGCGAGGTGCGGCCCATTTTGGGATGATCCCAGCGCGGCATCGCCTCAAAGCCCGCGACCGAGCGGTCCTCGAGCCGCACGATCGGCTGGTAGAGGATGGTGATCTGCTCGCGCTCGAGCGCCCGCCGTAGCTCGGATTCGAGCGTCGCGCGGTCGCTCTGGCGCGCCCGCATCGAGGGCTTGAACACCTCGATGCGGTCGCCGCCGATACGCTTGGCGTGGTACATCGCGAGCTCGGCGTCCTTGAGCACCTCCTCGGTGCGGCGCGGTTCGGCGTCGGCGAGCGCAATCCCCATCGAAGCGGTGAGAAATAGCTCGCGGTCGTTGAAGGTGATGGGCGCGCGCAAACCTTTGCGCAGCGTCTCGGCAAAGCCGATGATGCGCTCGGTTTCCCGCTCCGACAGCAGGATGAGCGCGAACTGGTCGCCCGAGAGGCGGGCCAGCGTGTCCTGCGGCTTCAACAGCCGCCCGAGCCGTCGCGCCAGCGTGAGCAGGATCGAATCGCCGACCGCGATGCCGACGGAATCGTTGACCTGCTTGAAGCGGTCGAGATCGATCACGATCACGGTCGGCTTGATCGCGGGATCGGCCTTGGCGAAGGTGAGCACGCCCTCCAGGCGGTCGAGGAACAGCTCGCGATTGGGCAGCCCGGTCAGGTTGTCGTGCACTGCGTCGTGTAGAAGCCGCTCCTCGGCGTTCTTGAACTCGGTGACGTCGGTGAGCGTGCCCACCAGCCGCACCACCTCGCCGTCCGATCCCACCACGGGCCGCGCCTTCAGCGCGAACCAGAGGTAATGGCCGTCGGGCGTGCGCAGGCGGAAGTCCTGGCTGAGCCTGCCGCGCCGCTGCTCCAGCACGCTGTCGAGCACGGCGCGGAAGCGGTCGCGGTCCAGCGGATGCAGGATATCGAGCCAACGCGCCGCCGGGCCTTCCAGCGAGCCGCGCTTGAGGCCGAGCAGCGCCTCGGTCTCCGGGCTGGTGAAGACCTTGTCGGCGGAGACGTCCCAGTCCCAGATCATGTCGCCAGCGCCGGTGAGCGCGAGCGCGCGGCGCTCGACGTCGGAGACGATGCCGCTGGTCACACCGCCGGCGAAGGCGTGCTGCATCACCGTGAAGCCGATCAGCATCACGATCAGGACCAGCCCGCCGAGCAGCGCGGGCCCAATGACGTCGTTGGTGATGACCGCCGTCACGGCAAGTGTCGCCGTGATCACCCACATGACCAGCAGCAGCCAGGTCGGGATCAGCAGCACGGCGCGGTCGAAGCCGTGGAATGAGAGATAGACGACCAGCGCGAAGCCGAGCAAAGCGACGGCAAAGAGCGAGACGCGCGCGATGCCCGAAGCGATCGGCGGCTCATACAAGGCGAGCGCAACGAGTGCGGCAAGAAAGGCGAGCCAGGCGAGCGTGATGTGGGCGTAGCGCACGTGCCAGCGGTTGAGGTTGAGATAGGCGAACAGGAACACGACCAGCGTCGCCGCAAGGATCGCCTCGCCCGACGCCCGCCAGATTTGCTCGGAGTCCGGCGATAGTGCGAACACCCTGCCCCAGAAGCCGAAGTCGATGCCGATATACACGAGCACCGCCCAGCCGAGCGCGGCGGCGGCCGGGAACATGATGCTGCCCTTGACCACGAACAGAATGGTCAGGAACAGCGCCAGCAATCCGGCGATCCCGATAACGATGCCGTGGTAGAGCGTGATGCTGTTGACCTTGTCCTTGTAGGCTTCGGGCTGCCACAGATAGAGCTGGTTGAGCTTGTCCGTGCGCAGCTCCAGCACGTAGGTCATGACGCTGCCGGGATCGAGCGTGATGCGGAAGATGTCGGCGGTGGCGCTATCCTGGCGGTCTGGGCGTTCGCCGGTCGAGGTGATGTTGGCAACGCGGGAGAGGCCGAGATCGGGCCAAAACACGCCCGAGCCGACCATGCGATAATGCGGTACGACGATCAGCCGCTCGAGCTGTTCGTCGCCGGAATTGGCGAGCGCGAACACCGCCCAATTGGTGTTGCCCTCGCGCGCGCGCACGTCCATCCGCCGGATGATGCCGTCGGGGCCGGGCGCAGCGGAGACGAGCAACCGGTCGGTCTCGGTGCGATGGCGTTCGGCGGCGTCGGTGAGATCGATCGCCTGCGCGTCGGTGCGCACATTGATCGCCTCCACCGCGCGCGCGGGGGAGAGGCCGACCACGATCATGGTCAGCATCGCCGTTACGCAGCCGCGCACGAACTGCAACCGACGTCCTCCCAGCTTCACCCCTGTCGACCCCTTCGCCGGACTGACGCAATTCCGCGAGCGCCCTAGGCGAGTGGACCTTTACGGCGATTTACGTCGATTTCGCGGCCCGCCCGCGCCGGCAGGGGGCGGGACGGCGCCTGCGCCGCGCGGTCGAGCGCAGGAGAAAGAGTAAGAATTTCATGGAGTTGCTATCGTCAGCACGATCTTGCCGACGTGTGCGCTCGTCTCCATGCGCGCCTGCGCGGCGGCCGCCTGCGCGAGTGGAAAGGTGCTGTCGATCAACGGTCCGACCCGACCCGCCGCGATCAGCGGGAGCACATGGTCCTCCACGGCGCGCGCGATCGCGCCCTTGTCGGGGATCGAGCGCGCACGCAGGGTCGAACCGGTGTGGGTGAGGCGCTTGAGCATGATGCGACGAAAATCGACCGTGGCCTTCGGGCTGCGCTGAAACGCGATTTGCACCACGCGCCCTTCGACCGCCGCGGCTTCGTAGTTGCGCTCGATATAGTCGCCGCCGACCATGTCGAGGACGACGTCGGCGCCCTTGCCGTGGGTGGCGGCCTTCGCCGCGGCGACGAAATCTTCGGTCTTATAGTTAACGGCGACGTCGGCACCAAGGCGGCGGCAGGCATCGCATTTTTCCGCCGAGCCGGCGGTGGTGATGACGCGCGCGCCGAATGCCTTGGCGAGCTGGATCGCGGCGGTGCCGATGCCCGAGGAGCCACCATGGACCAGCAGCGTCTCGCCGGCATTCAACCGCCCGCGCTCGAAGGCGTTGTGCCAGACGGTGAAGAAGGTTTCGGGGATCGCGGCGGCCGCGACGAGCGCGAGGCCCGGCGGTACCGGCAGCGCATGGCTTTCGTGCGCCGGACAATATTCGGCGTAACCGCCGCCGACCACCAGCGCCATGACCTTGTCGCCGAGCTTCCAGCGCTTCACGCCTGCGCCCAGCGCGACCACTTCGCCCGCGATCTCAAGACCCGGAATGTCGGTCGCGCCGGGGGGCGGCGGATATAGGCCTTGGCGCTGCATGACGTCCGGCCGATTGACGCCGGCGGCCGCCACCTTCACCAGCACCTCGCCGTCGGCGGGCCGCGGCAGCGGACGCTGCTCGGGCACGAGCATATCCGCTGCGCCGGGCGCGCGGATCGCTATCGCGGTCATCTGGGCGGGCAACGAGGGCATGGCAAAAGTCCTTGGCTGACGCGGTCTACCGCGCTTGCTTAAGTCGAGGCGAGACATGTGACAATGGCGGCGCCGGAGGCTATTTTTCTTCGGCTCTCGAGCGGAGGCGAGCGATGCCGGCAATGGACGACGACGACCGCCCGAAGAAAAAGATCGTGCACGAGATCGGGCAGGATCTCGCGCTGCTCTCGATCAAGGAGCTGCAGGAACGCATCGCGCTCCTCAGCGAAGAGATCGCTCGGCTGCAGGCGACGATCGCCAGCAAGCAGGGCTCGCGCAACGTGGCCGATCAGTACTTCAAGAAGTAGGGAACGCCGATATGTGGGAGGTCCGGTCTGCGTGCCGCGGCCGAGGGCTTGCGGGGTGCGGCGGACGAGCAAATGGCACGGGGCGATTCGGGGGCGACGAATTATTTAAAATCTTAAGACCTTGTTAAGCTTTCACGATCATTACTGGGGGCGTCCATCTTCTGGACATTGAGTGGCTCCTGTCCACTCTGTTTGACGCCTCCCTGTTTAGACTTCGAGCCGCCGGCTACGGCGGCTCTTTTTTCGTCGTCTGTCCCATTTTTGGACGACGAAAATGCCTTTTCGCGGTCCGTTCCCGGTCCTGCAGCGCGTTGCCGACCGGCAACTATGTGCAACGCTTTGTTCGGCGGGTGCTGGACAGGCGTCGGCGGCTGCGCAATGGTTCCAGCCTCGCCAGGGGCTGGCGCAAGAGCAAAAACGTACGTGTAGCGTGAGGCGTGGACGATGTCCGAGAAGTCGGTCAACGGGGCCGTGTCTTTCGGCGAGAGGCTGGCGGGCTCGCAGGCCTTTGCCGATCTGTTCCGCGACGGCATGGCGTTGGTGGAGCAGACTGCGGCCTACCTCGATGGCCCCGGCCGTCAGGAATCGAAGAGGCTCGGCCGCAACGCCGCGCTCGCTTATGCAACCGAAAGCATGCGGCTCACCACGCGGCTGATGCAGCTCGCGTCCTGGCTTCTGCTCCACCGCGCGGTCAAGGAGGGCGAAATGTCGCTCGCCCAGGCCAACAGGGAGAAGGCCAAGGTGAAGCTCGCAAGCGGCGAGTACAGCGACGAGCAGAACATCAGGCTCTTGCCGGAGCGCTTGCGCGCCCTGATCGAGCGCTCCAAGGCGTTGCAAAGGGCGGTGCGCCGGCTCGATGCCACCATGCATGCGATCCCCGCCCGCCTCGATCGCGGCAATCCGGTCGAGCGGCAGATCGGCCTGCTCAAGGCAGCCTTCGAGCAGGAGTGATCCACCGAATCCGGTTGAAGGGCTCGATGCGACCGTGGTGCCCGCGCGCGACGGCGACGCCGCGGTGCCGAGCCAATCAGGGAACCGCATGAAAAACCCCCGCGCGAGCGGGGGTTCTAACGACCGAGCGGGCGCAAACGCTATTTCTTGAGCCCGATGCCGGCAAACTTCTTCTGGAACCGCGAGAGCCGCCCGCCGCGGTCCACCAGCTGCTGCTGACCGCCAGTCCAGGCCGGATGTGACTTGGGGTCGATGTCGAGGTGCATCGTGTCGCCTTCCTTGCCCCAGGTGCTGCGGGTGGTGAATTCGGTGCCGTCGGTCATCACCACCTTGATGGTGTGATAGTCCGGGTGCAGGTCGGGTTTCATGGGTCGTCATCCTGCGCGAGCTGCGCGCGCGTGGCGTCACGTCGGGAAAAAGTCGCGGCTCTATAGCCCAGGCCGTGCGGGGAAACAAGGCGCAGCCCAACGGCAATCCAGCGGCCGGCGCCCGATTGCTACCTGCCGCTCGGCGGGGCATTGTCGCGCCCGCTTTGGCCCGTTTCGGTCGAGGTTGCAGAGGTCCGGTTGAGATGAACGTCGCCGAGCGAGACGCCGCGCGCGCGGTTGGGACTGCGGTCGAGCAACCGCAAAGCGCGGCTGCGCCCGCCGCCACGCCGGTGCAAAGCCGCAAGCTCCGGCCGCTCATCTCCCTCATGCCCTATATCGCACGCTATCGCTGGCGGGCGACCGCGGCGCTCGTCGCCCTGCTGACTGCAGCGGTCACGACATTGGTGGTGCCGGTCGCGGTCCGGCGCATGATCGATTTCGGCTTCTCGCGCGAGAGCGCCAGCCTCATCGACAGCTATTTCGCCGTCATGATCGCCATCGTCGCGGTGCTCGCGCTGGCCAGCGCCGCGCGCTTTTATCTCGTCACCACGCTGGGCGAGCGCATCGTCGCCGACCTGCGCGAGGGGGTGTTCAGCCATCTCGTTTCGCTCTCGCTCGCCTATTTCGACGCGGCCAAGACCGGGGAGTTGATCTCGCGGCTCACCGCCGACACCACCCAGATCAAGGCCGCGGTCGGCGCGTCGGTCTCCGTCGCCTTGCGCAACCTGGTCCTGTTCTTCGGCGCGACTGCGATGATGGTCGTGACGAGCCCGCGTCTCTCCGCCTTCGTTCTTGCCGCCATACCCGTGATCGTATTGCCGCTCTACGGCTTCGGCCGGGCGGTGCGTCGGCGCTCGCGTGCGGCCCAGGATACGCTCGCCGATGCCACGGCCTATGCGTCCGAGCTGATCGGCGCGGTGCGCGTGCTGCAAGCCTTCACCAACGAGGCGCTGGCCAAGGGCCGTTTCGGCGCCGCGGTCGAGCGCGCCTTCCTCGCAGCGCGCGATTCGATCCGGGCGCGGGCGATCCTCACCGCGATTGCAATCTTCCTCGTCTTTGCGAGCGTGGTCGTCGTGCTGTGGGTTGGCGCGCAGGACGTGCTCACGGGCCATATGAGCGCCGGCCGGCTATCCCAATTCGTGCTCTACGCCGTGTTCGCCGCCGCCGGACTTGGCCAGCTCTCGGAAGTGTGGGGCGAGCTCTCGCAGGCCTCCGGCGCGGCCGAGCGGCTGTTCGAGATCTTGAACATACGGCCGGTGATCGTGCCGCCGGCGCGGCCGATTGCCCTGCCGCAGCCGGCGCGTGGCGAAGTCGGCTTTGCCGGAGTTCGATTTTCCTATCCGGCGCGGCCGGCAAGCCCGGTGCTCAACGGCGTATCGTTTGACGTGCGGCGGGGTGAAAAGGTTGCCATCGTCGGCCCTTCGGGTGCCGGCAAGAGCACCATCTTCCATCTCATCCTGCGGTTCTATGATCCGACATCCGGCGTGGTCAGATTCGACTCCGTGCCGCTCGTCGATGTCGATCCGCTCGCGCTGCGCCGGCGCATCGCGCTGGTGCCGCAGGACGCCGTGGTCTTTGCCGCCTCGATCCGCGACAACATTCGTTTCGGTCGGCCCGGCGCGAGCGATGCCGAGGTCGAGCGCGCGGCCGAGCTCGCGCACGCGCTGGAGTTCATCAGCCTGCTGCCGCAAAAGTTCGATACCGCGGTCGGCGAACGTGGGGTGACGCTGTCGGGCGGCCAGCGCCAGCGCATCGCTATTGCTCGCGCCATCCTGCGCGAGGCGCCGCTGCTCCTGCTCGACGAGGCGACGTCCTCGCTCGACGCCGAGAGCGAGACGCTGATAAAGGCCGCGCTCGAGCGGCTGATGCAGGACCGCACCACCCTCGTCATCGCGCACCGGCTCGCGACCGTGCTCTCCTGCGACCGCATCCTGGTGATGGAGGCAGGCCAAATCGTCGAGCAAGGCACGCACGAAAAGCTCGTCGCCGCCGACGGCCTCTACGCGCGGCTGGCGCGGCTGCAATTCCAGACCTGACGTGCTGCCGCCGCGGACGGCCCTCACGGCCGTTGCTTCGGGGCCGAGCGCCGCGACGCGGAGGCCAACGGCCGCCAGCTCATCTTGTGCACCGGGGCGCCCGAGCGCCAATTGAGGGCTTCGCCGGAGATGACGAAGCCCTGCTTTTCATAAAAGCGAATGGCACGCGCATTGTCCTTGTTGACGTGCAGA
>Ga0306917_10001666_pt1 | contig 10729 bp, 9 predicted proteins | sample tim00Cox00000000_FD_203313 | JGI IMG/M metagenome (GOLD analysis project Ga0306917, IMG submission 203313) | Lab enrichment of tropical soil microbial communities from Luquillo Experimental Forest, Puerto Rico - timezero.00C.oxic.00.000.000 (v2)... | ecosystem: Environmental > Terrestrial > Soil... | reverse complement strand
CCTTGTCTACCGGTTTGGCCAAAATACGTGAGCGGAGAACCGTGGACAAGCAAAAACAAACGGTCACGATACGGAAGTTATATTGCTGAACTTTATGAGAACTTTTGACAGCAGCAAGACGGCATATTGACCATATGACGCCTTGTCACGGCGCACGCCGACTCCGGTCATTCGGCCGATCTCTGGATGACGGTCAATTCGATCCGCTCCGGACGTTCGGCCCGCCGTAGAACTCCTACAACGTCCGGACTTTCCAGATGGGGTGTATCGGACTTCTCGCCCCCTTCCCACACTGCTTGGGCAATACCAAGACTACGCGGCGCACCGGCATCGAATGGGGCTGGCACTTCCTAGGTCGAGGCCGAGCCCATCGACGAGGGGAGCAGATGGAGAGGTTGAGTGAAAACTCTTGCGGGGCCGACCGATTGGATTGAAGATACATGTATACAAAACGACGTGGTAATTCGCCGATTTCGCGAGGAAGGGCTTGGTCTCGGCAGCTCGACACGGAGCGGAGGTTTCACTGGATCGGCCAATTGGCTTCCACCGCGGTTTTCCGTCAAAGGCGCGATCTTGGGTCGCCAGAGGCGAATGCCGAGTCAAAACCCAGAACGGCTTTGCTCGACGGGCCGAACCGCGCCGTCAATGCCGATCGCAAGGCCCAATCAGAAATTTCGACGAGGAGGAAATGCAATGAAGAGATTTGCCCTTAGCAACATGCTGGCGCTTCTGTTGAGTGTGGTCGCCGCCGACATCGTGAGCGCGCAAGAGACGTTTATCCTGGCTACTGGGCGGCGAGACCCGCGGATCTATGCGATCGACTTCAATGCAGCGCTGAAATCGCGAAGCGCCACGTCGAGCGCCATCGTCAGCCGATCCAAAGTTCTACCCGACCGCCTCGATGGCACGCCGCTCGGCGATCCGGCAAATATCGTTCTCAGTGAAGACAAGCGGAGCGCGTATGTGGTCAACCACCACGGCGCCGTAAACAACGCCGAATTCCTGCAGCATGGCGGGCGCGGCAGCATCTCGGTCATGGATGTCAAGACGATGCTCAGCGCGCGGTTCGACAATACCGATCGCGCCCTCGAGCAAAGCTATGACAGCGGCTATTTCGGCGCGGTGGGCCTTCTCGTATTGCCTGAGCTGTTGCTGGTGAGCCATTCGGAAAACTGGCTGACCGAGGACGGCTCGAACCGCATTAGCCTCATCGACCGCAACACCGGGAGCCGCCGCGGACAAATCGAGATGGCGCTCGGTCAGCCGCCGCACGCCTGTCCCGACTTCCCGGTTCCCTTCGTCTCGCCGACGCCGCCCCCGGTGGTGCCATTCCTGGCTCCCGATCCGGGGTTCGGTTGCTGGCCGAACCCGGAGTTCCTTGCCCTCGGCCGGGGCAATGACGGCAAGACCTATCTCTTCTCGGGAAACGCTGGCACGGAAGACGTGTCCGTCATGGATCTGGAGAAGGCGCTTGCCGGCGAACCGGTCGCCGAAGTCGCGCCGCGCATTCCAGTCCAGGCCGGCCCGTTCGGCATCCAGGCGAGCCCGAACGGCAAGCTCATTGCCGTCACCGCCCGCGAGCGTGCCGATATCGATTTCGAGGGGAACACGATCTCGATTATCGATGTGGATCTCGCGAGGACGGGCTCGCCGAACGCCGAAATCGCCAGAGTCCGGGTCGGGACCGACGATCCCAACGGCCAAACGCGGCCCTTCACACTCGCCTGGACCCCGGACGGGCGAGAGATCGTTGTTGCCAACTATCGGTCGAACAATGTATCGATCGTTGACCGTCGCTTAGCGGTGGCGCGTGATCCGTCCGCGGAGGTTGCACGCATTCCGGTCGTTCGTCCGCCCGAGCCCGACGGCACCGTCCTGCCGGGCAATCCGAAAGGGACCGCAGTGACCGCGAACGGGCAATATGCGGTGGTCTCCGGCGGACCGCGGCTCGACCCAGACGCCCCACCGAGCGGCACGGTGTGGATCATCAATCTTCGTTCCCGCGCGGTCGTCGCGACGGTGACAGGAGTCGGTAACGACCCCTACGGGGTTACGATTCTCGAACACTTCGGGGAATGAGCGACTGCAAAATTGGCCTTCTGGGGCGGCGCTGATCGCGGAGATCGCTGGCACCAAGGTCAGCTCGCCGCAGGCGACGGAGGACGGTTAACCTATCTCCGCCGCGGGCATGGCGCTGGTCGGGTTGTTCTTCCAGTTCCTCGGTATCGAGACGCACGGCCGCGCAATGACGGTCGAGGCCGAGCTGGGGTTGATCGCAGTGGCAGCGCTAAGCCGCGCTAAAAGCACGTTTAGCCTGGAGGACGTGAAGGCGCGGCGGACGCGGTCCCTGCGCCTCGGTCGCGTTCGTATTCTTACAAATCGGGGGAGAAACGACCGGTTTGGGACGCGAAGGAGCTACATCAGTTCCGATTGACGTCGACTGGATTGCGTAGAGTCGAGATGTGACGCGGTGGCTGTAGGTCGAACATATCTGTTGCCGCCCCTTTCGTCTGGCGGTGCCTCACTGGTTCGGCCGTGGCTCCGTTTCCACATCCCGCTCATCGAACCGGACAATACGGTCAATGGCGGGGTCCATATCATCCCCGACGGTAATCCGGTTACCTGCATTCCGGTTGTGTCGCGGGGCTCGGTACCTGGCGCCGAAGTCGTTCACCCAAGCAGCTTGAGCCAATGGCGTGCATCATTGCCTTCAAGCACATCCACTCCGGCACCGTTCCGACGGATCCGGACTTTCCTTTTATCCCAGTGAATGCCGACCCCGATCCGCGAGAACCGGACCTCTATCCTCTCGGTATTCCCCTAACCCCGAGCAATCCGCCGGTTCCTGGACAGATGGACTTGACCACGAATGCGGGCGTCGGCGGGCCCATCAGTCTTTTTTATCAGTTCGTCCTGCGCGATCGTAACCACTTTACCTTTGTCTGGCATAACACGACTGGCCCACTGAAGGAGGGCGTCGGCTCCGATCCCGGCCTGCCCCGCCATTTCGGTGATCAACTCGCGCATGGCGGTCGGCCGCTAAGCGGGCCGAAGGTCGACTGAAAAACAAGGTGATGACAACGCTCGGGAAGAAGCGCGGAAATGAGTGGACCCGCCGAAGCGGGTCCCATTTCCTCTATCTCACAATACCCTTGCCCGTCTTGCTGTCTGCCGATTTATCTACTCGCCCGAGTCGTCGAAAAGGTGCTTGTGGAGCGCTTTGAAATTGTCGGTAAAACGCAGGACCTGAAAACCGTTGCCATCACTTACCGTCCAGATCTCTAGCTCAGTCCCGTTACCCTTTCGCTTACTAGGAGTGACCTTTTGAAAGTGTGCGTAACCAGCTATCCGATCGACAGTTAGATCGACGCCCTGTGCCCAGCTACCCGATCCGGGAAGGAAAGCCGTGCGCGGAGCCGGCGGCTTGTAGTACGCGATCTCTTTAGGATGGAATAGATCGCGAATGTCGAAAACTCGCAAGCCTGCGTTTTGAAACCCGCAAGCGAGCATCGTCGGATTGTTCGCGCGGTTTGCAAAGCATCTTTCCACGTTGTAGGCCGGGGTTCCGGCGCCGACATCGGGCGGATCGTTGACGAGCCGCAGGCAATTGGCAGGGTCGCTCACTTCCAGCATCAGTTTGGCCACGATCGTTGGGTTCTTCTCGTGGGTGATGTCGATTATGTTCGGATAACCAAACGGGGATGCCCCGCGCATACACGCGGCGGGGAGACCCCCGAGACCTCCCGCTCCGCCGGACTCGTCGGTGCTGACGATGTAATTGCGCCCGTGCACACGGATTGGGTACATATCCTCCGCCTGCCCCTGGTCCTGCCAAAAAAGCTTGCTGACAATCCGGATCTGTGGATTGGGCAGACGAAACTGATAGTCGCTGACGTCGTCGATCACCAGTCCATCCGGACCGATCGAGGAGCCGGTGTTGCCGAACAGGCCGGGTTGCCCCGCGTAGAGGCGGGTCCCGGCTGCGTTGAGCCATACGCCGTGTGGCCTGCCGTCACCCAGGAACTGCCAGGGGGGCAGTTCCTTCGGGTTGAGCGGGTCGTCGAGGTCCACGACGTATAGGAAGCCGCCGATGCCTCGATTGTTCTGGCCGACGTAGTATGTCAGACCGTCCGGAGCGAAGTTACCCATGTGCGCCTGGCTACCGGGCAGGGTGATGCTCGCCATTAGAGACGGATGGAGGCAGTCGGTGGACAGGTCATAAACGGCAAAGTTCGGCCCGTTGTTTTCGCCGGCCGCGAGGAGTCCGCGCCCCACGTGCGCCCTTAGCGTCTCATGCGGGTTCGCCATCGCGGGAGTGTCATCCAGATACGTGCTTGCCTGTGGATTCTCGGGGTCCGAAACATCTACCACCACGACACCGGGATGCTGCTGCAGCGGATTGTTATTCGTTGCAAAGTAGGCGCACTGGTTGAAGTAAGTCGGTCCGTTCTGCGAAACAGCTCCCTCGCCTTGGAACTGGGACACAAGTTCCAGGTTGCAGTTGTAGCCGCGTTCGGAATCGCCGCTAGAACGTTCTAGCGGCGTGGTCTGGCCCTGCAATCCGCTTTCGGTGTGATCCGCGGGACCACACTTGGCTTGGGGCACTGACCCGGCTACCGCCGCTGAAGCGCCGAAGAACAGAGCCAGCGACACGACGGTTGCAATTGCAAGTGCGTTGACTCGCTCGTGTTTGATCATGTTTCCTCCTTGCATGTATGTGTTTTTGGGGGCGCTGCGGGATATCCGCAGGGTTGTAGCGCTCGATGCCTCACGCGATTCGACTAATGGTGTGTCTAATTTTTAGAAAAACATGTCGCAACGATATCTAGATGTCTAGAGCTGAAATCCCGGCAGACAGCCGTTGCAGCTCGCGCACCCGCTCTTCGAGCCGGCGCACTTCGAAGGCCGCCCCGACAGCATCGTCGGCCCGCAACGCCTCCTCGCCTTCGCGCCTTCGCTCATCAGCCGCCTCCAGCAACATCCGACTCGGCGACAACGGCGTGGCGGCGACCAATATAGTTGATCGACATTCCGGGCTGCATCGTCTCGGCGACGAGGGCCAGCTTCAGCTCGGTCGATAAAACCAAGATCGACGGTGAGCCTGTAGCCGCTGCCGCATAAATGCGAGGGACTATGCCTGTCGTCACAGTAGCACACATCGTTTTCGACAACAGCAACGATCCGGGCCGGGTGGCTAGGCGTCACGTAGGCAGGGAAATCGGCAAGGGCATGAAACAAACTGACATTGTGAGCAACGCTTGGCAGCGCCGCCACGCTCCCGTTCCAAATGCAATCACGAGTACCACTTGGCAGGCTCCGCCCTTCACGCCAGTGGAAATTTATTATGACCCCTCGGTTGTGGATGGGGCTTCTGAGCAAGAAGTCATAGACGCGCCGATCAAGGCCGGCCCGCGGTAGGCCAAGGCGCCGGGACAGCGTTCAATATGGAGTCGATCCTTTGCGGTTGTAGTGCTTCCCTTCCTTCTCGCTTCTATCTGTGATAAGCGCGTTTATCTAATATGCTGAGACCGCTACAATGCCGCGCGGAAGGAACCCTAGGCACCCGAAGCCGGGTGCGCACCGAATTTTCGCCACCGCAGGCCGCGCGTTATAGCTGAGCAATTCCGTGCTCAGCTGTGGTCCAACAACGCCACAAGATTAACCCAGAATAGACTGGCTTTGGTCGGCGAAGAGAGCGTGAGTGTGGGTCACCGGCGGCAGCAGTCGCCGGGGCCAATCAGGAGAACCCACCAATGCGCATCTACATCATCGGCAATGACGGGATTACGCTGTGCCGCGAGGCGCCGGCCACAGTCGACGGCGAGATTGCCGTCGCGTCGAACCACGAACTGCATGCCGCGCCGCTCAGCGGCAAGCGGCTGTTGGCATTGTGGAATGCTCTTCCGAGTGTCGAAAAGCGCGGGAAGGTCGGCGACCGCGAAGGGCTGATCGATCAGCTATCGTCGGCCATCGAGGCCTTGCCGGACCCGGAACCGGAAGCCGACGCAAAGCGGCCCTCGAAGCAGGACGAGGTGATTGCAATGCTGCGGCGACCCGAGGGCGCGACCGTCGATGAGGTGGCAAGCGCCACCGGCTGGCAACGCCACACGGTGCGCGGCGTCTTCTCGGGCACCCTCAAGAAGAAGCTCGGGCTGACCATTGCTTCGGCCAAAGAGGAGCGCGGCCGCGTCTATCGCATCGACGGACCGGCAGGCGCATGAAAATGGCAATCAGCGAGTCTTCGGCTCGCCAGCCCGCTGGCGAGCCGTCGCCGGTTCGCGACCGGAACGGCAATCGGAGCGATCGACCGCGCAGTGCTGACATTGCCGATGTCGAGCGCCAAATTGCCAGCCTGGCCAATCGAGCGACGCAGGATCTGCGGGTTGGTTGGCGCCAGTTGCATCGCACCGGACCGCCTCCGGGCCTCAGTCGCGATCTGATCATCCGAGGCCTCATCCATGAGCTGCAAGAGCGAACCTATGGCGGCTTGAGCCTAGCGCTGCGGCGCCGCCTGCGCACCTTGTCCGCAGAGTTCGAGAAAGGCGCTTCGTGCTCCGATTCCAGGACCGGGCTGAAGACCGGCACCACGTTGGTGCGTCAGTGGCGCGGCCGCGCCCACACCGTTCTCGTTCGCGAGAACGGGTTCGAATATGAGAGCCAGCACTATCGCTCGCTGACCATAATCGCCGAGAAGATCACCGGGGTGCATTGGTCGGGGCCGCGGTTCTTTGGACTGACCCGGCGAGCGGGTGTTTCGGTGGCCGAGGTCGGCCGATGACGCGGTCAGCTGGCAGCAGCACTCGGCGGAACGCAAGGGTTCGCTGTGCGATCTACACCCGTAAATCCTCTGAGGAGGGGCTCGAGCAGGAATTCAATTCGCTGCAGGCACAGCGCGAGGCCTGCGAGGCCTTCATCACCAGCCAACTGCACGAAGGCTGGGTGTGCCTGCCCGCAGTTTATGACGACGGCGGCTTCTCCGGCGCCACAATGGATCGGCCGGCCTTGCAGCGGCTGCTCGCCGACATCACGGCGGGCCGGGTCGACATCGTGGTTGTCTACAAGATCGACAGGCTGACCCGATCGCTCGCCGATTTTGCCAAGATCGTCGAGATCCTCGACACGAGGAGCACGTCGTTTGTTTCGGTGACCCAGCAGTTCAACACAACGACCTCGATGGGGCGCCTGACCCTCAATGTTCTGTTGTCCTTTGCGCAGTTCGAGCGTGAGGTCATCGGCGAGCGCATCCGCGACAAGATCGCCGCCTCGAAAAAGAAGGGGATGTGGATGGGTGGGGTGCCGCCCCTCGGGTATCGGGTGCAGGACCGCAAGCTGGTCATCATCGACAGCGAGGCGGAACTCGTGCGCTCGATCTTTCGCCGCTATGCCGAACTCGGCTCGGTGCGGTTGCTGAAGGCGGAGCTCGACGCCCAGGGACGGACAAGCAAGTCGTGGACGAGCGCCGCAGATCGGGTGATCGGCGGCAAGCCCTTCTCGCGCGGTGCGCTCTACCTGATATTGCAGAACCGCACCTATCTCGGAGAAATCGTTCACGAGGGGCTATCGCATCCTGGCGAACACGTGCCGATCATCGATCAGCCGCTGTGGGATGCGGTTCAGGCCCAGCTCGCCGAGAATACCGCCGACTGCAACTCCGGCCCCCGCACTCGCCAGCCGAGCCTGCTTACCGGCATGCTGTTTGATCGCGACGGCAACCGCATGACGGCGAGCCACGCGGTCAAGAAGGGCACGCGCTACTGCTACTATCTCTCCCGCCCGCTGATCACCAAGGATCAGGGCGAGAGCTCGACCGGCCTGCGCATCCCCGCTGGGGAGATCGAGCGGCTTGTGACCAGCCGAGTACGCCAATGGCTTCGCGATCCCGGCAGCATCTACCAGGCGACACGGCTTTCCGATGCATCTGCCCAGCGCCGACTGGTCGTGCGCGCCGCGGAAATCGACAAGAGCTGGCCCGAGTTGCCCGCAGCACGACAGCGCGCCTTCTTGACCACCCTGATCGAGCGCATCGACGTCGGAGCCGATCGGATCGACATCCATTTCCGCCCGACAAGGCTACGCGTATTCATCGACGTCGCAGCCATGCGCTCGCCGGGCGCGACCGACGACGAGACTCAGATCCTGTCCATCCCTGTACGGCTGCGCCGCTGTGGGCGAGAGATCACAATGCTGATCGATGGGGCCGACCCGTCTGCCGCAACGAAGCCCGATATGCGGCTGATCAAGCTGCTGATTAGGGCGCGCCGCTTCAACGTCGCACTCGTCGGCGGCGACGGCGTGCCGTTTGCCGCGTTGGCCAAGCGGGAAGGCGTGAGCCCATCCTATTTTACGCGGCTCGTCCGCCTCAGCTATCTCGCCCCGGACATCACCGAAGCCATCCTCGACGGTCGTCAGCCGCGCGATCTGACCGCAGACAAACTGCTGGCGCACTCACGTTTACCGCTGGCCTGGCACGAGCAGCGCATCGTGCTCGGCTTTGCTTGAGCCGATCCGAACTCAAAGCTCGACCGAGATCGCTAACCCCCCAAGGCGACCGACGTCGCTTGCGGCCAGCCCCGCCAATCTCGCGAACCGCATCCAGCAGCACTGCGGTACTGGAATATAGCTCGACAGAGACACTACCACTCCTCGGCTCGATGTTGCGCGGCTTCGCGCGTCTCTGCCGACCCTGTCGCCCGGCATAGTCCCCAAACTGGCGGAAAGCCCGGGCTTTGTCACGAACCGAGGCGAAATCCGGAGAGAGACGGACTCTCTGCTGGAGGGGAGAGTCACGAGCGAACCAGTCTCTGAAGTGGGTTTTTCGTGAATCGGGAATTACGGTCCGATTCCAAGGCGTTTATAAATGATGTCGGAAGCGTAAGGGTGCCATTTCGGGCCCGGATCGGCCGGAATTTTGCTTTTGTCCCTCGGCTGGGCCTCCGGCTATATCGTTTTAAGGTATTAAAAACGCTAATTTTTTATGCCATCAGCGAGTTAGCCTTGGGTGAATTTCCCGTCTATAAAAATAGCCGCGTCGACCGCGTGATGTCCTACTCAGCTAAAAACCTCATATTCTCCAGCCACTTAGAGGGCCATGGCCGGTTGATGAATTTACCGCGCCATCGCTGCGGTCCTGCTGGCCACCAATCATTAGCAGCACTTGGTCCGATATGGTTTGGTGGTGTTCTTTGGTTGTAGGGGCAAGGCGGGGCACCGCGGGTCCAAGGATCGCCGGAGCGGTTGAGCCGTGGTCCGTTCGAGCCAGGAACGCAAAGAGACGATTGACAATTTGGCTCGACATTGCTATAAACGCACCGAAATGATTTGCACGTTGGGCGAAGCCCATATTGGGCGTAGGTAACCAAACTTGCGACATTTGTCAAGTCAGCCTTTGCGTCGCGCAGGATTGGAACATCGATTCAGCAACCTGAACGTGTGATAATGTTGCTGATTTCTTATCAAGCGCTTTTATTGCTCTAGACATACCGGATGGCAAGCGCCGTCGCGAGGTGAATAATGACATCGATGGAGTCTCGGGCCGCGGTGGCGAGCCCGACACGGCCATGGCCGGCCGATAGGGTCGAGTTGTGGCCGACCGAAACGCTGATACCCTATGCGAACAACCCGCGGCTGCACAGCGCGGCCGACATCGAGAGGATCGTCGCCTCGATCCTGAAATGGGGATGGACCAACCCGGTCCTGGTGGACGAGCAAGGCGTGCTGATCGCCGGTCACGGCAGGGTCGCCGCAGCGGCGCGGCTGGGGCTCAAATCCATTCCGGTGATTGTCGCGCGCGGCTGGAGCGCGGAGGAGAAGCAGGCCTATCGCCTGGCTGACAATGAACTGGCGGCACGGGGGAGTTGGGACCTTGATCTGCTGCGCAGTGAGCTGGGTGATCTCAAATTTAGTGGCTTCGATCTCGATCTGATCGGCTTTGAGCCGGATCGGCTTGACGAGATCCTGAGGGGTTTGGGGTCAAGCGGCCTGAGCGATCCCGACACCGTCCCGGATGTCCCCGATCAGCCGGTTACGGTGCCCGGCGACATCTGGCGGTTGGGAGACCACTGCGTCGGCTGTGGCGACAGCATCAACGCGGCGGATGTCGAGCCGGTGCTGGCCGGAGCGCAGCCCCAGCTGATGGTCAGCGATCCCCTTATGGGGTCGGCTATGATCCGTCCTGGCGAGCCCGCCGTGGGGTCAGCTCCGGCAAGCTCGCGCAAGGCAAGGTGCTCAACGATGACCGCGCCGACTGGCGGCAGGCCTACGCGTTGTTTACCGGGGATGTCGCTTATGTGTGGCACGGGGCGCTGCACGGCGATGTGGTCGGCGGCGATCTGACCGCCTGCGGGTTTGAGCTGCGCGCTCAGATCGTCTGGGCCAAGCCGCATTTCACCCTGGGCCGGGGCCACTACCATTGGCGCCATGAAACCTGCTGGTATGCGGTGCGTGAGGGCAAGCCGGGCCACTGGCAAGGTGGCCGCAAGCAAACCACCGTGTGGGAGATCGCAAACAACAATCCATTTGGCAATCGACAGCGCGAACAGAGCTGGGGGCACGCCACGCAAAAGCCGGTCGAGTGCATGCGTCGCCCAATTGTCAACAATAGCCGGCCGGGCGAGCTGGTCTATGATCCGTTTCTCGGTTCGGGCACGAGCCTGATCGCGGCCGAAATGACCGGCCGCATCTGTTGCGGTCTCGAGATCAGCCCGGCTTATGTCGATGTCATCGTGCGCCG
>Ga0306917_10001664_pt1 | contig 10733 bp, 10 predicted proteins | sample tim00Cox00000000_FD_203313 | JGI IMG/M metagenome (GOLD analysis project Ga0306917, IMG submission 203313) | Lab enrichment of tropical soil microbial communities from Luquillo Experimental Forest, Puerto Rico - timezero.00C.oxic.00.000.000 (v2)... | ecosystem: Environmental > Terrestrial >... | reverse complement strand
GGCCATCGGTCGGCACAGTCGGCGACGCCCTAGACAACGGGCTCGCCGAAACGACGATCGGGCTTTACAAGACCGAGTGCATCCGCGACGGCTCACCGTTCCGGCCGGCCCGCAGTCGCGCGGCGTAGGTGTGCCGTTTGAGGTTGGCTTTTCAGACAATTGGTCGGGCCGGCAATCGGGTAGCGCTGGCAGGGAGCAGGGCCCCGAACCGGGAGTCGCTCGCTGCCTAAAACGGGCGGTCGCTAATGACGCGCGACACCATCGTTGGTCAACGATCCCCGTCATGAGCTATTGCACGCGCGGGTGTAGGGGGCGACGAGGCCTTGCCACCCGATCTGGTTCTGATCGCGCCGGTGGGCGCCGTCGTCGAAAGCGTCCCAGCCGCGATGCTCGATCGCCACGGTCGTCGCGCCATCGGGGTTGGCGCGAAAGTTCACCTCAACTTCGGTCGCATCTTCGGGGTCGGAGAAGATGTACCACGTGTAGACGAGGCGATTCGGGGGCTCCCAGTGAAGAACTGCGCCCCAGTCTTTTTCGTATCCGCTCGGGCTGCGCTCGTATATGCGACCGTTTGCACCAGGCTCGAATATGATCGCCGTGCCCCTGGTGCCTGAGAGTGTGTGACTGGCTGGCCACCACAGCGCGGTGCGCGTGGTCCACAGCGTGAACGCTTCAGTTGGGCTGCAGTTGACATCGAAGCGCAGCCGGAGAGGTTCGATCATCGGCGATTGCGCGGCGATGTGTTATCTGCGGCGAGTCGGAAGCGAACCGCAGCCTCGCCCCAGAGGTTTTCGACGTACTTGCGGACGGCTTCGGCGCCTTCGCGGCGCAGCCGGTAGATGTTCTTGGCTCCGTCGGGGTAGTCGTCGACGAGCGCGGCGCTTTTCAACAGGCGCAGGTGGCGTGATACCGCCGGCTGGCTGATCCCGACCCGGCGGGTGAGTTGAGCAACCGACCGCTCACCGTGGCCAAGCTCATCGAGGATCGCCCGGCGGTTTGGATCGCCAAGCGCCTGAAACGCCGCGTCGGAAAGTCGGGGTGCCACGTCGACAATCATAACCAGTTTGCGATGATAGCGACGCAGTTATCAGCGTTTTGGCGACTATTGCTGGCGTGACCGGCTATCATCGATCATAACCGTTGCGTTATGATAGCACGAAGGTTATGCTCGGCTTCAGCAGAGCTGACAACTCCAGGCAATGTCCCAAACACTCGGAGGTGGTGTGATGGCCGACGCGGCAGCCGTGGCGCAGGGTTTCTTCGACGCGGTGGCGAACAAGGATTTCGGGCGGGCGCGGTCGTTTCTGCACGACGACGTCTCGTTTAGCGGACCGATCGACACATTCAGCGATGCCGACAGCTACCTGGCGTCGCTTCAACAGCTCAGCGGCATCGTGGAGGGCGTGGACAGGCACAAGGTCTTCGTCGACGGCGATGACGTGTGTGTGATTTACGACCTGAAAACCGCCGTGGTGCCCAGCTCACGTACCTGTGAGTGGTATCGAGTGCGCGACGGCAAGATCGCCCGGGTCTGGGTCGTGTTCGACGCACGACCGTTTGCGGCGATGTTCGAGTCCGGTCAGCAGCACTAAGGGGGTCGATCTCATGAAAGACACAGCGCCGCCGCGGCGCAGGCCGCGGGATCTCGCCGGGTACCTGGAGGCGTTGAGCCGGCCGGTGTTTCAAGCCGGGATGAATTGGCGGGTGATCGACGCGAAGTGGGCGGGCATCCGGGAGGCCTTTGACGGGTTCGATCCGCCCACGGTGGCTGGCTACGGACCAGACGACATCGCGCGGCTGCTGGCCGACTCCCGCGTCATCCGTAGTCGGGTCAAGATCGAGGCGACCATCGACAACGCCCAGGCCATTGTCGAACTCGCCGATGAGCATCGAGGATTCCACCGATACCTGCGCTCGCACGGCGGCTTCGCCGAGACCGTTGCCGATCTCAAACGGCAGTTCCGGTATATCGGCGACAGCGGCGCGTATCACTTCTTGTGGTCGGTCAACGAGCCTGTCCCCCGATATGAGGAGTGGCTCGGCCAAAGGCACCCGAACCCGTCGAAAAGCGGTGCGCACGAGCGCACCACAGCCAGAACCGCGAGCTGACATGCCCGTGATTACTCGCTCACAGGTCATCAACGCGCCGATCGAGGCCGTGTTCGACGCCATCGTGGACGGCGGCAACTTCGCCAGCTGGAATCCAACAATCCGCTCGTCTCGCCGACTCGATGACCGGCCGCCCGGGGAGGGTGCGCGGTTCGAATGGGGCCTGCGTGGATTTGGCGCGGTTGTGCAGGAGCTGCAGGAGTTCCGCCGCCCCGACCGCGTCCGGATCGTGCCGAGGATCAAGGCTTTAGGCGGCGGGCACCGGTTCACCCTCACCTCCCAGGGCCGCAGCACCAGGGTCGACCACGAACTGGAGGTGCGCCCGAAGGGCGCCCTGATCTTCATGACGCCGGTCATGGGCCTCATCGGCCGCAAAAACCTCAAGGACACCGCCAACGCGCTGCGCGCGCACCTGGAGAAGTAGGCGATGGCGCCCTACTTCACCATGAGCCAGGACGGCGCCCTCCACATTGACGGCAATCCGCCGGTGCACCATGGGGATATCGCCACCCCCAATGCGAATGGCGAATCGGCGATCTCTTCAGAAGGCTGAGTGCTGGCAGGTCGCGGTCGTCGAGGTGGTCGATGGCCCACAGAATGAGTAGTTCTCACTCATGACTTGGGTCACGGCCTGCTGCGAGAGTCTGTAATGAAATCGCTCGCCAGGACGCTGCGGCGGCTCGCTGGGTATCCCCGGCGCGCCGGCAGCTTACCGCGGCGTCGGCGGACGCCTCCGCAGCGAGCAGATCTGCCCCCATCGACTCGAACGGCTCGCTGGCCCTCGCGAGCCCCTCCGCATCGCCGACGCTCAGTGGGGCGACGTGGGCGGCGCGCGCTTTTACCAGCTGTCCGTCGACGATCGCGGACAACTCATGTAGTCGGGGTAGCCGGGTCCGCGCGCCGCCGAGCCGCGCCATCGCATGCAGCGCGGCCGCTTCGCCGACATGGTCGCCGATGCGGGGACGGTCGCCGCGGCCTCATCGAGAATTGTCCGTGCTCGGATGATGTCGCCGGCCGGTCCCCACCATGTTGTAAGAGCCTCGGGCCTAGCGGAGTCCTTTCTTCACCGTTTGCTAGGTGTGCGCCCCCCGCAGCCTCATCGACAACTGGCGGTGGCAACGACCAGCTCGTATGGCCGGCGTTTCCGATGCGTCGCGGCGATCTCATCTAGTTATTAGAGGACATACTGTCTACTAACCTGCTGATCCGGTCGTCCCGGAAAACTCCTTACCGTCTGCCAGGCGCACAGCTGAAGAGTCTGCGAACGAAAGTTCTTGATCGAGTGCATCTGGGCACTATTCTCAGTGCAGCAAGCTGTAAACCGATCGCACGGGTGTCAACGGGACAGTAAGTAATCGTTAACGCCAAGGAAGGGGGCCTGTCGCAATGGTTGAGATCCGCGACTTCCGGGTAGAGGTTTCCGAAGCCGACATCGCCGATCTACGCGCGCGCCTGAAGCGGACACGGTGGCCAGACGCCGAAACCGTGTCCGATTGGTCTCAGGGCATCCCGCGGGCTTATGTTCGCGAGTTGGCCGGCTACTGGGCAGAAGACTACGACATGTACCGGGTCGCCCACCGGCTCAACGCATACCCGCAGTTTCACGCGACCATCGGCGATGTGGGTATCCACTTTCTGCACGTGCGCTCCCCGCGTCGCGGCGCCCGGCCGCTGATCTTGACCCACGGCTGGCCGGGCTCGGTGGTCGAGTTTCTCGACGTGATCGGTCCGCTGACCGACCCGGAACGCTTCGGTGGGCACGCCGATGATGCCTTTCACGTGGTGATTCCATCGCTGCCGGGATACGGGTTCAGTGATAAGCCAACGACTCCCGGGGTGGGCGTCCCGCGAATCGCCGAGGCTTGGAACCAACTGATGCTCGCCCTGGACTACCGCGACTACTACGCCCAGGGGGGTGACTGGGGCGCGTTCGTGACAGCAGCGATGGGTACCAAGCCCCCCGCGGGGCTGCTCGGGATCCACGTCAACATGGCGCTGGCCTCACCGGAGGCGCTGGCCGGGCTTGGCGACCTGACACCCGACGAGCAGGCCGTTGGGGGGCTGCCGGCGTACATGGAGCAGGAGGGCGCCTACGCCGTGCAGCAGGCCACCCGGCCACAGACCTTGGGCTACGGGCTCGCCGACTCGCCGGTCGGTCAACTTGCCTGGATCACGGAGAAGTTCTACGCCTGGACCGACTGTGACGGACACCCGGAGAATGCTGTTTCGCGGGACGTCATCCTGGACAACGCGATGGTGTACTGGTTGACCAACACCGCTGCCTCCTCGGCACGCTTGTACTGGGAGAGCTTCTCGATGATCAGCTCATTTGAGGAGATTGGCGTGCCCTCGGCGTACACCCGGTTCCCGAAGGAAATCATCAGCGTCAGCGAACGATGGCTTCGCACCAGGTTCACCGACCTTCGCTACTACCACTCCGTCGCCAAAGGCGGCCACTTCGCCGCGTTGGAACAGCCCGAGAGTTTCGTCGCGGAGGTCCGCGCCGGCATCCGCGCGCTCATCTAATTGGCGGCCTGGCTCACTGGCCTGTGCCGCCCAGATCTCACGGTATTGTGCGCCCGCCGCTGATGTAGATCAGTTACCCGGCAAACCCTATCTACCCAACAGCCCAAAGGTTCGGGGCGCCAACGGCTTCGGGCTTGCGGGGATCACCAGGCCCGGACACACGGCGGCCGTGTTCGCGCGCGGTGGTGCGAGCCGGTGCCATGGCCGCCTTCGATGCCCCTGGGACGTTCAAGCGGTGGCTAAGCGACCAGACGTAGGGACGGTTACTTTGCTGCAGCGGTGTCGTGCTCGACGATACATCAGTTTTTAAGTTAGATTCGATAAATAATCGTCGTGGTTGTGCGTAGAGCGGAAGCTATCGAAGTGCCGGAGGGCAGGACAGTCATCATCGTCACAGGAGTCCGGAGAGGGCTGGGCCCCCTACATAATACAAAGGATTTCGAGCCGACACCGGAGCGCATGGTCGTCTTCAACGACTTGGGGGCGGGTCACGCATGCGGTATTGCTAGTTGTCATGATTTCTAATCAAAATTAAAGTTAGGTGTGGAGAGACATGGATAGCATGGTGTCGAAACGGATCCAGCTATTAAGTGCGTGGTCGGGGCCCGCCGTAGTAGTCCTCACGCTGATCGGCTTTCTGATCGCGGGTGTGCTGCCGTTGCCTTTGGGGCCAGACGACTCGACCGCAAAGGTCGTGAACTTCTACAGCCACGACACCCGGGTCGCCGCCGGCTTGGTCATTGCCACGCTCGGCCTGAGCCTAATTTTCCCGCTCATCGCTTTGATCGGTGTGCACATGGCGCGTATGGAGGGACGCGCGCCGATACTCACCTTCTTGCAGCTGGTTACCGGTGCGGCTACCGGTGTTTTTCTGGTGATGCCGATGATATTGATGACGATTATCACCTTTCGTCCAGATCGCAACCCGGAACTGACCGTGACCCTCAACGACATCTCTTGGCTGCTGTTCCTTACGCCAATAGGCCCGTTCATCATTCAGAACGTCGCGATCGGTACAGCCATCCTCGCCGACCGGAACGGGATCCTGCCGCGTTGGGTCGGGTACCTGAACTTCTGGGTGGCGTTCTTGTTCGTGCCCGACATCCTGGCCTTCTTCTTCCACAGCGGACCGTTCGCGTGGCATGGGATCTTCATTTTCTGGCTGGCATTCGTTGCCTATGCGATTTTCCTTATTGCTATGGGGCTCGTCTTGCGTCATGCCGTTAAAGACTTTCCGGGCACTGCGCCAGTCGAACCATTTGGCTCCCAATGACATCGGGCGTTCGATCTTCGCTCGGCCCGGCTTCGAAGGTGTTTCGACCAAGTCTGAGACGGCCTGTTACCGCGCCCGGTCCAAACGCCTCCTCACTTGATCGGCAGACGAATTGGAACGTGCATTCGACCAGTGACGCGCTAAGTTCTCTTGCGTCGTAGCTGGGTGGTGCCTACCCGGCTGCCCGGTCATGTTCGATCCGCTCGGCCAGCACGTCGGCCGGTCGATTCGTGACCGCAGCGAGCTGCTGGGCGAGTTCGGGGGTGAGTCGATCAAGGCGTGTCTAGTACGTCCACGGTGCCGGTTGTTCCGTTGACTCGGACGCGCATGCCGTCACGAAGGTCGCGAGTGCCGGTGCGGGTGTTGGCGACGCAGGGCAGACCCAGCTCACGGCAGACGATCGCCGCATGGCTCAGCGCGCTTCCGACGTCGGTGATGACACCCCGCGCCAGCGGGAACAGCGACGCCCAGCTCGGGTCGGTCGCCTTGCACACCATGACGGTGCCCTCGGCGATGTCGGTCGTGTCGAGGCTGAGCATCACGCGCACGGTGCCCTCGGTGATTCCAGCACTGACCCCGAGGCCTGCGAGGGTGGCGATGGGGGCATCGTTGGACGGCGCTTCCCGACCGCCGACTTCGACGTCCGGCACGCCACGCCAGACGTGCGGGAGCGTCATCGCGTCGTACGCCTGATGGTCGATCCTGCGCTGGGTGACCAGTGCGCGAATGGAGTCGCGATCCATCGCCGCCAACTCGTCAATCGTGAGGAACCGCACGTCGGACGCATCATCGAGGAGACCCTCGGCCGCCAGGTGACGACCGACGACCCGAGACGCGGCACGGGCCACGTCGACCGCACGCAACATGCACGCGCGGCCGGTCTCGCGCCAGATCGGGACGTGGGCGGCAAACCGTATCAACGCTCGCGCGGGAATCGAGCGCAAGGGCCCAAGGGCGGACTCGAGACGGCGGATCGCGTCTTGATGCTCACTGCGACGCCGCGCCACCAGGGTGTCGACGTCGTCCCCCCCGGCCCGCATGCGGTAGGCCTTGACGAGCTCAAGGACTGGGGCCGGATCCTCGCGCCACACGATCGATTCGACAAGGCCCTCCCGGGGACCGTGATAGCCGTGCGCACGAACGAAGTGATCGACGTCGATCTCGTCACGCGACAACCGCCACAGATCCCGGACCAGCTCGAACTCGGCGGTTCCCTCATCGCTTTTGATGAGTTCACGCTCCAGACCGCGAAGACCGGCTCGGGCGGCCAGCGACTCGACCTGCCCCATCACTCCTTGGGCCGCCATCGACAACACCATGTGGACGGTCAGCACACTCTCATAACGCGCCCGGGCCTCGACAAGGGCCTCAACGGCTTCCGTCAGCGACGCGTGCTCGAGAGCGAAAGCCGTTCGCTCCCACCAAGCGGTCATCTCCTGCGCCCGCGGCGCGAGATCCTTCATCGCGCGCCGCACCGCGCGGGGTAGTTTAACCGCGACGATTGGGTAGCGCCCGATCTTTGTCAGCCCGGTCGGTTCCACGGTGTCGCCCTCGACCGCCCCGAACAGCTGCTCCTCCATTCGCGCTGCCGACCCCCCGGGGACTCGGGCCGCCATCTGTCCCATCGTGTCGACGTTGGCGATCGCGTGGCCGTACGCGACCGAGATGAACCGCGCGTCCACGTCCTCGGGTACCGCACGGTGCGCCTCGGGCATCACGCCCAGATCCACCCAGCAGTCCCGCATCGTGGTTTCGGTGGCCGGAAAGTACAGCGACCAGGTCAGTGGTGTGACCGTACCGGGTAAGCCCTCATCGACGTTCGCCGTGGTCCAGCGCGCATGGCGACCGGGCTGGTGGACCGGGCTGGTGGCCAGCTGCGGCGAGGGTGACGCGCCGGCCGGGGTGGCACGCCCGAACGACACCCCGGTGACCGGCCGGGCCTGCAACAGGTGGAACCGACCGTCGGTGAGTGCCCACTCGATGTCCTGCGGTGCACCTCCGTAGAAGTCCTGAATGCGGGCACCCAACTCGGCCAACTCGACGACCCTCTCGTCGGTCAGGGTGAACCGTTGACGCCGAGCCTCTTCCACTTCGCGCTCCACGGTGCCGTGGCCCGCCTCGGGGTCGCGGACGATCTCGAGGTCCTTGCCGCCGAGAGTTCGTTCCAGCACCCTCCATGTCTTGTGCTCGATGACGTACTGGTCGGGGGAGGTGACGCCCTGCACGACGGCTTCGCCCAGGCCCCAGTTCGCGTTCAACAGGATCTGATCGGACGCCTGGTTGAGTGGGTTGCCGGTGAACATCACCCCGGCGACCTCGGACGGGATCATGATCTGCACCACCACAGCCATCGACGGGAGTTCGGTGAAGCCCTGGCTCTTGCGGTAGGCGACCGCCCGCGCGGTCCACAGACTGGCCCAGTCTCGTTTGACCGCATCGAGCACCTCGTCGGCACCCTTGATATCGAGGTAGGTGTCGTGCAGGCCGGCGAACGAGGCGCCTTCGAGATCCTCGGCTGTGCCCGACGAGCGCACGGCCACATATGGTTCGTCCAGCGCGGCGTAGGCGGCCCTGATCTCGGTAACAACATCAAAAGGCATGTCAGCAGCCACGATCCGGCGCCGGATGTCGGCTACAACCATTTCCAGGGCCGCCGCGTCGTCGTAGTCGATACGGCTGAGAGCGTCGACGATCTCATCGCTGAAGCGTTTGATGTGCGCGTCGTAGGCGCCGGTGGTCACGACGAAACCGGACGGCACCGGAAAACCGGCACCCGCCAGCCGACCCAGGTTTGCGCCCTTACCGCCGACGAGGGCGTGGTCGGTACCGGCAGGGTCGTTGAACCAGACCGTTAGGGGCGTGGTTCCCACTTCCTCAGTCACGTGGCTGACCTCGCTGTCGGAGTAACGAATGCCGTTGGCAGGAAACGAAAAGACCATGCCCCCACCGCCCGGGTTCAGCAGACGCGGTGAACAATGCCCTGCTCGCAGAAGCCCGCGCCGCGCGTCCCATCGCAGTCCAGGGTCATGAAGTCGTCATAGGTGCCGAATGCCGGTCCGTCGGTCTCGGCTCCCATCGGCACGAAGAAGCCGGCGCTGCGGTTGATCATGGTGATGGTCCGGACCGAACCGTCGTCGAGCGTCAGGGTGGCGGCGAGGAACTGCGCAGCGGCGGTGCGCCTGAATCGAATGTCGGTCACATTGCGGCTGCCGGAGCCGTCGATCACGAAGCCGTCCGACCGCATCCCGCCATCGGCGTTGAGGAACTTCATCGCAGTCAGGAACGTACCCTCGAAAAGTCCGACCACGGCGGCGTATTCGACCCACTGCGCAGACTCGTCACGAAAACCCCACGTGCGGTCACGCATTCCCGAACCATCGATGTCATAGAACTCACCGCTTGCCTCGATGGTTCCGCGCACGGTGCAGCCTTGCTGGAAGTGCTGCAGCGGTTTGCCCGGAACCAATGGTGGGATCAGATCGGTAGTCGAGTAATCCGCCGGCGCATACAGCGGTGCATTCACCAGCCGGACAGTCAGATCCGCGTGATCGACGGCGATGGTCCCGTCGAGACCGAAAGAGATCGACGGACTGCGGAACTGTCCCCGCTCGAGATCCTCGATGATCTCGACCATCCGCCCGCCCCGGTCTCCGAGCAGCACCGAGCAGCGTGCCCGACGACCTCCGCTGGCGTTAGGGGAGGTCGAGACGTGGACGCTGCCGAACACCAGGCGATTCAGGTCCCAGAAGGCCAGGAAAGCGTTGTCCTTCCACACAGGGTCTTGCGGACCGGCCGCATCGGCGTGGATGGGCTCCGACAGCGGACCCCAGTCCGCTGTCGGTGCGGGAAAATTGCGGCTGTTTGTCATACTGTGCTCCTTCGACAAGATCGGGGCTGCTTGCTAACACGCATGACGCCGACACGCGTCCGCCGCATGCGTTTTCAGGGTCGAACGCGGATTAAAATCTGGGATCAAACTGGTCCCCCTTAACTTCGGGTGCATTCAATGGCCTGACAGCAGCGGGTTGCTCGTCAGCGGTTTCCGGTTATCCAGCCCGCCTGCCCGCTAGGAGCGGGCAGTTCCAGTAGATTCGCGAGAACCTGGGCGGCGGGATTGTTCAACGGCATGTCGGCGTCGTGCGGCAGCAGGCCGAGTTCGATCATTAAGTTGCCGAGACGCAGAAGCAGGATCGCGCCGCGCAGCGCGCCCCACGCCTCGAACCAGTCGATGTCGTTGACGGCTCTGCCGGTAAGTTCTTCGAAACGCGCGACGGCCGCGGCGTGGTCAGGGAAACCTTCCAGCCGTGGCAATCCGAGACCGAAGGAGTACATGCGGTCGAAGAACAAGAAGTATCCCAAGTCGACCTCGGATGGTCCCAATGTGGCCATTTCCCAGTCGAATACGCCGGTAACCCGCTGGTCGTGATCGAACATCAGGTTGCCCATCCGTGCATCACCCCACGTGACGACGACGGGACCGGCCGTGGCGGGGATGCCCCGCCCCAGTATCTCGAAGGCGGCATCGATGTTCGGGCTTGGTCGTCCGCCAGCGGCCCAGGCGTAGAACCGCTTCCAATATTCGAACTGCTGCGTCAGCGCTGTGTCGCCGAGATCGGGATGTCCCAGATCGCCCAGCCCGATCTCGTCCGGGCTTACCTTCTGAATGTCCGCGATGGTGCGCAGGGCGTTGTCAAACATGGTTGCCCGTTGCTCGGGCGCAAGCTCGACCACCCAGCCCCCGGTGACAAAAGGAGGGTCGTCGGCCGGGACGGTGCCATACGCGCGCTCCAAGAGAAGAAATGGCGCACCCAGCACGGTGCCGGTC
>Ga0306917_10001663_pt1 | contig 10737 bp, 6 predicted proteins | sample tim00Cox00000000_FD_203313 | JGI IMG/M metagenome (GOLD analysis project Ga0306917, IMG submission 203313) | Lab enrichment of tropical soil microbial communities from Luquillo Experimental Forest, Puerto Rico - timezero.00C.oxic.00.000.000 (v2)... | ecosystem: Environmental > Terrestrial > Soil... | reverse complement strand
AGGAATTGATGACCTGCAAGACCTCGGCGGTTGCGGTTTGTTGCTCCAATGCCTCGCGGGTCTCGGTCAAGAGCCGCGCGTTTTCCATCGCGATCACCGCCTGCGCCGCAAAATTCTGCAACAGCGCGATCTGCTTCTCGGAGAACGGCCGTACCTCCACGCGACCAGCGGTGATGGCACCGAGGAGCACGCCGTCCTTGCGAAGCGCCACAAACAGCGAAGTTCTGACGCCCGCGAGTTGGACGACGCTACGCGTTGTTGGATCGTCAGTCTCCGCGAGATCGGCCACATACGCAAAGCCGTCGCCCTCGACCAACCGCTGGATCGGATGGTTGGCGCCGGGCCGCAAGCCTTGGCGAAACCGCTCCGCAAGCGCCTGCGGATAGCCATGTGTCGCCAGAGCGCGGAACGTCTCGTCTGCACGAAGCAGCAAGCTACCGTAGGTGGCTTCGCAGAGAGTGTGCGCCCTCTCCAAGATCGCGTCGAAGACTGGCGAAAGATCGCCGGGCGAAGAATTGATGACCTGCAACACCTCGGCGGTCGCGGTCTGTTGCTCCAATGCCTCGCGCGTCTCAGTCAACAGCCGCGCGTTCTCCATCGCGATCACCGCCTGCGCGGCGAAATTCTGCAACAGCGCGATCTGCTTGTCGGTGAACGGGAGAACTTCTTTGCGATGCACGACGATCGCCCCGAGCAGCGCTTGGTCTTTGCGCGCGCCACCATCACCCCGGACCGGATACCGCTCGCGTCGATAAACTTCCGGTAAGCCGGGTTGGTGCGGTAGATCTCTTCCTTGGTGGCGTCAGACAGGCGGACGACGTGCTCACCGTGCGCGATCCGGCCGAGCGGCCTGTCGGAGAGCAGCGAGGTGGGACTTTCCCCCCGCATCGACTCGATAAATTGCGTATCTCCACGCAACGCTACGGCGTGACCGTATTGGCCTTCGACCCTCCAAATGTGTCCGTGTGGCCTCACACAGGCGCAATGCCTTTTCCAGGATCGCGTCGAACACCGGCGCGAGATCGCCGGGTGAGGAGTTGATGACCTGCAATACCTCGGCGGTCGCGGTCTCGCGCGCCAGTGCGGCGCGCAGTTCGCCAGTCAATGCCGCGAGCCGAGCCTCGAGTTCGGCATAGGAAGGCGGCGACGGGCGAGCGGCGGTCTTTGTGACGGTGTTACGAGGACTGCGGCTCATGGGCGAACGTCCTCGGCTTGTGCCAAATCGGCGCCAGTCGTGGTGCGGCGCGGCAGGCGGATCGTGAATTCCGTGAATTCGCCGGGCGCGCTGTTGGCTGCGATCGTGCCGCCATGCTGCTGGGTGACTATTTCATAGGCGATCGATAGGCCAAGCCCGGTCCCTTCGCCGGTGGGCTTGGTCGTCACGAACGGCTGGAACAGTTTGTCCCTGATCTCCGGCGCGATGCCGGTGCCGTTGTCGCGCACGCGGATTTCGACCGCCTCGCCGAGGTCGCGTGTTGCCACCCTCAGCGTCGGCCGAAAGTCCGGCGCGGCGCCGTCGCGTTGACGCTTGGTGGTGGCATAGAAGCCGTTGCCGAACAGGTTGAGCAGCACGCGGCTGATCTCCTGCGGTGCCAGCTCGATTGGCGCGATGGCGGGGTCGAGATCGTGCTCGAGCGTGATGTTGAAATTCGTGTCCTGGGCGCGAGCGCCGTGATAGGCGAGGTTGAGCGCCTCCTCGACCAGGGCATTCAAGTCGACCTCGCGGCGCTCGCCGCTGGCACCGCGCGAATGCTCGAGCATGCTCTTGACGATGCCATCGGCGCGCCTGCCGTGCTCGGCAATCTTGTCGAGATTGCCGGTCAGCATGCCGACGACCTCGTCGATGTCGGCCCGCTTGTCGGCGTCAAGCGCCGCCAATGCCGGGGCGGCGGTCTCCTTCAGCTCCTCGAGCAATTCGACTGAGAGGCCGGCGAAATTGTTGACGAAGTTGAGGGGGTTCTTGATCTCGTGGGCGATGCCGGCGGTCAATTGGCCGAGTGCGGCCATCTTCTGGGCATGCACCAGGCTCGCCTGCGCCGTCTTCAGATCGCGATAGGCAGCTTCCGCGGCGTCGCGCGCGGCGCGGGCATCCTGCTCTTGGTGCCTCAGCCCGGTGGTATCGAGATAGGTAAGCATGCGCTCGCCGTCGGCCAATGCCAGGGCCTGGTAACGCAAAATGCGTCCGTCGGCGCGCTCTGTTTCCGTGGGCGCCACTTCTCCCCGCCGCACCGTCTCGACACGGGCGGCAACATACGCATCAAACTCCGCCCCGGTTGCGTCATAGAGTCCGCTATTCCTGTTGTAAGTTATTAAATCAGCCAGCGTGGCATTGGCTGAAATCAACTGCTCGGGAATACCCCACATATCCCTGTAGGCCCGGTTGCAGATCTTGGCGCGAAGATTGGCGTCCATGAATAGAACGCCGTAGTCGATCGTCTCGAGGACGGCGTTGAACTCCCTCAACAGCGAGCCCATTTGCTGCTCTGCCAGCTTTCGATCATGAACGTCATAAATCCAGCAGAGAAACTCCGGCTCCCCTTGTAAGTCTATCGGATCTGCCGAAAGCAGTATCCAACGCCTGCTGCCGTCGGCGAGCGTCATCGCCATTTCGAAATCACGAACACGACCATTGCTGCGCAACAGCTCGAGAAATTCGTTGTAGACCTCTGTGGAAGGGAAAAGCGCCTTAGCATCGCTACCAATAAACTCTTCGGCATGCGAACCGATCATTTCGATGCAGCGCCGTGTGGCGTGACGAACGATGCTCTCTCGCTGCGATACGAGGAAGGCCCCGACGGGACTTAATTCCATGACCTCGCGAAGCAGGCGTTCGCGCCTCTCGATCGAGGAGGCGAAAAATTCTGTCGCACGAGCCATGTCGGAAATCTCGTCCGACCCGCACGTCGGTAAAGGAGCGTCCTCTCCGGCAACCCGCTTGCGCATGCTTTCGCTGAGGACTCGCAGCCGTCTGATCACAGATCGGTTGATATAAACCACGGTTGCCGTGCCTCCCCCCAGGCATAAAAGCGTGAGCGTCAAAAATACGGCAAAATTTCTCGCATTCGAATCTGCATAATATTCACTTCTTGACGTGACAGCTTTTTGAATTTGTTTGACCAACTCCTGACATGTGTCAACAAAGCGGGCAGCGACCTGTCTGTTATCGATCAGAGCTCGGCGAACACCGGCAGCAGCATTGAGTTGGGCGCTGCGCGCGTCAAACACGTTTGCCGCACCGGCGCCAAACTCCTCCAGCTGCGCTTCGATCGTGTCCGGCCCTTTGCGGTAGCTGGATGGTGTGCGCAGTAGAGTAGCTTGCGCCTGCCGCTGCAAATCCGAAAAATCGGCGCGCAACCGGTCGAGCCGCACCGCGTTATCGGCCGTCGCCGTCGACAACAACGCCACGACCTTTGCGCTGGCTGCAGCGGCCCAAACCCTTAGCGCGTCCGGATCGCCGTCGGCGATGCCGCTCGCGCCTAGAGACTGCACATCAGGCGCCGCTAGAGCTTGAATTCGGCTCGAGAGCATCCCGAGGCGGGTAAGCGCATTGCCCGCCGTAGCTTCGGCATCGATCCTCTGGGCAACCATATTGTCGAGGTGCACCAGGTTCTCGGCAAAATCCTGCTGGTACTGCTTCAACGCCGAAAGGCTCGCACCCGATAAACGCTCCAACTCATCGGTAATGCGGTTCAGTTCGCGCAGCTGGTCGTTCAGCTCCTGTGTAACGGCTTGGCGCGCAAAATGGCTTTCAACAACGGCCAATGCGGGAGCATTAGCCGACAGCTTCTCACTTTGTTGAGCTAACTTGCTGGCGGTGGCCAGCGCCGGCAGATTGTTTGAAACAAGCTCGTCGAACCCCGTACGATACCGATTGAACGCATAGAGCGCGAGCGCGCTCGTCGCCGCCGCAAACGCCGTGATGGCTATCAAGGACACGAGGAGCCGAAAGGCAACGCCGAAGCGTGCACGCTCCCGCGAGCCGCGTTTTGTCGGTTCGGCTTCTGCCGGCTCGCCAGTCACGGACGGTCCGATAAAGGGATCCGCCCGAGACAGGCTTGGGGTGTCTACCTGACTGGGGGACATCACCGTGCTCCCTTAACGCGCTGGCCTCACCAAGCACCACTGCTGTTTGATCTTGATTAGTTCGTCACATCCGTCACCAGAGGGCATCCGGTTTCGGCGAGCGGCTGAAACGCGATATTTCCCGGTATTGTTCGCAAGATCCTGTAATAATCCCACGGGTATAAGGACTCCTCCGGGCGCTTGACCTGAACGAGATACATGTCGTGAGCCATCCGCCCATTGGCGCGCACCTCCCCCTTTTTGGCAAAGAAATCCTCGACCGGCAGCTCGCGCATTTTTGCCGCCACCTTCTTCCCGTCATCGCTGTTCGCCAGCTGCACGGCGCGCAAGTAGTGGAGGGCCGCTGAATATACGCCGGCATGCGCCATGGTCGGCATCGCTCCCCGACGGTCGAAGAATCGCTTCGACCACCGACGGGTTTCATCATCCTTGTCCCAATAGAAGCTATCGATGAAAACCACTCCCTTGGCTGTGTCGAGACCAAGAGTATGTATATCGGAGATAAAGACTGCCACGGGTGCAATGGTCTGCGACCGGGAAGAAACACCGACCTCCGCGGCTTGCCGGATTGCGTTGACCGTGTCGCCACCGGCGTTGGCAAGGGCGATGACTTTGGCGTTTGACTCCAGCGCCGCAATAACGAACGGAACAAAGTCTGCGGCGTTGAGCGGATGGCGGACCGATCCCAGCACCTGGCCGCCGGCGGCGCCGACGGCCTTGCTCGCCAACTGTTCAGCAGACGAACCGTAGGCATAATCGGCGGTTATGAAAAACCATGTATCGAGGCCGAAGCCGACGATCGACGGCACCAAGTTCATCGTGTTCGAGTAGGTATCCCAAGCCCAGTGAAAGCCTGTTTCGCGACATTGCCTGCCGGTGAGCTCGGCCGTTGCCGCCGACACCGTGATCGAAATCTTTCCGCGATCGGCCGCCAGTTGCTGACCGGCTAAGGCGACCGCGGAATTCGGCATGTCGAGGATGACGCCGACCTCGTCGTTCTGGAACCAGCCCGTCGCGATCTTGGTGGCGATCTCCACGTCGTGCTGGTGATCTGCAGCAAGGACGTGGATCTCCTTCGCCAGAACCTTTCCGCCAAAGTCTTCTACGGCCATTCGAGCGGCTTCCACCGATCCTTCGCCGGACAGCGCGGAGTAGACCCCGTTCATGTCGGTGAGGACGCCGAGATTGATCGACTGGCCCAGAGCTTCCGTTACAAATGATCCCAGGGATGCGGAAAACATTAGGCCAATGCAGAACGAAAACAGTCTGGTTAAAGCAGTCATCCCGCGGCCTCTGCTGCCAGGATCGCCCGCGGGGTGCGCGGCAGGCGGATCGCGAACTCGGTGAACTCGCCCTCCCGGCTGTCGACCGCGATCGTGCCGCCGTGCTGCTGGGTGACAATGTCCCAGCTGATCGACAGGCCGAGCCCGGTCCCTTCGCCGGTCGGTTTGGTCGTGAAGAACGGCTGAAACAGCTTGTCCCTGATCTCGGGTGCAATGCCGGCGCCGTTGTCGCGCACCTGGATTTCGACCGCCTCGCCGAGATCGCGCGTCGTCACCTTCAGCACCGGGCGGAAATCCGGCGCGGCGCCGTCGCGCTGCCGTTTGGTGGCGGCGTAGAAGCCATTGCCAAACAGGTTGAGCAAGACGCGGGTCATCTCCTGCGGGGCGACCTCGATCGGGGCGACGGCAGGATCGAGATCGTGCTCGAGCGTGATGTTGAAATTCGTGTCCTGGGCGCGCGCACCGTGATAGGCGAGGTTGAGCGCCTCCTCGACCAGGGCATTCAAGTCAACCTCGCGGCGCTCGCCGGAGGCGCCGCGCGAATGCTCCAGCATGCTCTTGACGATGCCGTCGGCGCGGCGCCCGTGCTCGGCAATCTTTTCGAGATTGCCGGTCAGCATGCCGACGACCTCGTCGATATCGGCGCGCTTGTCGGCGTCGAGTGCGGCCAATGCCGGGGCGGTGGTCTCCTTCAGCTCGTCGAGCAATTCGACCGAGAGGTCGGCGAAGTTGTTGACGAAGTTAAGCGGGTTCTTGATCTCGTGGGCGATGCCGGCGGTCAATTGGCCTAAGGAGGCCATCTTCTCGGCCTGGACCAGGCTGGCCTGCGCCGCCTTCAGATCGCGATAAGCGGCCTCGGCGGCGTCGCGGGCAGCGCGGATCTCGGCCTCCGAGCGCTTGCGCTCGGTGATGTCGCTGTAGATCAACACGAAGCCACCGCCCGGCACCGCGTTGCGCCGCACCTCGACGACCCGCCCATCCGGGCGCGTGCGCTCGAAGCGCAATTCCCGTTCAGTGTCTTCGACGGTGCGGCTCAGCTGCGCTTCGAGATCGGACGAATACTCGCCGCGCGCGGCGAGATAGCCGAAATACTCGGCAACGCTCGGTCGCTCGCCGAGGAAGGCGTCAGGCAGGTCCAGCAGTTCCTGGAAATTGCGGTTCCACGCGGCAAGGCGCAGCGCTTCATCGAACATCGCCACGCCGTCAGCCATATTGTCGAAAGTGACCCGCAATTCGGCCTGGGTCTGGCAAATCTCGCCGAGCAACCGCGCGTTCTCCATCGCGATCACCGCCTGCGCGGCGAAGTTTTCGAGCAGCGCGATCTCCTTGTCGGAGAATGGCCGCACCACAAGCCGGTTGGCGCTGATCCAGCCGAGCAAAATGTTGTCCTTGCGTAGCGGCACGAACAGCAAGGTGCGAACACCTCCCTTGGTGGAAGCGATCCGCTTAGGGTCATCCCGTTCCCACAACGCCTCGGCTTCGAGATCGGGGATATGGATGGCGCGCTCCTCGCGGACCAACCTTGCGTGCGGGCTGTTTGGCAGCGGCCGGAACGCCTGGCGCAGCAATGAAGCCAGCGGCTCGGAGACCCCGTGCGTTGCTACCGCCCGGGCCTGCTCGCCGTCGTAGGTGGCCAATATGCCGTGATCGGCCCCGCAGAGGCTGTGCGCCTTCTCCAGAATCGCGTCGAACACCGGCGCGAGGTCGCCGGGGGATGCGTTGATGACCTGCAGCACCTCGGCGGTCGCGGTCTGCTGGTCGAGGGCTTCGGAGAGCTCGGCTGTCCGCTCCTCGACCTTTTGTTCGAGATCTGAATAGGATTTCTGCAGATCCGCGGCCATGGTGTTGAACTGGGTGGCGAGGCCTTCGAGTTCGTCGCCGGTATGGATCTCGATGCGGCGGTCGAGCTCGCCGGCGCCGATCCGCGCCGCACTCGCCTGCAATTCCCGGATCGGCCCGGTCATCCGGCGGGCCATGGCAAAGGCAGCTATGGCGGCGATGCCGAGCCCGAGCAGCAGCAGCACCAGGCTGCGCGCGGCCTGGCCATAGAGCGGCGCGAATGCCTCGGCGAGCGGCACCTCGACAAAGACGAGCCAGCCGAGCGGTGCAATCGCCGCATGTGCGGTCAATACCGAGCGCCCGTCGATGCTCTTGGCGACGCTGACCGCCGGTTGCGCGCCCGGCCCTGCCGACGCTGCCGACAACGCCGCCGCCACTTGCGGCAATTTCGCCAGCTCGGTGTCGCGCAACACCAGGCTGATATCGGGGTGGGCGATCAGCCGGCCCCGGCCATCGACGACATAGGCGTAGCCGCCCTGGCCGATCTTCAACCCGGTGATGACATCCCAGATCAGCTTCAGATTGATTTCGGCGACGGTAACCCCGGCATTCTTGCCGGCGCGCACCATCCCCATGGTCATATAGGGCTCGGATTCCTTGCGGAAATAGACCGGACTGAACCAGACGCCATGTGCCTTCGCCTGAGTGAAGGCAGGCGCGAACGCGAAACTCTCCCCGCTGGCGACCGAATCCTCAGCCAGCCGTGACACCTTGAGCTGCTCGATACCCTCGCCGTCGAGCTCGGTCAATTCGGTGATTGCCGGCGCCTGCCGCAGCAGGCGCACATAGTCGAAGCGGCGCTGGTCGAGCGGCCCGGCCGCCCAGCGCGCATGTGTCGTCCAGCCGATCTGGCGCTCGATCTGGTCGATGAATTCCTCTATGCGGCGTGCCGCCGCGTCGGCCTTCTCCTGCTGAACGCGCAGCAGGGCCTCCTTATGCTCCTGGTAGGAAAACCAGAAATCGAGTGCACTGTTGACGATCAATGCCACCCCGACCAGCGCAATGAACAGCAGCGCGTATTTGCGCAGCAGCCGGCCGCGCGGTTGCGATATGGGATCGGCAGTGGCGTTCGGCGGGGCGACCCACGATGATGCTGCGGGCGGCGTTGCCTTGTCGACGGCGGTCATTCGATCACCTCGTCGGCGCCATCGAGGATCGCGGGCGAGATCTCGATGCCGATCGATCGCGCCACATGGTGATTGATCACCAGCTCGAACCTGGTCGGCTGTTCGGCTGGCGTGTCGCCGGGCTGCCCCCCTTTCAGCATCTTTTCGGTCAACGCAGCGGTCATAGCAAGGGCGTCCGACAATCTGACGCCATAGCTCGCCAGGCATCCCACCTCGACCGCCTCCCGAAATTGGCAAATCGCAGGAAGCCTGTAGTCGAGGCTCAGTCGGCCGAGGTCTTTGCGCAGGCCGTTCAGGAGTGGGGAGGCGAGGATATCGATCGCCTCGGCGCCCTCGGCGCGGAACGACGCAAAGGCCGGGGCGATGTCGGCAGCACCCTGCACATCCACGGTCTGGAGCTCGACACCGAGCGTCCTCGCCCTGTCGGTGATCGCTTGGCGGCGTGCTGGCACCGTATTGGCGGGATCGCTGAGGACACCAAACCGCCGTGCCGCGGGAATGATCTGCTTCAGGATCTCGAGCTTCTTGGCGTCGAGCTCGGTAGCGAGGATGCTGATCCCCGTGGTATTGCCGCCGGGCCTTGCCAGGCTGGCGATCAGCCCGGAAGCGACCAGGTCGTCGGCCATCGCAACGATCGGGATCGACCGCGTCGCCTGCTGAGCCGCGCGCACCGCCGGATCGCCGAGGGCGACGATGACGCGCGCGTTCTCGGCGACGAGCGCTTGCGCGAGCTCCGGGAACCGGTCGACATGGCCCTCGGCGAGCCGGTACTCGAGGCGAACGGTGCGGCCATCGACCCACCCGAGCGCCGCCAGCGCTGTCCCGAACAATGTCGCCATCGGCTCGACGGTGTCTGGCGTGTTGATGCGCAAGACCCCGACGAGCGGGAGATTTGCGGCATCCTGCGCAAACACCGGGACCCCGGCGCAGAGCGCGAGGACGAAGAGAGTTCCAATGTACTTCATTCGATGACCTCGTCGGCCTGGGCGAGGATCAAGGGCGGAACGGTCAGTCCGAGCGCCTCGGCCGTCTTCAGATTGACCACCAGCTTGAATTTTACTGCCTGCTGGACTGGGAGGTCGCCGGGATTTGTCCCTCTCAGGATCTTGTCTACATAGGCGGCGGCCTGCCGGATCAGATCGTCAAAATCCGTCGAGTAGGAGAGCAGACCTCCGGCTTCGGCAAACTCTCGGTACGCATAGATGGCCGGCAGCCGGCTCGCCATCATGAATTCGACAATGCGTTGTCTTTGCGCCAGCATTTGGGTGTCGGCCATCACCAATACGGCATCCGGATGGAGCCGACTGAGCGCCGGCAACGCAGTTGCGAGATCGCTCGCCTCGCGTATCTGGACATGGTCCAAGGTCAGCCCGGCGGTTTTGGCGGCTACTTCTGCGTACCTGATCCCGACAGCCACGCCGGGATTGGTAGCATTGGACAGCACAGCAACCCGTCCAATGCCGGGAATCAGGTCCTTCAACAGCTCGACGTGCTTTCCGACGATTTCGAAGTTTAGGCTCGAAAACCCCGTGATGTTCCCACCGGGACGAGCGAGATTAGGAAAAACGCCGGTGTTCAGAGCAGTTCCGAGCGCACCCATTACGATGGGTATCGTGCTGGTCGCTTGCTTGGCCGCGAGCGCTGCCGGCGTCCCCCAGGTGACAATCATATCGACCTTGAGCGCGACCAGCTCGGCCGCCAGCGCCGGATAACGGGTGTCGTCGCCTTCGGCCCAGCGATAGGCGAACCCGACATTTTGTCCCTCGCTCCAGCCGAGCTCGCGCAGGCGTTGTCGGAAGCTGTCGAATGGCTTGAACGGAGCCGCGGCGAGACTGCCGATCTGCCGCATTTGATCGCCCTTTTGCCCGCTCGCTGCGAACGGCGGCAGAGTGACCACGCTGCCGAGCAGCGCGATGAGGTCGCGCCGCCTCATGTGTGGATGGCCCCCGCTGTGCAAGAGGTCATGTTGCGCGTGGTGCAGGGGTCGCTTGCAGTCATGTGTCCGGCCTGTTGATGCAGTCCGGGCACTGCTGGCCCTGATGGGTTCCGCGCATCGAGGCCTCATCATTCGAACGGGATCGCTGTCCCGATGAAGCGCCAGGCTGCTCTCGATTGCGTCGGATCGACCGACTGTACCATCACGCGTTCTTGCCCTGTCGCAAGCTCGGTCTGCCGGCGGTTTATGCCGCTGCAGCCTTATGTTGGTAGCTCTCGGCGCGGCGCATCATTCGATGATCTCGTCGGCGCCGGCGAGCAAGGTGGGTGGCATGGCAAGGCCGAGGGCCTGGGCGGTTTTCAGATTGATGACGAACTCGAATTTGCTGGCTTGATAAACCGGAATGTCGCCCGGGTTGGCGCCGTTGAGGATCTCGTGCACGTCATCGGCCATGCGCCGCCCGGTTTCG
>Ga0306917_10001662_pt1 | contig 10741 bp, 18 predicted proteins | sample tim00Cox00000000_FD_203313 | JGI IMG/M metagenome (GOLD analysis project Ga0306917, IMG submission 203313) | Lab enrichment of tropical soil microbial communities from Luquillo Experimental Forest, Puerto Rico - timezero.00C.oxic.00.000.000 (v2)... | ecosystem: Environmental > Terrestrial >... | reverse complement strand
GCCGACCGGGTCCCCTGCGAATGCGAAAACGATCGGGATGACTGATGTCGCCTTCTTTGCGGCAATGATCGGCGCTGTCGCATACGTGACAATGACAGCAACTTTGAGTTGGACAAACTCAACCGCAATCTCGGCGTAGCGGTCGCTGCGGTTCTCCGCCCAGCGAGACTCGATCGCGATCGTGCGACCCTCGATCCAACCGAGTTCGCGCAGTCGATGCGCAAAAGCGGCGGTCCACAGAGTGTCGGCCGAAGGCGCGGCCGGGCCCAAGAACCCGATCGTCGGCAGCTTGCCCGCCTGCTGCGCACCTGCGGCGAGCGGCCACGCCGCAGCCGCGCCGCCGAGCAGAGTGATGAAATCGCGCCGCTTCATCTTCACGGTCATTCGATCACCTCGTCGGCGAGCGCGAGCAGCCTGTCAGGAACTTGGAGACCGAGCGCCTTCGCGGCTTTGCGCGCGCGCCGCGAGCGGCCACGCTGCCGCGCCGCCGAGCGTGGCTAAGAATTTTCGTCGCCTGATGTAGCTTGCCATGTGACCCTCCGGTTGGGGGTCATTCATGCAATGGAGGGATGATACCACGCTTCCATCGCGGGGTCAGTGACAAGACCGTCGCTTCCGAAGACCGGTTGGGGTGGCCCGGCAGTTGCAGAATTTTGGTTTTCCCAACATCGTTGCCGGGCCTCAATTCCCGAAGTTCACCGGGATTGGAGGAAATTGCTTTTCGCCGTCGGGGTGATCTTCATAGGCGTTGAAGATCGCGCGTACCGCCGCGACGAAGCCGGGTTGAACCGGTTCGATGTATTTGGCGAGATGCCGCCCGGCCATGGCGGTCTCGGTCGGCTTCCAGCCAGGGCGCGCGATGCCAAGAAAATAGCCCGCGAACCAGCATGCGTGACACAGCTCCTTATAGGTATAGGGCGACGTGAGGTCTGGCCGCTGCGGCGGCCATAAGGGCTCTCCGAAGGCAATGATCGGTTGTTCGCCTGCGGCGATCGCGACGGCTTCGATTTTCGCCCTGTGATCGTCAAGCTTCGATTGTCGCCTTGCAGCTTCCTCGATTGCGCGACGGCGCGCCTGAAATTCGCGCTCAACTAAGTGCGGCATCTCGCGCAGCTCGGGCCGCTCGCGCAGCATGGGAAAGAGCACATCGCGAGCCATTTTCTGCGCATAGGGGTCTTTCAGAAAAAAATCATCGAACGCGCGAGGTGGCAGCCACGGCAACAGCACGCGAATAGTCGGGTTGGTGGTATAGATGGTCGATGGCGATCCGAACAGGCCGGTCTCTATTGCCTCGATCAGAAGTGCCCATGCTGGCCGCCCTTTGGGTGTCCGAGCAATCTTGGCAATCGCTGCCTTGGTATGAGAATCAACAAAGTGCGCGTTGACGAGATCGGCATTGGGCAGACCCGATATCGCGGATCGGCGGCGGATTTCCTTGCGCGGCAATTCGGGGGCCGTTTTAGCCTCTTGCGGAATCACCGATGCGACCTTTTCCGGCTCCTGCGGTGCAATTTGTGGCTGTTCGGAAGTTGAAGCCGGATGAGACTCGTTTACAGAGGTCTCTGTAAACGAACGCGCATCGGTGCACTGTGCATAAATGGCGGGAAGGTTTTCGCGAATATGGCGACGAGCCCATTCCGGGTTGCCGATGCGAGTTTCCTCTAGCGCGGGAAGCGCGACCGAGGCATTGACCGTAAGCCACATCGCATCCTGACGTTCGTTGCGGCCGATAGAGCGATAGCCTGTCTGATCAAGCCAATCATGGTAGTCGAGGTTTGCGGGACACTTGAATCCACCAGCCAGCAGTCCCTTACCGATGCGGCACCATCGCAGCCGCTCACCCTGCGCGTGTTCGAATAGTTCGTTGATGGCGTTGAGGCCGTCGAGCCAATCGCGCTCAATCGCCATCGAATGGATTTCAGTTTTCATAGCTTCCATCACGACGCTGCCTCCGGTTAACCAAAGGGAAAACCGGGGCATTTGCGCCCCGGATAGTCTTTTCTTAGCGATCACGCGGCGCTAGATTTATCCGCCGTGTGCATCGTGGCGGTGCCAGGGAACGAAGCGTCCACTTCGCCCTTGGCCTTGGATTTCATCGCGTTCCGAATCTCACTAACTCGGACCGCTTTGATGCCTTGCTCGTGGAGAACGAACGCCTTGATAGCGGCCGCGAAGCGGGCGGCAAGAGTCGCCCCTTCGCGCTTCTGCGCATCCTTCTGCAATTGATCGGCCGCCACGAAGAGGGGGGAATTGCCACCCTCCCGATCCTCGCCGCTCTGGAAATTGTCCAAATCAGCGATGACTCTGGCTTTGGGCCAACCCTAAGCGCGCGCGAGAAACCCGCATGAAATAAGGGTTTCTGCCCGCGACAATTGCGACAACTATTTGCGACAATTCGTGTGGCTAGGGATGGTCGCGCAGTTCTGACCCCCGAGCGATGCGCCAGTGCTTCATATTTCGCCTTGGCGACTTGATGGGCGCGAGCCACCCATTCTCAGCCAGGATTTTGGCCTGGGCGATCGCGCTTTTTCGATCCCGGATGGAGTTCGGACCACACCAACAGATATCGCGCACAGAGATGGTGTTCCCACGCCAGTGATTGATGATCCAATCCAGCAGTTTTGCGGTGGGAGATGCTTGGGGAGTGGCTTCCTCGACAATCGGCTTCAGCAACGGTCCACGCAGTATTTTTTCAGGCTCGGCAGGTCGCTCTTTTGGAGCGTCGATGTAGCGGGCAAAGACGCTTGTCTCGCTGCCGTGGTCGTCATTCGTCGACATCGGTCTTTTTCTCTTCGTCTGATATGTCGATTTTCATTGGTGCTCGTTCTTTATCGTAGTGTTCAACATGGCCCTCGCCGAGATTTATCGTGATGATGAACCGTTCGCTTTCCGGTCGTCCTTCGGTGTCGGCACCGACTGATGCGGTCTGTCGCAATTCACGGAAGGCTTCTATTTTATGTTTTGGATGCGAATCAGCCCCGCTCATGATCAAATCCAAGATACCCGGACCTTTGACAAGATGTTTGGCGGCGGCCTCTTTAACCGCTTGGCCGGACCTTACGCGCCTCTCACGTTCTGCTCGAATGGCATGACCGAGCGCCTTGTTCTTGGTGATATCTCGCCAATCTTTGGGAGATAATTCGTATTTTTCCGCAAGCTCGCGGTCACTGATCAAGCCCTCAGCCGCTCTTGTGGCGTCGATGACGAATTGGTGCCCCACGTCGCTGGTTAGATCGACTGGGATGCTGCGTAAATTTACAACGGTGCTCATTGCAATCACCCCCGCTGAATTCGGCGCTGTGACGGCTCGTCGCGCATGACCTCGCTTGAACTTGGGTACAACGCGCGCCAGACGCTCAAGAGGCGGTTGGCTTCTGCTGCCTCGCTGTCGGCAAACGGTCCGCGCCGTTCCAGTTCGGCGTCGATTGCTGGGATGCCGGTGAGTGGTGCCGTCATGGCTGGAACTCCAGTGGAATGGCTCCTGGTTAGAGAATAGCACGCCGTGCGTTCGCCTCCAGGGGAAGGCTCTGGGGGCTGATTCGCTAATGGGGCTGTCTCACGGCGGCCAGTGCTGGGGAAGCCGTCCCTGGGCCGCCGCAAGCCCCGGCGCGGGGCATCACGCTGGTCACGGTCGCCCCCCTGTATCACTGATCTTCGATGAACAGCGGCCGAAGTGTGATGACCAGTCTCTCTGCCGTTGCTAACTCGGCGGCAGTGCATTGCTTCATCCGATCCGAATGCAGGGTTTTGATGATGAGGTTGTAGTTCTGGCGGGTGAGCAGCCGCGCGATTTCCGTATGCCCAAGCCGTTTGTAGGACTTGACGCGAGACTGATATTCGTCGCGCTCCTTGGCGATCTTCTTCATGACTTGGCGCATCGAGGCCATCTCGACCCGTTGATCGACGACCTTTTTGCGCAGCTTGGTCGCGTCCGGTTCCTCTTGCAGCATTGCCTTGAGCTTGAAGATGTCGGACTTGAGCCTGTTGATCTCAGCCCGCAGCCTGCCGAGTTTGCCGAATTCCTGGCGAACCCCGCCCCGCGTGCTGCGCGTTAGCTGACTTTCACCTGCACCGCGCCGTTCCAGATCCGCGATGCTTTTGCGCGCCTGCTCCAGTTCGGCCTCAAGCTTGCGGATGCGGGCATCCTTGGCGCTGTCGGATGTGGGCGAGGGTTTTGTTGCAGGTTTTGTTGCCAACCCGGCGCGGTATCGGCGTGACCGCTCGGTGCTGGTCATGGCTTTGGTGCCGATGGGTGGACGGCCCATTGGTGGATAACTCCCTGTTTCGTTGCTGCAACGTTATGCAACGAAATTGGTTTCGTTGCAAGGTAGGTCTGACCTGGCGGGCGCACATGACTCTTGAATTCATTGAGATTTCAATGGTTTAGAGTTTGCGGATATTGGTTGTGAAATTGGAGAACAGAAATGGCTATTCTAGGCTACGCGCGGGTTTCAACGCAGGACCAGCAGCTGACCGGCCAGCTTGAGGCGCTGAAGGCTGCCGGTGCGACCACGATCTATCGCGAGAAGGTGAGCGGGGTGCGGGCCGACCGGCCGCAGCTGGCCAAGCTCATGGCTGGCCTGGGCGCTGGTGACGTTGTGGTCGTCACCAAGCTCGATCGGCTCGGTCGCTCGACCAGGGAATTGCTCGACCTGATTGAGCGCATCAGCAAGGCCGGGGCATCGTTCCGCTCCATTGGCGATCCGCTGTGGGACACGGGCAGCGCGCAGGGGCGGTTGCTGTCCACCCTCCTGGCCGCCATTGCCGAGTTCGAGCGTGAATTGATCCGCGAACGCACTGGCGAGGGTCGCAAGCGTGCCATGGCCAACGGCGTGAAATTCGGGCGCAAGCGCAAGCTTTCTGACTATCAACGCGCTGAGGCCATCAAGCGGCGGGATGCTGGTGAGACGCTGGCATCAATCGCCAAGAGCTATGCGGTCGACCTCAGCATGATCTCAAGGCTGTGATGGCAAGCCGTGCGACCACGCGCGCATTGTCGGGGTAAGCCGTGCGACCGCGCGCGCGTTTGGCTGTTGGCGTCACGTGCGGCAGGCCCCTGGGGTGGACTCCGCCACTCCACATGGACAGGCCCCCTGGCCTTACGCATAATATTAGGGGCCTTGAAAATATAGAATCTTTAAAAACCTAAGATTCGCGTCGAATCCGCCAAGGCGCTAGAAATCCGTAATTTTATTGCGTTTTAGCCCCTAATCCCTTTGTCCAATATGTCTTTAAATCAATATATTATTGGTTTTAAGCTCCAATGGGGCAATGGGGCAATTGGGCTATAGCCCGTTAGCCGGGTTAGCACGTAACCCGGTCTATGACGCCAGCTGCCGAACCATGGCAACATCGATGCCATAATAGTGCGCGACAGCGTGTTTATCCTCGCCTATTCGAACCCGATCGCGGATCTCGCGCAGCTGCTGCGGGGTCAGCTGACGCGGTTCGCTGGGTTCCCTTGGCAACGCGATCCGTCAGCATGGCGATCAGATTGAGAAGGACCTTCTGATCGGGCTGCTCGCTCGTGTCCGCCACGATCGGGAAATCAAAATTGAAATACTCAAGCTCCCACACCGGATCGTTCGTGCTTGCCCGGTTCACCAGCCGCAGTGACCCGATGTGCCGCGTGATGATGTCGCGCAGGATGTCCTTGTTGACCGCAACCAGCCGCCCCTCGGTGAGGTGGCACAGGCCCCGATCCACATTGAAAAGCTCGGTCTGGGTCTTTTCCGCAATGGCGTCGGCTAATCGGTCGACATCTCGTGGGCCGCGCCAGATAAAGACTGTTTTGCGCTCGTCGGGTGCAGTGCTGGTCATCAAACTTCCCTCTTAATCGTTCCTTAAGACTTCCGTTATTGTCCCACAGTGCCGTTCGTACTACTTTGTGCCTGCAACAACAATACCTAGAGTGCTTCCATGGCTCCGTAAGACTGCACTTTTTAGCTTGCGTATGAAGCCGGAGCTTAAGCAGCGCGCCGAGAAAGCCGCTGCCGAAGAAAGCCGCTCGCTTTCTTCTTTGATCGAGGTTTTGTTGGCCCAACACTGCAAGCAGCGTGAAGAAAGCAGCCGGATTTTAAAGGGAGTTCAAAAATGAAGACAAAGCGAAGCTCTGAGCGCCCCGGTTCCTTTGCTCGTGGCGGCAACGATCGCATGTTCGGCAAGCAAGCTGCAGGACCGGCGCGCCCCGCTCGCACCGGCAAGGTGCTGAATGTCGCTCCGGGCGCAAAGGCCGCCAAGGGTGGCGGACATGCTTCGGTTCCGGGCCGCACCTTACCGGCAAAGGGCGGTCGCACCGGGGTGCGATAGGGAGAAAACCAATGGTCGATTACCTTACACAGAACGATGTCGAGAATTACGACCCCGAACTGGTGGACTTCGCCCAGCGTGCTGCGGTGCAGGCGGTCGCGCCTCACCTACAAAATCTTGAGGCGCAAAATAACGACCTGCGGCAGCGGCTTGCGCGTGAGGCCCGCCATCGACTCGACCAGCAGGTTGCGGCAGCGGTGCCGAATTTTCGGGAGATCGACCAGAATCCGTACTGGCATCGATATTTATTGGAGTACGACCCGCTGTCGGGAGTTGTCAGACAAAAGCTGCTGAACGACGCGATTGCAAGCGGTGACGCCAATCGGGTTATTGCGTTCTTCCGTGGGTTCCAGCAAGAGGCGGCCCAAGCGTCGCCGTCGCCGCATCGTTCCCGCCACACTGCCGCTCCATCCAAACCCGTCTACACGCGCGCTCAGATCCAACAGCTTTACGAAGCGCATCGTAAGGGGGCCTATGCCGGTCGCGAGGCCGAGTGGAATCGGATTGAGAACGATATTTTTGCGGCCCAGCGGGAAGGCCGGGTGCAGGGGGTCTATCTGACCAAGTGAGACTCGCGTGATGTACGATGGGGCAGAAAATTGTTTTGACCGTTATGATTCACGGTCCCTATAATTGGGGCAAAAATAAACTTCTTGAGCTTTGATGCTGGCAAAGGAATTACATCATCTGCCGAGCATATGCCTCTGGCAACTTGTCATTCGCTGCGCTGTCCCCGTTGCCAGGAACAGCGCAGCGATACCGGATAAAAGTAGTTTTTTCATCGTCGTTACTCGTTTGGATGATGCCAGCCATTGCAGTGGCCAATTTCGTGTCGAAAAACGTCGAAGGGATTTGTATCAAGTGCCCTCAAATAATCGTCTGGCATCATGAAAATGATGCATTCACCATCAACGACGTGCGCACAACCGCCTAATCTTATCTTGTCCGGCCTATTGCATTGCTTGACAAGGTCTTGGACAGTTCCAATACGAGATAGTCGTATCGTTCCATTGTATGGCCTATCATATTCCGGGGGAGGCTGTTCAACCGTTTGAGCGGGTCCCTTTGGCCAATACATCCAACTTGGTTTCACATCCGCATAACCGGGCCATCCGGCACGCGCACGCTGCTCATCATTGCAAGGCCATGCGCAAGTGAATGCATCCTGTGCCGCCCCCGTTGCCAGGAGCAGCGCAGTACATCCAGCTATGAGTGCAGTTTTCATTTGGGGTATCCACACTTTCCCGCTTCTATAGGAAAAGAACATGGATCACTACTCAACTGCGGAGCATCTTTTAACATTGTCAGCGGTTGGCATTTACGGCCCCGAAAATAGAGACGATCGCCACGTCCCGTGAAAAGTTTGCTTGGAAGCTCGCGCGTCTCGTTATCGATAACCTGATAATATGTGTAGCCATGATGTCCGTGGATATATACGAGCGTGTTGCCGCAAACTGTGATGCTGAATGAGGTGGCGTGCGCTGTCCCTGTTGCCAGAAGCAGCACAGCGATACCGGTTAGGAGGGTCTTTTTCATCCAAAAGTCCCCCTTAACCTATCTAAAGTTCGCACTTGCCGTTCGTTATTAAGTTCTTCGGTTAATGCATAGGCTGCATGATTACACACAGAACGCGCCATGTCTGGATCCAAACGACGTTGGTTTTTGAGATAGTCCACCAGGAAAATCGCTTCCCATTTAATACGGCGTAGGCGCGAATCCATAACTTCCTTTCTCACCAACCCCTCCCATGGGCAAACATGCTGGCAATGCCAAGGATCGTCCAAAGAGCTTGTTGGCAAAGTTCGATCAGCGCCATTGACGCTCTCGCCGCCAAGCGGGCAGTTCGTTAACGCACGACATGTTAAAATGCATTTCGCAAGCAAATCGGTTAGGCCACAAAACAAGAAGAATTTTTCCCGTTGACCTTGGCGGTTACACTGCCGTTTGCGAATTCTAGCCAAAGGGCATCATGATGACGTGACCGGGTAGGTCGGCCTGGGACTGAACCAATCGTGGTTTGGTGTGCGTGCATCCCATGGCAGTGGTCCTGTTCTAGTCTTTTGCCATTCCTTCGAATCTTCCTCTGCCTTCCTATCCTTTTCTGCCCACATTTTTTGCTCATCTACTGATTTCGTAACCGTCACTGGTACGGGCCGCTCCGGTGAGGGGGTTATCCTCACGGTGGTCACGGGCCGCTTAACGACGATGGTCTCGTTACTGGGCCGCAGCCACGGCCACGGCGCAGGATCTCGGACCTCTTCCGGCGGCTGTGGGACATGGATCGGCAATTCCCGTTTAACGACGACGGTCTCGTTACGGCGCTCTGGTGCGGTGGTCGCGGGCCTCGGCATCAGCTTGGACCACGCCGCAATAACCTGGGGAGGCGGGCGTAGGCCGGGCTGTTGTGGCGGAATGGGAGTTGTTCTCGGCGGCTCAAGCTTGAACCAGGCAACCCCTTCCTGTCCCAGATCGGGGGTCAACCATTCTAGGTCCGTCGGGCCTTTGTGGGTCATCAAGTGAATGGCCTTGTAACCGAAGCCAAGGTCTCTGAGGTATGCGCCCACGACAGCATTAGCCGCACCACTTTCTCGCCCACTGTCCTCGTCATAGGCAGCGTGAAATCCTATCTGTGGGGTATCACCAACGGTTCGTAGCCTTCCCGCGACCCAAAGGAGTGCGCACGCGCTGGCACAGGTGCGGTCGCCAGGGACGAAGGTCAACATAGCTCTTTTGCCTACCAACTCGCCGATCTGCATGGCGGAGCTATGCGGCCGCCATAGCTCACGAGCGTGACAATCACTAGCTTCTTGGGATGGCTGTCCCCGATTGGATAGATCTTATCCGTCTTCTCTTTGAAGGTTTCGAAATCCCCGTCATTGATTTTGCCGACCACATCAACAAACACTCGACCCTCGACATCAGGTGCATGAACCGTGATGGTCGCGGCCATGCTGCTCCTTTCGGCCAGCACGATTATCGTGGCTGCAATCAGAGCTATCTTTAGAGCCTGGATGAGAGCTTGGTGGGCCAAGTTTTTATCGGGCTAAGGGCTAGCTTCTATCGGGCTAAGGGCTAGCATCCTCGCGGCGGTTAGCGCACCTCAACACAGTGGCTGAACCGTGGCGTTTAATCCCCCAAATGGGGTATGTGTCTCGTTTAATTTTTTGGACGCATCTTTTGGACAAACGATGCTAGGCAAGCGGTGGCGCTTTGTTCTTGGAAACCAAACCTCCGATGGGCTCGATCAATGGGCTGCTAAGGCGGCCAGGAAGAGCGGTAAGGATGACTATGACAAGTTCAGCTTGCCGGTGGGTTCTGGTTTTCTTGAAGATGTTCTTAAGTTGGGAGCGCGCCGTCTCATAAGTGATGCTCAGTTTGACCGCAGCGGACCGAAGTGTTTCTCCTGCCACGAGATGAAGTGCTAATCTGGCCTCGGCTGGCGTCAAGCCAAACTGACACCGCAGCCGATCAATGGACTCGTTCACGATAAGGCCCGCGATGGTCTAAGACGGCACCTTAGTGCGGGTGCCGCTTCTTAGTCGCTTCGCCCACGTCCGGAGACTTGTTCATCTGCGACAAAGATTTGTTCATTGAAGCCAGGGCCCCCACCAAAGCTTTTGCACGGAGCCACTAGATCAGCCGTGTCAGCACTATCAGCGTTGCCGCCAAACTCAGAACTGCCATTGTGAGAAATATCATCGTGTCGGTCGGCATCTGTGCCACAAACTCGATCATCTCCCCCCTCCTAGGTGACTTGGGGCGCAGGTCCGGCGTTGTAAAAGCGATCCGACAGAGTTGGTTGGCCGCACCGCGCGGCTTAGGGCCGAACATCCCTTTGTCGCACTGCCACGTCCTGGGTTTTGCTCATCTGCGCCAAAAATTTGCTCGTTGAAGCCACTTCAGGCCAGCAATTTCGTTTGGCATGGCCCTTGCACATGGGGACCGGTGATTGCTGATATTGTGGATGTGCTAGAAGACTTGGGGGGTGCAAACTAAATGACGATCCTCATCGTAATAAAACTGTTCCTATACCTCACTGCCTTCGGGCCGATGGCAGTACTCTTTGCCAGTGTGATCGGGCTGGCTTGCTGGTTGCTGATGGTGTGTGTCCGGGCCATTTCCTTGGCAAGTTTCACATCGCTCCAAGTGAGCGCAAGGTCCGCAGGGTCGAGTACTCTTCATCAACCGACGCCAACAACGCCGGGGACCTCCGGCTGAAGGAAATCGCGCAAAAGGCCGCCGAGCGCGATCAGCGCAGCCTGTCGTCATTGGTGGAGAAGTTGCTAACCGAGTATTGCGAGAAAATCGGCCTGATCAAGCCGTCGAAATAATCCTATTGGCTCGACGGCACCGCCGCGTTCACGTCCTTCTTCGGCAAAGCGTATGTCGGCGGCACGCGCCACTGTCCTTTGCTCCCTACCCAGGACCTCCC
>Ga0306917_10001650_pt1 | contig 10760 bp, 10 predicted proteins | sample tim00Cox00000000_FD_203313 | JGI IMG/M metagenome (GOLD analysis project Ga0306917, IMG submission 203313) | Lab enrichment of tropical soil microbial communities from Luquillo Experimental Forest, Puerto Rico - timezero.00C.oxic.00.000.000 (v2)... | ecosystem: Environmental > Terrestrial >... | reverse complement strand
AGTAACGGCATGCTAATCCAGTCCTTTGAGGCAGCGACACGCGACGACCCCGCTCAGCAATGGCCGACGATCAGCGCGACGCCATCGATTTTCTGAGCAGGCCGTCGTCCTACACAGCGGCAGTCGAGCGGGTCGATATCATCGAAACCCATGTGTCGTTGGTCTTTCTCGCCGGCGACCGCGCCTACAAGCTGAAACGCGCGATAAAATTTCCTTACCTTGACTTCTCTTCGCCGAAGCTACGTCGCGCAGCCTGCGAGGCTGAGCTCGCGCTCAACCGCCGCACGGCTCCGGACCTCTATCTCGAGGTCCGAGCGCTGATCCGCACCGCGAATGGTGGGGTTGGCTTCGGGGCTGAGGGTCGCGTCGTCGATTGGGTCGTTGTGATGCGACGCTTCGATCAGGCGGCGCTGTTCGACGAGCTCGCCACGACTGGTCGGTTGAACCCTTCTCTGATGACCGAGCTCGCCAGCCATATTGCGGCTTTCCATCGCGCCGCCGAACCGCGTCCCGAGCACGGCGGCCCTGCGGCGCTCGCCGCTGTCGTCGAGACAAATCATTCTTGCCTGATGGCGGCGCCGCACGCCGGTTTTGCCACTGAGCATATCGTCGAAATCAGGCGAAGATCATTGGAGCGGCTCGCTGCCATCGGCGCCTTGCTCGACCGGCGGCGCGCAACGGGAAAAGTGCGGCGCTGCCACGGCGATTTGCATCTCCGCAATGTCTGCCTGTTCGAGGGTAAACCGACCCTGTTCGATTGCCTCGAATTCTCCGACGAGCTCGCTTCGGTCGACGTCCTCTATGACCTCGCTTTTCTATTGATGGATCTCGAGCACCGCGGGCTCGCGGATTTTGCCAACCTCGTGATGAACCGCTATCTCGATTTGACCGGGGAGGACGACGGGCTTGCCGCGATGCCGCTCTTTCTGTCGTCGCGCGCGGCGATCCGGGCGCACGTCACGGCAGCAGCGATGGAGCGTGCAGCGCAGCCGGGGGCGATGTCGGAAATGGCCACCGAAGCGCGTAGCTACCTCGATCTCTCCGCCTTGTTGCTGCGGCCGCGATCCTGCCGCTTGGTCGCGATCGGGGGCCTTAGCGGGACCGGCAAGTCGACCCTTGCTGCAGCCCTCGCGCCGAGCCTCGGTGCACGGGTCCTGCGCAGTGACGTGATACGCAAACAGCTATTCGGAGTTGCCCCCGAAACGCGGCTGCCGACGAGCGCCTATTCGTCGCAAGTGTCGCACCGCGTTTATGAGACGCTGCGCCGAAAGGCTGCCGAGGCGCTTGCCGCAGGGTATTCGGTGATCATCGATGCCGTATCGCTCAAGCCGGCCGAGCGCCAATCCTTGGTCGCAGTCGCCGCGGCAGCTGGCGTCCCGTTTGCCGGTGTTTGGCTCGCTGCTCCGGCAGCTACGATGGATCTGCGCCTGCGAGCCCGGCGCCATGATGCCTCGGATGCCTCTCCGGCGGTCCTCACGCAGCAGCTCCGGCAGGATCCGGGGACGGTGGAATGGGTTCGGATCGATGCGAGTACCGGCCCGGCGGATTGCCTGTCTACCGCACGACGCGCTCTCGGGCTCGATTGATCGCCCGCGGTGCATTGCGGGCAGACCGTACCCTCATTCTCAGGATCCGGCCGGCTGATTCGTTGACATGATCAATGGAGAAATGTGTATCGTTGAACAGTCATTCGACTTGCTGTTCGACCGGCTGGCGCAACCGCTTGGTTCGGGCGCGGGCGAGCTTGGCTTCGCGACGGCGGTTGCGGGATGCCGCTGTCGGGCGTGTCGGGACCCGGCGCTTCCCAGGCTGAGCCGCTCGGCCAATCAGATCGATCAGCCTTTCAAAAGCGTCCTGGCGATTGCGTTCCTGCGTCCGGAAACGCCGCGCCATGATGACGAGAACGCCATCTGCGGTCATTCGCCGTCCGGCGAACAGGCGCAATCGGGCTCGCGTCGCGTCGTCGAGGCTCGGCGAGTGGAGGGCATCGAAGCGGAGCTGGACGGCGGTGGCGACCTTGTTGACGTTTTGTCCGCCGGGGCCGCCGGCGCGAACGAAGACCTCTTCGATCTCGTCCTCGTCGATCGCGATGCGGTCGGTGACCGGGATCATTTGCCGTGGTCCGTCTTAACCCTTGAAGCAGGTATGGGGCGCGATCGTGGCGACTTTGTGCGAGCGGCGATCGCCAACGACTCATACGCGGTACATGTCCAGCCAAAGCTCGTGGTAGAGATCGAGATCGCATTCAGCGACATCCAGGCGAGTCCCCATTACCCTGGCGTGCTTCCCTTGCGCTTTGCCCGGATCAAGCGCTATCGCCCGGACAAGAAGGCCGAGGAGGCCGATACGATCGAGACAATCCGAGCCCTCTACGAAAGGCGCCTAAACAAGGAGAGTTGAGCCCCGGTTACGCTGCACCCCGCCGGTTACGAGGGTCCAACTCCCGCGCCGCTGGCGGTGCCTCGCTGCGCTCGAGCGAGGAGATCGGTCACCTCCGAATCGCGCATCTGATGGAAATCGCGATAGTAGAAGCCGATCGCCCCGAGCCCGATCGGCGTCTCCAGGCACACCGCCTCGTCGACTTCCTTACGCAAGGCCGCGAGCGTATCCGGTGGCGCCACGGGCACGGCGAGGACCAACCGCGCGGGGCCGCGCCGCCGAAGGGCTTGCAACGCGACCCGCATCGTCGCACCGGTGGCGATGCCGTCATCGACAACGATCGCCGTCCGCCCGGCAACTTCTGGAGCCGGACGGCCTTCGCAATACGATTTACGGCGGCGCTCGATTTCTTCGAGCTGACGTGCAGTCTCCTCCTCGATGTAGCTGTCCGGAACAGCCAAGCTCGTCGCCAGATCGCGGTCGATGAAAATCTCGTGGCCGGCGCCATCGGTGACCGCGCCGAGAGCCAGCTCGGGTTGCCAGGGCACCCCGATCTTCCGCACGAGCACGATATCGAGCGGCGCATCGAGCGCCTGGGCAATCTCGAAGCCGACCGCGACGCCGCCGCGCGGCAAAGCCAGGACGACCGGTTGCCGGTCTTTCAATTGCAAAAGTTTGTCTGCGAGCCGGCGGCCGGCCTCGCCGCGATCCGCGAACTTCATGTTCCGACCTCCCCGAAAATGGCCCGAGAAACCGATCGCGCGCGTGCACGACCACAGGGTCGCGTGTCCCCGGCTATATCGCGTCTCAGATCCGCTCCCACAGGCCTGTTTCCTCGTCCAGGCGATCCAGTTCGATGCCGCTGAAATCTAGGCGCGAAACGATACCCACGACCTTGCTGCCATCAACGATAGGCACATGGCGATAGCGCCCGCCCTCCATCAGCCGCAACGGTTCGATCGCCGTCCTGCCCGGCGGCATCGTGTCGGGATTACGTGTCATGACTTCCGCCAGTTTCGTCCTGGCTGCGCTTTTCCCTTCGGCCAGAACGCGGTGAAGGGCATCACGCCCAGTGAAGATGCCCAATAGGCGGTGATCACCCTCAGTCACCAGGACGGCGCCGATGCGGCGGTCGCGGGCTTCCACCTCAATCAGCGAGGCATGGATTTTCCAGTCGCGAATGCCCTCGAACTCGGCGAATTCCTTCTTCGCGGCTTCGGCCGCCTGTTCGGCGCTGGGTGCCGACCAAATGATGATCGACCGCTGACAGCAGCGGAAGAGCTTATCGGCCCGCGGAATTTCATTCGTGAAACACACGCGCTAGCTCGGCATCTGTCGCGCTCCTACTGCGATTCAAGAACCATGATGAGCCGACAATCCACTCGCGTTGATCTGCATCAATTTCACCTCTCTCTGGGAACGTTTTGTCCGGCGACAGCTCTACTAGCGCATATCAGGAGATGCGAGTTCTACGTAGGGTGGCTTGCCTGCTGCGTAACGTGACGCTGAAGAGCCCCGTGGCCGCGCAAGGCCGTTTGATGATTCTCGACCGGCTGACGGCGACCGAGCGCGTTGCCTCATTCCTTCGCGAAATGTCTGAGCGCGACGACGACGAAAAGCATTGCGATTACCTCGGCATCACGATCGAGGTCTCTACGTATTCGATCATATTACTCGACCGTGATCGGCGAAGACTGAAGGACGTCCCTGTCAGCGGCTGAGAAGCAGGGGATAGGTGCTCAGCAGGAGCTCGGCGACGATCAGCAGCACAATATACCATTCGACGCGCAGGGTGCTTCGGGTCTGCACCAAGCCGAGCAGAGTTTCTACAGTGCGCGAGATGACATCGAGCTTTCGGTCGAGAGCACGGTCGCGATCGCGAAGTTCGTATTCCTCCGCGAGCCGCGCATAAAGACGTTCGAGTTCGGGATGATCCCACAGCAGCTCCGGCTTCTCGCCGGTTTCCACGCGGCCGACCATTTTCTGCTGCATCAGCAGTACGTCGCCGATGTGCCGCAGCAGCTCTTTGCTGCGCGCGCCGGCGCGGCCCGTTTCCCGCAAGGTTGCGGCGAGCGGCTCGATGCCGTCGAAGATGTCGGCGATCCTTGTCTCGTAATGCGATAGAACCAGCCCCTTGGCGAGGACGTCGGCGACCACCTGCAGTCGGTCGGTGGTCTTTTCGCGGAGAAGGATATTGCCGGCGAGGTCGACTGGCTGCTCTGCCTCCGGGCGGATGAGCAACTGCGCGTCGTCTCGTTCGGGGACAAGCAGAGGCGCGGTAACGAGAGGCGTCAGCGACGCGACAAAATTGTTCAGCGCCTGGGACGCTGCGCCGAACACGACGACGGCGCCGTAGCGGAACAGCACGGCGACACCACCGCCGGGGATGTCGATGGTCAGCGGCGCGATGCCAAGTGGCTGACCGCGTTCGAACGCGCGCGTGTCCATGCGCTCCCCGAGCAGCATAGCGTGCACAGGCACGACCTCAACCGTACCGGCAGGCAGCCCCGCAACGGACGCAGTGCAGGTCTCCCTCCTTCCGGTCTCGCCGCTGGTGAGCTCCATCATTCTCCCCGCTGAATTCGTTATGGTGCCGCGACCCGCACGAATTAACCCGCGAGGTCACTCCCGTTGCAAGCTCGGCAGGACCTGCGGGAATCCGGCCTGAACCGGCGTATTTCCGAATGATGGGTGGGAACGTCTCTATGCGTCGATAAGCGCGGCCGGACTTGCAAAGCCGGGTACCCGCCTCTAACACTGCCGGCGGGGAACCCATGCGGAAATACTCGGCGATCCTGGGGAATGGGGCGCGCTCCTTGGCGCTCGTCGTACGCTTGGCGCGCGAGTTTATCCGACCGCACGCTAGGCGGCTGGCTCTTGCCGCTATGTTGATGGGAGTGGCGGCCGCCAGCACGGCATCGCGCGCCTGGCTGATGCAGCCGGTGCTAGACCGCATCTTCGTTGCCCGCGACGGATCACTGTTGTGGCTGCTCGCCGGCTGGGCCTTCGCCCTGGCCGTCGTCAAGGGACTCTGCGATTACAGCTGTGCCGTGCTGATGACCAGGGTCGGCCAGCGGATCATCGCCGAGGTGCAAAAGGCGCTGTTCGCACGGCTGATGCGCGCCGATCTCGCCTATTTCCATGCCCATCCGACCGGCACCCTGATATCGCGGTTTACCAGCGACGCGGTCCTGTTGCGCGGTGCGGCCGCGAATGTTCTCGGCGGGATGGGCAAGGACGCGATTACGGTCGCCTTTCTGGTCGGTGTGATGTTCTACCAGGACTGGCTCCTCGCCCTGGTCTCGTTCTTCGTGTTTCCGCTGGCGATCCATCCAATCGTCGGCATCGGCAGACGTGTCCGGCGGGTAGCGGCCAACACCCAGGCCGAGATTGGCCAGCTGACGACCTTGTTGAGCCAGACCTTTCAGGGCGCCCGCCACGTCAAAGCCTACGGTATGGAGGCTTACGAAGAGGGTCGGGCCACCGGTCACTTCGAGCGTCTGTTTGTGCTGGTCGACCGCGCCGGCCGGACGCGCTCTAGGGCCTCGCCGATGATGGAGACGCTCGGCGGCGCGGCGATCGCGGTGGTGATCCTTTACGGCGGCCACCAGGTAATCACTGGTGCCCGTACCCCCGGCGCGCTTTTTTCTTTTATCACGGCACTGCTGCTCGCTTATCAACCGCTGAAGAGCCTCGCCAATCTGAACGCCTCGCTGCAGGAGGGCCTTGCCGCAGCCGAGCGCGTCTTCGAGGTGCTCGATGTCGAACCAACGATCCGCGACATGCCGGGTGCCCGGCCGCTGCGTGTCGGTGGCGGCGAAATCCGCTTCGAGGGAGTTCGCTTCGGCTACGCTCCTGGGGCGGTGGCGCTCGACGGGATCTCGCTGACGGTCCCGGCAGGCCGCACGGTCGCTCTGGTCGGTCCATCGGGTGCGGGGAAATCGACGATCCTCAACCTGATCCCGCGGTTCTTCGATGTTGACGAGGGAAGCATCGCGATCGACGCGCAGGATATCCGCTCTGTGACGCTCGCTTCGCTGCGCAGCGCGATCGCGCTCGTCGCCCAGGAGGTCAGCCTGTTCGACGACACGGTGCGCGCCAACATCGCCTACGGCAGGTTCGGCGCCTCGTCGGCAGAGATCGAGGCAGCGGCACGAGCAGCCGGCGCCGAGGAGTTTATTCAGAAGCTGTCGCAGGGCTACGACACCCTGGTCGGCGAGCACGGTGTGCGGCTTTCCGGCGGGCAGCGCCAGCGTGTCGCGATTGCACGGGCCATGCTGAAGGACGCGCCGATCCTGCTGCTCGACGAAGCGACCTCGGCCCTTGATAGCGAATCGGAGCGGCAGGTTCAGTCGGCCGTGCGGACACTGATGCGCGGGCGCACGACCTTGGTGATTGCGCACCGAATGTCGACGGTGCAGGGCGCCGATTTGATCTGCGTCGTCGACCGCGGGCGCGTCATTGAGGTCGGCCGACATGCCGACCTGATCGCCCGTGACGGCCACTATGCTCGGCTGCACGCGATGCAGTTCGTCGAGGAGCGCGAGCTCGCGGAGGCAGCTCCCAGCGCGGTGACGGCCTGACGGTGAAATTGACCAAGTCGAGGGCCTGGCGACGTTTTCTGCGCAGCGCAGCGCTGCGGCGGGTCGCCTGCTGGGTCACCCAATGCTATATCCGCTTCGTATATCTGACCAATCGCTGGAGCATCGAAGGTGGCGATTGGACGCGCCGACTCACTCGCGAGGGTCGGACCTTCATCGTCGCCTTCTGGCACGGGCGGTTGCTGATGATGCCGCTCGCATGGCACAGGTTGACATCGTTTCACATGCTGATTTCGGCGCATCGCGACGGGCGGATCATCGCTGGAGCGATGACCTATTTCGGGATCGGGACGATCGCCGGCTCGACGAGCCGCGGCGGTTCGTCGGCGCTGCGCGAGATACTGAAACGGCTGAAAGAGGGGGGTTGCGTCGGCATCACCCCGGATGGACCGCGCGGCCCGGCGATGACCGTGAGTATCGGAATCGTCAATATCGCCCGGCTCGCTGGCGTACCTATCGTGCCGGTGACCTACGCCACGAGCCGCCGGCGCGAGCTTGCGACTTGGGACCGCTTTCACCTCGCCATGCCGTTCGGACGTGGCGTGTTTTTGTTCGGCGAGCCCATCGAGCTCGCCGCAGACCTCGACGAGGAAGGCCTCGAAATTGCTCGACGTCTGCTCGAGACGCGAATGGTCGAAATGGCCCGCGAGGCCGATCGTCTTGTCGGTCATGAAATACCGCTGCCGTTGATCACTGCCGACACCGGTCGGCCGGCCGGGCCGGTTGCGGGCGATTGATGCTTCGTCTCCTGTATCGCGTGACGACTTGGTCGCTGGAACCTTTGGCGATCGTCTACCTGGAGCGACGCCGCAAGCGGGGTAAAGAGGACGCGCGTCGGTTTCGCGAGCGCCGGGGAGTTCCTGGCGCCGCGCGGCCACAAGCTCCGCTGCTGTGGCTTCATGCCGCGAGCGTCGGCGAGGCGACTGCCATGTTGGCGCTGATCGAGCGGCTGCTGCAGGCACGGCCGGCACTCGAGATCCTCGTCACCACCGGAACGGTGACGTCGGCCCACCTTCTCGAAGGCAGGCTGCCACCTCGAGCGCGGCATCAATTCGTCCCGGTCGATCTACCGCGCTGGGTTGCGCGGTTTCTCGATCATTGGCGTCCTGATCTGGCGCTATGGGTCGAATCTGAATTATGGCCCAACCTGATCCTGGGGACACATGCCCGCGGCATCCCTATGGTGCTGGTTAACGGCCGCCTCTCCGCGGGGTCTTACGCACGCTGGCAAAAGTGGCCCGGACTGATCGGCCCCATCCTCGGGACGTTCTCGCTGTGTCTTGCTCAGGACGAGGAGCAGGCCCGACGCTTCCGCCGGCTCGGCGCTAGAGAAGTCGGCACGGTCGGTGATCTGAAGGCCGCCGCCGCATCCTTGCCCGTCGACCGCGCGCAACTCAAGGCATTGAGCCGCCAGATCAAGACGCGTCCACTTTGGCTGGCGGCCAGCACGCATGCCGGCGAGGAGGAGATTGCCGCGCGCGTCCATCACCAAGTCGCAGCAGACCATCCCGGGCTTCTGACGATCATCGTCCCCCGACATCCGGCGCGCGGGGATGCGATTCACGCAATGCTGGCAGCACGCGGACTGCGCGTCGCGCGGCGTCGCAGCAGCGAGCCGATCACCGATCAAACAGATGTCTACCTCGCTGACACGATGGGCGAACTCGGGCTGTTCTACAGTCTCGCTGAGATCGCCTTCGTCGGTGGATCGCTCGTCGCTAAGGGGGGTCACAATCCGTTCGAGGCGGCCCGGCTCCACTGCGCGGTACTTCACGGGCCGAATATCGGCAATTGTTCGGGCATGACGGGCGAATTGGACGCTGCGGCTGCCGCCGAAACCGTTTTCGACGCTGGCGGGCTCGCGCGGGCAGTGTCGACACTGCTGGGCGATCGACCTCTCAGAGATAAGCGCGCGGCCGCGGGAAAACGCGTCGCCGCTGCCAGCTTGGAAGTTCTCGATGCCGTGCTGATGCGTCTCGCTCCGTGGCTCGATCGGCTTGCGCCATTAGAGCGCAGGGCTGACCCGTCGCGGTTACGCGCCTGAATGCGTGCCGCCCCCCCTTTCTGGGGACGGCCTCCGGGCCTCGTTGCCGATCTGCTTTCGCCAATCGGAGCGGTCTGCGATGCCGCCGGACGGTTGCGCCGGGCGATGTCTCGTTCCTATCGCCCTCCAGTCCCGGTGGTGTGTGTCGGCAATCTCGTCGCCGGCGGCGCCGGCAAGACGCCAGTCGCGCTGGCACTTGCCGATTGGCTCGTGGAGCGCGGCGTTCCGGCGCATTTCGTGACGCGCGGTTATGGCGGTCGGCTCCGCGGGCCAATGCGAGTCGATCCGATCCGTCACGACGCGCTGGCAGTGGGTGACGAGGCGCTGCTGCTCGCGCTTCGCGCTCCGTGCTGGGTCGCCCGCGCCCGTTCCGCAGGGGTCCGCGCCGCGGTCGCCGCCGGAGCCGGCGCGATTCTGTTCGATGACGGGTTCCAAAATCCGACGGTTGACAAAACGCTTGCGCTGGTCGTCGTCGACGCCGCCTACGGGTTCGGCAATGGCCGCGTGATCCCAGCCGGTCCGCTGCGCGAAAACCTGCGCGGCGGCCTCGCCCGAGCCGATGCGGTGGTGCTGGTCGCCGGTGAGGGGGATGCAAGCGACACCGAACGGTTGCTGACTGCCCGGGGGATGCTGACCCTTCGCGCCGTGCTGGCACCGGTGGGCGCAGAGCGGCTGATCGGCTCGTGCGTCTTAGCCTTCGCCGGGATTGGGCGGCCGGAAAAGTTCTTTGCGACATTGCGGGCGCTCGGCGCTGTTGTCGTCGGCGCGCGAGCGTTTCCCGATCACCACCGCTTCCGCTTCGCGGAACTCGAAGGGCTGCGCCGCGACGCCGAGCGTGCAGGGGCGCGTCTGATCACGACGGCAAAAGACATAGTGCGCATCCCGCCTGTCAGGCGTATCGGGATCGAAGTGCTCGAAGTGGAGATCCGCTGGGCTGACCCCGCGGCGCTCGCTGGTCTTATGCGGCCTGTCGTGTTATCGGCCCAAGTTAATGGACGCCATCCGGACGAACACGGCCGCTGAGGCACCGCGGTTCGCCCACCGCCTCGAGGCCTGGGGAGCGGCATTTTTAGTCGCGGTCTTTGGCCTGCTCCCGCTCGATTGTGCATCCGCCCTCGGCGGCGCTCTGGCGCGTCGCATCGGGCCGCATCTCGGCATCTCTAAGCGAGCTCGGCTTAATCTTCGCCGCGCCCTTCCCGAGCTATCCGAGCCCGAGATCGCGCGCGTCGTCGCCGGCATGTGGGACAACCTCGGACGCGTCGCGGCCGAATACCCGCATCTTCAGAAATTCCGCGTCTTTGAGCCGGGCGGGCGCGTCGAGACGCACGGCTTCGAGCACATCGAGCGTGCGGTCGCGGCCGGACGGCGGATGATCGTTTTCTCCGGCCATATCGCCAATTGGGAGATCGGCTCGCTTGCCGGCGTCCAGTACGGGATCTCGGTCGCTCAGATCTATCGTGCCGCCAACAATCCTTTGGTCGACCGCTTGCTTGGGCGGTTGCGCGGCGATCGCGAGGAGTTCATCCCGAAGGGTGCCGTCGCCGCACGGCGAGCGATTGCGGCGCTAAATCGAGGCGTGCATCTGGGACTACTCGCGGACCAAAAGATGAATGATGGAATCCCGGTACCGTTCTTCGGCCGTCCAGCGATGACTACCTCCGCCCTCGGCTTTCTGGCGCTGCGCTTCGATTGCGACGTAATACCGCTCCGGGTCGAACGGCTCGCCGGCGCGCATT
>Ga0306917_10001646_pt1 | contig 10776 bp, 8 predicted proteins | sample tim00Cox00000000_FD_203313 | JGI IMG/M metagenome (GOLD analysis project Ga0306917, IMG submission 203313) | Lab enrichment of tropical soil microbial communities from Luquillo Experimental Forest, Puerto Rico - timezero.00C.oxic.00.000.000 (v2)... | ecosystem: Environmental > Terrestrial > Soil... | reverse complement strand
GACATCGTCGTCAAATCCGACGGTTCCATCTGGTTCAGCGACCCGGCCTTTGGGATTCTCGGCAATTACGAGGGCGACAAAGCGTCCCCCGAATTGCCGACCAACGTCTATCGGGTTGATGCTAAGACCGGCCAGGCGACGGTGGTGGCGGGGGACATCAACTTCCCAAACGGGCTGTGCTTCTCCCCGGACGAGTCCAAGCTCTACCTTGTCGAATCGCGTGCCCGGCCGACGCGTCTGATTCATGTCTATGAGGTGGTCGAGGACGGCACGAAGCTCGCCAATGGCCGCGTTTTCGTCAATGCCGGCGACGGGAGCCCGGACGGCTTCCGCTGCGATGTCGAGGGCAACCTGTGGTGCGGCTGGGGTGGGAGCGAGGCGCTGAACGGCGTCGTCGTGTTTGCTCCGGACGCGACGATGATCGGCCGGATCGCGCTCCCCGAGCGTTGTGCCAATTTGTGTTTCGGTGGGCGTAAGCGAAATCGACTGATGATGGCCGCCAGCCGATCGATTTATTCTGTTTATGTGAACACCCAAGGTGTAGCGGGCGGCTGAATTCCGCGCTCTGGTCCGCCCGATAAATTTCTCCTAAGCTCGGCTGTTCAACCGCTGGAGGAACGGATGAAACGCCTATTCGTGTTTCCATTGCTGCTGATGGTGGCGGCTTGCGCCGCGCCGCCACCGCCTGCCCCGCCGCCCCCGCCACCGCCCGCCCCGCCGCCTACTTTTCTGATCTTCTTTGACTGGAACAGTGCAGTCGTGGAGTCTGGCGGCAGAAATGTCATCAAGACCGCCGCCGACGCGTTCCGCTCCGGCGCTCCCGTAACCATTCAAGTTACTGGATTTACTGACACCTCGGGCTCGCCCGAGTACAACCAAAAGCTGTCCGAGCGGCGGGCCAACGCCGTGGCTGCCGAGCTGGTGCAGGACGGGGTGCCGCAGACCAATCTCGTGGTCACTGGGCGGGGCGAGAACGACTTGCGCGTACCGACGCCGGATGGCGTGCGCGAGCCGCAAAACCGCCGCGTCGAAATTGTCGAGGGCGGGCCGCCGCCGATGTCGATGAAGTAGTTTCGGTGAAAAAAGGGTGCCGTCGGCGCCCTTTTTGATGCGGATCGAAAGCTCGGCCGCCTAAACAGCGTCGTACGCGAGGCGTCGGATATTTTCCAAATTGCGGCCTTCGATGCGGATCAGCCGGGTCGAACCGCTACGACTCGGCGAATGGAGGTCACCTTCGTTGTAGACGTGAGCCTCGCCGGGCGTGAGAGTGTATTTTCTGACCAGCCGCACCTTGCCGGGCTTGTCCTCCGCTGCCGGCTCCACCAGCGCCCAGTCGCTCATTACCGTCTCGCCGCGCGCCTGCCCATAGATCGCCCAGCTCGGACCATGATCGTGTGGCTTGCTCTCTCTGGCCCCATGGTTGACATGGCCAAGAATGCAGAACCTGAGTTCCGGATCCTCGTAGAGGATCTTCCGCTCCGGAACGTCGTCACCGAGATGAGCGGCGACGAACGTGTCGTCCTTCAGGACCTCCTCGACGAGCGCGCAGACTTTCCTGCGGCCTGCGACCCCTGGATCGTCCGCCAGGATACGATGACATGCGTCCGAGAACTGCGCGAGAGTGTAGCCCATCCACCGACCTCTTTCTTGCCGACGTCGCGGCTTTACGCTGCTGGCAGCAGCCTATCCTCGCGGAAGGACCCGCACAAGATCCGCGGGGAGCTACGACACACGGCGCCTGACACTGCGGGATCTGCGTGCGATCGTGAGGAGGGGGTGGCTTGATGCGCCACAATTCCGACGTAGCTGCACAATCCGGGAACAGTGGCCCTGAGCGCGCCCCGCAACGTATCGCGCGCATGGTGCTCGCTGCGGCTCTGGTCCTGCTCGGGTTATGGATCCTGCACCGATACCTTGCTGCGCTCGCGTGGGCCGCGGTATTGGCGATCGCCCTCTGGCCACTCTATCAACGCCTAGTTCGCGCGCTCGCGGGGCACGGCGAGCGGGTCTTCGCGCCGCTCATCCTGACCCTGTCGATTGGGCTCGTCTTCATCGTGCCGTTCGTCTATGCGGCCGTCGAGGTGGCACGCGAGACGCACGTCTTTGTTCAATATCTCGTAGATGCGCGACACAGCGGGATCCCGGTGCCGGAGTGGGTTCCGCAGCTTCCCGGCATCGGCGACCCGCTCGAGGAGTGGTGGCGCACCAATTTGAGCGACCCCAAGGCTGCCGAAGAGTTACTGGGACGCATCTACTCGCGGGTTCCGGCGGAATCGGCCCGAGAAGTCGGCGGAGAGATCGTTCATCGGCTGATCCTCTTCGCGTTCACCTTGCTCACCCTATTCTTCCTGTTTCGCGATGGCGCCGCTTTGAGCCAGCGGCTGATTGCCCTTAGCGATCGTCTGCTGGGGGCTCAGGGCGAGCGGATTGGGCGACACATGATTCAGGCTGTGCTCGGAACTGTGAACGGTTTGGTGCTCGTGGGACTGGGTGAGGGTGTCCTGCTGGGCATCGCCTATATCCTCGCCGGTCTGCCGCATCCCGTGACGATCGCAGTAGTGACCGGCATACTCGCGGTGATCCCGTTCGGTGCGCCCGTTGTGTTCGGCGCCGCCGCGTTGTACCTAGCAGCGGCCGGAAGCACGACCGCCGCCGCTGCAGTGTTCGGTTTCGGGGTCGCAGTGGTCTTTGTCGCCGATCACTTCGTCCGCCCCGTCCTAATCGGCGGAGCGGTCCGCCTGCCGTTCCTGTGGGTGTTGCTGGGCATCCTTGGCGGATTGGAAACCTTTGGGATATTGGGACTTTTCCTCGGCCCTGCGGTGATGGCCGCGCTGATCTCGCTGTGGCGAGAATGGACCGACCTCGAACCTCGGGCATCGTCTGACCCGATGGCCCATTTCCCGGGGTCATAGAAATCGCGAAAAGCGTTACGGTTGGGCAACGCGATCGGAAAATGCTGCTATAGTGATCAGTAGGGTTGCAGAGTTGGCCTTGCCGGCATGCTGTCCTCCGCTGATAATGCAGCGGCTGCCCTGACGGTTCGCGACCCGCTCGTCGTATGGAATGTTGGAGGATGCATGAAATACGTTTGCGATGCTCCAGGTGGCAGCACTTGGTTCCGGATCGAGACCGAAGCCGAGGCCGCCAGCGAATCCGACGGCATGCGCCACGCCGTCGAAAAGTTTTTCCGCAAGGAGCAAGAGAAGGCGACCCAGACCTTTCATCCATTATCTAAGGTTTTCTTCGAGCAGGAGATCGGTCTTAAGGCGCATGTTCAGCGCGAGATGCCGCTATTCCTGACCTTGCGCGATGACGAAGGTAATCCGCTGGTCACCGCGATGCTCCCGCCGGGCGGGCGCGACGACCGGAGCTTCCGGCCGATCATCGTCGGCATTGCGAACGCCGACCCATATGTCGACCACGCCGACGCGATCAAAGCACTCGGCCAACATTTTGGCCTCGCCCTCGAGAGAGGGCGCTGCTATCCCTACCGTCGCGATTGACGCGAGGCGCCCCCTGCTCTGATCCTATTGAAGGTTGAACGGGTCGAGGGTCCAAGATCGGGGTGGAAGGCTAGCGTCCTCAACTCGATGCTATTGCGAGGCAGCACACCAGGCGCATCCGCCGTCCCCAAGATAGGCCGAGCGCACGTCGGGACCGTCAGGCAACATCGTGATCACGATCTCGCCCGCCGCTGCGGCCTCAGTCATTGTCGCCGCGGCCCGGCCGCCGTTTCTAGTCGAACCCGGTCACTTGGTTGCTCGCCTTGACGAGATTAGCCGTCGCCATCGGCGCGCCCATATTTTCCAAGACCGATAAAGCCAATCGTCCCCATCTCCCGCTTTCCTCTCGTTCAACAGTTTCATGCGAAGCGGAGCTCGCGCTCGCCGATCGGCGCGAAATAGGATTCGACGATGTCGTCGCTCACTTCCACTAACGTCGCAGGTCGCCAACGCGGGTCCTGGTCCTTGTCGATCAACATCGCGCGCACGCCTTCGTAAAAGTCGTGCGCCGCCATCACATGCTGCGTCAGCCGGTATTCGAGGGCGAGTGCGGCTTCGAGATCATAGTCCCGCCCGATCATGAGCTGGCGCAGCGTGATCTTGAGACTGGTCGGTGATTTTGTCAGCAGTCCCGCCCGTGTCTCCGCGGCCCAGCCGGCATGGGCGCCACTGGCTCTCGCCTCAGCGGCGAGGGTGTCGAGAATTTCCTCGACGCTGCCGCCGCCGAAGCACCGGTCGATCGCCGGTCGCAATGCAGCGAGGGGCGCCAGGCCCGGCTCCTTGGCGAAGCCGGTGAGTGTCGCATCGATCTGGTCACGTTCGTTTCCCGCCTCCCATGTGATCCGGACGAGTGCGGCGACGAACTCCGCGGCCGTTTCATGCGGCAAGATGTGGGTCGCAAAGCCGCAATAGAGCGCGTCGGCCGCCCCCAAACGGGCGCCGGACAAGCCGAGATAGCGGCCGACTTGGCCCGGGCAGCGATTCAGAAATCGCGTCGCCCCGACATCGGGAAACAGACCGATCGCCGTCTCCGGCATCGCGAAGAGCGTTCGCTCGGTGGCAATACGATGGGCGCCGTTGACCGAAATCCCGGCCCCACCCCCCATTGTGATACCGTCGATGATCGCGATGTAGGGTTTGGGAAAGCGGTGGATGCGACGGATCAGCTCGTACTCTTCGCGAAAGAACACGGACGGCAGATCGCGATCGCCGTTGATCCCGCGGCCCGCCTCGTAGACCGCGCGCACATCGCCGCCGGCGCAGAAAGCGCGCTCGCCGGCGCCGCGCACAACCACAGCATCGATCGACGGGTCCCGGGCCCAGGCGTCCAATGCGGGAGCGAAGCGGCGGTAGTTGTCGAGGGTTAGCGCGTTCAGCGCCTTTGGCCGGTTGATCATAAGGGTAGCGATGCCACCCTCGCGGCCGAGCAAAATCTCATCACTGCCGCTCATCGCATCACGAACCGAGTAGGCGACGAGCGATGATCACTCGCATGATCTCGTTGGTGCCTTCGAGGATCTGGTGAACGCGCACGTCGCGCAGATAGCGTTCGATCGGGAAATCCTTGAGGTAGCCATAGCCGCCGAAGAGCTGCAGCGCTTCGTCGCAGATGCGAAACCCGGCATCGGTGGCCAAGCGCTTGGCCATCGCGCAGTGCATCGTCGCCCGTGCATCGCCGCGATCGAGGCTCGCAGCACCACGCTGCACCATCAGCCGCGCCGCGTCGAGCTCGCTCGCCATGTCGGCGAGCTTGAACTGCAGCGCCTGAAAATCGGCGAGAGGCCGGCCGAACTGACGGCGTTCGAGCAAATGGTCGCGCCCCGCCTCGAGGCAGGTGCGGGCGCCGCCGAGCGAGCAGGCCGAGATGTTAAGGCGCCCGCCGTCGAGCCCCATCATCGCGATCTTGAAGCCGTCGCCTTCGGCGCCGAGCCGATTGCCAACCGGGACGCGGCAATCCTCGAAGATCACCATCGCCGTCGGCTGGGTGTTCCAGCCGAGCTTTTTCTCTTGCTTGCCGAACGCCAGGCCGGGTGTGCCCTTCTCGACGACGAGGCAGGAGATGCCCTTTGGTCCCGCCCCGCCGGTCCGCACCATCGTCACATAGACGTCGCTGACCCCGCCGCCGGAGATGAACGCCTTGGTCCCATTCAACACGTAATCCTCGCCGTCGCGTACCGCCCGGGTGGCCAGTGCGGCCGCGTCCGAGCCGCTGCTCGGCTCGGTCAGGCAATAGCTGGCGAAATGCGCCATGCTCATCAGTTCGGGCAGAAACCGCGCGCGCTGCTTGCCGGTACCGAACCGGTCGATCATCCAGGCCGCCATATTGTGGATCGAGAGGTAGGCGGCGGTCGACACGCAGGCCGCGGCGAGCTCTTCGAAAATGATCGTCGCATCGACCCGGCCGAGCCCGCTACCGCCGAACTCCTCGCCGACATAGATGCCGGCGAAGCCGAGTGCGGCCGCCCGCCGCAGCGCCTCTATGGGGAATTCGGCGCGCGCGTCCCACCCTGCGGCCTGCGGCAGCCATTCCTCGCGGGCGAATCCCCGCGCCGTCTCCTGGAACGCCCGCTGCTCGTCGGAAAGCCCGAAATCCATGCCACGAGATATAGGCGTTGCGCCCCGAAACGGCGACCGCCCGCAGCGAGTGCTGCGGGCGGTCTTATCCGCCGTCGAGATGGCGTTCTAGGCGTGCGCGTGGTAGTAGGTGTTGCGCAATACCCGGCCGGGCAACGCCCCGGTGTGCCTGCCGTTTTCCATCAAGACTTGGCCGTTGACGATCGTCGCCATGATACCGGCCGCCGGTTCCTTGACGCGCCAGCCGCCGGCCGGGAAGTCGTGGACGACACTTTCCGGTAGCGGACGAACGGTGTCGGGATCGAAGATCACGATATCGGCCGCCATGCCTGGACGCAGCAGCCCGCGGTCGTAGAGGCCGAGCGCGGAAGCGGAATCAAAGGTCAGCCGCCGCACTGCCTGTTCGATCGTCATAACGTGCTTCTCGCGCACCCACTCGCTGAGAAGGCGCGTGCTGTAGCCGTAGCCGCCGTGGAACTGGACATGCGCCCCGCCATCCGACAGCCCGACGATGGCATTCGGATAGGTCAGAATCTTGGCCATCGCTTCGTCGTCGACGTTGTTCTCGGCCATCATGAAGCCGGTATCCAAATTCTCCTCGACAACGAGATCGAGGAAGGCGTCGATGATCCCCTTGTCCTGCTCGGTCGCGATCTGGTGGATCGTCTTGCCCTTGAGGCTCTGGTTCTTCTCAAGCGCCGGGGTCTCAACCCACATGTAGTCGTACCATTTGCGTGAGTACCCGGCGGCCGGGACCTCGACCTTGAACTCGACGACCTCGTCGTGCAGTTTCTGCCGGATCGCCGGATCGGCGTAGGCCCGCAATTTCTCGTCGTCCGACGACAACAGGATCGGGTGCCAGGTCGGCGCGCCGCGGAAGGTCTGGCAATTGCGCATCGTGAAGCTCTGCGTCGTGCGGTTCGGGCTGCACAGCGGATAGGCGCGAATCCCGGCCTTCGAGGTCTCCTCGACGCGCGCCATGTGCTTCTTCCACAGATCGGGCTCGCGCACCGTCTGCCCCAGATTGTTGTAGATCACGGTGCGGCCGGTCGCCTCCGAGAGGCGGGCCATCAAGCCATCCTTGAGCTCCGCCGCGCGGCCGCCGCCCGATTGGATGATCCCGGTGCCGAGTTCGCGCAGTACGTCGCCGAGCGCGAAGATCTCCTTCTCGTCGGCCCACAACGCCGGGATGTGCACTCCCTGCGGGTCGTAATGACCCTTGTTGCGCGACACCGAGAGTCCCAGAGCCCCGGCCTTGATGCCGTCGCGCACGACATCCTGCATCGCCCGAATCTCATCGTCGGTCGCCGTGCGTTTCTGGCAGTCGTCGCCCATCACGTAGTAACGCACAGCCGAATGGCCGATCAGATTGCCGACATTGACCCCGAGGTGCTGGTCGAGCCGCTCCATGTATTGCGGGATCGTCTCCCAGTCGACCTCGACGGTGTTGAGCACCTCCATCGGGATCGCTTCGACATAGGACAGAAACTCGGCGACCCGCTTCTCGGTGCCGCGACGGACCGGAGCTAACGCCAGCGAGCAGTTCCCGAACATAACCGTTGTGCAGCCGTGGTCGGGCGAGAACGAGCACAGTGGATCCCAAGTGACCTGTGCGTCATAGTGGCAGTGGTTGTCGACGAACCCGGGTGCGACGACCCGCCCCTCGGCGTCGATCGTGCGGTTCGCCGGGCCGCCCAATTTGCCGAGCTCGACGATCTTGCCGTCCTTGACACCCACATCGCCCCGGAAGGCCGGCATGCCCGAGCCATCGACGATAAGGCCATTCTTGATTAGCAGGTCATACGCCATCGTTTTCCCTTTCTTCGCTCAGGTCGCGACACTTGATTTCTCGATGAAACAGTACCACGGCGACCACGCCTCTCCGATGCAAAATGTGACTGGCTGCCCAGCCTTCGGCCGGACAACTGACACATCCTCGGCGAGGAGCGTACCGGCTGTGGATCACAGAACTCTCTGAATTCACCAGTTGCAGGGGAAGAATTCCCGGGAAATATCGAATTCGAGCTCAAAATTGGCCCATATCGGTGCCATAACGTCCGTTTTTCAGATACTTACGATATCCGTGAGCCCTGATTTCCGTAGGCCGGGCGCGTTCGGCGAGTCGAACCCTGTCCGTGTGGAAATGATCAGCGGCAATTATTGTGTGGGGATGGCGGGTTAAAAAGCGTGTCACGCGTTTCTCTTATGGTAACTCGGGGTGCGCTCTGAGGATTTCCCGAAGCAAGGTTGATTTGTTACACTGTGCGACTCGCGGCAGGTGATCGTGGCGCCGCCCAGCTGTCGGTGCCGCAAATGTGGCCGAGCGCTCAAACTCTCTCGACTCGCAGCCATCGAGGATCTACCGCTTCGGTATGCTGTTTGAGACCGTGCGCATCGATCTCCCGGAATGCCGCAAAGGTGTATTTGAGGGGCCCAGTTCGGATGAACCGAAATTACCTAATAGCTTTGTCTATTTTGTCCGGTCTGTTGGTTATCACCGCGGAGAGTGCTGGAACATCTGAAGCGACGCAGTCCTTTGCTCCGCACAGCCTATATGCGGTCAATGAGTCCTCAAAGGATCGAGGATCGATCTCGGTCTACGATATTGATGCGGGCATCGGCTGATCAAAACCGTTCAGACGGTTCCAGGCGTCGGCGATGTCCGAGGAGTGGCGGTCAGCGCTGTCACCGGGAAGCTATACGCCGCCTACCGGGATTTTTCCGGCACCGGAATGGTCTATTGCCTAAATGTTTACAGCGATACGATCCTCTGGAATAGAGCGGTCAGCCCTGGTGTCGATAGGCTGGCGATCAATCCGGACGGCCAGCTACTCTACGTTCCGACATGGGAGGGCGGTTCTGCCGACTATATCAACGTTCTGGATGCCAATATCGGCGAAGTTGTTCGAGAGGTGTATTTCTCCAATAGATCACACGACACGCAGTATCCGCTATCTGGGCCGATTTTCCAAGAGACGAAGGCCGAGGACGGAAGCGGCAATTACCTGTATTTGATCGATCCGAGTAGCTATGCATTATCACGCGTCGGGCCTTATTCGGGAATCCTCGGACCTTATGCAGTCGATAGCGCGAGCAGCTACGCCGTAACCAACGTGAGAAACCTTTGGGGAATGCAGATCGCCAACCTCAAGTCCGGTGAGATCATTACGGCGACTATTCCTAACCATCCACCTGGCGATGCTGGACTTTTGCACGGAATTGCCTGGACTCCTGATCAAAGTGAGGTTTGGGAAAATAGTAGCGGGAGTGACCCGCACGTCTATATCTGGCGCATGCTTAATCCGACAAGCCCGATTTTAAAGGATAAGTTGGCGTTGAGAAGCGGTCGCGGATCGCACTGGCTGACTTTCGATGTAAAAGGAGATTATGGTTATGTCGCACCCATCAAAAATAGCGATGATGGAACCGAAATCTTTAATGCCCGCACACATGCGTCTGTCGGCGTGATCGGCTCATCGGAAGATATGCTTGAGATTGACTTCGCTAACGGAAAGATTAGCCAAGTGGGCGATCAGTACGGGATTGGAAGACGATAAGCCCTTCCGCGTGAAGTACCGCAAGGAGGGGATCACGTTCGGGATGTGAAAGTCGCTGAGCGTCAGATCGAATATTCAGCGACGTATTCCAAGGCGCTGCCGCCTTCGACGGCATGGCCTTCAGCGCGCCAGCGCAGCATCCCGCCGGCAAGATTGGCAACATCGCCGAACCCGGCCTCGCGTAGGATCATAGTGGCTTGCGCCGAACGGCTGCCGGCGCGGCACACTGCGACGATCGGGCGGTCGTGCGCGAGCTCGCCGGCTCGCTCGGCAAGCTCCCCGAGCGGGATCAACCGTGCGCCGGTAATGTGTCCGAGCGGACCGTCGAACTCGCCGGGCTCGCGAACGTCGAGGATTTGAACCCTTCGGGCTTGCTCTTCGAGGCCGTGTGGATCGATCTCCCAGATCCCGGCGAAGGTGTATTTGAGCGGCGCCCAGCCGGGGTCCTCCGCGATATCCGGGTCGGTCTCCGGCCGGCCGCATTTGAGGTTGGCCGGCACCGCGACATCCATCTTCTTGGGGTGCGCCAGCCGCAGGTTCCTCATGTAGCCGGTGAAATCGGCTTCCCCGATCTCTCCGCCCAGACGGGGATTGAACCGGCGTTCCTCGCCAACGCTGGTGACCGTCAGACCACGGTAATCGTGAGCGGGGTAAAGCAGACAGGAATCGGGCAGGCTGAAGAGCTGCTGCCGCACCGAGCGATACATCGCACCCGGATCGCCCTCCTGGAAATCGGTCCGGCCACTGCCTCTGACCAGCAGGCAATCGCCGGTGAAAGCCATGCTGCGATCGTCGAGCACATAGGTGAGGCAGCCGCTCGTATGGCCCGGTGTCGCCCGGACCTGCAGGTTGCGCTGGCCGAAGGTGACGACATCGTCGGGTACCAAATAGCGGTCGGCTCCTTCGGCGCCGCTGGTCCCCGAGAGAGCGATCCGGCAACCGGTCCGTCGCTTCAGCATCCAGGCACCGGTGACGTGATCGGCATGGATGTGGGTTTCGAGCGAGTAATCGAGGTGCAGACCGAGCTCCTCGATAAGCGCCGCATCGCGGCGCACCTGTTCGAATACCGGGTCGATAATCACCGCCACGCCGCTGCGGCCGTCGGCCAGCAGGTAGGTGTAGGTGGAGGACACCGGATCGAA
>Ga0306917_10001627_pt1 | contig 10815 bp, 17 predicted proteins | sample tim00Cox00000000_FD_203313 | JGI IMG/M metagenome (GOLD analysis project Ga0306917, IMG submission 203313) | Lab enrichment of tropical soil microbial communities from Luquillo Experimental Forest, Puerto Rico - timezero.00C.oxic.00.000.000 (v2)... | ecosystem: Environmental > Terrestrial >... | reverse complement strand
GCTCCACCAGAAGGAAGCCGAGCTAAGAAATTTACAGTCTACCGTTAAACTCCTTCCCCCAGATGACCCAGAACGCCGCCTAACGACACTTTATCTAGAGCGGTGGCAAAAGTTAAGGACGTGGTTGGACCGGAGTGCCGATGAAGATTACGAAACCCTGATCCGGGAAATAGTAGAGCTTGGGAATCGGATGCCAGGACTAGCGACCACGCGACCGCCTTTCTCGGTTAGACATGTGCAGGAAATGGCACAGCGTCACAGAACTGCGGGTTTCAGCGACGAAGTAGTTGACGTCATTATGGAAGGCGCGACCAAACCAGAAAGAGGAGCACCCCGACATAAACGCGTGATCGCAATCGAGGCACTAAGGATGAAAATGGCCAAGAAATTCTATAGCCAGATTGCCGACGCCCTTTGTGACTGCGGGAAAAATCACAAGCACCAACTTCGCGGCAATCCCCACGATCCCGACAAGGACCTTGAGCGGCAATTGTCACCCTGTGCGGATCGTTTTCGCGATCTTATTAAACAACTCGAAGACGTTCTAGAAAAGTACTCCCGCTAGCCTCGGCAGATTAATCTCCACCTCCCCACGTAATAGCCAGTTCCCCCAATATCCCTCTCAGTAACTCATCATTCACTGGGAGGACCCATGAATTCCATTGCGTTTAGCCGGCTTATTAGCACTCGTGAGGCGGCCAGCCTTTTGGGCGTCCGTGCGGCAACGCTGAAGCGCTGGCGCCAGCGGACCTGCAAGAACGGACAAAAGATCAAATATTTGAGATTTGGCCGCTCCATTCGCTACAGGGAGTCGGACGTTTTGACATGGATTGCCTCGCGCCCAGAGGCAGCCTGAAAAGTTTAGAGACACCCGCAGCACCTGGCAGCGCTGCGAGTGGAAAGGAAAAAAGAAGGTGAACACGCAAACTCTACCCTCACCCGCAAATCCCGTCAAGCGAACGAAGCTGCAGCCTGCGGATATGGACCGAGCCCTCGAGCTCGGCGCCGACGAGTTGATGAACCGGATTGAATTCACACTCTCGAACCGGCCGAGAGCATTGCATTCGGCGCGAAAAATCTATCGCCGGGCCTGTAAGAAACTTCTCGGCGCTCTCGAACGGCACTACCGCAAGCAAACGCAAATGGTAGAGCGATAAAGGGAGAAATCCATGCGGCCAGAATGTAGAAAACAAACCTACCGCAGCAAAGAAAAAGCGCTTGGCGTTGCTCAATATCGCACGCGCCCGGACGCTCCGAATGCCCCGTGGTACTTGCGCGCCTATAAATGCGAGATCTGCCGCGGATGGCATTTGACGCGGAAACGGGAGAAGCCAGGCTACTCGGATGCGTGGCAAAGGTGATTGTGCTCAAGGAGACAAGTCATGGATGGAATGGAGAACGGGCCGGAAAAGCTGGGCGTGCTGTGGCGAAAAACCTCGAAGAAAGGCACCCCATACTTCAGCGGCGTCATCGGCGAGCAACACATCGTGATCTTTGCCGTGCGCCAGAAACGATCGCCGAAGAGTCCGGATTTTGAAGTCTACAGGTCCGAGCGGCGGGAAAAACAACAAGCCTTTCACGGCGAGGACCAGGAGCCATGGTAGAGCAGCCCGTCCATGAATTTCTTGACCTGATTTTGCCGCTGTGCCGAATGGGAAGCTGGCTCTCGATGGATGAACTGGTGGACCTGACCAAGCTGCGTCCACCTACCATACGGTGGTGTGTCCGTCACCTGCCCACCGGCGAAGAAGGCGCCTATATCATCCACCGCAGAAAACGTCCGCCCCGTTACAAAAACATTACTGAATTTTTTATCGAACGTAAGCCGGTCCAACAGCGATTCGATTGGACGTGAAAGATCATGAGTCGTCCATTATTAGAAACAGACCGGCAGTCGTTTTTCAGGTTGAACATCAGTGAGGATGTTTTGCGGAGAGCACGCCTCGTGCGGGCCACCGGCGCGGAAGCACGCGAGGAGTTTGGCATTCACGACTGCGGCCCCTGCATCGTTTTTCCCTACTTCCCTGCCCCGAACGGCAGCGGCGAGCCCCGCGCTTTGACCTGCCGGGCACGACAAGATAATCCGCCACACGACCCTACCGGCAAGGCCGAGCGCAAGTACCTCTCGCCCTATGGGGAGCGCCGGCGGCTGTACTTCGCCCCTTGCCATCCCCAATGGATCGAATCGAAAACGACGCCGGTGCTGATCGTCGAAGCCGAGAAGTCCGCGCTCTCGTTGCTCTCCTGGGCGGAAAAACACGCCTTCCCGCTCATCTGTGTGGCCGTTGGCGGCGTGTATGGATGGCGCGGCACCATCGGCAAAATAACGACCGCGGTCGGCGAACGCATCGACGAAAAAGGCCCGCTTCCCGATCTGGAGATAGTCCGCGGACGCGATGTCTACATATGGTTCGATTCCGACACAGCCAATAACCCGATGGTCCTCCATGCTCAGAAGGCCCTACTAAAAACGCTCGTCGATTTTGGCTGTGCCGACCGGCGCATCGTCGCCTTCCCTCCGAACCTGCCCGCCCGCATCGATGGACCGGATGATTTCCACGGATGGTGCGGCACTGACGACGGGCCGATCACGAAAGCCATTATCAACGCAAAGCTTGTTACCGACGTGATGAGTGCCGCCTCGAGCGGCATCGACGTGCTGGACATGCCGGAAGAATGCCTGGATGGTCGGCTCGGGGAAAACTACCAGAAGTACATGAGCGCATTCCCGCGTGCGTATGCCCTGCCGGCATTGCTGGCCTATGCCAGCGCGACGATTCCCCGGAATGCCGATGCGCCCCGCACCAACGTGTATGCCGCGATCGTCGGACCAGCCGGCACCGGCAAATCGCAAGGCCGCCTGTGCGCCGAGAAATTATTGGATGTCCCAGAATCCAACCTGATTCGCGCCTTCGCCGGCAGCGGTGAGCAATTCGCGCAATTAGCCGATGCCGCAGGCAACGCCCGCCTGTTTAGCCCTGATGAACTCGGTCACGTGCTTACCAAAATGCAAATCGAACGGGCATCCTTTCCCTTCCTGTTCACCCGCGCTTGGGACGAGGACCACTTCACCGTGACTACGCCTCGGCACGGCGTTAAAACACCGCCGCCAGCGATATTCCATTGCCACCTGTCAACCGTCGGAGGTGTCGTGACCGACCAGTTCGAGAAGCTGTTCGGCGCCGTCACCGCCGCAGGTTATTACGACCGCTGTCTGCTGTCCCTTTGCCCCACCGGATTCCAGTACAGCTATTCGCCCTTCCCCCAAGAAGCGCGCGCAAAGGGTTATCGGATTCCGCGGCCGGTGCGCATCCATGGCGGCGTGTTTGCGGTGCTCCACGACTGGCGGAAGGCGGATCCGGAGCTGGGCCGCATAGTCGAAATTGCCCTGCGAGCCGCCACTATAGCGGCGTGCTACGACGGCCGCGAGATATTGAAGCCCGACGAGCTTGGACCCGCAAGAGCCCTGGTCGATTACCAGAGGCGTATTCGCGCCATGCTCAAACCGAATTACGGCGAAACCATCGAAGGCCGCGTCTCCGAGACAATTCTGCGCTACATGAAACGGCTGGGACCAGGCGTGGGAATTACCCGCAGGGAGCTGTTCAATCACACGCATATGTACCGGCTTAGCGCTACCACCGCAGCGAGGGTCATTCAGATCCTAGTAAGCAATGGAACTCTTGCGGAAACCGATGGGAAGCGCGTTGACAGCAGCCTGCTTTTTTGGCCGGAAGAAGGGGATGGTAGCACTTGATTTGGAGGTGGTAGCACTTGGCGTCAGTTCGGGTGGAAACAGGCCCAAAAGGGCAAGTGCTGCCAGGTTCCCTTTATATGGCAAAGGGAGAGAGAGAGGGCTCTCTTTATATAGACTTATATATTAAGTGCTGCCAAGTGCCACCACCCTATTTGGCAGCACTTTAAGCAAATCGGTATCTCCATATAAGGAGCACTGGCAGCACTTCGTCTCATGAGTCACGGCGCCAAACGGTGATCGTCTCCGTGACGATCCAAAAACTAGCAGTCCGTTATCAGGGCTTCGAAAATCCTCGAAAATCCAGTTCTCCTTGAAACCTTCTGATAAAGTATCAGCAGGTTCATATATGTAAGTCACTGTGCTACAACATATTACCTGATTTCTCTTGCACCGTTGCTACCATGGTGCTACCACTAGCCTGTAGATCACGCAGATGGGTGGAAAAACACGGTTTCAAGCAAAGGGAATGAGGCATGGAGCGTCCAGCGCATTTGTGGAAGCCCGGACAGAGTGGAAATCCTAAAGGCCGACCGAAGAAACGGTTTATCGATGACTATCTCAGGGAACGGCTTGCAGCGAAGCGCGGAACCGCTGCACGCGCGTTAGTCGAGCGCCTGATAGCTGCAGGCCTGGACGGTGACGTTTCCGCTCACAAACTGATTTACGAGCGAACCTGCGGCAGGCCGAAGACCGCGGAGGAGATCGCCATAGGAAACAATCCAGAGGCCATGACGCTCGAGCAGGTGCGTCGCCGGCTAGCTGAGTTGCTGTTACTGCCCGAGGTGCGTGCGCAGTTGCAGGCCCTATTGACAGCCGCAAAGCCGGAAACGGATGCCATCCAATGACGTCGCCGCTCAATTTCTCAGATCCGAACGCAGAAGTTTTGCGCTTATTGGAGCTAGAGCACCAGCTTTCGAAACGCCAGAAGATTGACGACTACTATCCCGATTACGGGCCGCTTCGCAGAGAGTTATACAGCAAGCACTTACAATTCTTTGAGGCTGGCGCAACACGTCGTGAGCGCGCTCTGATCGCTGCGAACAGGGCTGGTAAAAGCGAGGGTGTCGGCGGTTATGAAACCGTTCTGCACTTGACTGGTCGCTATCCGCATTGGTGGAAAGGCCGGCGATTCACGCGTCCGATACTGGCGTGGGCTGCCGGCGATACTGCGAAGACAGCCAGAGACATCATCCAGCGCATCCTGTTGGGACCTGTAGGCGATTTTGGCACGGGCCTCATACCTGGCGATCTGCTTGTGCGAACTACTGCAAAGCCAGGCGTTGCAGACGCGATCGAGGGCATTTTCGTTCGCCATGTCTCAGGTGGCGTAAGCGAGCTCATCATCAAGTCATTTGACCAGCAACGGGAGGCGTACCAGGGCACAAACCGTGATCTGATCTGGTTGGATGAGGAGTGTCCCAGAGATATTTGGGTAGAGTGTTTGCTTCGCACAATGACGACAAACGGGATGCTGATGCTGACGTTCACGCCCTTGCAAGGCCTCACCGAGCTTTGCCGGGACTTCCTCGAGGAGCAGGACAAGGAGAGCGGCAAATACACGTTGCAGTTGGGATGGGCCGATTGCCCGCATTTATCCGAAGCGGCGAAGGCGGAATTGCTCGCATCCATACCGCCTTATCAGCGGGAAAGTCGGTCCCGGGGCGTTCCGGTTCTCGGTGCAGGTGCCATCTATCAAGTTCCGGAGAGCGACATTGTGGTCGATGATTTTGCGTTGCCTGATCACTTCCCGAGGGCATATGGGATGGATGTTGGCTGGAACCGGACTGCTGCGGTATGGGGCGCGAGAGATAACGAAAGCGGTGCGATCTACCTGTATTCAGAGCACTACCAGGGGATGGCGGAGCCGTTGGTGCATGCGCACGCGATCAAGAGCCGGGGCGATTGGATTCCCGGTGTGATTGATCCGGCTAGTCGCGGGCGCAGTCAGGTTGACGGGATGCAGCTGATTCAGATTTATCGTGATTGCGGACTGGATCTCGAGCCGGCAGCGAACGCGGTGGAAGCGGGGATCTACACGACGTGGCAACTGATGAGCGCGGGAAAGTTGAAAGTGTTCAGGAGCCTCGGCAATTGGCTTGCGGAGTTTCGGCTGTATCAGCGCGACGAGGAAGGACGCATTCTAAAGCAGCGGGACCATTTGATGGACGCGACGAGGTACCTGTTGATGAGCGGGCGAGAGCGGATGACGTGCAAGCAGAAGCCGCCGATGCATGAGTATGTGTACGTCTATCCGCGGCAGGACGAGTTGCGGTGGATGCAGTAAGTGGTTGGTTACTTCGGAAAGGAGAGAGGAATGGACGAAAAAGGATTAATTGGCGCGGTGATAGGTGCGGTAACAAGTGCGCTCGAGGCGCGGCTTGCGAGACGCGGGGACATGGTGCAGACCGACGCGAGCTTGCTGAATCTGCTGCGCGAAGCGCGGGATCCGGACGCGTACAAGGGATCCGACCGGCCGGCCCCAGTGCCGCAATTGCCAGCGCCGCCGCCAGAATTCCCTAAGCTCAAAGTTAGATACGCCGATGGTCAGCCTGTGGAGCACGTCGTGTGTGAGACGATCTACGAAGAGGTGCCGTACATGTCGGGCGGGTGGTATACGCGACCGATGTCGGAACTCGACGAGGTCAGGAGGCAAATCGCATGAGAAACGTGAAAATCGACAGCACAACGGATTCCGAGTTGGACCAGCGCATTGCCGGAACGCAGCCATATAACACCGTGTCCCTGACCGTCGTAACTGCAGGTCGGTCCGTGAAGCGGGCGGACGGCGCGATCGAGCACGGTGAGGACGACATTCAGAATCTCGAGGCTATGGCGCCGGGGCGAGAATTGCGGCAAAACATGGCGCTTTATGCGCAGCGAGTCGAGGAGTTTAAGAAGCGGTATCCGGACTTTGAAAAATATGTCGGCCAGGATATTCCCATTCCGTTGAGCGTCAGGGATGAGATCGTGCGTTCGGAGAACGGCCCGGACATTGCACTGTTCCTCGGATTCTGCCCCGATGTTCCGGAAGCCCTTTGCCAGCTCCAACCACTGGAAGCCGCAGAACGCACGGAGAACATTTCGGAAGATCTCGAACGGGCGGAACTTCCGAGTGATGAAGGAATGGATTACGCAGCCTGGAAACAGGCGCGGAATCTTCAACTGCAACAACGGGCGGCGAAAGAGCGTAACGTCGTTAAGAAAGCGCCGCGGAAGCCGTAAGCGATTGGAGGATGTCATGAACGAATACGAAAATAAGCCAAAGCAGCCTAAAGCCACGGAAGTAATCGCGAACCAGCCGCGGCGGGACAACAACGGGCCCGACAAAGGCGGCGGCGACCCGCATATGAACTGGGACGACAAGCCGCTAAGCGAGTCGGAAACCTGGAAGTCTCACAAGCCGGCGAAAGAGCCGAAGTCAGCCAAGAAGTCAGCATGACCATCGTCATTCCGACGGTGCCGCCGAGCCCGAATGCACTGCTCTGGCATGTCCTCAGGTTAGAACTCCCCGCCCCGGAAAGAGTAGATTTGAAAGTCCGCTGATGAGCAAATTCTTGGAATCAATTCGGATCTCTGCTCGCTCGCCCTGGTTCTGGACAGGTTTTCTCGGGACGCTCACCTTGATCCTGCTCGCCGCGATGTTTTGGCTCGCGCTCCATAGACCGGCCTGAAAGGGATCTCCCGATGGGGTTACATGACGTGCATTTGCCGGCGCGCCAGCGCAATAGCCTGACCATGTGGAAAGCACAGATTTCTGTGGAAAAGACTTCCGGCCGCAGTCTGGTGGCGTTTTATTGTCGGGCGTCAATGACAATCCCAGCGCGAAGCGGTATGTAGAAGCGTTCAGCCTAGCCCTCTCCCCTGTGAGGCTAGCTGAATACACCCGCTGGCACCCCAGTCTGCGGGTTCACCCCACCACACCCGATGGCAGAGATGCTGTCGGGTGCCTTGTCTTGTCACGCATCAAAGACATTCGCCGATCGCAGCGCTAAAGCGTGTGATTGTCGAGAGTCCAGCTTCTTACTCCGCGCTGGGCCTCGGCGGGGCATCCGATGACACGAGTGGTCTGTCGGGTGCCCATTTTTGCTGTCAGCGGCCCGTCCACAGTCAGCTCTTGTAGGTGACCTGCGTCACCGACGACTACCGAAGGCAGGCATATGCTGGACTGCTTCGAGGTGTCTATGGGCTTTCTAATTGGGTACCTTACAAAAATCGTGCTGTGGTGCCTTTTGGTGGTCCTGCTTATCAAAGTCGTCCAGTATGCTTGGAAGGTGACGCAGTGGATTTTCCAAAAACTCACGCAGTCTGTGACCGGTTGGTGACCGTTTGGAGCCTCTCGTGAGTCGTGGCGGCTCCCTTTTTTGCCCTCCGGCATTCAACAATTAAATGCTCGTTGACGATTTCAGGCCAAGAAAAAGGGCCTTGCATCCATTGAGGTCACAAGACCCGATTCAGAGAGCGTGTCTTCAATCCACTATTTGTCCCGTGCTAACGAGCGCCGCTGTAATTGAGAAATTAATTGCATAGCATCGATAGAGGGTCAGCTTTTCGCAGGATGTAAAGTCTTTGGTTGCAGAGGCATAACTTTTCCACAGGCCGTCTAAAACTGGCCAAACAATTGCGCGAAATTCCATGTTGCTCTGTGTGCCTTCGCTAAGCGGAGACATGTACGAGTGGTTGAAAGTGCGGGACGGGGAATGTGCTGGGGGAAAGGAGATCTCGTCCCGCGCTATTTGTAGCACATCTTCCATCTAACCACGAAGATTCTCGCGCCTATTGTCCCGTGCAACCCAGCTTTTCCTGTCATACAATCGCGCGGTGCCCGCCAAGGAACCAAAGCGCGAGTTCAAGGTCGGCGACACGATCCCCGTCAACCTGCATCACGGCAAAATCGAGGATGCCGTCGTTCGCGCCGTGATCCAGGACGATGATGGAATCAAACTACAAGTCGATGTCGTCGGCCTCGACCTGACGGCGTTGATTGATACGGGGCAGGTTGTCGAGTGATTAGTCTGGAGCAATTTGGAAATTGCCCTGGGGCAACGTCGGTTTTGCTCATTAGAAATCAGATTTGAGCGATTTCCAGCATGCGCCCAAGAAGACAATGGCCAGAAGCGAAGCACTCGCCGCCAAGAACGGCAATTCTGGCCCTGCATATCTCGCGTCGCCTGATCTCTGCTGATTCCCCATTGGCTTTGTCAGGCGGCTTTCTTCTTCCTCGTTCCCTCCAGTCACGACGTTCGGGCAAGGGGCAGGGCTGGAAGCGCCGGAATACGTCAGGCACAGGTTGTCCTCAAGGGTGTTCGCGCCGGGAAGTGAGGTGTCCTGAATATCAAAGCCTTGTTGACCGGCGCTGATGAAAGCCACGCTCACTTGGGCGGACGGATTGCCGAAAATCCTATTGTGACGGACCGTATTACCGGTGGCAGTGGAATCAACGATAAATACACCGTTCGCATTCCCACTTATGTCGTTTTTTTCGACCCGGTTTGCGCTGCTTGTGCCCTCGAAGCCGACCCCAAAATCCACATTCCCGTTCGGAGCGTTCACGGTTCCGTTCCCGCTGAATGTGCTCTTGCGAATAACGTTGTTGTTGCTGTCTGCGAGGCAAATCCCGCCGCAGGGGGCACCGCCTGAACCAACTGCGTTGTTGACCCAGTGGTTTTCCTCGAATTTGCTGTCCGAGACGCCAAACAACTGCATGCCACTCCAGCAGTTGAGAGCGGCGGTAACACGCCTCACCGTCATATGGCTACTAGATGCCAGAAAAATTCCCCAGCGCTGGAAATTTTGTATGATTCCAGGACCTTCAATCTCCACATCGGTTTGCCCGGCAACCTGAATGCCAACACCGAACGGACCTGGCGCTGGAATGCTGCAGCTACTTAGGTTCGTGAGAGGGTTGACTGGTCCCGTCAAGGTGTGCCCATTCAGACTTAGCTTGACGTGCTTGGCACCGATGACGATGCACGGTGCCTTCACGACTTCAACCGTACAAGTTACATCGCTCACCAAGCGACTATCTTCTGTAACCGTCAGAGTCGAAGAAATCTTCCCGCTGATATCGTTGGCCTGCGCCCTCCCGGGACCTAGAGAAAGCGCAAGCGCGATTAAAGCTATTGGCCAAGGCCTTCTATTCTTCATGACCACATTCCTCCTTCGAGTGAATTCGCCCACGGGACACGTCAGAAAGCATGAGCTTAACTGGTAGGAAAAAGGGAGCGCGGAACCGACCTGAGTCTGCATCCGTTACTGTGACAAGTCAACTATAAAGCCTGGTAATGGAAGTACTCTTACTGGCAGAGATGTGAAACACAATTTTGTCGGAGCCTATCTCTCGCGACGCACCTACCTGCCGCGTGTCAGCAGTTCATGCCGCCCCTCGGCTTGCGAATAAGTTGGGTTTTTGAGCTTCAACCAGCCAGGTGCGTCGTCCTTGTAAGTGCCTAGTTTTCGCTTCGCCACAATTCCCTCAAGGTCGCGGGCGCAAATTTCCGCGAAAAAGGCCTTCCCGTGCTGCATGACGTGCTGCGCATAAAGCAACCTTGGACACTTCGCGGCCCGGACGAGTCGCGCAAGTCGCTTCTTTCGCTCGACAAGGGGCCTCTGCCTCAGGTCCTTGCCATCAAGCCACAGAAGGTCGAAGGCGTAAAAGACGGGCTCGCCTTTCCGGCTGAGCAACTGGTTGAACTGGCTCACACCCTTCGCATCGACGCAAATAACCTCGCCGTCAATGATGGCGTTCTCGACGGGCAGTTTGGCGAGCGACCGCTTGAGTACTTCAAATCCAAGGTTCCGCTGATTGCGCGAAACCAGTTTCGACTCCCCGTGTTGCAGATACGCGATCGCCCGGAATCCGTCGTGTTTCAGCTCGAAAATATAATCGGGATGGTCGAAGGGCTGCCGCACCAGACGGAGCCGCATGGGGTGAATGCGAGGGAGCACAATTCCAGTCTACCCTCGGCACGCGCCTCCTAATCCGGAGCAACGTGTCCCATTTTTTCGACTGGTATCAGTAATACTGAGAATAACAGCCCAGCCTGTCCTCCTGCAGTACC
>Ga0306917_10001614_pt1 | contig 10857 bp, 9 predicted proteins | sample tim00Cox00000000_FD_203313 | JGI IMG/M metagenome (GOLD analysis project Ga0306917, IMG submission 203313) | Lab enrichment of tropical soil microbial communities from Luquillo Experimental Forest, Puerto Rico - timezero.00C.oxic.00.000.000 (v2)... | ecosystem: Environmental > Terrestrial > Soil... | reverse complement strand
CGAACACGAAGACCGCCCGATAGTCCTTTACTCCGACGCCCAGACCGGCACCGGCGGAAATCATCTTCATGAAGGTTTCTTCTTTGGTCTTGTTATTGACGGCTATTCCTGCGCCGCGGGCTGTGCTCAACAACAAAACGTTCACCCCTGTATTATTGAAAATGGCATATCCGGCCGACTTCTGGATCGTCGCTTGAGCTGTGGGTTCCAGCTTGTACAAATCCTGAAGGGTTTGAGCTGCCATCTTGCGGGATTTCTCCCTCTTTTCGTCGTTATCGTCCGCGGCGATGCACATGCTAGCGGACAGCATAGCCACAGTGAGTATCGAGGCGATCGTTTTGAGTCTCATTAGAATCCTCCTTCAGGTACTGAAGTTGGGTTGTTGCGGGACTTTCTCTTCCACGACTCACATTTCGTAGAAAGGATCGGAATCAGGCGGGATCCGATGCGATTAATCCTGGGCGTCCACCCCGGTGAGCTGATCAGCACACTCCTGATCCAAAGCAAGCTGAATCGGTTGCTTATGAGCTTCGTGGAACTTCGACAGAGAGGACAAAGGTCGGGTCTCGCCTACCTGGCTCGAAGGCGAAACACAGGCCACGCCGCCCGCGTTGGCCTGCACGGTCTCCGGCGCTTCATCCTCTCCGCCTAGCCCAGCCGCAGCTCGCTAGAAATTCCGACTCCAGTCTTCGCTTTTAGGCGTGATCGATTTTCCGGTCAACTAGGCAAACGCCTAGTGGTCCCTTCGGCTTACCGGTTGCTACGTGACGCCCGACAAGCGCTCATGAATTCTTGCCGATAAAGGGCGTACTAACGCGGGTTTCGGGTTAAACGTTGTGAGCTGATGAAGTCCTCGTTTTATCGAGAAGCAGCAACAATGATAAGCAGTGTGCCACCCTGTCTTGGCGGCTCAGGTGTCGGACGCGGCATCGTCCCCGTGCGTTTCACGTGTTCGGACACGACTGTTTCGGGTGTCTCCGTGACTGCGGTTGCCGAAATGTTCATTCCGTCCTTGAGGCCCCAAGCGTCGGTCTCCTGGCCGTCGACAAAATCGTCACTCGAATGGTTTATACAACCGGGCAGGTTCTCCGCCAACATTTAGCCCCATCCCGTTCCCGACAACTGCTTGGTCGCCAGGCGCGCACGCTGAGTAATGGGCTCGGGCAGCACTTAGGCCTGGAAAGTGGTACATTGTACAGATGAGGTGGCCGCCCAGAAAGACAGCAGGTTATGGGGATTGTGCCCGCTCAGGGCTCCCAAGTACGGCTTCTAATCGCCGATGATCATACAATCTTCGCCCAGACACTAAGGGCCTATCTGGAGAAGACGTTCCGGGTTGTAGGGGTGGTGGCAGACGGTCGGGCCCTTGTCGACGAAGCGGTCCGACTGCAACCGGACCTGGTCATTGTGGATATCGGTATGCCGCTCTTGAACGGATTTGATGCGGCCCGAAGAATCAAAGAACAAGCTCCGAAGATTAAGCTCGTCTTCTTGACCATGCAAGTCGATCCGAATCTTGCGGCTGCAGCACTTGAGCTCGGGCCAATCGGATTTGTTCTCAAGCATGGGGATGAGTCGGAACTGTTGAAGGCGATTGATTATGTGCTGCGCGGCGAGTCTTATCTGACTCCCAAGTTGCGAGCGGAAGACTGGTTTTCAACGAAGGCAAAGGCGAGGCAGTTTTCGAAGGAAATGACCCAGCGACAACGAGATATCGTTCAATTGCTAGCTGAGGGGCGACCCATGAAGGAGGTAGCAGGTCTCCTCAATCTGAGCCCCAAAACCGTACAGTTCCATAAGCAGCAAATCATGGATTTGTTCAACCTCAGGACCAATACCGATCTGGTCTTACTTGCATTGATGGAGGGTCTAATCTCGCTACCTCCAGAATCGCCTCACGTGAAAACCGGGCAGAAACGGGACTAGGGTTCCGTCAGTCATGGTCACCTGGCATTAGGTTTTTTCCTAGTGGCATAATACCGTCCCCGCCGATACGCTTCAGGAAGCGTTTTGAACCTGGGCATTTTGTCGCTCACAAAGCGATTGAGTGCGGCTTCATGGCTTGCGAAAGGATAGGCTTGAGTCGCCCGAGGGTAATATTGGCCGATGACCACCGAGCGATGCTCGAAGCCGAGATTGCTCTCTTGTCTCCCCATTTTGATGTCGTAGCAGCAGTCGCCGATGGCGCGGCGTTGGTGTCGGAAGCTCGCCGCCTCCACCCTGATCTCATCGTCACTGACATAACCATGCCGCTCTTAGATGGAATTGACGCTTTGCACGAACTCCGAGCATCTTGCTCCACAGCAATATTTGTGTTTCTGACAGTGCATACAGAAAAAGAGTTCGTCGAAGCATGCATAGAGGCGGGCGCGCTGGGATATGTAAAAAAGTCCGACATGAATGACCACCTCGTACCAGCGATAGAAACTGCTTTCGCTGGCCGGCCCTACCTCCCCTGAGACCACTAGGCATTTTCCCAGTTGGCCGAAACGGGGTTCGGAGATAAGTTCCGGACAGCTTATAGCGTGAGGTCGGTGGTCCCCCAAAACCGACCGCTGGACTCGGGTAGGCACTTTCATCCCCCTCAGGCCTTCCCGAGTCCTCCCTCCAAGGCCAAAGGGAAGTACGGTTGGTTTCGAAGGACTTGACGTAACGGCGACTGCTCCAGCCTGCAGACGAGCCTCAACTGACCAAATGAACTGCTTCTGTACCGATTGCGGTTTGATTCTCGATGTGTAGATTGGCGGATTGCCGGTCTTTATTTGTGGGCTGAATCCCTAAGATGGCACAAAGCCGCCGCGATGCGCGCTATTGTCAAACAATTTTTTGGTCCATAGCGAGCTTAAGCAGACCAACATTACTCGTGGCACCAAGCTTTGTCATAATCCGATACTTATGGAAAGTCACAGTCCTAGCGGTAATGCCCAAGATCGCGCCAACTTCCTTCACCGTGCGACCACTGCTTAGTAGTCGCAACACATCTCTCTGACGGGATGTCAACTGGTGGCTTGACTTCAATCCCTGGTCTTTGAAACTGACGCCTTCGAAGCTCTTCCGCAAGACTGGAGTCAAGTATTTCACACCATGCATCGCATCGCGGAGAGCTGTGATGAGCTCCGGCGAGGTTGATTTCATATGAAGGTAGCCCGAAGCCCACTGGTTTAGACTTTCCGTTGCGGCCTCCACGTCATCGTTTGGGGTAACTACGATGATTTTTAAATGGGGGAAAGTAGATTTTAATTTTGACCCAGTTGCGAGTCCGTGGACAAAAGGCCTGTAAAAGCTAAGGAGAACTCCCTCTGGTTTTAGCGTCCGGACCGTGCTGAAGCGAGGAATCGTCACAAACGATTCCAAGCACTTCAACTTCGAGCTCAATAAGTCTCCTTAAAGCCTCGCAAACAAGTTTGTTTGGGTCAGCGACCAGAATGTGTGCCTGCTCAAGAAGTTTTCCCATCGGTCTTGCAGGAGGGGCGCCTTCCCACATTCCAGAAAACAGGTAGCATCAGCAGAAACTGGCAATCAGTGCAGTGCGGATGCTTGCTAGACGGTAGGCGCGAAAATGGCTGCTCCGCCACTGGGAAAATGCCCAGGTGCTGCTAGGTTGAACAAGAGTGCGCGCCCTTGGCCGATTGAAGTTGGGCTCCTCGTTGCTAGGGCTTGGCCGAAACTAGCACTTCCTCGTTGAGCTCGCCTTCAAATTCCCGGCGCTGGATTGACCACTCCATAAGACGAGGCGTTGCTCAAGCCGTGGCGCCGTGCGGTAAATGAAAGCCAGCAAACTGCTGCGACTAATGGAACATCATTGGATGCTAGCGGCATCGTCCGTCGATGTTGATACCTTCGACGGTGACCGCGTTAATCATCCGATAAACGCCGAGAGACAAACTGGGTATTTTCCTAGTTGCCGGGAAGATGGGAGCAGTCTACAAGAGAAGGCGGCTCGGAAGCGTTCCCAGACTGCGTTCACAAGCGAGGTCCTAGCCACGTATCGGTTGGGCCAGGCCGGAAGGATAAGTGCGAGAGGGACGGTCCTACCTTGACCGTTTGCTGAGCAAGGAGGGGAAAGGGAAAAACTATCGGCGAAAACTTGCATGTCGATTTTGCGGATGTTTATCGGTTTTATTGAAATTCTTGACATTTTTATGTCATGAGGAGGAACTATGAAAAAGTGGATTAGTCTCGGATTGCTGACGGCCCTCGCGCTGCCAGTTTACGGGCAGAAAAAGGAAGAAGAGCGAGTCGACAATTCTGGGAAAGTGATGCAGGAGATCTTGAATGCGCAGGACAGCATACCGCAGGACGTGCTGGATAAGGCTGACTGCGTGGTCGTGCTGCCATCAGTCAAGAAATTTGCCATTGGAGTTGGTGGCAGCTATGGGCGAGGTGTGATGACGTGCCGCGGGGGAAAGGATTTCAAGGGAAAGTGGGGCGCGCCAACGATGATGGCTCTTGAGGGCGGCAGTGTCGGTTTGCAATTGGGAGGGGAGGCGACCGATTTCGTTCTCTTGCTGATGAATTCGGGGGCCGCCTCGGGAATTCTGGCTAGCAAGGTCAAACTCGGCGGTGACGCTTCAGCGGCGGCAGGACCCGTCGGACGGACAGCTTCGGCCGAAACAGATGTGACGATGAAGGCGGACATCTTGTCTTACTCGCGGGCTCGCGGAGCGTTTGCGGGGGTCTCTCTCGAAGGATCTACTCTACGTCCAGATGATGACGCAAACAAAGCTCTGTACGGCAAGCAAATAGGAGCGAAAGAAATCGTGTTGGAAGGTGCAGTCAAAGCGCCGCCGAGTGCCTCAAGTCTACTTTCCACGTTGGACAAGGCATCACCAGTTAACAAATCAAAGTCCTAGGCCTAGCGGCGAGGCCTCAACGCTTACGGGGCCGTTCAACCTGGCTTTCCTCTCGATGGGCTTTGGCGGTTGGCGGTAGGATTACGCTGTGAACGTCGGCGTCCGAGTGGACCGAAAACTAGATCATGCAACTATCGTGCTGTCTGGTCCCTTTGATCTCGCGCACTCAAACGAAGTCGTGCATGCAGTGCACAGCGCCGAGGCACATTTACAAGGCTGCCATTGGCCGACATCAGCTTGGCGCAGGTCAATCGAATCGACGGGAGCGGCGCAGCCCTATTGGCGCGGCTACTCGATCGTTTGGCCGCAAACGGGTGCCGGACCGACATCTCGGGAGGCGACAACCCCGAGGCGGCTAGAGTACTAGCGCTATATCGCCGGCATCGTGATCACATGAGTCCGCTCGCGAGGCTCGGCGCGATTGCAGCTCAGATACCTGCCAAGGCCAACGATGCGTTTGATTTCAGCGGTCGGTGCGCCGCCGCCCTGCCAAAACTTGCTGCTGCGCCGGGGTCTGTCGATTGGTGCTCGTTACCCAAGTTGATGCAGGAAATCGGAGCCGACGGGCTGCCGGTTGCGAGCGCCGCCAATCTGCTCGATCTCGGTGCGATTAACCATCGGATTGGATCGAATCCCTTAGCCCGCAGGGCGTCAATCCCTCCGAAACCTTCATCGTGGCTATCTCCGTGGTGGCCGGTCGCTCGGGTGCGGGCCTCGCATTCGATCGCGGTACTCCAAGAAGGAAAAGATTCTCGGCGGCCAGAGTACAGCGCGGTTGAAGGCTAAGTCGGATGAACCTCAAGGCATCGAGCAATAGATCAAATATGGTCAGTAGCAGGCTGAAGAGACGATCGACTTTCGGCATCCACGACAGGATCGCATACCTGAGGGACTCTCGTCATTGAAGCGAGGACGTGAATCGGGGCGCTACATAATTTTTGCGGACCACAGGACATATTGCAAATACCCAAAAGCACGAAGAAGAACGGAGTCCAATTGCAAGTGCAAGAAATGGAGTCTTCACAACGCCGACAAACAAGTGAGCCGCGGTTATATGGTTGAGGGTCGCCTCTATGTAGGCCCGGGCGGGCATGTTCGTGATCACCAACGTCGCTGCTAGACCGCCCGCCAGGCCAGCAGATCTCCAATCCACGTCAAAAGCGGCAGCGACAGAACGAGCGCGAGAGCAAACAGTTAGCTATGTATCTGGAGCGCCAGGTGATCGAGTACTACGGACGCTAGGCCTCATCGGCGCTGTACCCCTTGCTCCGGCACGTCAATCAGATGCTGGTGGCCTGGGTGATGCGAAAGTTCAAGCGCTTTAAAGGCCATCCAGTCCGGGCGAGCCAGTTCCTACAAGGGCTTGCCAAGGAACAACGGGCTCTCTTCGTACATTGGGATCTCGGCCTGACCGGAGTGTTTAATTGATGGGAGCCGGATGCGCCGGGAGGTTCATGTCCGGTTCTGCGAGAGGTTGTGTCCAGACGACGCGAAAGCGTCCTGCTGTACGAAAGATGGAGGTGGACCCTCCGGAGCCGTCTTTTAGGAGGAGGCTCCAAACAGCCGTGAGCTGCTGCAGTCAAAAGCTGCGGTGGTGAACGTCCACGGTTAAAAGGCGTGACGTTAGATCACGTCATGTGGGGACTAGATAGACGAGCGCAAGTGAACCCCTGGGTAAAGCATCGAAACAGAACTAGGACGACACCAAAACCGGGGCTCACTCTCGGTCCCGGGAACAGTATGGCGGGTGCCTACTTACTGGCCATGCGGTGTCCGGTGCAGAAGGGGCGTGAATCTAGTCTGGGCTTTCGTGCGGAACTTGAGAACCTGGTTGGTGATGATAAGGGAAAAGGTCCAAACGGCAGAACCGTGAGGCCGAAAGTACCGAGGCACCCACCAGGGGCGGACTGCTCCGTAGTAGCGAGGAACCGGGGTAATGCCCGAGGAGGAGCGAAGGGAGCAGGTCACTCGCGTCGGGATCTACCAGAGTCAACGGGCAACCAGAGGAACTCGCTGATCGCGACGGAAGGCGGCAGCCTTCAATGGGTGGCACGAGCCGGATGAATCGAGAGGTTCAAGTCCGGAATCTGTGAGCGGCTCGGGGTGCGACTCCCCGGGCCGACTCGGCCTCGCGGTGACATTCCGCAGGCCTACTCTCCCGAGGTTCAGTCGTGCCCTCACTATCACCAACTGAGCAACTTACGCTATAATCCGCCGCTCAGAGCACGAAAGGTCGCGCACATGCCGAAATTGAATGGACTCTCGTTGGTTGTTGCCCCGCTGCTGATTGCTTGCTCGGGCGAATTGGCAAGGGCTACCGAACCCCCATCTGACCTTTGCTCGCTGTTGCCTGCTGCGGTACTCAGCAAGGCGGTGGGACAGACTTATGGTGCTCCGACAGCGACGGCCGCTCCCCGCCCTTTTCCAAACACCAACCAAGGAACAAATTGCACGTACAAATCCGGGGCGCACAGTTTCTTGTTTCGAGTGTACGTTGACCCGTCAGCGTCAGCCTCAGCTGACCTGTTCGCAAAGCTGAAGACCTATTTCGGAAGTGGCTCGAAAGACCTGACCGGCGTCGGGGATGAGGCTTATCTGGACAAGTTTGGTGACCTCCATGTACGCAAGGGGAAAGTCCGGTACTTCCTGAGCGGGACACGGGATAGCAAAAAGTTGAACGACCTTGCCAACGGGATTGCTGCACAACTCTGAGTTTTGTAGCCACAGTCACGTTTCAATAGGTGCTGCTGATTAGCGTCCTCCGCTTCCCTCTTTACGAGGGAAGTTTGTATTCAGTTAGAACAAGGAACAAGGAATGGTTACGACCGGATATGATCGCGGGCCTGACTGCGGCCGCTGTGCTCATTCCCAAGGCGATGGCCTATGCAACGATTGCGGGACTTCCTGTACAGGTGGGACTTTACACCTCTGTAAAGGCACAGGAGCTCGCGGCGTCAGGGAAGCTTAGACGGAGAAACGATGATGAACAGTCTGGCCCCCTGCCTTGGCAGCTGAGGCGTCGAACTTGGCATTGTCCCCGTACGCACCACCTCTTGTGACACGACCGTTTCAGGTGTCTCCGTGACTGCGGTTGCCGAAATCTTCATTCCTTCTTTGAGACCCCAAGTGTCGGTCTCCTGGCGGTCGACACTGAATTTCTGCCCCTTGGGAATATTAAAGGATTGGTTCGTGCCGTCTTCCAAGGTGAGAATGACTGAATTCGGTGGATTGACGTGCCAGACTTTACCCGTCACGGTCTTTACTGTGGTGATCATTTGCGGTGTGGTGGGTGTGATCGTGGTCCGCTGAAGCTTCATGCCTGGTTCGTGAACGGTCAATTCCTTGCCGGCGACAGTCACGGTCTTGTCGTCTGGAACATTCGGGAAATGCCGAAGCTCCCCCTCGTCGGTCTTGACGACGAGATCGTTACCGGCAACGTACATTACCTCCCCGGTTTCGACCTTGACAGTTTGCGTAGCCAGGCCCTGCTGCTCGACCGTAGTCTCTTTTTCACCTGCGCGTTTGCAGTAAAAACCAAGGTGATGCAAAGAAAGCATGTCCCGGTCAGGCCAAGTTGGATGCGTTGCAAGGCTTTGCGTGAAATCATGTTCGGTTCTCCTTCTTGAATTTGGGGATAAGCCCGAGGCTACTGCTGCCATTCGAACAATGTCCACGATTGTAACGAAACCCTTTTGTCAGCTTTCGGCGCTCACATTCATCGGTAACTCTCGGACCGAGAATTTGTTACAAACCGTTAGGAGGCCAGCTCAGCAGAACTGCTCGCAAGTGTAGAACCTTCACACCTTTTTCCGACTATCCGAGTCCCCAGACGGTGAAAAACCCACCCACTGGAGGACCGTTTCTTACAGAGAGGACAAAGGTCGGGTCTCGCCTACCTCGCACCAAGGACTAAACACAGGCCACGCCGTCCGCGCTGGCCTGCACGCTCCCCGGCACTTCATCCTCTCCGCTTGGCCCAGCGGCACTCGGCTGGAATCCCGCTTCCAGTGTTCGCTTTTACGCGTGGTGGCAGCTGGGATTTAAGCCTGCGACCTTGGCTTAGAGGCCCGGATCGCACCGTTCGCTTTCAGGAATTCTGCTTGCCGGTAACGACGTGGACGACCATAACAGGGTTCGCCCCCGAACGAGTGTTTGGCAGGGCACGGCGTTCTGGGCGTTTACGTCAGCAGCTGCGGATTACAAGCTCCACGTCAGGGCCAAGGGCTGCTGCTCTCGCGCGAACGCAACGAGCGCAGTTGCCCCGAGTTCTGTTGGCCATCGAAATGTAACGTGGTTCAGTTCCTCTGAAGCAATTGCTTGGTGGCCTCCACCACCAAGTTTGGTTCGAAACCGAACTTTCTCTGAAGTTCCTTGAGGGGCGCTGAGGTCCCAAATGTTTTCATCCCAATGATGCGGCCCTCCAAACCCGTGTATCGCTCCCATCCAAAAGTCGAGGCTTGCTCCAGCGCCACGCGCGACTTCACTCGTGGAGGGAGAACGCTATCCCGGTACCCTTGATCCTGGTGGTCAAAAATCTCCCAGGACGGCATCGAGACCACGCGCGACCGGATACCCTCAGCCAGTAATTCCTCGTGAGCTTCCACGGCCAAGCTGACTTCGCTCCCCGAGGCGATGAGAATCACCTCTGGACTTCCATTTGGGGCGTCGCCGAGCACGTAGCCCCCGCGCGCCACGCCTGACGCTGGCGCGTACTTAGTCCGGTCGAGCGTGGGTAGGGCCTGGCGAGACAGTATCAGCACGGCAGGCTCATGAGTCAGTTGCATGATGTAACGGTAAGCCTCGACACACTCATTGGCATCCCCAGGGCGTAGCGTGATCAGCCCGGGGATGGCACGCAACGAGGCGAGCTGCTCGACCGGTTGGTGCGTGGGGCCATCTTCGCCCACCCCGATCGAATCATGCGTGAAGATGTGAATCACCGGAATTTCCATCAACGCACTGAGGCGAATCGCCGCCCGTTCGTAATCGCTGAAGATCAAGAACCCTGACCCAAATGGGCGAATTTTGGATAGTGATAGCCCGTTAAGGATTGCGCCCATGGCATGTTCGCGGATACCGAAGTGGAGGTTTCGACCGGCCGGGTTTTCGGCGCTAAAGTCACCGGCGTCTTCCACCGTGAGGCGCGTCTTGCAAGAGGGACCGAGATCCGCGGAGCCTCCGAGCAGCCATGGCACATTCTTCGCAAGCACGTTCAACACTTTCCCTGAAGCATCCCGTGTAGCGATTCCCTTGGGATCCGGGGCGAAGGTCGGCAAGTCGCGGTTCCAACCCTCAGGAAGCTCGCGGCGAAGCATCCGGTACCCTTGGTCGGCGAGCTCAGGGTAATGCTGTCGATAGGCCTCAAACTTAGCCATCCAAGCGTCATGCAGTATCTGCCCCCGAGCTGCGATACCAGCTTGGAAATGCTCGCGCACGCCATTCGGCACGAGAAATTTGGCGTCTTCTGGCCAGCCGTAATGACGCTTTGCCAGACGAATCTCCTGTTCACCCAACGGCTCGCCGTGGGCGGCGCTGGTGTCTTGCTTATTCGGCGCACCGTAGGCAATGTGGCTATCAACGATAATCAGTGTAGGTCGCTCGTTTTCATTCCTAAAGGTGAGGAAGGCCCGCTCGAGCATTTCTAGGTCGTTGGCGTCGCCCACGCGCGTCACGTTCCAGCCATAACTGATGAATCGCGTGGCCACATCGTCGCTGAAAGCAAGTGCTGTATTTCCCTCAATAGTGATGCGGTTGCTGTCGTAGATCCAGCACAGATTGGACAGCTTAAGGTGCCCCGCCAGTGAGGCGGCCTCTCCGGAAATCCCTTCCATCATGCAGCCATCACCGCATAAGGCATAAACGTCGTAATCGAATAGCTCGAAGCCCGGGCGATTGAAGTAACTCGCAAACCATCGAGAGGCGATCGCCATCCCTACACTGGTCGCAACGCCTTGTCCCAACGGGCCAGTAGTGGTCTCGATGCCCGAGGTCCAACGGTATTCCG
>Ga0306917_10001593_pt1 | contig 10895 bp, 10 predicted proteins | sample tim00Cox00000000_FD_203313 | JGI IMG/M metagenome (GOLD analysis project Ga0306917, IMG submission 203313) | Lab enrichment of tropical soil microbial communities from Luquillo Experimental Forest, Puerto Rico - timezero.00C.oxic.00.000.000 (v2)... | ecosystem: Environmental > Terrestrial >... | reverse complement strand
CCCGCCGACTTCGCCAAGCTCATCGCCGAAGAGATCGAGAAGTGGGCCAAGGTGATCCGGGCCGCGAACATCAAGCCGGAATAAGTTTGACCGGGCGCGCCACGTTCCATAAATCCCGTTCTCGCAACGAATTGAAATGCTCACATGGTCGAACAAAGCCCCGTCGAAGCGGGGTTTCTCGGGCCGAAATAAAATTCCCCGACCCTTTTCTTGGCAGAACGGGCCGGATCGGCATAAGCCATTGGATTACCGGATGAATTTTGCCTTTTCAAACCATCCCAGAAGACCCGGGGGGACCACGAAAAAATAGATCTTCCCCATTCTTGCGAGCGCTGGTGCGCCGAAGAAAATTCGACTTTCGAAGATGGCGCTTTCACTTGAAAAATCAATGACTTACAAGGGCCGAAGCGGCCCTATCCGGCCCCACCCGACCGCCCCCCGTTGACGACCCCCGGAGAGAGCATAAAATTCCACGACTTTCGCCCTCTTCTGCCGCCCAAAACCGTCAAAAACCCCCGTTTCTGGCCCTTTTTCGAGGTTTTTCATGCCCGACCTCGACCCCGCTGACCCACCCCGCGTCGTGCCCTTGACCGTCGTCGACCGCCGCCGGCCCGACCCGCCGCCCGAGATGCCCGAGCGCGAGGCCGAACTCTGGCGCGCCATCGTCAACTCGCGCCGGCCCGGGTGGATCGATAATCCCGGCAGCGCCCTGGTCCTGGAGCTGTATTGCCACGCCGTCGCCGTCGTCGAGGGTTTGGAAGCCCGCGCCCGCCGCGACGTCCACTTCATCGGCAAACTCAACCGACAGACCACGCTCGTCGTCAAGTTGGCGAAGGAATTGGGCCTGCTGCCGATCCGCCCGCGTTCGCCCCGCCCCAAGTTCATCCGCGACCGCCCGCACCACACCCCACCCTGGTCGGCCTAGGACCGACGAACAGAGCCCGCCAGGAGCCCGCAGAGCGATTTTTGCGGCCCGCCCCGGTGTCAGGCGCCCCGAGTCGCGTTATCGTCGTCAAGGCCCGTCCCGCGACCCTCTTGACGCGGCGGACCGGCCGGGTGGGCGATCGCTCTGGAGCGGGCGGCGCCCGCCCGGCGCCATCCCCGCCGCCAGCGAGGCCCCCATCATGCGGATCACCGGCCCGGGCTTCTCCACCACCTTCGTCGTGAGGGACGGCCGCGTCGCCCGCGCCAGCCCGCTGCTCGCGTACATGAAGGGATGGAAAGTTGAACGCGTGATCGCGCTCGCCCACCGGCGCGGCTGGACGATCACGCAGCAGCAACCGGAGGCAACCAACACATGCGCATCTACGGACCAAACGGCTTCAAGGGCGCCGCCTTCATCCACGACGGCAAAGTGATCAGCGCGACCAAAACCCTCGGACCTTGCACGGGCTGGTCGGTCGGCCAGTTCGAGCGCATGGTCGAGGCCCGGGGATGGCGGATCGAGCGCGACGACCTGCCGGCGGAGCGATCGCGCGCCGGCTCGGCGCGCGCCGGCGACCGTTGACGAGTGCCGCACGGTCACGCGGTGTTATGATCGCGAGCGCGACGGTGATTCGCCGCCGGTTGAAGGAGATATTGAAAGAATGGCATTTCCTAAATGTGCTCGATGCGTAGTTGCCGGCAGTCTTGCTTGCACGTGCGCGTTCGCCACGGTTCACCCTCAAGGCCTCTGCGGGCAATTCGATCGAGACGGCGTGTACTGCGCCAAAATCGCGGCCGACCTGCCACACGGACCGCACCGCGATGGTTCGATCACGTGGATAAAGGTGCCCGGTTTTACCGTCCCCACCTCGACCACGAGTTTGGAGGGCGGTCACGTCGTCTCTGCGTCACGGTTGCGCTTCGCTGGTTAAATGGTGAACCCCGCGCCGATCCGACCGGGACCGGCGCGGGGTTATTGACGGCTTGCCGGACTTTCCACTGTCAAGGGTGTCCCCGAGCGAGGTGGTGGAGCCCGACCTTGTCTGCGCGCCCGTTGCCGCCGCGGCTGCGCGAGAAACCCCTCGCTCGGGTTTATTGCTGCGCCTCCCACACCGGCCCCACGACCTGGACGCAGTAGTCGAGGTCGATGAGCGCGCCGAGGACGAGCCGAAGATTCTCCTCCTTGACGAACACCGACCCCGCGTACTCGCCGGCGGCGGTCTTGTGGAGGACGTCGAGTCTGTAGTCTTTCATTCCTGTTCGCTCCTCTGGGTTTGCATCCCGACGCAATCGCCTTAACAGGCGGCGCGAGACGCACAAGGATTTTCTTGTCCAACAAAAACGCTCGATCGCGCGCTCCCCGATCGCCGCCATCGCTGAGGTTGTCCACAGCCCGCGCGGACCGCGCCCGATCGTTAAACGGCCGTTGGTCGCCCGCCGCCGCCGTCGCGAGATGTCGTTGTGCCGCAACGACTAGTCGCGCGTGGCCGCTTAAGTTTGGGTTAAGCATGAGCCACAGCGCGCGTTCGGGTGTTGCGTGTTGCGCTTGCGCCACACATTCCGTTTTCCCTCTCCCCGCCATAGCGCGTCGTTAAGGGCGTTCACGCCCGTCTTCGACGGGCTATGCACGCGCGTGAACGCGCTTATGGCGGGGCGAGGGTCGTGCACTACGGCTGAAACTCAATAAAATTGGCAGAGCCGTCGCGGGCGATGCGCGCGGGGAGGTCGACCTCCCACGACAAGTAGTCGCGCATGGCCGCGACGCGGTCGCTCGGCCGCTCGTAGGGCTTGAGCCACGCGTCCACCGCCTCGTCCGCCATTCTGGCGTCATCCGCCGTGAGCGCATGGCCGGCGGCGAGCCACGCGGCGTTGCCGCCGTCGAGCGCGCGCGCGGAACGATCGACGAGCGCACGCGCTTCCGGCGCCGCGCGGCCGGCGAGCACGCCATCCTCGCAGGTGAGCACCAGCGTCCCCTGCAGCGGAATCTTGGCGAGCGCGCGTTCGAGCCGCGAGCGGATCGCAAACCAGGCGCCGGGAATGTGCGCGCGGAGGTAGTCGCGGCTCGGCGAGAGATCGACGACCGTGGCTTCGTTGCGCGCCAGCAGCGCGGCGAGGCCGGCGCAATCGATGCGCAGCTCCGCCGGCGGCGGGTCGCCCAAGATCTGCGCCGGCGGCGGGGCGGTCTCGCGGCCCGCTTCCGCCAGCACGTAGACGTCGCGCCAGCCCATCTGGCGCAGCCAGGACGCGGTCATCACCGCGCGCACCTCGGCGGGATCGATCAGCACGACGCGCGCGCCGAGCGTGCCGGCAAATTGGTCCGTGGCCTGCACGAGCTGCCCGCCGGGAGCGGAGACAGCGCCCGCCACATGGCCGGCATCGTATTCGCGCGGATCGCGCACGTCGAAGAGATAGAGCGTGCGCGCATCGTCGCCGCGCCAGCGCTCCAGCGTGGCAAGATCGATGCGCGCGATGGCGAAGCGGCGCGCCACGCCATCGGCGGCAGCTTTGGCCCAGGCAAGACCGTCGCGCGAGACCTCGCCCGCGCGGGCGGCCTTGCCGCTGTCGCAGTCAAAGCCGGCGAGCGTCCAGCCCATGGTGCCGTTGCGCAGCGCCACCACCTTGTTGGGAACGCCGGCGTTGATCAGCGACTGCGCGCCGATGATGCTGCGCGTGCGCCCGGCGCAATTGACCACCACCGTGGTCTGCGGCGACGGCGCGAGATCGTGGATGCGCAGCACGAGCTCCGCGCCCGGCACGTTGACGGCGGTGGGGATCGAGACGCGCTGGTACTCGTCGAACGGCCGGCTGTCGAGCACCACGATATCGCTGCGTTCGCGCAGGAGCCGCGCGAGCTCGGCGGCGTCGATGCTCGGCGTGGCGCTCGCGTGCTCGACGAACTCGCCGAACGCCTTGCTCGGCACGTTGACGCCGGAGAACAGTTCGAACCCGGCCTTAGCCCAGGCCGCAACGCCGCCGTCGAGCGCATGGAGATTGGTGTAGCCGGCGCGCGCGAGGATGTCAGCGGCGCGCTCGCAAAGGCCGTCGGCGTCGTCGCACAGCACGATGCGCGTGCCCCGCCGCGGCACCAGGCGGGCGAATTTGAGCTCGAGCCGGCTCAACGGCACCGACCGCGCGAACAGGAGATGGCTTTGCGAGAAGATCAGCTCCTCGCGCAGATCGACGATCGCCAGCTCCTGCCCGTCGGCGAGCATCGCCTTCAGCGCGCCGGCATCGACCAACATCGGCGGCATTCGCCTAGGCCGTTCGCAGACTCACGTCGCCTGTTGCGGCGTCATCTGCTCGACCTTGCCCGAGGCGAGATCGAAGCGCACGCGCTTGATCTTGTCGAGGTTGGTGCCGGTCACGCGGACGAAACGGGAGTGGTCGGGATAGTCGATGGAATGGATGGTGCCGTCCTGGTAGATGCCGGCGTGTCCCGGCAGCAGGCGATACTTCTTGACCGGCTTGAGCTTGGCCTGTGCGGCATTGGAGCCGTCGTCCTCGCGCTCCCACTCGATCATGTCGGTGTAGTGCGTGGCTTGGCCGTAGATCGCCCAGGACGCGCCGTGGTCGTGCGGCGGCGACACCCGAGCCTTGTCGTTGATATGGGCGAGGATCTGGAATCCGAGATCCGGGTCCTCGTAGAGCACCTTCAGGCCGCGCGGCACCTGCTCGCCGCAATAGGCCTCGACGAAGGCCTTATTCGCGAGCAGCTGCTCGAGCTTCAAGCGAACCTGTTCCCGGCCCTTGGGGCCGCCGTCGCGGGTGAGAATGGCGCGGCAATCCGACACGAATTGATCGAGGTCGTAGGGCATTGCTGCCTCCTGCGGACGAGAGGATGCCTAGCTTCGCTCATCGCGCCGGCAAGCGCCAGATGCAGAATGACGTGTCCCGGGCCCCGACTTGCGTGGACCGTCAAGGTCCGTGGCGGTCCCGGATCAGCGGTGCACCGCTCCACTTCGTTTCGCGCTGCACCGCATCCGGGACACGTGGGTCTTGCTAGCCCCTCGGCCTAACCCTCTCCCCAACTGGGGAGAGAGGAGCAGCCGAACTCGCGGCCCCCAGGTCGGCGATGGCTTTATCCAAAGCTTGCCCGTCTTCGTCGGCGAGCGCGGCCTTGATCAGAGCCTCGAGCGTTGCGCCGGAATTGCTGCGCCCGAGCAAGCGCGGGACCACGACCACGAGCTTGTCGAACTTGGCCTGCCCGCGTTCATGAGTCTCGCCGTAGCCTTTGACCAAGCTTCGCATGCGCGCGATCTGCACGGCGAGCGGATAATCCGCGCGCGCGGTCGCCGCCACCAGGTTGAGCCAATTCGCCAACACGGCTTGTTCGGTGGCGAAGCGCAGCGAGCGGCGGCGCAGCGGCTTGAGCTTCGCCAGCGCATAAAGCAGCAGGAAGCCGCCGATCGAGGTCGTCTTGACGACCCTTCCCTTGCGCGTGGCACGATCGACCAAGCCGCGTGCCCAACGCGTGCGCAGGAGCCAGCGTCCGAAGGGAGCCGGCAGCGTATCCGCGATCTCCTGCGTGCGGGGATGAAAGAATTCGGCGATTTGGAGAATTTGCCCGTCCTTGATTTGCGCTTCCTCGCGCACGCGCGCGAAGCGGCTCGATCGAATCTTCAGATCCGCGACGCGGATCGTGTCCTCATAGGACATTCCGAGCGCAAGCTGCCGCGCGGTTTCCGCGAGCAGCCGCCCGGCGTCGTCGCCGTGTTGGCGCTCGATGTCTTGGAAGCGGGCGAGGCGCGCCAGGAAATGCCGCGCGTAGCCGGTGTCCTGATAGTCATCGAGCCGTATGATGGCGGCAATCACGACCGCGCGCGCCTCCCCGGAAAAGTCGCGCGCGGCAGCGTCCACGAGGTCGCGCACCGCGCGCGACGCATCGCGCGCGCCGTCCTCAAGCGATGCGGCCGCGGGAATGGGCGCTTGTCCCTCGTGCGCGGCCTCGAAGCCCGCCGCGAACGCGGCGAGGCTGCTGTTGACGCCGACCTGGCCGCGGCGGATCGCCGCCTCGAACGCCGTGCGCGGGAAGGGGAGCGCGCCGGATCCCGCGAGCGCGCCGAACAGCACCGCGCTCAACACGCTTCCGGTCGCATCCGCAAGCGCCGCCATGTCGAACGCCACCAGCGCGCGCGCGGCGTCGCGGCAGGCCGCGAGCAGCGCCGCCGGATCCTCGCGGCCGTCGGCGAGCGCGATCTTCTCGGTCATGGCGAAGACGCGGTGGGTCGAGGCGATGAGCAACGTTTTTTCCGGCGAGACGAAGCCGCGCTCGACCGCGCGCGCGGCCTCCATCAGCTCGGAGGCGAGCACCACGTCGACGTCCCCCGGCACCGGCATCAGCGCGAGCACCGGTTCGCGCCCGTCCGCCCGCGCCTTGGGAAACAGCTCGACGTAATAGACGGTCGCGCCGGTGCGCTGCGCGACGCCCGGCACCGAGGTCGCCTGCGCGAGGTAGCCGCCGTGCTGGGCGAGATCGACGATCCAGTCCGCCAGCACGCCGCCGCCCTCGCCGCCGAGCGCGACCACGGCGATGGTGATCGGCCGCACCTCGGCGACTTGCGTCTGCCCGCGGGCGTCCATCGGCGTCGTCAAGCCGCGGCGAGGCGCCCGTCGATGCGCCGTTGCAGCCAACCGATCACGGTGCCGCGGACCTTGTCCTTCAGCCGGTCCCAGGACGTTGGATTGGCGATGATCGTGGCGCGGTAGAACGATGGGCAAAGCACCGCTGCGTGCGCGACCTCGCCGCACAGCCCGCAGCCGACGCAGGAATTGATCACCTTGGTCACCGGCTCGCGCCGCAGCGGGTCGGGGTTGGGCGCCAGCGTGAGCGACGGGCATCCCGACAACCGAATGCAGGAGTGGTCGCCGGTGCAGGTGTCGGGATCGACGCCGAAGCGTTCGCGCACCACGCGCTCGCCGCGTTCCAGCCGTTTGCGCATGAGCGGCCGCACGCGCCGCTCCTTGTTGAGCATGCACTCGGATTGGGCGATGATGACCTTGGGGCCTTTGACCGCCGTGGTGAGCGCCTCCTTGAGCGCATCGCGCATCTTGCCGACGTCATAGGTGCGCGTGATGGTGCGCACCCAATCGACGCCGACGCCGCGCACGGCCTTCTCGATCGGATTTTTGGTCGCGCGCATGCTGTTGTCGGCGGCGGAGGACGGCACGTCCTGTCCGCCCGTCGCCGCCGCGTAGCCGTTGTCGACCACGATCAGGACGTTGTCGCTCTTGTTGAAGACGGCGTTGCCGACGCTCGAGGCGAGTCCGTTGTGCCAGAAGCCGCCGTCGCCGACGAGCGCGATGGCGCGCTTGCCCGCCGCCACGTTGAACGCGGCCGCGCCCGCGCCGCCCAACCCATACCCCATCGTGGAATTGCCGAGGTTGAACGGCGGCAGGATCGAGAACAGATGGCAGCCGATGTCGCAGCTCACATGATGCGGCCCGAGCTCGCGCTCGACCAGCTTCATGGCGGCGAAGATCGGCCGTTCGGGGCAACCGGTGCAAAACGAGGGCGGGCGGCCGTGCACCTTTCCCTTGACCGCCTGCTGGGCCTTCGCGAGGCGCTCGCCCTGCAACGACGAAGCGATGGACGTGCGGCCACCGGCGAGCAAATCGCCGCGATAGGCCGCGATGAATTTCCGCACGCCCTCCTTCATGACGGCGCCGGTATATTCGCCCGCCATCGGCAACATGCTCTTCCCCTCGACCCGGGTCGCGACGTCGGCGCGGCGCAGGATCGTGTTCACCGCCTGCTCGATGAATTCCGGCTGGCCCTCCTCGATGATCAGAACCGCTTTCTTCCCCGCGCAGAAGCGCACGAGCTCGGCGTCGATCAGCGGATAGGTGACGTTGAGCACGTAGAGCGGTACGCGGCTTTCGCCGAACACGTCGGCGAGCCCGAGGATTTCGAGCGCGCGCAGCGCGGTATTGTACATGCCGCCCTGCATGACGATACCGATGTCGTCGGCCTCGCCATCGAACACCTCGTTGAGCTTGCGCTCTTCGATGAAGCGCACGGCGGCGGGCCAGCGCTTCTCGACCTTTTCCCGCTCGTGCAGGTAGCTCGCCGGCGGCAGCACGACGCGGTTGGGGTCGCGCACGGGACGTTCGAGCGCGTCCTTGAGCGTGAAGGCTCCCCGCGCATTGTCGCGCGCGGTGAAGCTGCCGTAGACGTGGCAGGCGCGGATGCGCAGCTCCAGCATCACCGGGGTGTTGGACGCCTCCGACAATTCGAAGCCGGTCTCGACCGCCCGCACGATCGACGGCAGGTTCGGGCGCGGGTCGAGCAGCCAGATCTGCGACTTCATCGCGAAGGCGTGGCTGCGCTCCTGCATGATCGAGGAGCCTTCGCCGTAGTCCTCGCCGACGATGATGAGCGCGCCGCCGGTGACCCCGCTCGAGGCGAGGTTGGCGAGCGCGTCGGAGGCGACGTTGGTGCCCACCGTCGATTTGAAGGTCGCGGCGCCGCGCAGCGGATAATTGATCGAGGCCGCGAGCGCGGCGGCGGCGGCGGCCTCGTTCGCGCTCGCCTCGAAGCGGATGCCGAGATCGCGCAGCACATCGTCGGCATCGGCGAGCACGTCGACCAGGTGCGAGATCGGCGCACCCTGGTAGCCGGAGACGTAGGAGACGCCCGACTGCAACAGCGCCTTGGTGACGCCGAGAATGCCTTCGCCGCGGAACTCCTCCCCGGCGCCGAGCCGAAGCTTTGCGACCTCGCTTTTGAACGAGCGTTCTGCCATCCGCGTCCCTTTGCGTCCTCCGCCGCGAGCCCTTCTACGTGGCCCGCAATTGACTCAACCCCACGCCACCGCGATTATATTTGAAAGAACATATTATATAGGCTCTCTGCTCGGAGAGGGGAACACCATGCGCTCCACCTTCATCGCCGGCGCGGTCGTGATTGCGGCGGCATCGGCGGCATCGGCCCAGGAAGTCACCCTGCGCGCGGTTTCCGCCTTCGCCGAAAAGACCACCTATTCGCGCGGCTTCGAGCTCTTCATCGAGCGGGTGAATGAGGCAGGCAAGGGCGTCCTTCAGATCAATTATATCGGCGGCCCGAAAGCCATGCCCCCATTCGAGGTCGGTAACGCGCTCAAATCCGGCGTTGTCGATGTCGCGAATTCGACCGGGGCTTTCTACACCAATGTGATGCCCGAGGCCGACTCCTGGAAGCTGACGGAGCGGCCGATGTCCGAGCTGCGCAAGAACGGCGGCTACGACTACATGTCGCAGCTCTATGCCGAAAAGATGAATGCGATTTTCCTGGCGCGGCATGTGGATGGCAATCCATTTCACCTCTATCTCAACAAGCCGATCGCGAAGGCCGATCTCAGCGGCCTCAAGATTCGCATCACCCCGGTCTACCGCGATTTTTTCCAGGCGCTCGGAGCGACGGTCGTTCAGACCGCGCCTGGCGAGGTTTATACGGCGCTCGAGCGGGGAGTGGTTGACGGCTACGGCTGGCCGATCACGGGCATCTTCGATCTCGGCTGGCACGAGAAGACGAAATATCGCATCGATCCCGGCTTCTATACCGCCGAAGTGTCGATCCTGGTGAACAAATCCACCTGGGACAGGCTCACCGATGCTCAGCGCAATGTTCTGCGCAAGGCGGGGGAGCAGGCGGAAGCGGATGCGGTGGCGATTTTCGCGCAAGAGAACGCCAAGGACATTAAACGTCAGGCCGACGCCGGCATTCAGACGATCAGGCTCGAGGGCGCCGAGGGCAAGTTCTATCGCGACAAGGCCTACGAAGCCGGCTGGGCGGGGGTCATCCGGCAAAGCCCGCAACATGGCGCAAAATTGAAGGAGTTCTTCGCCAAAACGAATTAGCGCAGCGTGGGGGGCCGTCCCGGCATGGCGAGACTGTCGCACTGGTACAGTCGCCTGCTCGACGCGCTGATGCTGCTGGCGTGCCTCCTGCTCCTGACGATGACGTTGCTGATCGGCGGCGATGTGCTGCTGCGCAACATCGGTCTGGGCGGGATCGCACCCAGCAATGAGATATCCGAGGACATCATCTATCTCCTGACGCTCCTGGCCGCTCCCGGCCTGTTGCGGCAAGGACAGCACATCCGCATCGATATCGTGCTGCGCGCGCTGCCCGCCCAGGTCGGCTGGCTGCTCGAATGGGTCAGCGACATTCTCGGCATGATTTGCTGCCTCTACTTCGTCTGGTACGGGACGCGCGTTGCGGTGGCGAGCTTCGAGAGCGGCGCGCTTTCGATCAAGACGCTGATCATCCCGGAATGGTGGCTGCTCGCGCCGATGCCGATGGCCTTTGTGCTGCTCAGCGTCGAGTTTCTCTTTCGCATGCATCGTCTCGCGCTGGCCGAACGGCGGCCCCGGGACGATGCGGTGTCCGCGTCGTAGGAACGCCGATATGTCCTGGCAGCTCGCCTCACTGCTGCTTCTCGGCGGCTCCACGGTGCTTCTGTTCATCGGCCTGCCGGTCGCCTTCGCTTTCATGGCAATCAATATTGTGGGGGCGATACTGTTTCTCGGCGGCGACGCGGGCTTAAGCCAAATGCTCAGAAACAGCGCCGCGGCGGTGATCAATTTCTCGCTGACGCCAATTCCGCTCTTCGTGCTGATGGGCGAGGTTCTCTTCCATACCGGGCTCGCCCTGAAGGTGATCGACGGAATCGAGCGCCTGGTTCGTCAGGTCCCGGGACGGCTGGCGGTCGTCGCCGTGGTCGCGGGCACGGTGTTCTCGGCCATCTCGGGCTCGACCATCGCGACCACCGCCATGCTGGGGTCGTTGATGCTGCCGGTGATGCTGTCGCGAGGGTACAACCCGGTGCTGGCGACGGGGCCGATCATGGCGATCGGCGCGGTGGATATGCTGATCCCGCCGTCCGCGCTCACCGTGCTGCTCGGCAGCCTGTCCGGGATTTCGATTTCGAAGCTGCTGATCGGCGGCGTCGTTCCGGGCCTGATGCTCAGCGTCGCGTTCGTCGGCTACATCA
>Ga0306917_10001584_pt1 | contig 10936 bp, 8 predicted proteins | sample tim00Cox00000000_FD_203313 | JGI IMG/M metagenome (GOLD analysis project Ga0306917, IMG submission 203313) | Lab enrichment of tropical soil microbial communities from Luquillo Experimental Forest, Puerto Rico - timezero.00C.oxic.00.000.000 (v2)... | ecosystem: Environmental > Terrestrial > Soil... | reverse complement strand
ACTGCGGCTCTACGGTGGAGGTGCGCAGGTGCGAGTAGGCCAGGCCGAAAGTCTGCTCGAGAAGCCCGTCGAAGCACACGCCATGCGCGGTGAGACGCGCGAAGGATTCATCCGTCGCCGCAGTAGTCTGCTCGGCGGCCGGAACCCCGGTGAAATCCGGTGGCGGGTAGTCCTCACCGGTCGTGCGCAGGTGGATGTCGGTGTAGCGCGCGACGAGCCCGAGGTCGAAGCTCGGGGTGATGTTGTACCCGAGCTTGGTGGAAAGCGTCAGGTTGTCGTCGTAGTCATCGTTGCGCGCCTCGCCCGCTGGCAGCAGGTCGAGCGGTGTCACCGGAGTCGCCGCGGCGTGGAAGTGCGATACGTTGACGCTGTAGTGAAAAGCATCCTGCGAGCCGGTCAGCCTCGCGGCCTGGTTGAAAGTCTCGAAGCTGCCCGCCTCCAGGCCCGCCTCGAGTCTCATCGGCCCCGAGCCCGCCCGGGTGATGATGTTGATGACGCCACCGATCGCATCCGAACCGTACAGCCCGCTTTGCGGGCCGCGCAGCACCTCGATGCGCTCGATGTCGGGTGTCAGAAGTTGCCCGAAATCGAATGCGCCGGTGGAGTTGCTCGGGTCGCTGACGTCGATGCCATCGATCAGCACCTTGGTGTGGTTGGAGTTGGTGCCGCGAATGAATACTGAAGTGACGCCCCCGGGCCCGCCGGTCTGCACCACGTTCAGGCCTGGTACGTCCTTGAGGACGTCGCTGATGGTGCGCTCCTGGCGGGCCGCGATGTCCTCAGCCGTGATGACCGTGATGCTGCTCGCCACCTCGAGGGCGGGAGTGGGCACGCGCGTGGCGCTGACGACCACGGACGCCTGCTCATCGCCATCCGCGGCGCGCGCCGTGGCACAGAGCAGCCCGCAGGCAAGCAATGCCAGGGCGGCAGAGAACAGCCGACAGTGGGCGGGAAGCGATGGCGGGGCCAGCGCGGAGCGAGGCGCGCAGCGCGCTTTGTGACCTGTTGACATGACGAGCTCCTGAGAATGCACACACCCGTGCCCGAGGGGTCGTGGCATCTGCAGAGGCTGGTAGCGCGCGGTCGACACGAGTGCGTCCACCGGCAACCCGCATCGCCCGCCGCGACGCCCATCGGTTAACGCCTGAGGCCGGTCTCCGGGCTCTCGAGCTGGAGCGTGACTCCGGGGAGGATCGCCTTCCCGCACCTCCAGCGAAGGAGGCGCAGTGGCTCTGTGTGATCCGCCTGAACTCGATTACCGTTGCGGGGGCAGCGCCGGCTTTGGACTAATCCGCACCGGACTTCCCGTTTAACCGCTCCAACTCGCACCGCCACAGCCTGCTGCTGCACGCGTTGGAACGGACACCTCACGCCGCGCAAAGCCTGCCTGCGCTGCGCAGCGCTCGTCAAGAGCCGCACGCCGTGGCGCCACCGTGGCATGATCCGCGACGTGGGGCTGACCAAAAACGACACCGGGACTGCGCAGCTCAACACGCTGGTGGAACGGGCGGGTTACCTGAGTGTGATGCCGCTCGTGTTGTGCCTGGCGGCTGTCGGGTTGCTGCCGGGCTATGCGTGGCAGGAGCTCGCGCAGCGAGCCGCGCTCGCCTGGGGCGCGGTGCTGCTGGCGGCGGCTGCTGCGGTGCACTGGGGACTCGCGCTCGCAGGTCAGCTGCCCTCGACCCGCGCGCGCATCGCAGCGGTGTTCGCCGCGGCGCTCGCCGGCGCCGCCGGAGTGGTGGTCGGTGGACAGCGCGGGCTGGCACTGCTGGTGGTCGCACACGGAGGATTCTGGTTCTACGAGAAGCATGCGCTCGGAGAGCTGTTGCCGGCGGCGCATCTCGCGCTGCGCCGCCAGGTGACTTTCGCGACCTGCATGTTGCTCGCCCTGACGATGTTCGTGTCCGAGACGGCCGGTCTGAGCTGAGCCGCGACCCGCCATCATGGAAGACTTCGTCTCCGCACCCTGGCTGCGCCGCCTCATCACCGCGACGTTGCTCGGCGGTCTGGTGCTGCTCGGCTTTCGCGTGCTGGCACCCTTCATCGTGCCGTTGGTGTGGGCGGCCATCCTCGCCTTCGTCAGCTGGCCGGCATATATGCGGGTGCTGCGGGCCTGCCGCGGGCACCGCATCGTCGCCTCGCTCCTGATGACCACCGCGGTGTCGCTCGCGGTGATCGCACCACTCGCCTGGCTCGCAGTGGTGCTGCGCATCGAGCTGGTGAGCGCCTGGCACGGCACGCAGACGCTGCTCGCCGGCGGCCTGCAGCTGCCACCGGGGGTGCTGCGGCTGCCGTGGATCGGCGACCAGCTGCGCGATCTCAGCGCGCGCGCCGCGCAGGATCCGCACATCCTTGGGCTCGAGTTGCGCAAGATCGCCGACCACTCCTTCGACCAGATCGCCCGCCTGATCGGCGGCATCGGCCGCGAAGCGGTCAAGATGGCGCTGACCGCCGTGAGCCTGTTCTTCATTTACCAGGACGGGCAGCGCCTTGCGGGCCAACTTGCGCTCGCGCTCGAGCAGGTGCTTGGCCAGCGAGTACACGCGTACCTGCAGGCCATCGAGCAGACCGTCAAGGCGGTGGTCTACGGGTTGGTACTGGCAGCGGTGGTGCAGGGTGTGCTGGTCGGCATCGGTTACTGGGTAGCCGGCGTCGGTGCGCCGGTTTTCCTCGCCGCACTCACCACGGTCTGCGGCCTGATACCGTTCGCCGCGCCCGCGGTGTGGGGCGGAGTCTGCGCGTGGCTGTTCGTCACCGGCAGCAGCGTCGCGGCCGTCGGTCTGCTCATCTGGGGAGGCATCGTTCTCGGGTGGACGGACCACATCGTGCGCCCCTTCCTCATCAGCCGCGAAGCGCAGATCCCCTTCCTCATCGTGCTGTTCGGCGTGCTCGGCGGCCTCGCCTCCTTCGGCCTGGTGGGGCTGTTCGTCGGCCCGGTGATTCTCGCCGTACTGCTCGCGATCTGGCGCGAGTGGCTGCTCGAGAGCCAGCGCTTGCGGCCACCCTAGGGCGCGTGGCCTAGGCGCCGAGGAACATGCGATATGCCGGGTTGGCAGTCTCCTCGACGTACGCGTAGTGCAGCTCGTTGAGATGCTGCAGGAAGTCCGTCCGCTCCGCGGGCGGCACCTGGATGCCGGCGAGCACGCGACCGTAGTCCGAGCCATGGTTGCGGTAGTGGAACAGGCTGATATTCCAGCGCGAGCCGATGGCCTGCAGGAACTTCAGCAGCGCCCCCGGACGCTCGGGAAATTCGAAGCGGTACAGCAGCTCGTGGGCGAGGCCGCGCGCATGTCCGCCGACCATGTAGCGCACGTGCAGCTTTGCCATTTCATCGCCGGTCATATCGGTGACGGCGAAGCCCGCGGCGCGCAGACCCGCAAGCACGGTCTCCTTTTCCGCACCGCCGCCGCTCAGGGCAAGCCCGGCGAACACCTGGGCACTGTCGGCGCCGGCGTAGCGATAGTTGAACTCGGTGACACTGCGGCGACCGAGCGCTTCACAGAATTGCAGGAAGCTTCCCGGGCGCTCCGGGATCACTGCAGCGAGCAGCGCCTCGCGCTCGCCGCCGAGATCGGCGCGTTCCGCCACGTGGCGCAGGCGATCGAAGTTCATGTTGGCGCCGCTGTTGATCGCCACCACGCGCTTGCCGCGCCAGCCCTCGCGCGCGAGATATTTCTTTGCGCCCGCTACCGCGAGCGCGCCTGCGGGCTCGACGATCGAGCGGGTGTCCTCGAACACGTCCTGGATCGCCGCGCAGATCTCGTCGGTGGACACCAGCAGAATCTCGTCCACCTGTCCGCGGCACAGCGCGAAGGTTTCTTCTCCGACACGCCGCACGGCGACGCCATCGGCGAAGATGCCGACCCGCTCGAGCGTGACGCGCCGGCCGGCCTTGAGCGAGTCGTGCATGCTGGCGGCGTCCTGCGGCTCGACGCCGATCACCCTCACCCCCGGATGGAGGTACTTCACGTACACGACGATCCCGGCGAGTAATCCCCCACCGCCCACCGGCACGAAGATGGCATCGAGCTCACCGCCGGTCTTGCGCAGGATCTCCACCGCAATGCTGCCCTGGCCCGCGATGACATCGGGATCGTCGAAGGGATGCACGAACACCAGGTTGCGCTCGCGCGCCAGCTGCAGGGAGTGCTCGTGCGCACTGTCGTAGTCGTCCCCGTGCAGCACTACCTCGGCGCCGAGGTCGAGCACGGCCTGCACCTTGATGTGCGGGGTGGTCTGCGGCATGACCACCACCGCGGCGACGCCCCGCCGGCGCGCGGCGAGCGCCACCCCCTGCGCGTGGTTGCCCGCTGAGGCGCACACCACTCCGCGCCGTGCGGCGAGCTCGGAGAGGTGAGCAATGCGGTTATAGGCGCCGCGCAGCTTGAAGGAGAAGACCGGCTGCAGGTCCTCGCGCTTGAGCAGCACCTGGTTGCCGAGCCGCCGCGAGAGCCGCGTCGCTTCCTCGAGCGGCGACTCGATGGCGACGTCGTAAACCCGCGCCTTCAGGATTCTCTCGATGTAGGGACTCGCCACGACTTCCGTCCACCGCGCGTTGCGCACACCGGCGCAGAAGCTTAGCGGGGTCCCCACGAAATTTCGCTTCTTGATGGCGGGCGGGGATGCGCCGGTCGCGGCGAGCGGAATTTCGCGTCGTGTCTCAGCGCTTGTCGGCAGGCGTACGCACCGCGAAGCGGTAGTGCACGCGTCCAATGGCAATCTGGTCCCCATCGCGCAGGGTCTGCCGGGTGACGCGCCGCCCGTTGACCAGCACGCCGTTGGTGCTGTTGAGGTCCTCGATGACGGTGTTCACCGGCCCGGCAAGGATGACCGCGTGATGGCGGCTGATGAATTTGGCCTCGAGCTGCAGGTCGTTATCGGGCGTGCGACCGATGCTGGTCTTGCGCCCGAGCACGTGCACCACTTCGCGTCCATCCTCACTGTGGATCAGGAGCCTCGTGGCGCCATCGGGCACCGCCCCGGCGGCAGGTGCTTCCTCGCGCGGGTGCCGCGAGGAGTCGCTCAGCGCCGGGTTGGAGTCGGTCGCGGCCAGGCGCGCTTCACCAGCGGTCTCGCGCCACTCCTGAGTGGACTTCTCGAGCTCCGTGACGCGGGTTGCTTGGCCGCGCGCTTCGGCCTCGAGCCGATGCACGGCGTCTTCGGCAGCGTGCAGCTCTGCCTCGAGCTCGCGTATCCTGGCAACGTGCGTGGCACATTCAGCCTGTAGCGCGCGCCCGCTCTCGGCCCGCGCTGCGGCGTCCTGCTCGAGCAGGCGGGCGCGCGACTCCGCCGCCGCGATGCTGGCGAGGTGGTCGCCGCGCTCCTGTTGCGCCGAGCGCAGCACTCCGCCCCAATCCTCCATCTCGCCGCGCACCCTAGCCAGCTCCGCTTCCAGCTGCGCCGCCCGCTGACGCTCGCTGATCAGTGAGGTGTCGAGTTGTGCCGCGCGCTCGCTCTCCTGCAGGACCGTCGCCTGTTGCGAGTTGGCGCGCGCCGTTGCCGCGGCCGCAGCGCGCCGCGCCGCCTCGAGCGCGGCGTTCACATCGGCAACCTCGTTGCGCAGCTCCTGCAGCTCGCTCTGCTGCTGCGTCTCGGTGCGCTCCCGCTGAGTAACGTGCAGCTCGAAGGCACGCACTCGCTCGGCGCCCGCGTTGACCTCGGCCTGCAGCCGCGCAACGCTCGTCCGCAGCCCGTGAGTTTCCTGCTGAGCGGCGCGCAACTCTGCGTCGCGCTGCGTGAGCATCGTAGTGAGTGTGCTCACCTGCTGCTCGAGCTGTGCGATGCGCGCGGCGCGGTGCCCGAGTTCGCTGTCTTGCTCGCGCGTGCGCTCATCCCGTGTGGTGAGCTCACGCGTCAGGCGTTCGAGATCCGCGGCGCGCGCGCCGGCCTCGTGGTGCAGCTCCATCACCAGCTGCTGCGCGAGCTCCCGCCGTCGCTCGAGCGTCTGCAGCGACTCGAGATAGCTCATGGCACGCGCGCGCTCCTTGTGCAGGTCCTCCATGACTCCAGCCGCGTGAGCACGCCGCTGCACCGCCTGCGTCTGCTGCTTCTCGAGCGCACGCGAGCGCTCGGCGCGCGCGTCACTGTCCTGGCGCGCGAGACGTTGTTGCAACTCCTGCGCACGTGCTGCGGCGGAACTCACCAGCGCACGCGCCTGGCTCAACTCCTCGGCAGTCGCCGCCGCGCGCTGTTCCGCTGCGGCGACCGCACGTGCCGACTCCTCCCCGCGTGCGGAGTGCTGCGCGGCAGCAGCCTGCTGTCGGGCAAGCTCCGCCCGCAAGCCGGCCGCGCGTTGCTCGAGCTCGGTGAGGCGTCCTTCGGCGTTCGCGGCGCGCTGCTCGGCAGTTGCCGTGCGCTGCTCCGCACTTGCCGTGCGCTGCTCTGCGCTTACCGTGCGCTGCTCTGCGCTTACCGTGCGCTGCTCGGCGCTCGCCGCGCGCTGCTCGGCAGTTGCTGCACGCTGCGCAGCTGCCGCCTGTGCGGCGAGGGCCTCATCGCGCGCGCTCTCGAGCTGCAGCAGCCGCTTGCTGTGGCTCGCGAGACGCTCTTGTGCCTCCTGCAGCGCTGCCGCGCGCGACTGCAGCTCGGCGTCCAGCCGCTGCCGCTCAGCTTCGAGCTGCCGCCGCTCGGCGCCTGCGGCCGCGGCAGTGAGTGCGCTGCGCTCCGCGGGTGGCACCGAATAGCTGTCGGTGCTCGCCTGCTGATCGTCCGCCGACCCCGTCGCGATCCGCGGAGTCGAAGTGGTGGCGGCCGTCGTGCCCGCGCCGGAGTTTGCGGCCGTCGCCGGATCCAGTACCGGCAGCTCGGCGGTGCTCTCGAGATCAGGGTCAGCAGTGGGCGGCGCAGACGCTGGCGGCCGCGGACGCGAACGCGAACTCATCGGTATTCCCAGTCTTCCATGCCGGAAAAGTGTAGCGCCGCGCGCCGCGGGTGCAGCACGCACTGCGCTAAATACTGTGAGAAATCTCCCGAAAAATCTCCTGTTTCAGCCTCGCAGGAACTCACCGGCCGCTTCGGCGATGCGCTGTGGCGCTGAAGCTAACATCTCGATCGCACCCTGCTGCAGCTCGATGAGGCGCGTGGCGGGCAATACCTCCCGGACGCGGGCGGTGGCCTCAAACAGATCATCCTGCGGACGCAGCACCAACAGCCGCTGGGCAAGCCGCGCCAGGCGCTCGCGCAATGGATACTGTACCGCGGCCTCGACCACCCAACGGGCTGCATCGGCGGGGCGAAAGGCGCTGTCGGCAGCGGCGGCTGTTGCGGCCTGAGCGCGTGCCGCCTGCCGCTCGGCGTCCGTCAGCAGCGGAACCGATACCAGCATCACCCGGGTTACCTGCGCCGGCCGCGACAGGGCGAGCTCCGTTGCCAGCACCGCACCCCAGCGCAAACCCAACACGGCAACATTGCGCAGGCGCATGCTGTCCAGGAAATCCCCGAGCGCCGTCGCATACTCGCTCATCGCAGGGCGCACGCCCGGTGCGTCGGACTCCCCGAAGCCCGGCAGGTCAGGCGCGTACATGGAGCGATCTTCACCCGCGAGTGCCAAGAACCGGGTGAAAACCCTCCCCGAGCCGGGCAGGTCGTGCAAACACAGGATCGGGGTTCCCTCCTCGAAGCCCCCTCCGGGCGGCATCGCATGGTGCACGTGCAGCTGCCCGTAGCGGCACTCGAAATAGCCGCGGCGCGCGCGCGCCGCAGGTGCTGGCAGCTGGGTAGGCGTTCCCCTCGGCATGGGCAACATAGTGCCACGATCGGCGCCGCTCTTGCGCCGGCGGTCGAGGCGCGTAAATTGAGGCCATGGAAGCACGCGTATGGGCGCTGCTCGCGCTATCACTGCTGCTCGGCGCGTGTGGCGCTGCCGAGACCGGAGCGACGGCCGCTGCCGGGGCGGAATCGGCAGCACAGCAGGCGGCGCAGGGACGGGCGGCAGAGGATAAGGTCCACCAGCAGATCGACGCGGCCTACAAGCAGGCCGAGGACCAGCGCCGAGCGGCCGAGAAAGATGGACAGTAGGCCGTGCGCAACCTTCAGGTGAGGATCAGGCGCCCGCCGTTGCGCCCCGCCGATCTCGAGCTCATCGACGCCGAGCAGCCCAGGCTCACCAACGGCTCATTCCTGGCGCGTGCGCTGTGGCTGGCTGTGGATCCTTTCCGCTGCGCGCCCGATGCCGCGACACGCGGTCTGCCGCGACCCGGCGATGTGGTCCCGGCACGCGGCGTCGGGGAAGTCATCGAATCGCGCCACGAGGTCTTCAACATCGGCAGCCTGGTAGTGCTCGATTGCGGGCTGCAGCAGCTGTGCGTGTCGGAGGGTCATCACGCGCGGCTGTTGCATCCTGGACAAACTCCCGCCTCCACGGCACTCGGAGTGCTCGGAGCACCGGGCATGGCGGCCTACTTCGGGCTGCTGCATCTGGCCCGCTTACGCGCGGGGGAAACGGTGCTGGTCTCCGCTGCCGCCAATGCCGCCGGCGCCATGGCCGGGCAGATCGCCATGCTCAAAGGCGCGCGTGCGCTCGGCATGGCGGGCACGCGCGAGAAGTGCGATTGGGTCACACGCCATGCCCGCTTTTCCGCCTGCATCAACTACGCGGCCGAGAACCTCGAGACGCGTCTGCGGCATCTCGCCCCGCACGGAGTCGATATCTATTTCGACAACGTGGGCGGAGAGCTGCTGGAAAAGGTGGTGGCGAGCGGCATCCTGGCGCGTGGCGCACGCATCGTGCAGAACAGCGTCACTCCTGCAGACCCCGAGGTACTGCTCACCCGCGGCGACTATGCACCCGGAACTGTGCAGGTGCTGCGCATGGACGTGCAGGACTACGAGCACCGGCGCTCGGAATTCCTGCGTGAGGCGATCGCCTGGTACGGCGCCGGGCGCATCGCCACCAAGGACCACGTTGTCGAGGGGCTCGCCAACGCCCCCGCGCACCTGCTGCTCGCGATGCAGGGAGGCAACTTCGGCCGGCCGCTCGTGCGGCTGTGAGAGGCGCCTGATCTCACCACGCGCCGGGGATGCGCGCGCGGTGAGATCAGCGGATAGATCAGCGCCTGCGGCGTGCGGCGCGCCTCACGCGGCGCGCTGCGCGTCTCACGCCACGTGCCGCTCGGCGCGCAGTGCGACGTACCTTGCGCGCTGTCTTGCGTGCCGCCTTGCGCGCCGCGCGACGGACCGCCGGTCTCTTGGCCTTACGCGCGGTCTTTCTCCCGGCGCGGCGTACTTTTCTCGCGACTTTTCTGCCCGCTCTGCGTACTTTGCGTGCCACTTTCTTTCCCTTCTTTGCTGCTTTTACGACCGTCGCAGCCGCTACCGCCTTTGCAACCGTAGCCGCCGGCACTGCCGCGGCGGGCGGCGATGCCTTCGCCGGAGCAGGTTTCGGCGGCGCGGGAGGCTTTGCCGCGGCGGCAGGCTTGGGAGCCGAAGCGGGCTTCTGCGCCGCCACGCGCGGCGCCTCCTGCACCGCGAATGCCCCTCCCTGCGGGTCCATCATCATGGCGATCCAGCTCCCGCCGGGCACTTCCATCGGACCGTGCAGCAACCTTCCGCCACCCGACTTGGCGGCGGCCACCGCCCGGCCGGAATCGGCGACATGCACGTAGCTCAGCCAGGAAGGCGCCGTCGACGGACCCTGCACGTTGCACATGCCGCCGAGCTGGGTGCTGCTCTGCTGGAAGATCTGGTACACGCCCATGGCGCCCATGTCGTGCCCCGGACCCTTGCTCCAGCCGAACAGCTGGCCGTAGAAGCGCAACGATGCTGCAACGTCTGTTGTCGCCAGCTCGTGCCAGGAGAAAGCGCCCTGCGAGGGCGGTGCACCGGGCGGCGGCCCGCCGCCCGGGGTGAACACCGCGAACGTCGCGCCCTGCGGATCGGATAACACGGCGAAGCGGCCGACGTTGGGAATGTCACCCGGCGGCTTGACGACGCGCGCGCCAAGCCCCTGGGCCTGGGAGCACGTGGCATCGACATTCGGAGTACCGACATAGATCAGCCAGTGTGGTGGCGTCGAGCCGGCTTCCGCCGGCAGGGCCATGAGGCCGCCAATCTGGGTTTGTCCGGCCATCCAGATGGTATAGCCGGGCATGCTGGAGGGCGCGGTGCGCCAAGGCAGAACCTTGGGGTAGAACGCGGCGGCGCCCGCGGTATCTGTCGTCAACAACTCGTGCCAGACGAATCGTCCCAGGACTTCGGCGTTGCTCATGGTGAGTCTTCCTCTTGTTTGCGAGCGACAACTGCGACTGTCGACGAATGGCGCAACATTCTGCCCTTCTCCGCTGCCGGCTGCCACGGCTCTCGCGCGGATTCCTCACCGAACTGCCGCCGCTGGTGCCAGATGAGATACAGGCCGCTCAGTATCACGATGCCGCCACCGAAACACACGCGCGTAGAGGGAAGCACGTGCCAGACGACGCGGTCGATGGCGACTCCCCAGAGGAGGGCGGTGTACTCGAACGGAGAGACAACGGAGGGGGGTGCGGAGCGGAAGGCCTCGGTGAGCAGGTACTGCCCTAGCGCGGCCAGCATGCCGAGCCCGAGGAGCCATTTATAGTGGTCGTGCTCGATCGGTACCCAGCCGGGGGCGGCAATGGTACCCGAGAACACCGTCATCAGACCCACGGTCCAGAAAACCACACTGACCGTCGTGTCGCTGCGCGTCAGGACACGGACCGCGATTCCGCTCACGGCATAAGCGGTGGCGCCTATGAGGGCCGCCAGGGTACCGAAGGTGCTGAGGCCGGAGGCACTCGGGCGCAGCATGGTGAGCACCCCGAGCAGGCCGACCAGGATGGCGATCCAGTTGCGCCAGTCGATCCGCTCCCTGAGCAGCGGCACCGAGAGCGCCGCCACGATGAGCGGCGCCGACAGGAACACCGCGTAGGCGTTGGCGAGCGACAGTACGCGCACCGCGTAGATGAACCCACCCAGGACCAGC
>Ga0306917_10001579_pt1 | contig 10951 bp, 7 predicted proteins | sample tim00Cox00000000_FD_203313 | JGI IMG/M metagenome (GOLD analysis project Ga0306917, IMG submission 203313) | Lab enrichment of tropical soil microbial communities from Luquillo Experimental Forest, Puerto Rico - timezero.00C.oxic.00.000.000 (v2)... | ecosystem: Environmental > Terrestrial > Soil... | reverse complement strand
CTCCCTCCATCGTCGTGGAAGGCCGGGGTCCGCGGCGGTCCATCCCGCTGGCTGCGCCCTGCGGCACTACCGCCGAGCTGTCGTCGACATTCAAGACGTTGGTCACCAACGGGCCTTTTGCCCCGGCGCCGATCTCGCAGGTGATCGAGGCGCCTTCGCGCACGTCCTCGTAGCCGGCGCGACGCAGGACCGCCATCGGTAGGAACGCGTCTTGCGATCCATCGGCTAGGGTGACAAATCCAAACCCCTTGCTGGCATTGAACCACTTGACTTTGGCCTCGGCGCGATGGCCTGGGGGGGTATCCTCGCGAAAGAAGCCCGGGCGGCGTTCGTACATAGCTCCTCTAAACGCGCAATAGAATGCGGCGAGCGCATGGAACACCGAATCATAGCGTAAAAACGTCGCATCGCGCTAGCGGTACACATTTAGGATTTCTATCGATCTCCCTGATGCTCTATCGGGGCCGCCGCTCGGGCCGCCGAGATCGCGGAGAAACGCCGGATTGTGACGTTATCCGCTATAGGCTGTGAGGCGTTGATTCTGTTCGCCCAAGCCCTCGACCGATAGCCGGACCCGGTCACCAGGCTTCAAGAATTTCGGCGGCTTAAAGCCCATGCCGACCCCCGAAGGTGTCCCGGTCGGGATCACGTCGCCCGGCAACAAGGTCATGAACTGGCTGACATAGCTAACGATCTCATCGACGCCGAAGATCAGGTCGGCGGTGTTGCTGTTCTGGCGCCGCTCGCCGTTGACCTCGGTACAAAGCGCCAGCTTGCCAGGCTCCGGGACCTCGTCGGCGGTGACCAGCCACGGGCCCATCGGGCAGAAGGTGTCGGCGCTCTTGCCCTTGGTCCATTGCCCGCCGCGCTCGATCTGAAATTCACGTTCGGAGACGTCGTTGACGACGCAATACCCCGCGACGTGCTTGCGGGCATCGACTTGGGCGACATGGCGAGCGAGGTTGCCGATGACGATGCCGAGCTCGACCTCGAAATCGGTCTTCTGCGAGTTCTTCGGAATAATCACATCGTCGTTCGGGCCGCAAATCGAGGACGTCGCCTTCATGAAAAAGATCGGTTCGGTGGGGATCGCGGCCCCCGCCTCCTGCGCGTGCAGGCGGTAATTGAGGCCGATGGCGACGATCTTGGATACCTTGCCGACGCAAGGGCCGAGCCGCGGCATGCCTGGAACCAGCGGCAAACTCGCCGGGTCGAGGCGGCGCAGCCGGTCGAGCGAAGCCGGTGCCAACGCCTCCCCGTCGATGTCGCGGACCGCGCCGGAGAGGTCGCGAACGTTGCCGTCGCGATCAAGCAGACCTGGCTTTTCCTGGCCAGCGGGTCCGTAGCGAAGCAGCTTCATCGGGGGATCTCCTATCGAACGTCAAACGACGTCAGCCCGAAACCAAATTGCCACGCCCGGCGAGCGTCTGTCCAACGGTATGCCGGCGCCGCCGCAGCTGTTGGCTACCCCTGCTAAACCGGGTAAAACAGGGCAAAATTTTCTATTAAAGCCGGCCTCGCCTGTCAAAAGTAGTTTTTATCAAATACTTATGATTCACTTCGGACACTGATTTGACACCCATATCAGGGAGGGTTTGACGACACATCAGGCGGGCTTTGACGCCGTTTTGACCGCTAAAAAGCGGCTTCAGCGGGACGGAGAAAGAGAACGCGGGCCGAGGGTTTTTGTTGCCTCAACCACTTTCCAGCATAGACCTTGACCTGGTCGTGAAGATGGCGGTGCCGGACGCCTGTCGAGCTCCGGCGGGGTGCTCCGGGCTCTCGAGATCGTCCTCGATGATGGCCCCGCACGACTTCGTCGATGTCGGAAGCGGCGGTGAAGCCGAGGGCGACGGCGCGTGGAGACGGCCCGGGCTTGCGGTCAGCCCGAGCCTTGGCCGCCACTGCTACAACACGAGCCGGTTGGCGACGATGATTAGCGTCGTTCCAAGACCGAGGCGCAAGACGGTATCCGGAACCCACGCGGCCAGATGGCTGCCGAGCACGATCCCGGGCAGCGAGCCGGCCAACAGAAACCCGAGCAATGCCAATCGATCGAGCCGACAATGCTCGCCGTCGGCAGTCGCGGATAGAGCACCAAGGGCGCCGGCCGGCAAGCCGGCCGACCACGCGCCAATCGATCGCGCTGTGCAGGCCGTGGATCAGCGTGCCGGCGCTTTTCGTGGCTGCAGCATAAAGCAGATCGGTCCCCATGGTAGTTGCGGGATGGATCCCGAATATTATCACCAGAAACGGCGTCATCAGAGACCCGGTCATGCCGACGCCGAAATCCCGAAAGCGAGTAGAGCAGATCGACCGAGCCGATAATGTCTTGCCAACCCTGCTGCGTTCAGGTGTTCGAGCGCGCGTCGCGAGCGACGATTTCGTGCAACAAAAATCGCGGGTCCTCAAGCGGCGGGAGGGGCTGTCGGCATGGCGAGGCCAGCGCATCACCGTGTCGGACCGGACGGCACCTCACGATCGGCTATGTTGCCGATCACCAACCTCAGCAAGGGTGGGCGGCGGATCGGAGCGTACATAGAGATCCCGCTTGGGATACGGAATGCGAATGCCTTGCTGCTGAAACAATCGCCAGATCTCGTAAAGGACCTGGCTCTTCACGTTGTGGACGCCGTTCTGGGCGTCCTCGATCCAGAACCGCAGCTCGAGTTCGATCGCACTCTCGCCAAAGGCCATAATCAGGGCGTTCGGCGCCGGCACCGCTAATACGCGCTCAGGACAGCTTGCCGCCTCACGCATCAGGGCGAGCGCCTGGTCGAGGTCGGAATCGTGCGGCACACGGACCGGCACTTTTAGTCGGACGTGATCACTCTTGTGCGACCAATTGACCACCTGATGGGTGATGATGTCCTCGTTTGGTATCAGAAACTCCGTGCCGTCGCGCGTCTCTACCGACACATAGCGGGCACCGAGCGAGGAGACCCAGCCATAGGTGCCCCCTACCTCGATCACGTCGCCCGGCTTGATCGACTTGTCCAGCAGCAGAACGATCCCGCTGAATAGGTTCGAGACAGTCCGCTGTAGCCCCAGTCCGACACCAACCCCGAGCGCTCCGGTGAACAGCGCAAAGGTAGTCAGATCGATACCAATGCTGGTTAGCGAGAGCACCACGGCCAAGGTGATCAGGGTAGCCTTGAGCAGCTTGCCGAGGAGCACCCGCGCGCGGGGGGTGATTTCGGAGACGCGGGTGATGCGACGCTCGAACAGGTTGGACGCGACGGTGGCGGCCCACAGCAACATCGCGATCGAGAGCACTCCCTTGACGACGGTCAGGATCGAGACCCGGAGCCCGCCCACCACGACCGCGACGCTGTCGAGCAAATCGAGCGTCGGCCCGAGCAGATGCACAATGTTGAGTGCGGCCACCAGCCAGGCTAGCACCGCGATCAGCCGCGCCAGCGCCGCATAAGGAACAAGAGCCGCCGCGAGTCGGATCACCAGCCAAGCGAGCAACAAGTTGACGGCGGTCTGGGTGACCGCGTGCGGCCATCCGGCGCGCTCGGCGACCGCAACGGAAATCCATAACCCGACGACCCAGGCGATGGGCGTGATCAGAGGCACCAGCCGATCGGTCACCCATGACCGGTGAGATACCACCCAGTCGAGATGATGATGCTCCGGAACCCGCTCTACCCAGACCCTGACCCAGCGGAGTATCGGCCGGCAGACGAGCCAAGCCACGCCGCCGGTCAGGATGACGGCGGGGATCTGGATCAGATTGGCAAAGACGAGAATTTCATCGAGCAGATGCTTCTCGAGCTGCTCGAAATGCGCCACCACGTTCTGCCAAATTGAGACCGCGTCGATCCTCGCCTCTCCAGTCGTTGCGCGCGCTACCGCCGAGACTGTCGATAATCGCACGAGAACGGATACGAAGCGATAGCAGGAATTGTCCCGAGGACCCCGACATCCGCTTGTTTTCTTTGCGAGAGTTTCGGCTCAGACTTGCGGAGGTTGGGGAGGACGCGGCAATGACCAGAACCCTTCAAGCGGCGGCGCTGGCCCGGATTGAGGCCCGGCAACTGCCCGGCGCTGCGAGCCTTGCGGCGCTCGGCATCGTCTACGGCGATATCGGTACGAGTCCCCTCTATGGATTCAAGCAGGCGGCCGACGCCGCCGGAACGATCTCGCCTGAAACCATCATCGGCATCGTGTCGGTGATCCTCTGGTCGCTGATCGTGATCGTCTCGTTCAAATACGCCATCCTGATTATGCGCGCCGACAATCACGGCGAGGGCGGCATCATCGCACTGTTGGCGTTGCTCGATGTGCGGAATGCGCCGGCAGGGAGCTGGCGCGCCTCCCTGCTGATCATCGGGTTGATCGGTGCGGCACTGCTCTATGGGGACGGCGTCATCACACCGGCAATTTCGGTGCTGGGTGCCGTGGAAGGTCTCAAGCTTGACGCACCCCAACTCGCGCCAGTCATCGTGCCGATCAGCATCACGATCCTGGTTGGCCTGTTCTTGGTCCAGCGCAAAGGGACCGCGTTCATCGGCAACATCTTCGGGCCGGTGATGCTGATCTGGTTCATCGCCATCGGCTTGCTCGGCCTGCGCGGCATCGTTGGGGGACCCGGCATTTTGAGCGCACTCAGCCCGCATCACGCGCTGATCTATCTGCTCCATGCGGGACCGGGCATCGGTTTCGCCGTGCTCGGCGCCGCCTTCCTGGCACTGACCGGCGCCGAGGCGATGTATGCGGATATGGGCCATTTCGGCCGCTTGCCGGTCCGCCTCGGCTGGTTCGCCGTCGTCTTGCCCGCTTTGGTCCTGAATTATTTCGGCCAGGGAGCGCTGCTTCTGGCCGACCCCAGTGCCATCGCGAACCCGTTTTACCTGCTCGTACCCGGGTGGCTCCATTATCCGATGGTGGCGTTCGCGACGGTGGCGACCATCATCGCCTCGCAGGCCATCATCTCTGGCGCGTATTCCCTCACCCAACAGGCCATCCAGCTAGGCTTCCTGCCGCGCATGCGTGTGCTCCATACGGCAAGCCACGAGAAGGGGCAGATCTACATGCCGATGGTCAACTGGCTCCTCGCCGCCGGTACACTCGGGGCGGTCATCACCTTCGGCTCCGCCGACGCGCTCGGGGGCGCCTACGGCATCGCCGTCTCAATGTTGATGGCGGTCACCACGGTCCTCGCGGCCCTAGTGGCGCTGCAATGGGGTTACAACCCGCTTGCCGTTGCGGCCGTCAATGGATCGCTGCTCGTCGTCGAACTTATCTTCGTGGCCGCCAATGCGACAAAGCTGTTCGCGGGCGGTTGGTTCCCGCTCCTGTTGGCCTGCGTCGTCGCGTTCCTGATGCTAACCTGGCGAACAGGGTACCGGATGCTCGAGCAGCAGCGTATCGGAATGCGGCAGCGCGAGGACGAGTTCGTCGACTGGGTGCTCGAGAACCCGCCTGTGCGCCTGCCGGGAGCCGCGGCGATCTTCACTGCGGGAAGCTCAGGCATACCGCTCGCCTTGACCCATCATCTACGTCACAATCGCGTACTGCACGAGCGCGTGATGCTGGTCTCAACGGTCAGTAGCGAAGTGCCACGCGTTGATCCGGACCAGCGCGTAAAGCTCCTCCCGGTCGGCGCCGGTATTACCCGAATTACCCTGCATTTCGGATTCATGGAACACCCCAATGTGTTGGAGGGGCTAAAGCTTGCGTGCCGTGATCCGGATCTGCGCGGCATCGATCCGGAGCGGATCACCTTTTATTCGCGAAGGGTCATGGTCATCGCGAGCGGCAAGGTGCCTGGGATGGCCGTATGGAGGCAGCGGCTCTTTGCCGCGATGCACCTCAACGCTAATCTCCCGGCTGCCTACTTCGGCGTTCCGACTGCCCAAGTCGTCGAGATGGGCCTCGAAGTCGAGATCTGACCCCGCGAAGGGTTGAGCCTCTGCGGTCAGGCCGGGAGCCGAGATGATCCGGCCTGTCCTCTGGCGATTAACTAAAATTGCTTGCCAAACCAGCTGCAAAGCGGATGGATTTGGTGGGCGTTGTCGCGCGCGAAAGATAGATCGGGGAGGCCACCAGAGAGAGGGGCAGGAAGCCCGGCCAACTCGCCGGCTCAACGTCAATCCTCCGTCGCGACGCGACGAGTTACAGGGTCACGGAGAGACCCGATGGCCGCCGAGCGACCGGCCCTTGCGAAACATATCGATGGCTATCCCGCCGATGAAATTATGAGGAGGAACCCGATGGCCGGCGGTCAACAGGACGGAGAGCGAACCGCGAGTGCCAGACAAATCGGCTCGCCGGTTAAATCGTGGAAGCCAGCCATCAGCTGATTTTGCTCGGCAGCGCACTGGTGCTGCTGAGCATCTTCGCCGGGTTGTTCTCGGCGCGCTTCGGGGCTCCGCTGCTGCTCGTCTTCCTCGGATTGGGCATGCTCGCCGGAGGGGAGGGACCGGGCGGCATCGCCTTTCGGGACTTTCCCGCCGCCTATCTGATCGGCAGCGTTAGCCTAGCCATTATTCTGTTCGACGGCGGGCTGCGCACCGATCCGGGTGCCATCCCACGTGCGGTATGGCCCTCTGTTGCCCTGGCTACTGTTGGTGTAATTGCCACGACCGCGATCGTTGGGGCAGCCGCGGTTCTGCTTCTCTCCACTTCTTGGGTCCGTGGGTTTCTGGTCGGTGCCATTGTTGCGCCGACCGACGCGGCGGCCGTTTCGGCATTGCTGCATCTGCGTGGTCTTGAGCTGCGGGCACGGGTCGCCGCGACCCTTGAGCTCGAGTCCGGCATCAACGACCCGCTCTCGGTCTTGCTTACAGCGCTCCTGGTCAGTCTGCTGCTGGTCCCAGCGGCCTTGAATGGATCCCACATCGCGGTGCTGCTGACCTGGGAACTCGTAGGCGGGGGAGCCTTCGGCCTCGGCGGTGGCTATCTTCTGCTTGCTCTCGTCAATCGAGTGGAAGCGACACCCGGTTTATATCCCATTTTGGCGCTCGCAGGGGCTAGTGCTCTATTCGGCGGCGCCCAGACTGCTGGCACAAGCGGGTTTCTGGCGGTTTACTTGGCGGGCCTTATCCTCGGCACGCACCGTCATCGCGCCACTCAAATCATCAACCAGGCGTTTGATGCCTTTGCTTGGCTCAGCCAAATCGTTCTCTTCCTGATGCTTGGCCTGCTCGTCGCGCCGAGTGCCTTGGTTCCGATACTTGGATCTTCGCTGCTGATTGCCGTGGTCCTTATGCTAGTTGCGCGCCCGGTTGCCGTGGCGCTGTGCTTGCTGCCCTTCCGATACACCGCGCGAGAGATCGCCTTTATCTCGTGGGTCGGCCTGCGCGGCGCCGTACCGATCTTCTTGGCAATAATTCCGGTGCTCGCAGGGGCGCCGGACGCAGCAGTTTTCTTTGGTGTCGCGTTCATTATCGTTCTGACATCGCTGATCGTCCAAGGTTGGACGGTCGCTGCCACCGCACGGATGCTCGACCTGGACGTGCCACCGCTTCAGCAGGCCTCCCGTCTGGATATCGACCTCCCTGGCGGGCTCGGGGAGGAGAACACTGTCGCCGGCTATCGAGTGGAGGCGCGCAGCCGAGCAGTCTCTAAATCCGTGGAGGCATTGCCGATCCCGCCCACGGCGAGCGTTCTCGTGGTCATTCGAGATGGGATCGCCCGCGGTGCTGCCTCTGCCCCGCCGCTTGCTCCCGGAGACTACGTGCTCGCGCTGGCACGCCCGGATGACCTCTCGCTACTCGATCGCATTTTTGGACCACGGCCCGAGCGCAACAGTCCAGAGGAACGAGGACTTCTCGGCGAGTTCTCCTTCGATGGAACGACTACACTGGCTGCGATCGCTCATCTCTATGATCCGGCATCGGAACCGGGCGGGGAAATGACGCTCGCCGAGTTTTTAGCGAGCACCTTCGACGGCCGACCAGCCATTGGGGACCGGACGCGTTTTGGCGTCGTGGAACTGATCGTGCGTGACATGCAGGGGGACGCGATCACGCAGGTCGGCGTCGAGCTCGATCCCGCTCCCAAGCACCTGTGGCACTCCTGGCTTCATCGTCTCCATTGGCGGCTCCAATGACGCCCCGCGGGGCCCGCACCAGAACCGATAGTGGTCGATGTCGGTCGATCGAATTCGGCGGAAAAGACTATCCATTCTGCATTGAGGAACTAACATAGCCGAAAGGGAACGGAGCGGTCGGCAGGGCCTATCGCTATAAAACCGTGGTGCCTTTTTCAGTTCTAAACAACAAATGTCTCTTATGGAGGAAGGGTCGGTGGTTATGTCAATCGAACAGCAAACCATGAAGAAAGTCTATCTGCGGTTATTGCCGTTCTGCTTTGTTCTTTATTTCATTTGCTATCTCGACCGGGTGAACGTCGGGTTCGCCGCGTTGACGATGAACAAAGATCTCGGTCTGAGCTCCTATGTTTTTGGGCTCGGCGCGGGGGCGTTCTTTTGGGGCTATTTCATATTGGAAGTGCCGAGCAATTTGATCCTCGAGCGGGTCGGGGCGCGCCGATGGATAGCTCGAGTAATGATCAGCTGGGGTCTGGTTTCCGGCGCGTTTGCGTTCATCAACGGACCGACCAGCTTTTTCATCCTGCGTTTTTTACTCGGCGTTGCCGAAGCGGGCTTTTTCCCCGGCATTATCCTCTACTTCACCTATTGGTTCCCGCCTTCGCACCGCAGCCGAATCGTCGCGGGCTTCATGGCCGCGATCCCGGTATCGATCGGGCTGGGTGCACCGATTTCGACCGCCCTCCTCGGGTTGGATGGCGTTCTCGGCATCGCCGGGTGGAGATGGTTATTCCTCTGCGAGGCGGCTCCGGCGGTAATCTTTGGGGTCATCACCTGGTTTTATTTGACCGACCGGCCGGCGCAGGCGGATTGGCTGGACGCCCAACAGCGCGCATGGCTGGCGGGAGAGATGGAGAAAGAGCGACGGACGGTCGAGACCGGTCGCTCCATCTCGGTTCTCCAAACGCTCGTCAACCTACGCGTGCTGGCGCTCGCGGCAATCCATTTCGGCCAAGCCGGTGTCAGTGTTGGGATTGCGGTGTTCGCCGCACAGATCATCAAGCAGCTCGGTTTGACTAACATGCAGACCGGCTTCACAACTGCAGTCCCTTACATTCTCGGAACCATCGGCATGATCGTTTGGGGCCGCTACGCCGATCGTAAGAACGAGCGGCGGTGGAACCTCGCCGCCTCCTGCACAACGATGGTAATCGGCTGCCTGGTCGCCGGGTTTTTCGACAGCAGTTACTGGGCCGTGGTGGGACTGTCTTTGGCCACGATCGGTCTATACGCCTCCAACGCCCATTTGTTCCCACTTCCTGCGGTGTTCCTGACGGGGCCGGCCTTGGCGAGCGGCATCGCCTGGGTCAACTCGGTCGGTATCTTGGGTGGGAGCGCCAGCCCTCCGATCGTCGGTTGGTTCAAAGATGCCACCGGCAGCTTTAGCAGCGGGCTCTACGCGCTCGCCATTTTTGGCCTGTTCGCCGCGATCGTCGCCGCCATATGTGTACGTGAGACGCCCCTTGCGATCGTTCCGCGAGCGCTCGAAGCAACCGGCGACTAGCTAGCTGGGGGGGTCAAACAAGCTTTTTTGCATTTCGAGGTCGTCTTCGATAAAGCTTTGGACGACCTCATCGATGCCATTGTCGGCGGTGAAGCCGAGGGCGGCCGCACGCGGAGCGGCGAGCGCCTGCGGCCAGCCGGAGACGATGCGTTGGATCAGCGGGTCGGGCTCCCAGCGGATCCTCGTGTAGGCCTGCTCGCCGCCTGCTCGGCGAACTGCGGCGACCATCTCGCCGACCGCGACTGAAAACCCCGGAAGTTGCAATGACCGGCTCGTTGCGAAATCGGCGGCCGGCAAATCGTGGGCGCGCAACAGGGCGTCGACAACGCGTCGCGGCGAGGCCAGCGCCATCACGGTGTCTGGCGAGACCGGACAGATGGCCTCCCGCCCCGATAAAGGCTCGCGAATGATCGAGGAGGCAAAGGTCGAGGCGGCGCGGTTAGGCCGGCCAGGCCGCACGACGACGGTCGGCAAGCGCACGGCGCGGCCGTCGACAAACCCCTTGCGGCTGTAGTCGTTGACCAGCAACTCGCCGATTGCCTTTTGCGTCCCGTAGCAGGTCTCCGGCGTCAATGCCGTGTCGTCGCCGACCGCCGGCGGCAGCGCGCCGCCGTAGACCGCGAGCGAACTCGCGAACACCAGACGCGGGCAGGTCCCGAGCGCGCGACAGGCCTCGAGAACTGCGCGGGCGCCGTCGAGGTTGACGCGGTAGCCGAGATCGGTATCGGCTTCGGCCTCGCCGCTGACCACGGCGGCGAGATGGAAGACCGAATTCGTTCCGGGGGCGACTACCCCGCGCACCGTCTCGAGATCGGCGATGTCGCCGGTTACCAACTTCAGCCTCCGGTCCTCGGGCAACGGCAGGGCCGAGGGCGCATTGTCGAACAGCACGAGCTCGTCGACTTCGAGGCGTTCGAGCAGGCGCAGCGCTACGCGGCGACCGAGAAAGCCGCAACCACCGGTGACGACGACGCGCACGGCTCAGCCGCTGATGCCGTAGCGCTTCGCCCAGCCGAGCCCAGCCTTGGTCTCCTCCCTCGGCCGATATTCGCAACCGATCCAACCCACATAGCCGATCTCGTCTAGGAGATCGAACAGGAACGGATAGTTGATTTCACCGATATCGGGCTCGTGCCGACCCGGATTGCCGGCGATCTGGATATGCGGGTACTGCCCGGCGAGCGCCCGCACGCGGTGGGCGAGGTCGCCCTCCATGATCTGCACATGATAGAGGTCGAGCTGCAGCTTTATGTTAGGGTGCCCGACCCGCTCGATGACCGACATCGCTTGGCTTGTGGTGTTGAGAAAATACCCTGGGATGTCACGGGTGTTGATCGGCTCGATGACGAGCGTGATGCCCTCGGCGGCAAGCCGGTCGGCGGCGT
>Ga0306917_10001550_pt1 | contig 11007 bp, 8 predicted proteins | sample tim00Cox00000000_FD_203313 | JGI IMG/M metagenome (GOLD analysis project Ga0306917, IMG submission 203313) | Lab enrichment of tropical soil microbial communities from Luquillo Experimental Forest, Puerto Rico - timezero.00C.oxic.00.000.000 (v2)... | ecosystem: Environmental > Terrestrial > Soil... | reverse complement strand
ACGCCGGCCGAAGACATGTTTTCGCATGGCGGTGCTGCCGCCCGATGAGCACGTGCGCGCTGTGATTGAGGGGGGCGGCTGGAGCCTCGTAGATCCCCGTCCGATCTCGGCTGATATGTTGCATTACCACGATTTCATAGTCCATTCGGGCGGCGAGTTCACGGTCGCAAAGGACATTTATGTACGGTCGAACAGCGGCTGGTTCAGCGATCGCAGCGCTTGCTACCTTGCCGCCGGTCGGCCAGTGGTGACGATGCGCACGGGATTTAGCAAATTCTATCCGGTCGGCCGCGGCCTCTTCGAATACACCACCCATGAAGAGGCGCTCGCTGCTATCGATGCAATCATGGCTGATTATCCCAGTCACAGCCGTGAGGCGCGAACGCTCGCCGGGGAATATTTTGCCGCCGAGCGCGTCCTCGGCGCGTTGTTGGCAGCAACCGGGCTCTGAGGCAAAGGACCACAGGTTCACAGATTGCGGCGGTGGAAATCAGATCTTGCGATCTTGAGAGCGGGGACAGGATCCCTTCCTCACAAGTGATCTTTAGATTCTAGCCCCGAGAATCATCTACAAAAAGAGTTCAACAATCGTGAAGCTTGGGTCAGGCGGCCAGCAGATCGACGATCTGTTGGACGGCTTTGTCGGCGTGGTGGTAGACGGCTTCGAGCTTGCTGGCCGGCTGATGTCGGGGGTTGGGGCGGTGGTGGAAGCGACTGTTGGCGAGTGGGCCGCAGAGCCGTTTGTGAAAGAACAGAAAGAGCAGCGCCACTTGGACCCCTTTCGGGGTCAGGCGGTAGGCGCAGCGGGAGCCGTCACGCTCGAGGAGCCCGTGGCCCCTCAGTTTGCGCAGGTCGTAGCGGAGTTGGTTGAGGCCGTAGCCGCTGTCGGAGAGGTGGAAGGTGGTGAGCAAGGCGTGGTGGATGTGCTTGGCGGTCCAGCCGCCGACGTGACTGCCACCATGCAGGAGCACTTCGAGCAGGCGGATGACACGGGGGTCGTGGATCTTGATGCCGGGATAGCGGACCGCACCGATGGTGATCGGCAGGGCGAGGCGCTGCAGCAGCGGGAAGTCAACAAAGATCTCGGCGATCTTGTCGGCGGTCAGCCGCCACAGCCCGAGTTCGCAGCTGCGTTCGAAGAGTTTGTGGATGGGAAAGTTGCGCTTGAAGATGAAGTTGCGGCAATACTCGATCTGGGCGATCGCGTAAAAGCGCGAAAGACTGAGCTGCTTGCGCTCCTTGGCGGAGAACTTCGGTCCCAGGATCAGGGTCCAGTAGTCGAGCCGTTGGCGGATGATGCCCGGGCTCAGTTTGTCGGCGGCGGCTTGCAGGCCGGCGACGTCGTCGACCGCGAGGAAGGCGTTATCGGTCTTGCGGAAGCCGATCTGCGCCCGCTTCAGCTCCTGCTCGATGAAGCTGTGGCCGTTGAGGTAATAGGTGGTCTGGAACGGGAAGAACGAGGCCACCCGCATCACCATCGGGCCGAGGACCTCATCGCGGATGTAGAAATAGTAGTGGGTGAGGCGGCTGCGCTGGTGGGCAAGGATCCGGTAATTGGGATCCTTGGTGGCGTATTTCGGCACGGTGACGCGAAAGCTCGCTCCTTGCTCCATGCTCTTGAAGATGAAGTAGACGCCATCGGCGTCGTCGCGGGCCATGCGGCGTTGCCAGGGCAGGACATGGTCTTCCTTGCGCACCCCCTTTGCGGCCCATTCGATCGGCACCCGGTGATTGCGGGCGAAGGCGTCCACCCAGGCCTGGTAGTCGGCCGTGCGTTGCCTCAGGACCTCTTTGTCGACGATCGGTACGCCGACCACCTGGCGGAAGAAGTGCACCACTTGCTCGGGCCGCGATAGCCCGCTGAGGTAACCGTAGATGACAATGCGGTCGAAGCAGTGGTAGACGAAGGCCAGCAGATCGCCGAACAGCTGGGTGAACAATTCCATGGCAATCCCCGCGAGGCCCGCTCACGGTCGAAAACCCATCAGGCGCGGACCGGGCAAGCAGATCCTGGAGGGCAAGAGTTTTCTTCTCGCCGATGAGGTGCGCTATATTCAGCGCCGGGCAGCCGATCACGATAGCCGCATTGTCACGATCGGTCAGCTGGTCTCCACCGAAACCGGCGATGCCTGGCTGCTCGAGCCCGCCGACCGGCTCGCGGCAAGGTTGGCTCGAGACGGCGAGAGCGAACCGATCCACATCGAGGAAACCGACACCACGTTCGCAATCGGTTGGAAGGGCCGCTATCGCATCGACGGGCCGGCCTTCGTTTACTCGGATCACGATACCGGCCGGGTAGGCACCATCATCGGCTACCCGACCGATAAGCTCCGCCAGATCGCTTGATCGGGAAATTTCAAATATTTTTGGCTAGATTTTAACCATGGACGCTTTCATAACCTGGCTCGCCGCCAACCCCGTTTTGGCCAGAACAACCCGTGTATCGTCGTGGCCTCGTACGTCCGACGAGTTTTTCTGGAAGCGGCTGTCCTTCGGGCTGACGATATTCGCCGTCGTTCTCGTGCTTCTCACTTTTCGCGACTACGGTGTCACCTGGGACGAGGACGCTCATAACTGGTATGGAAACTTTGTACTTGACTATTATTTATCATTTTTTATTGACCAAAATGCTCTTCATTGGCGTGATCTCTACAACTACGGAGCGATCTTCGATACCCTTGCTGCAGCACTGAACCGAGTTTCTCCGATCGGAATCTATGAAACCCGACATCTTCTCAACGCCGTTATCGGCATTCTCGGACTGGTCGGCTGCTGCAAACTAGGTCACGCGATGGGCGGCGCGCGCACCGGGTTTCTCGCCGCTCTCTTTCTCCTTTTGACGCCGAACTATTACGGGCAGATGTTCAACAACCCAAAGGACATCCCCTTCGCGGTCGGCGTCGTGTGGGCGACCTACTACATGGTTCGGATCGTACCAGTACTGCCGCGACCGCCGCTCAGGTTGCTGATCAAGTTCGGCGTAGTTGTCGGAATGACGATGGGGGTACGGATCGGGGGCTTGATGCTACTTTGCTACTTCAGCCTGTTGCTCGCTGTTGATGGCATCTGGAGAACGATCGCCACACGACGAGCTTCCTTGCTGATCGAAAGCGCTCGGATCGCATTATGGCGCGTCCTTTTCCCGGCTGTGGTCTTCGCCTATCCGGTCATGCTGCTATTCTGGCCCTGGGGGCAGACCGACCCGATCGAGAACCCGCTGCGCGCGCTCGCCTTCTTTTCGCATCAGACCTTTCCATTCAGCACTCTGTTCGCCGGACGGTTCGTCCCCGCGTCCGACCTGCCTTGGACTTATCTTCCTACGTATATTGCCCTTGCCCTTCCCGAACTCGTCCTGGTTCTCTTGCTATGTGCTCCAGTCCTTGCCGGGACCGCTATCTTGCGCGAGTGGCCCCATCTTCGTCGCGAGCCAGCGCTAACCCACTTCGTACTCGGGTTGGGCATCGCCTTCCCAGTCGCTTTTACGATCGCGATCAACGCCGTCCTGTTCGACGGCATGCGCCATTTCATCTTTGTGTTGCCGCTGATCGCGGTTGCCGCGGCCCTTGTAGCCGACCAGGCTTGCACCCGGTTGGCGCGCCTTCCCCGCTGGTGGCCGATCTATGTGATGCTTTTAATTTACGGCATCGGTCATATTTCGATCATGGTAATGTTGCACCCAAATCAATATGTGTACTATAATGCTTTTGTCGGAGGAGTTGACGGCGCGCAACAGAAATTTAAACTCGACTATTGGGCCAACTCCTACGCTGAAGCAGTACAAGGTCTAGAGAATTATTTGTATGCTGCCTATGGCCCAGATTTTGAGGACCGTGAGTTTACGGTCGCAGTGTGCGGGCCGCCGATTTCAGCAGACTACTATTTTCCGGAGAATTTCCGCTTCACCCGCCAACGCTTTCAGGCCGATTTCTTCATCGCATTTACTAAAGACAATTGCGATCGCTCGCTGCCGGGTCGGCCCATTTACCGGGTCGAGCGCATGGGGGCTCTTCTCTCAGTTGTACTTGATCGCCGCAATACATTTGCCGAGCAGCGGACAGCCAAGCGACCGCTGGGGGGCGGTTTGCTTCGGCCCGCCTGGGGGTGGGCCAACCCGTGATCCTATTGTCATGCGCCCGATAGGTGTTGCGGAATAAGCTCGCCTGCGCTGGCGTTTTGCGTTTGGGGCCACGATCGACCTAACACGACTGAGTCCCAAGGGACGGCGGATGGAACGTTCCGAATACTATAAGCTCGACCGTCTTGAGGACCGAATGTGGTGGTTTGCCGCCAGTCACCGAAACTTGCTGACACTCTCATGGCGGCAGGTGGCACTCGAATCCGGAGGGCAACCGATCCTGGATGCAGGTTGTGGGACCGGCGGGTTCCTCGCACAATTGGCGGCCCGCTATCCCAATCGCGCTCTGTTCGGGCTCGACGCCGACCCGTTAGCCTGTCGGCGCGCAGCCGCCAAGAGCGCCCGGCCGGTGTGTGTCGGATCGATCAACGCGCTTCCCTTCCCGGAAGGCGTATTTGCAGCGGTCTTTAGTGTTGACGTGTTGTGCCATAGCGCTGTCGATGAGCGCTCCGCCGTGCTGCAATTCCGCCGCTGCCTCGCCGACAACGGCTGGCTGGTCGTTAACTTGCCGGCTTACAGCTGGATGTTGTCTCGACACGACGCCGCAGTCCATAATGTCCGGCGTTACACTACGAAGCGCCTGCGCCGACTCTTAGAAGCTGCCGGTTTCCGCATGGTGTACGCCACATACTGGAATACCGTTTTATTTCCATTGATGATGATCGCGCGCAAGTTTCTTCCCAAGCGCGGCGGCGCGACCAGCGATGTTACGGAATACCCTCGCTTGATCGACTCGCTGTGCCGCGCCGCGACAACTTTCGAAACCAGTTTATTGAGAAGGGGATTGAGGCTTCCATTCGGCGGCTCGGTTATCGCGATCGCTACCAAGGGGGGCTGCGCTAGTGTTTAAGAACCCTGATACTGTGCCGCCTCGCCTGGCACTGTCGATCGTGATTCCGGTCTACAATGGGGCGAGCAGTATCGCCGATTTGGTTCGTGCGCTTGAGAATCTCCCGATCGCGGGTGGGCACGAGATCGTGCTCGTCAATGACGGTAGCGCCGATGATAGTCTTGCGGTCTGTCACGCCCTTTTCGACAAGGCGCGCGTGCCGATGACGATTGTCAGTTTGGCGCGTAACTATGGCGAGCATAATGCAGTAATGGCGGGATTGCGTTACGCGGGCGGGGCACACGTCATCACGATGGACGATGACTTGCAGAACCCGCCGGAGGAGGTGCAACGCCTTCTGGCCTTCGCCCAGCGCAACGGCAAGCAAGTCGTTTACACCTATTACCAATGCAAACAGCACGCGGTGTGGCGCAACCTGGCCAGTAGCTTTACGAACCGCGTCGCGGATTTCGTCCTCGATAAGCCACGAGGGTTGTATCTGTCGAGCTTCCGCTGCATGACCGCATTCGTCGCGCGGGAGATCATCCGCTACGAGGGGCCCTTTCCCTATGTCGATGGATTAATCCTTCAGGTGACGCACGACATCGATCGATTACTCGTGGGCCACCTTCCGCGTGCCACGGGACGCAGCAACTATACGGTGCGCCGGCTCTTGCGGTTATGGATGAACATGTTCGTGAACTTTTCGGTGATGCCCCTGCGCCTCAGCACGGTAACTGGCTTTGTCTTAAGCGCGCTCGGGGCGCTCGGAGTGGCGATGGCGGTAGGCGAAGCGTTGCTGTCTTCTCCGCCGCCGGGCTGGGCCTCCCTAATGGCGGCTGTGTTGCTGCTCTCGGGCATGCAGCTGCTGATCCTTGGTATCATAGGGGAATACCTCGGCCGACTCTATCTGACCGCTAACCAGAGGCCTCAATCTGTGGTGAAAGAAGTGCGGCATACCGAGCCCCGAGATCCAGTCGCGAACGGGTCACCAAGTTGGCTCTGCGAGCGTGCCTGAACGCGTGCTCGGGTCGGGGGCAGCTCTGATTAAAATTGGCGGCCTATGGTGTAGCGACGGTGGCCGGCCAATTTCGCGGCCCGCCAACGATGATCGGCTTTGTAGCGCTAAAGTGAAGATCCTATCTCTATTGCCCTCCCTGCGGTCTTACCGAGCTTCGCGATTGTCGCAGTGCTCGCTCATCTTCTATGGAACGAGCCCCTCGGCGTGCCTCGGATCGCCGGTCTCTTGCTGATCAGCAGCGGCGCGCTGGTCGTTTCACCCAGCATTGCGAGAGCCAGCATTCACCAGACTTGGCTAGGTGGGCTAAAAAAGCCCTGGATTCGGGCGATAATGCAGTCAATCATCCCTTCGGAGAGTTGCGGATAGATCGGCAAGCTCAGGATCTGTCGTGCTGCCCGCTCAGTTACGTCGAGGCCCGACGGGCCGATAGCGAGACGGCCGCGATATGCAGGTTGCAAATGGACCGGAACCGGATAGTGGATGCCGGTACCGATCCCTGCAGCGTGCAACCAATCGCGCAACGAATCGCGCTCGGCGAGGCGGATCACGTATTGGTGAAAGACATGGGTCGAGCCCGTACGGCGCTTAGGAAGCATCAGCGGCAGTTTCGCCAGGCCAGAATCGTAGCGGTCGGCGATGGTACGGCGCCGCGCATTGTCGGCTGCAAGGCTCCCGAGCTTGACCCCAAGAATCGCCGCTTGGAGCGAATCGAGACGCGAATTCATGCCAATGCAGGCGCTGACATAACGCTCGCGCCAGCCATATTCCCGAATTTCACGCAGCGTCGTTGCGAGAGCGGAATTCCTGGTAACGACCATACCCCCGTCGCCGAGGGCACCAAGATTCTTCGTCGGGTAAAAGCTGAAGCACCCGACGTCGCCGAATGATCCGGTTGGTCGACCGCGGTAAAGTGCGCCGTGGCTCTGCGCGCAATCCTCGATCAAATACAGGCCATTGGCGCGGGCAAGGTCGCAGAGCGCGGAGAGTTCGGCCGGCTGGCCATAGAGGTGCACAGGCAGTACCGCAGCAGGCCGTCCCGTGTGCGGCACCTGCAACGCTCGTGAGAGCTCGTGCGGTGCCATCGTATAAGTCCCCGGCTCGACATCGATCAGCACAGGTATCGCACCGACCCGTTCGATCGCGGCGACGGTCGCAACTGCAGTATGTGACACCGTAAACACACGATCACCGGCACCGATGTTGCAGGCACGCAAAGCAAGCTCAATCGCGTCCGTCCCGCTTGCACAGCCGACGGCGTGAGCAACACCGACGAAATTGGCAAAGGCGACCTCGAAGGATTCGACCTCTCGACCGAGGATATAGCTCCCGCCCTCCAAAACGCGAGATATGGCGCAGTCAATCGCGGACTGTTGCGCGATATAACCAGCGCGGGGGTCGGTCTGGGGAATCGGACCAAGGAGCGCTTTCTCGGCCACGCGACCTCACAGATAGCACGCTAGATGGCGACGATAATAGTCAAGCGACCGACGAAGCCCATCCGCGAGACGGATGCGCGGGCGCCAGCTGGAGATTGTGCGAAATCGGCGGTCGTCGGTTACAAAGTCACCGATATCGATGCGTTTGCGCTCCGCCGGAAACTCCCGGATCTCGTATTTCCCTCCGCCATAAGTCGCGATGATCGCCTCTGCTAGATTCGCCAAATTGCAGGGTTCGTCGCCGCCGACATTAAGTGCCAATCCCTCGGCTTCCTGAGTAACCGCGGCATAGAGGAACGCTTCGGCCGCATCATCGACGTAAAGTAGATCCCGACGCTGCTCGCCGCCCCAGACCTCGAAAGGCTCCCCCTCGACCACCCGGCGCAGCCAGATGCCGAGAAAGGACTGTCGAGCATCCTTGATACGCATTCCCGGCCCGTAAACGTTGGTCAAACGCAAAGAGCGGCTCTTGGTCCCATAGACGTCGTGAAACAGCAGATGGTAGGCTTCCCCTGCCATCTTATTGACACCGTTCACGTCGACTGGTCGCAGTGGATGGCGTTCGTCGACCGGGAGATAGTCCGGTCGGCCATAGATCTGGCGGGTCCCGGCATGGACGATGGTGATACCCGGATTGACCACGCGGCATGCTTCCAGCAGTTGGAGTTGGGCCGCGCAGTTTATCGCGAGATCGTCTCCAGGCGCCGTCATTGAGTCTAGATGGCTCGTCTGCGCGGCAAGGTTGAAGAGGAAATCTTGGCCGGCGAGTAAATATCGCAACACATAGCCACCGCGGATATCCCCAATGTTGACTGCCACCCGATCGCGGATATCGGCGATATTGGCCAAATTGCCACCATATTCTGGGATCATACTGTCAACCAGGAGAACCTTGGCACCGAGCGCCACAAGGCGTCGGGCCAGCGCTGAGCCGATCAAGCCCAGACCACCAGTGATTACCACCCGAGCGCCTTTAAAAGCTTCGAGATGCAAATCGGAACTCGAACTCACCTTTTCTCGCCGTTCAATAACTACGCGGCATACACATCACGGCACGGAGCGATCTACACGCGGCTCTCCCGTATTCCGCTCGGCGATAACGCTGCCGGTTGAAGAAATATTCCAGAAATGACAGGCGCTGGCTTATTCATGGGAAGGGTTGTTGCGCAAATTGGGAGGTTCACTTATTCCCTGCTGCCGAAAGTCGGAAAATCCGCCGGCTAAAGCTGCGTCAAACTGTTACGGCAAACGAGGAGGGCGAGCCTTTTTCAGACTGGAGACCCACGCGCTGGAATGATCACGGGGTCAGGTCGGATGACGAACACGCCGCCGCACTGATCCGGCACTATTTGGCTCTGCATTCATCCGGACCAGCAAGTTTGCTCGCGGGCTCGTTGTCCGCCAGCAACGGCTTCCATGGTGGATCAAGTTCCAACACCCCCGTCGGGGCGGCGGCTTCTTCGTACAGTGACTGCGCTTCGATGGAGGGGCCGCGACGCGAGCCAAGTGCCTTTACCCGGATTGTGCGGGAAACGACACCTTGGGGGACGACGATGATGTCGCCGACCCGAATGAGGTGTCTAGCCTTCCTGACGACGACCCCGTTGAGGATGATCGCTCCAGCCGTGCAAAGGCGGGAGGCTAGCGAGCGGCTTTTGACGAAGCGAGCGAACCACAGCCACTGATCGAGGCGCCTACTCGTCGACCCTGGCGAACCGCTTCTGCTCAAGTAAGGTTCAGCTCCCGCAACTTGGCGAACGGATGCCCATCCGTCGTCGGCGGCCGATAGCACGTTTTGACGACGTCGCGTTGGCCGCGCCGCGGTCCGCTAAATTTCTCCTCGCCAGCGCGAATTATTGTACGGTAGCCGAGCCCCGCGAGCAGTCGCCGTAGGGCGGGCCGTCCGACTCCTTGGGTTGCCGCTAATTTGTCGTCCGCCGAGAAAGCACCCAAGCGAGCGAGACGTCGCGCCGCGGCAGCGAGTCGCTCCAACCGATCCGGACGCAGCGCGAGCCCGCTGAGCACGCGCAAGCCCATCGCTGCGTAGAACGAGGCCGGTAAGGCCGGATCGATTTCGATCACTTTGGTGAGATTGTGTTTGGAAGGCAGCAGCGGTGGCCCTGGCCGCCCATGCTGCACCGCCCACAGCAGAGCGCGAAAACGCACAGTATCTATGCGCTGCATCGGCTCGAAATAGACGCTTTCAGTACCGAATCGGAGGCCGAGTCGGCTTAACGCGATCCGGTCTGGCGATGCAAGAGCCCTGAGCTGATGCCAGACATCGCCTCTCGGTACACATCCGAGTTCGCCTACGAGCTGAAAGACGAGCCCCCGCCCGACACTGCCGAGCGGCAAGGCTTGTGCCAAGAACAGCGGTGCCAGCCGACGCTCGATCTCAGCGCGCAGAAAAGCCTGCAGACGCTGTCTTATCCTTTCGCGTGCCTCACGCTCAACAAAATCGCCGGTTAGTGGATCTACCCGCGGTGTGAGGATCTGGTTCCCTGCCGCCAATCTGCCGACGGCGTCACCGCGCCAGCGCAACACTCCGCTGGGGTCGATCGCGAAAACCTCATCCGCATCCGTCGCGAGGCGCCGTATGCGGGCGGCAACTTCCTGCCGCAGCACACGGCTTGCGGCGGCGATCAGCATCCGCGCCTCAGCACCGTCGACCGCGTCGGGCACGAAATGCAATCCGTCGAGTCGGCCGACATAGGTCCCCTCGACATGGACCTCACCCGCGTCCGACACCGAAGCCAGCAGTTCGCTTTCGGATGCAAGCTGGCGGATCAGCAAGGCCGACCGCCGATCGACGAAGCGCTGCGTAATGCGGTCATGCAGTGCATCCGAGAGCCGATCCTCGATGCCGCGGGCCCGCTCCTGCCACGCTGTCGCGTTATCGACCCAGTCACTGCGATGGGTGATGTACGTCCAGGTACGAATGTGCGCGATGCGTGCCATCAGCGTGTCGATGTCGCCGTCGACCCGATCGAGATTTGCCATCTGTCCGGCGATCCAACCAGTAGGAAGGCGTTGCTCGAGGCCAGCCAAATGGTGAAAGCAATGACCAAGTAGCCGAGTATGGCTGTCGGTCATAGCCTTGCGAAAATCCGGGATCTGACACACCTCCCAAAGCACGCGAACCGCGCCGGGATGTACCGCCAACTCAACGACTTCCTGACTGCCGGCGAGCGCCTGCAGGGCGCGGTGGTCGTCGGCCTCGCGGGCCTGGACCAGACCAGGGATCGACGGGCGCTCTTCGAGGCTCTTCAGCAGTGCCGCGACCGACTCGAAACGCAGCCGCGTGTTGCGCCAATTCAAGCGTGTGAGCGGATCGAACCGGTGGGCCTCGACCGCCTCAACGATCTCCGGATTTAGCGGGCCTTGCTCAGCGGTGGTGCCAAAGGTGCCGTCGCTCATGTGGCGCCCCGCACGGCCCGCAATTTGAGCGATCTCGGCAGCATTGAGCCGGCGTGGACCGCGGCCGTCGAATTTGGCGATCCTGGCGAAGGCAACGTGGTCTAGATCCATGTTAAGCCCCATCCCGATCGCATCGGTGGCGACGAGATAATCGACCTCGCCGGCTTGG
>Ga0306917_10001548_pt1 | contig 11014 bp, 10 predicted proteins | sample tim00Cox00000000_FD_203313 | JGI IMG/M metagenome (GOLD analysis project Ga0306917, IMG submission 203313) | Lab enrichment of tropical soil microbial communities from Luquillo Experimental Forest, Puerto Rico - timezero.00C.oxic.00.000.000 (v2)... | ecosystem: Environmental > Terrestrial >... | reverse complement strand
CAACAACACGTAATTGCGCCCATCAAGCTCGCTGGCGCGGTCGACGATCAGCTGCTCCGCGAGGCACGGCTCCTGAAGCTCGAATAGCAGCTCAGCGGCTGTGGCAACGTGGGGATTGGATTTCATGTCAAGACACGCGCGAGTACGGAGCGCACTGCGCTCCGCAGCCGGTAAGAGCTCCTCGAGCGCGCGGTACGTGTGAATGCCGGGGGCGCGTCGATATAGCTCGCGACGGACTTCGATCTGTCGAGGCCGATCGCCCAGTAGCGCGTATGCTCTATCGAGCAGGTCGAGGCGGTGGTATTCATTGTTTCTTGCGAATGGGTGTCCGAGCCAGCGCAATGCCCCTGCGGCATCACCGCACTCTACATAGTGACTCGCGATTTCAATCGCCTGAAGTTCATTAGGCTCGGGGGAGTAAATACGGATCGATCGCTCGTGGAGCACCGGGTCGCGCAGCGCTCGGGCGATCAGGCCGATTGCAGAGGAGGGCGCGAATACCTCGTGGAACTCCTGGTCGCCGTTCTTGGCGCGCTCGAGCACGGCTCGAGCGTCCCGCTCAAAATGTGCCGCAAGCACCCGCAGTTCGTGCTCATGGAGGAGCCGATTGCCTTCCTCGAGTAAGGGCTCGCGAACGCCGTAGTGATTTGCCTGATAAAGCTCGTAGAGCGCTGCGACCCAATCTGCATCAGCGCCGGCATTTGCCTCACGTGCTGCGGCCGCCGCGTCGAGCCACAGGACACACGCCGCCCGCAACTCGTCGCCAATCACCCCGTCGGAGTCATCCGCTCGGTTGAAGATCACGTCATCGAGAGAGAAGAGCTTCTCAGCAAGTGCGGCAGCTTTCAGCGGGTCCTTCAGCAGAACATCGGCTCTGATGTCCGCGGCGATCACACCGATTTCGGCAGCGACCTCGCGCGCCTCACCATAGCTCACGAAGCTCTTGCTGCTGCGAACGGAGCGGATGCGCCCCTGCAACGCCTTGGCAGCCGCATCTGGGTCAGTCAGATAGTCGAGTCGAGCAGAGACCTCCGCGGAGTCAGCCGCTAGGCGCTCGATGAGCCTTACGAGATCATCCTTTGAGGCGGTTACCAGCTTCGATCGCATGGAATCCGGAGCTGGGGACGCCGGAGCAGCCGGCGAGTTGTCGGAGGAACGAGCTTTGGGAGAAGTCACGACACCCTGTATGCTTAACGGTATTCAACCTAGTTAGCTATGAATCACGCGATGACAATCTCGCCGTTCGAACCACTTCACAATCTCCCGTTTCTCAGATTGGATCGGGGCTTTCAACCGTGCTGCGCCGAAGCCGGTGATGAGTTGTATCCGAACGGCATCTTTGAGTTCAACATCACGCGACTGTTGGCCTTTATACACGCACACACGGACTGCTTCCCCACCGAGTTTGTCGAACTGGTGGATATTCCTGGCTGTGGTGGAAGCCTGGACGAAGCTGCCGTCGGGGCAGCCGACTTGTCTCGTCCAATCGTCCTGGCCGAAATCGCACCAGGTCGTTACAACCTGATCGACGGCCATCACCGCGTGGCAAAGGCCCGGCGAGAGAAGGTACGCCGACTGCCAGCCCATCGCGTGCGATGCCCCGAGCACGTCGCCTTTCTGACGTCCACCAGAGCGTACGAGACGTACGTCGAGTACTGGAACTCCAAGCTCGACGACCGCCCGTCAAGGACTCGACGTCGCCGCCGACGCGAGCAAGCATCCCTGAATGCACGGGACTCCTCCTGAGCGCAGGCGCACGGCCAACTGCTCTGCAATCGGGGACCTAACCGGAGCGCGCATTCCTAGCTAGATGCAAAAGCGGAAGCGAAAACCTCGCTGTATCGTCATTGCGGGACCGAATGGCGCCGGGAAGACGACGTTTGCGCGTCGATATCTTCCCGAAGATGCGGGCATGGTTCACTTCGTCAATGCAGACCTGATCGCCGGTGGGCTGTCTCCATTGAAGCCGCAGTTGGCGGCAATTGCGGCTGCCCGGATGGTCCTGCGGGAGCTCGATCGGCTGGTGGCTGAGAGATCCGATTTCGCGTTCGAGACGACGCTCAGTGGGCTGAACTATGCGCGGCGATTTCGAGCTTGGAAGCGTTCCGGCTACCTCGTCGAGATCGTGTATCTACGATTGCGGAGCACTCAACTGGCACTGCGGCGGATAGCGGCCCGCGTCCGGCAGGGTGGCCATGATGTGCCGCGGCGTGACGTTCTTCGAAGGTTCTCAAGAAGCTGGGAGAACTTTGAACGGTTATATAAGCCTCTGGCTGATAGCTGGGCTGTGTACGACAATTCTGGCCGTACGCCCCGGCTCTTGGAGAGGAGTCCATGAAGGCGAAGACGCAAACCAAGGTAAATCGATCCAAGAGCTTTGCTGCAGGCGTCGGACGCGCCTTGCGTCGGGCGGCAAAGGATGCGCGCAAGACCGCGCGCATGTATGGCACGCCGCTTTACGTCTGGGAGGACGGGAAGGTAGTGGCGAAAAAGCCGTGAGGCCTTGCTGCGCCAGGCATGTGCCGATCTCAGGTTGGGTGTGCCGGGATTGTGCCGTGATGAGCCCGGGCAGAGGGCTGGCAAGCGCTGCAAGTGGTTGACTCATAAGCCCCTAGAACCTGCGACAACGGACTGAAAATCCGCGTGTCGGTGGTTCGATTCCGCCCCTGGCCACCATCAAATGCATTTAGCTTCCAGGTCGTGGAAGGCGAACCGCCTGCCTGCGAGCCTCTAGATCTCGCCCGGGGAGACATCCATCGTCTCCGAACTTGTCGGCGATTCGCGCGCCGTGCAAGATCCGGGTTCGGGCTGCACACGACAAGATTTTCGTTCATTGGGGGCAAGCAAGACTAAATGGCTCACGACGTATTCGTGAGTTACTCCGCGGCAGACCGGGCGCCGGCGTCCTCGGTCGTGGAGGGACTCGAAAGCCGTGGCATACGCTGCTGGGTAGCGCCACGCGACATTCCCGCGGGCTCGGAGTATGGCGAGGAGATCGTCGAGGCCATCAAGAGCTGCCGCATTCTCGTGCTGATCTTTTCAGCCAGGCAAACAGCTCGCCTCACGTCCGGCGGGAAGTCGAGCGCGCCGTCTCGGCGAGACGGGCCATTCTCCCGTTCCGGGTCGAGGACATCACCCCGACGGGCGCCATGGAATACGCCCTGGGCAACACGCATTGGCTCGACGCGTTTACCCGCCCGCTCGACCCGCATGTCGCTGCACTGGCCAGCACCGCCCAGCGCATGCTCGGAATGGATGGCACCGGCAGCTCCGAGGTACCCGTACTGCCGGCTGCTACGGACCGGCCTTCTGTCATCGTTCTGCCGTTCAACAACATGAGCGGCGACCCGGAACAGGAATATTTCAGTGACGGCATCACCGAGGACATCATCACGGATCTCTCCAAAGTTTCCGGGCTGTTCGTCGTAGCCCGTAACACGGCCTTCACCTACAAGGGCAGGGCGGTAAAGGTCCAGGACGTTGGCCAGGAGCTCGGTGTCAGCTTCGTGCTGGAAGGCAGCGTCCGCAAGGCCGGATCACGTGTGCGGGTTACCGGACAGCTGATCAACGCTAAGGACGGCGGCCATGTCTGGGCCGACCGCTTCGATCGAGACCTCACCGACATCTTCGCAATCCAGGACGAGATCACGCACGCGATCGTCGAACAGCTGAAGGTGAAGCTGCTCCCCCAGGAGAAGAAGTCGATCGCACAGGCTCCGACCGACAACATCGAAGCCTACACGTACTACCTGAGGGGCCGTCAGTTTCTGCAGCGGCATTCCAAGTCGTATTACCAGCTCGCGCGGCGCATGTTCAGCAAAGCCGTTGAGCTCGATCCCATGTACGCTCGCGCCTACGCCGGCATCGCCGACTGCGATTCCTTTCTGGCCCTCCAATATCACGAAGGTGTCGCGATCGACAGCATTCTCGCTACGAGCGCGCAGGCGCTCGCGCTCGACGCCGGTGTCGCCGAGGCGCATGCCTCGCGAGGACTCGCGCTGTCCCTGGCACAGCGGTATGAGGAGGCGATGGGCGAGTTCGAGCAGGCCATCCGGCTCGATCCGAACTCATTCGAGGCACATTATTTCTACGGACGCGCGTGCTTCGCCCAGAACAGGCTGGAGCAGGCGGCCGCGCTCTTCGAGCGCGCGGGCGAGCTCAAACCGGATGACTACCAGTCGGTGGCGTTTCTTACCATGATCTATCGGTCGATCGGCCGCGAACGGGAGATCGAGGCTGCCGCACGCAAGGCCGTGGAGCGGGCGGAACAGGAATTGACGGTGCACCCCGAAAACCCGCGTCCGGCCTACCTCGGCGCCAACTGTCTGCTGGCGATCGGCGAACGGGACCGTGCCATGGAATGGTTATCGAGGGCGCTGGCGATCGACCCGGACGACATCATGACGCAGTACAACGTCGCCTGCATGTACACCAAGCTGCGCGACTTTGACCGTGCTTTCGACCTGCTGGAGCGCGTGCTCCCTCACGCCAATCACGAAACGAAGTCCTGGATCAAAGTAGACTCGGACCTGGACGGCCTGCGCACGCTCCCGCGCTACCAGAAGGTACTCGAGTTGATTCAGTAGGCGGGCGCGTTAAACATGATGTGGTCGACGCCACAGAGCTTGCGTTAGGTAACTTTGCTCTTGTGCCCTTGAGCCGCGCACCACCGCTCGATCCTGCTCGTTTGTAATTGAGGTGGCGACCCGGCTGGCTGAAAGGCTTCGACCCAACCTCGGCAGCTTCGACCTCATCCTGTCACGGTTACACCGTTTTGCTTTAACACTTCTAACACTTTGGGAACATCCGGCGGACCGGGAGGGATTTCCCGGCTAATGGCCTTGAACATCTGGGTGGCCATGCCGCCCTGACCGGTCAACTCGACCATGTCGCAGCCGTCTGCCAGGCAGTGAAAGCTGTGCACCGTGCCGGCGGGCACATGCACGACTGTACCGGGCGGACACACTACGGTCTTGCCAGAGCACGAAAACTCGACTGCGCCCGCGAGGACGTAGAAGGCCTCGTCCCAGTTGTGACTATGGGGCGGCGGACCCATTCCCACCTCACCCTGCACCCGGGTAATCTCGTAGGAGTGTGTGGCTGTGTTTGAAGCCAGCACAGTCACCCTCAGGCCGAGTACGTTCAATGGGGCGTCGTAGTCTTTTGGAGTTACAACAAACGCTTGGGACTTCATGATGTGTTTACTCCTGAAAATGTTGAACGTGAGCGGTCGCTCACGCGCGCGCGATCAGTGAGCCGAGGGATCCGGTGGAATCGGCTGAGGGACCAAGTTGGAAATAGGCTTGAGCGACTGCAGATAGGCGAACAGCGCCTTTAGATCCCCGTCCGTCAGCGCCGCAACACCGGGCCAAGGCATCGGCGGCAGAATCGCTCGCCCGACACCCAGGTGCTTGCCGGTGCGCATCGTCTGGATGAACTGCCGCTCGGTCCAACCGCCGAGACCGGTCACATCCGGAGTCAAGTTCGCAGCAAAGCTGACGCCCCATGGGCCCACCCATGCCGTCAAGTCGTTGGTGGCCACAGCTCCCCATTGAGTGGGGCCGACTACTCCATGCGGAACCGCTGGCAATGGCGCATGGGCGGGATAGCCCGACAACTGCCGGGACTTATCGAGCTCCGGACCTCTTGGGGTCATGAGCTTTGGCGTGTGGCAGTCGTTGCACCCGCCGAACTTCGCCAAGCGCTCCCCCCGACCCAGTGCTTCGTTTCCGTCTTTGGCTGTTGCAATCGGCCGCACCGCGATTGCGGCTGTCCCGCTGGTCTGCTGAGCCTGCGCGTATACAGCACTGCTGACCGCGACTAATCCGGTCAGACACCACATCACAATGTTCTTCATGAAATTCCCTCCCTAACTCGACTTGTCATCCCGCGTACCACAGTCGCTCTGGCGCCCCAGTGAGGCCAGGCCCGCATGTTCGAAAAGTGCCGGTCCCTCTGGCGGGTCCGGCTAGCTACCGGGTGCCGCGAGCAGGCGCGAAAGGGTAGGGCCTGCATGGGTCGATCGGATTGACAGCCGATGCCAATCGATTGACGATTCGCGCCAAGTGAACATGGTTCTCTCGACCTAGCAGATTTACGGTGACAGCGGGTGAGCGGCCGCGCGGTACCTGGCGAGGACGGTCCTGTCCTCAACCAAAGACCGCACGATCACGTGCGCCGCTCTAGAAGTCGGATGAATTCAGGGGAACGCCGTGGGCCCTTGCCTTGCGGCCCGCATCAGGCGCTAGCGGCTCCGGGAGGATGCCCGGTCCACCCTCGATAGGCTCGGGAGAATGCGCTCACCTCGGAGTAGCCCAGTAAGAACGCGATTTCTCCCTGGCTGAGCTTTCCCTGTGCCAATAACGACTCCGCGGACTCCCGAAGCACCTGTTGCAGCAGCTCCTGAAAGCTCGTGTCAGCTTCTTGGAGGCGCCGCTGTAGTGTTCGTTGCGACATGCCGGCCCGCGCGCTCAGGGATGCGAGCGTAGGCATAGTGCCGTTCATCATCTGACGTAAAATCGTCTTGAGCCCGTGTTCGAGACTTCCGGCCGAACCGAGCTTGTTCAAGTTCTGCTCTATCACTTCCGCCAACAAGACCTTCAGGTCTGGATCGACCGAAGGAATCTTTATCTCCGCAACCTTGCGGTTGAATACGACGCGACTCTGGTCGGCATTGAAAGTGAAGGGCAAATGTTCTCGCAGCTCGCGGGCGGCTTCTGCCCCTGGCGACGGGAAGGCACAGTCGACGGACCGCGGCATGGCGTCTACGCCGGCCAGCTGCTGCGGCGCGCGGGACAGGTAATTCAAGCCAAAAAGTATGATGTTCCGCTTGACTGGGCCCTCGGGAAAATCAGTCGCCATGGATAGGGTGAGCTCGGAAGCACCCAGCGCTACACGAATGCGTGTCGCTTGGGACACCAGCGCGAAGTAGCGCTCGAACTGTTTATAAGCTTCGAGCATGGTGGCGCAGCGCGGTACTATCTGACCGACTACACCGAAGGTTTTCACGCTGGCGAACTGCGCCGCCTTAAACCCGATGATAGGGTCCTGACTCACTCTCAGGATGCGCTCCCACAGTTTTAGATGGCGCTCACCCGCGAAGCGGGCTGTGGGCGACGGGCCCCGCTGCTCATCCTGCAATACATCATCGAAGGCTGAGCGCTCCAGGCCACATTGCATTAGGCAGTCGATGAGCCCACGAACCAGATCGGTCGATACTGTGAAGCCAAGCGGGGTGGTTGGCGGCATCGCGGGATTGTTCACGTCACTGCTGATCGTCGCGGCAACCAGAGTAGTATTTATCAGCGATTATCGTAACTGCAATTCGGTCGTGCCCGTTCATCGGGTGGCGCATGCGACGCACCAGCGACACACATTCAGGCCCAGAAGGCGCAAAGGGAGAAAGCGGCGTGATCAAATCGATCTCAATGAAGCTGACGACGACCGCGTTGAGGTCCAATACTATCTGGTCGTTTCTCCGCCTTTCAGCGGGGTTCAGTGGCCGAATCGCGGCAAAATATTGGACACCGTGGAGACAAGTTTCTAAGTCCCGTCAGTTAGTGTGTTTTGGCACAGGGACTGAAAATCCGCGTGTCGGTGGTTCGATTCCGCCCCTGGCCACCATCAAACAGATTGTCAGATCAAATAGTTGCGTCGGGTCGCATCGGCTCTCGATCCAATATTGACGCGGGTGTCCAATACTTCGGTCCGCTGTTCGCTTTCGAGACGCGGCCAAGCCGGCCGGTCGCGGCGCAGAAGCGAGCACTCGCCGTCACCGGGCACACTTCCGGTTGACGGACGGTCAATTACGTGTGATGAGGTAAAGCATGCCGTACGGCCGCGAGGTTTTGTTGCACGGTGAGAAGCGCAATGCGGTGCTTGATCTGCCGGAAATCCATCGCTACGGCATCGAGAGTTACGGCGACGCCGAATACGTGTCAATCTACGGACTACGACCTGAGCAGTGGTACGCACGCGGGATTCGCTTACTGGGCCGCACAGCCGTTGAGTGCACCCGCGATGCGCTTGGCAGCGCGATCGCCCAAGACGTCGCCGCTATTGCGCCGGACAGCCCGCGCACCATGGTCGTCGATCCGTTTGCTGGATCCGGCAATACGCTTTACTGGCTGCTACGCAAACTGCCCGGCGCGCAAGGATTGGGTTTTGAGCTGGACTCCGGTGTCTGTGACCTGACCCGGAAGAACCTTGAAATCTTGGCTCTGCCAATCGAAGTCCTTAATTTGGACTACATGGCCGGGTTTCCTGAGGTCCGCGCCGCGCGCGACGACCTGATTGTTGTGTTCATCGCGCCGCCTTGGGGCCACGCTCTCGATCCGGTCTGCGGCTTGGATTTGCGTGGTACCGAGCCTCCGGTGACTCAAATTGTGGACTTTCTGCGGAACAACTTCGCCCAATGCCGACTGCTGTGTGCGATCCAGACCTACGAGAGTATGGAACCCGTGTCGTTGACAGAGTTGTGTGCCCGTTTTGAATGGAGCGTCTTGCGGATATACAACCTGAACGCTCCCGGCCAGAACCACGGGGTCGTGTTGGGCACCAGCGGCTGGAGGCCAACGCGCGACTAGAGGACTACGTGAGCTCGTTTGAGCGTTTCCGCGCTCAATGCCGACAGCAGTCCGGTCGCCGCGTTGCACGAGCAGGCAGCGCCCCGAGGAGCGCATCGGCTCGTTGTCGGATGTGGGACCGATTTCCAATATTTCATTTCTAGCGCTACGCCCGTAACACTGCGCGTCACTGTCGCAGGTTGGCCTTGAGGAACTGGAACACATCGCTGTCCCAGAGCTGGACGTTCGTGTACAAAAAATTGTGTCCGTCGCTCGAGGACTTTCCGATGGGCGGGTAAATTTTCAAGGCGCACGGCTTCGACAACCGGACGAATTCACTCGCCAGGGCCCGCCCGGGAGCCACTGAGTAGTCGTTGGCAGAGTGAATCAGCAGTACCGGGGCACCGATCCTGTCAGCTGCTTCGAGCAGACTGGTGCGCACCTCTTCGGACCCCTCCCACGATGCGGCCGCCGCGCCAAAGGTCACGACGGCCCGCACGGTGTGATCACGCGCGGCCTCCAATAGGGTGAGCTGTCCGCCGAAGGAATGCCCAATTATCGCAATCCGATGGACATCCACCTGAGGGTGCCCCTTGAGAAACGCCAGACTCGCCAGGCTATCGTCCATGTGATCCGTGTTCAGAAGGATCAATTGTAGATGCCTCTTGGCAGCACTACCCCTGGTGTTCTCCTCGCTCTCCAGGAGGTCACCGATGAAGTTACCTTGATCGGCGGACGGCCCCTCACCCCGGCGAAACGGAAAGAGGAACACATAGCCATGTTGGGCGAAAACCGGACCGATGGCTTGCGCCGCCTCGACGAGCGTCAAATTCCCGGCAAGCCAATGGTAGTGAGCGCTGTCACTGCGACCGTGGTTATACAGAACCGCGGGGAACTGGCCCCTGTCAGCGGGCACCCACAGGTAGCCCTTGAGGCGAAGTGCGCCGCTATGAATCTCGACAATTTGCGGGGCGGTCGATGACTGCGCGGACGCGGCAAAGGAGATCAGTACCGCTGCCAAACCCGCGAGCAGTCCTACTGGGGCGAAGATCCATTTCCACGAAGCGCGCACTGGTGTCGACCTGGCACGTTCAACGCGAACTATCTGCGGCGATGAACGCCACCGAGCGATGGACTTGCCTCCGCCTGCATACTCGTCGCGTTGTGGCCAGTGCGGCTTGTACGCCCCGCGTCGGCCACGACGGATCGGGCGAGCGTTCAATATTATCTGGTCGTATCTCGGCCTTTCAGCGGGTTAAGTGGCCCTATCGGGGGAAATATTGGAAACTGCTGAGTTAATTAGTGTCATGTAATCAGGTAGTTAGCGTGTTTTGGCACATGGACTGAAAATCCGCGTGTCGGTGGTTCGATTCCGCCCCTTGGCCACCACTTCCTCAATTCGCCGAACGCTGGGCCAAGACGGTGGAAGCCGAAATGATAGAGGGGAGGCACTTCCGCAGCATCGAGGCGCGCTGGCGCACGCTGGGCGGCGCGATCGATCGCTACATAGCCGAGGAACTGCCCAAGAAACGGGATGCCCGCATGCGGCGCATTAGGCTGCTCTGGTGGAAAGAGAAACTTGGGTCGCTGAAGCTAGCGGACATAACACCGGCGATTCTCGTCGAATATCGCGGTGTGCTCACCCGTGGGACTTTCATGCTGCGGCGGGCGCGAAAGCTGCCATGGAGAGGGCCGAGGCCTATCGCCTGCACGTCGAGTGAGCGCTGCGGCAACCGGGTGTGAATGGGAGACGGATTACGTTCTGCTCCGCGGCCCGCAAGCTCAACGAGGGAAACATTGAATCACCGAGGGGCGGGCGTTGGCGGGGGAGTCAATTGCAGAGGATGGCGCCTCGTCTTGGGCTAAATCACCCGAAGGGTCCTGCTTCCAACTGGCGGATACGCGGGTTCGTGCCACCTCGCGCGCAAGGCTGGTCGTTCGCTCGAACTTCGCGGAGGAGCCCGCGAGGTGAGCGTGTTGCGAGTGGCCTTCTCTGGTTACGAGGATAGAGGACACGATTTTCGGGCTCGCGCGCTTCGCCGATCACGAGCCGACGCACTTGGCGCCCGCTGGAGCGCCGGTCCACCAGCCAGGGGAAAGGCTAGCCTGTCGCGTCAGTTTCACTGTGGTGCCTGCCCGCGGCACCAGGGGGAGGGGAAAATCATCGCGCGCGCGGCCCGGTCGGAAAGGCCGGTCTCTGGCGATGCCACGCATCCCGCATGAAACCGGCCGTGTCATCCCTGCGGATGACGAGGGAGTGTCGCGGTGCTATTTGAACACCTCGACCCTAGCGTAGGGCTCAGCCGACTGAGGGCGGAAGCGGTTGATGGTGAACTTGGTGGGCTGGCCGGGCCTGACCTCGACGTGCAGATAGTTATAGTCCTCCTTGGGAGGCTCGCCTTTCCAGTACAGGTCCTTAGGGTAGTCCGCCGGAAGGTTCTTGAGTGTTG